>Ga0164294_10003496_pt1 | contig 13943 bp, 20 predicted proteins | sample GEODES005metaG_FD_111479 | JGI IMG/M metagenome (GOLD analysis project Ga0164294, IMG submission 111479) | Oligotrophic lake water microbial communities from Sparkling Lake, Wisconsin, USA - GEODES005 metaG | ecosystem: Environmental > Aquatic > Freshwater > Lake | place: USA: Sparkling Lake...
TGTAATATCAAAATTTATTTGTGCAGTGTAAGTATTACTTGCAAAGCTATTAGATGGATCAAATGTTTCTACCCATCCTGTTAGCTGCTTTCGATATAAGCTTGTGTTAGCTATTTGGTCAAGTGTAAAAGTTTGGTCTGCTGTATATTCTGCACTAAACTTAGCTTCATCAGCGGCAATATTTCCAATCGTTAAAGGATTAGTAATGTAAGGAATATACATCTTTACTAACTCCTCTTCTAAGGTAGTTCCACTCCATGTAAATCCTGCCTCATTTATTATCTTATCCATTAACCACTTTGCCTGAAGAGCTAAGGTAAGCTCTCCGGTATAGATTGGATTAACTGAGCTAAATACTCTTCTGCTTCCTAACGTGCTATCCTCACTCCAATTCTGCCCTTTATCAGTTAGCGTGTAGCACGCTGCACCTTGGAACAAATCACCATCGTTAATAGCAATTACATTGGCATAGCTATTCTCATGAGCCAAATCAGTGTAGTCTAATTCTTTCAGCATCTTATCTCCAATGCTGCGAGCTAAGTCTACAGTCTCACCAAAAAATGCTATTACAAATTCGTGCATCTTACCCTGCTGAGTGATGGCCTGCTTAAATTGTATGTGCCCTTCAGCTATTGGTAAGGTATCTACTGATAGAGTTGCCTCTATCTTGCGTAGCACATTGATTTGTGTAGTATCATCATTAAGCAGATTAACATTATATTGCTGCCCAAAGAAATCTACGTTAGCTTTAGTAGCAGGTATTCTAAACTCTCTTGAGAAAGCTCCCCTGGTAGTAAACTCAGATACGCTATTAAAGTTAGATGAGTAGCTTATGCTCTCATTCTCGTATAGGTCTACTACTACAGCAGCTCCATTGCTTGCCTTGACTGTTAGTATTACTGTTGGCCTCATGCTGTATAGTCGTTACTAAATTTTAACATCAATTCTAAATCTGTTTTACGCGAGCTTCTGCTCTTAACTGCAGTGTAGTTATTGCTATCTATTAGCACCGGTGTAGCACTACCATCAGGATTAATGATGTAAACCGATTCGCTGTAGATTAGATTCTTTAAGTATTCAAATTGCCCTTCCGTTAAGAAGTCAGTTCTAATACGCATCATCTTTTCTACAAATGGGCTGCGCTCAGTTAGGCCTCTATCGTACGTATTAAATCCAAATGCTTCGCCTGCATCGGCTGTGCCATAGTTACCTACTACCTTTCTATAGCGCTTGCGCTCCACTGAGTAACTTTCCTCAGAGCGTTTAGTAAAGTTGAAGTAATCCCATCCACCTCTGCTATTGGTCCATCCTAATCTTATCTTATCAAATCTACATTCATCATCTGCTTTAAATACAGCTATTGATCGTGCAGTTGCTGTGCCTCCACTATTTCTAAAGTTCAGTAAGTAGTGATGCCAATCTGCATCTAATCCAAATATATCATTTATGTTAGCAGGCAGTAGGGGTAAGTGGTTAATAGTGCCTGCTGCTATTATACAATTTAAAACGTCAGTCTGCAGTAATGCTCCTGCTTCATCAAATTGCAGTATCTGCACATCATCTATTGCATTGCCTATTAAAACTGAGCCATCATCTGCAGGAATAGTAAACACCCCGTAGTCATCAGCAAAGCTTGTTATGCCTATCGTGTTAGCGCCTAATGAGTATTGGCTTAGCATGTCATCCATTGCATAGGTCTCTCTTACTAAGTCGCTCATGATGTAGCTCGTTGCTGAGTCTAATGAGAAGTAATCTGCAGGATCAGGATTAAAGCCGTCACTAATCTGAAAGGCTGCATTGATTAATGCGCTGCCATCTAATGGGTAAGTTGTAGCCTGCACCTCAAATAAGCCAAGCACCTCATAGCCCTCTTGAATTAGAGTACTAATGCCCAAAATATTACGCGATGTAGCAGCAGCTTGCACCGTTGTGGATGCAAATAAAGAAGCTACAGCATCAGTGCTGTTTACCCCTAAATCCATGGCTTGACTAACTACAGGATTTAAGTCAAATACTAAAGCGCCTGATAGGTTAGGCTGCACGTAAAAGATATTTGTAGTAGTGCCATTGCTAACAGTTAGCACATATCTAAAGCCAGGCTGCCCGATGTTAGTAGATGTAGCCACCACAATAAGCTTTTGTTTTAAAGCTGTAAAGATGTAGGGCTGCTGATGTATTGTAATTGCCATTTTATGAAGGTCTAATGTTAGTTAGTTTTCTTGTTTGGTTTAAGATGTAGATGTTGACTGCATCACTCATTGCAGCATTTAGCTGCGGAGCGTAATCAGGTAGCCACTCTAAGTATGCATCTCTAAAATAGTATAGCGGAGCAATACCTTTTTTCTCAATGCTCTTTGCCATAGCGTTAGCCACTCTTCTGCGCTGATCCTCATCTTTGTTAGCTGCGCTCTTAGCGAACTTAGTCATCTTGCCAGTCTCACCCATAGCTCTGAGCTTAATCCTCTTTAGATTCATCCATGTAAAAATTGCCTCTACCGGAGGCTTGGCTGCGCTTGCTGCAAAGCGTGTGTCTATTCCTTTATAGTTACTCTCCTTACCCTGTCTACCATACTCTACCCACTTAGCGTAGTCAGCTGTAGAATCAAAGCCGATAGATGGCAGTGTGCCTGTTACATCTATGTTGTAATAGAGCGAAGCTGCGAGCGTTCCTGTAGTGTTAGCTCTTCGCTTCTTGCCGTATCTCGTTTGCTGGATGCGAATGTTTGAGCGTGCGCTCTCAGTAACGGATTCCCCGAAATCTAAAAGCACATCGTATAGCGCTCCCTGTTCAAACAGCTCAGCAAGTATGCTCATTCTTTATCAGCTTCCTCTTTTATCTTGTTAAAGAACTGAATTAATGGCAAGCCAAATTTCACAGGCATTTCTTGAATGAAAGCATCTAACTGCTTCAAATGTTCCTCTGTTAAGTTCATGTTCTTATTTTATAATTGTTACTCCTATTGCGTTAGCTACGCAAGTTTCTACCCACGAATTGTCTTCACCCCACGCTGCGAATTCTTGTTCGGTTAGCGTGTAGTTACCATTACTTAAAACCTTCGCAGCCACTTCCTCAGTAGCCTCAGATTTCAATTCATAGTAAGTAGTGCAAGTTGTTGCAGATGTTTCAAAGTTGAGAATGAGAACACTCATTTCGGTCGCTGTTCCTGCGTTCAAAGGAAATGTAATTGGTTGTATTTTAGCCATTGTAATTATATTAGATTGATGTTATTGTTTCCCACGCTGCTGCTCCTCTTACGCATAGCTTGTTTAATGTTGTATCGTAAACTACCAATCCTGTTGCAGGTGAAGCAATAGCGTTCTTTTGCGTTGTGGTCATACGAGGAGGAAGAAAGCCGCGACTTGATGAATCAGCTTGTAGAATTGCACTTGTTTGAGCAGTTACTACATTTACATAAGTTGCCGCCAAAAATGAATTACTTGAAATTCTAATAGTTCCATTCACATCGAGCTTAAACCCTGCGTCTGTTGTTGTGCCGATGAGGACATTGCCTGTGCTTCCAACAATTCGCATTCTTTCAGTTAAAACTGAACTTGGATATGAATAGAATAAAATATTTGTAGTTGCGTAAATATTTGTTGCACCACCTTGAAAATTAGAACCAATTAAACAATTGCTTGATGTATCAAGTTTTAAAAGAGAAATAGTGCTTCCACCTGCATTTTTTGCAAAATAACTTTTGTTATTATCAATTGTTATATCTCCGCCAACAATTTGTAAAGATGAAGCAGGCGAAGCCGTACCAATACCCAACCTTCCATTCGTATTATCCCAAAAGAAATTAGCGTTATTCTGCGCTATGGTTGTGCCGTTGCTGAATAGAACGCTGCCGCTTGTCAAAGCAGGTAGCGTGAATTTGCCGTTGAACGTATTCCAATTAGCTGAACTTAAATAGCCATCTGTTGACGTTGTAGCTTGTGTTATTGATAGCGTTCTATTCGCTGACAAATCACCGCCACCGCTTAGAGGTGCTGTCGTGCTTATTGTTCTTGTTGTTGGAACTTTGCTGCTATCTAAATGCTCAAGCGCATCATCTGCGTTCGTTCCTGTTACGGTGCTATCATTCTGAACTTGCGAAGTCTTTAATTTGCTGTGCTGCCATTGAAAAGGTTGTGGTCCTAATGGAGTGCTAACGTATATCCAAGTATCATCCACAGCAGGCGCACCACTTTGAAAGTCTACTCCATGAACTCGGTGTACAGTTGGATTAGGATAAGTGCCTGTCAAGTCACCACCTGCTGCACCACTTGGCGGAAGCGTTGTTGGAATAGTAGGCTTGTTAAGAATCTCACTTACTCCACTTGTGCTGTTCCAATCTGAATTAACCTGAGCAGCTGGGATAGTAGGTAAGTTATCTAAATCTCCATAGTCATTGCTAAAAGCCGTAGCTCCTAAATCAGCTGAGTTAGCCTTTAGAGCTACATCAGTTTGCAGAGCTATGATGTCCTCTTCTATAGAAATAATAACAGCGCAATCAGGTAAGGTTTCACACGTGAGCCCGATGTTATCTACTATTGCATACCATCCCTTTATCCCTGCTGCATCAGTTCCATAGTAGTAAGAATTGCCCGGTGCCTCTTCATCATTAAGTAAGCTAACGAATACCCCATTTTGATCTAAGCTCTCAATAAATTGAAGCGCTCCGAATCCATCGTTAGGACTATTAGTAGGTGTGTTATAGTTCCAGCTCGCAGGTATAGAGCATGCGCTCCAATCATAATCTAAGTTAAGCTCTATTATCCCTGTTACTCCGGTAAGCGTGTGAGTGTATTGCTCTACAAATGGCTCTGAGTTAACAGGGCGAGTAAGCACTACATCATCTCCGAACATGTGCCCTAAATGAATCTCGTTAATTAAATCCTGAAAGATAAGTGAGCAGTCAGTAATGCTCTCAGCTTGGTAGCTTGTCTTATCTTCTTTGTCGCGAGGTAGATCAGAGATAAATACCTCAAAGCTAAAGCTGCGAGTGCCAGGTGAATAGTTAATAGCGCGAGGCTTAACGTGCATCCATGGCCACTCTGCCTCCTTCTCTAAATCGGCTTGGCTAATCTCTCCATGCGTAAACCTTCTCAGCTGAAAGTGCCCTGCTGCGAACTGTCTAAACCTATCTACTATTACGTTGTATGTGTAATTGATTGTGCTCATATCTTATAGTGGAATTTAAGTAAGCTTTTGTTGCATGCTGTTAGCGTAATCCATCGCGTAGGTCAAATGGGTAAAGATGGTAGTAGCTCTCTGATTAGTTATGGCATCGAACTTAGTTACATCGCGTTCTGCCATCTCCTCTATCACGTGCCACCATTGGTAGACTGATGCTAATGTTTCACCTCTTCGGCTAACTGAGTTATCTCCCTCTTCAGCGTCTCCAGCTCCTTCTCTAAATATTCGGGTGTACTGCTCACTAAATCGTTTCTGAGTGTCGAAAAAAAAAGCAGCGCAGCATTAACATTGGCTAAGTTTAGCTTCCTCATTTGAGGCACGTACTTAAGATGCACATCACTATCATACTCCTCTATTTTATACTGCAGATTAATCTCAGCTGTTACCGGTCTATAGAGAATGCACATTAGCTCAGGTAATTGGTTAGGAAAGTTCTTGCTGAACTCAGATAGATCTAACCACTCTCCAAAGGTCATGCTCTTAAGGTTAGGATGAAAGCCGAACTTCACACCATCAATATCTATAAATTGTTTAAATACCTTCTCATCTTGGCGCAGGCCATTAGAGTAAGATGCTACTATCTTCTCAACAGTAGCCATGTCTATCTTCCTAATATCATCTCTCTTCAATCCTGTTATTGCCTGAATTTGGCTGATGCTATCAGTTCCGGCATTAAGGAAATCTACATACGTGCCTAATGTCTGATCACTGTACTTAGTGCTTATTATTTTCTCGCTCATGATTAAATATTTGTACCGTCTATGGTTATGTTAATGCTCTTTATCTCAGTGCTCAGCTCTTGCCTCTCTATGTAACCTCTGCCCTTGCCTTGTGTCTTAAGGTAAAAGATTATAGCACTTGTGTTAGGTGCATCTTTAATCGTTACTATCTCACCATCGTGAGTTAATGCCTGGCGCTCTGCTCCCTCCATGAGCTTCTTAAGCTGCGATTCTGCAAAGTCTAAAGCTACATTCTTAAGTGATGCTACAGCTGCACTATACTCAGCATCATCTTTGAGCCAAGCGTAATGCGTCTCTCTTCGTATGCCTATCTTCTCAGCTGCCTCAGTTACATTACCTAAGCTTGAGGTAAGTGCCTGAATCATAGCATCTTTTTTAATCGTTAGATTTTGTGGTTGCTCCTCACTCATGCTAACTTGTTCTTAAAGTGTGTTATTAACTGCTCCATCTTAGAGTCATAGTATTTAGCAAAGGTAGTAAATCCCTCACTATCAGCCTCATAAACTCTAAACATTATACCTCTTAAGCGTTGAGATGGTTTCTTTAACGTATCTTCTAACTCTGATTTAAGTGATTCTACTGCATCCAGCTCCTCACGTCTGAAGCTCTCATCTTTAAATGCAAGATAACCGAACTGATTAGCTGTACCAAATAGCTCAGCAGCCTGAGAAGGTGTGAGCTCGTTAGTGCCAAAGGTCAGTTTAAGAGTCTTATCTTTTCTTGTGCCTACTGATTCAAGCTGTGCTGGTATTAATATCATTGAGGTAATCTTTCGTAACTAAAATACTTTAAAAAGTTGCTCATCATAAAATGAGTGTTAGTGCTGCCACCTGGTGTATAGTCTTTAGTCAAAGCGTTATCCATTGCTATGCCTGCAGCAAGTGCTTTCTTAAAGTCTTTATGATTAATGTAGTAATCAATAGCCATTTGTTTATACCTCATGTGAGCAAAGTATCTAAGTCTATTCCATACTCTTTCATAGTGTCTTGGAGTAACTCATTAACTTTAGACAATATAATCTTTTCTTTACCTGATAGCTCATCATATTTGAGCTGGCATAATAACTGAGTGTTAAACTCATTTAAGCACAGTGCTAAGTCTAATGCTTTAGTGTGCCTTCTATGGTCATTAACATCTTCTAAGTTATCAAAGTCAAATGTAAAAGAAGCTTTCATAATTCGATTATTTGTATAATTGAGTATTAATATTTAACAGTTATGATCCACAATAAAGGCAGTCAGGATCCTCAGCACCTTCTCCAGCATTTAGAATCTTCTCGCACTCCTTATCAATTTCTTTATCAGTAAATGTAGGATTAAACAATTTTACTTGAGCCCTCAAAAAGTTATACTTATTATCATTCATAAGTTAGTTAGTTTAGATTATTAGTAACTTTAATACTATAGTTAGTGTAATAAGCTTGAGCTATTAGCTTATAGCAGTTAGCTTATTAGCTAAGCTATTAGCTAAGTTAATTAACATCAACAAAAGAAAAGAAAGAAAAAGAAAAAAGGTAAAAAGAAAAAGAAAGAAAAGAAAAAGCTCCCCCAAGAAAAACAAACTGCCTCACTCTTAAAAGAGTATTTGTGCGATCCAAGCATTGGTATTTTGCAAGTGTAGTCATTGGTTACTGAGCTTTGACTTACTCAGGTAATTGATGTTACCCATCTCTATAAATAACAAAACCCCAAAGAACGTATGCGCCCGTTCAAAGGGGAATTATTAAACCTTAAATCAATAATATGTCTAACAGTAATGATGCGCATGAAACAAATGTATTTAATATGTGTTACAAATTCTACCAATGTTAAAAACTATTTTGGCTGTTGAAAACGTAGCACAGTAATGTATATCCAAAACGGAAGCCATACAAAGCCTGTAAATACTACACCCATGTAAGCGTACCAATGGAAAGAAGATAAGTGCCTCTGATGTCTGTAGATGTTTAGGCATAGTATGCCAGTGTGCAGTAGGAAGCCTACTAAGTAGATAATTAATAGTGTCATAGTTTTTTACGTTTAGCTTTTCTTTTCTTTTGTATTGGCTCAGGAGTGAGCTCTAAGTTAGTTAATTCTATCAGTGCTTGAGCTGATTCTAATTTAGTTAGCTCAGATAACAAGCGCTGCTCTACCTCATCTACATACTTTTTAGCACATGGGCCACAGCTTGTACCAGGGTAATTTAAGTTAGTGTACTTCTTTCGCATCTCACCTATGACCTTCATATCTTGGCTCGTTACCTGATTCTTGCGCTTCATAGCCTCAATGAATGCAAGCATGTTCTCAATAACTAATCTATCATCTAAGATAGGCCATTTCTTAGCTGGGCAATCTTTAACTGCATACATTGCTAAGTGATCTATAGGGCAGCCACATGGCTTGAATAGATGCCCATTAAGCTCAGTTGGTTTAGCGAATGGATTAATAGCATTGGTAGGAGGTCCGCACGTTTTATATCGCGTGTTAAACACTTCGCAGTTATTGCAGATCTCAATCCTCGCAGCGTAGTTTTCTTTAGTCATATCTGTAGTGAATTTCTTAGTGTTACTTTAGCTTTCTTAATTGTCCGGTAAAGATAGTTCAAAGGTATGCCAGTCTCTTTAGCTAAGTCTTGGTAGCTGAAATCGTCAAGCGCATACAGAAAGAATAGCTCTCTCTCAAAGTATGGCAGCCTACTAATAAATATATCTAACTGCTCATTCTCAAGTCTCATCCCTACACTCTTGTTAACGTCATCTATGATATCATTCTTTAGATCACTTCGTATCTTCTCAAATCTCAAACGAGTGTAGTTAAATGAGCTGTTACTGCACCTTGCAGATAGTCTAATAGCGTTGCTAACGTAATTGTTTAGCTTGCCTCGGTTATGAATATCCTGCAATTTATCTTTATCACTTTCTAATATCTTAAGTAGCGTGTCATGTAAAAGCTCATCAGCTAAATCTAACCGGGTAACAGTTGCTGCTACTCTGCGCCATTCGGCATAGCATCTATTTATTTCAGAGGTGTAGGTACTCATCAATAATTACTTTAGCCTCATCAAAGCTCTTGCATGTAACTGCCTGATAGCCATTGTTAATAAGCTTTGCTTGCCAGTCTTTCTGATGCTGGCTCATTACACCCTTACTCGTTTTCATTTCTATAGCTAATCCAAAGAATGGGCCCTTAGCATTATAGATAAAAATATCAGGAAAGCCTTTTACGTATCCTGTTTTCTTCATCTTTACTGCTTGCTTCATAGAAGTTCTTACCCCTCCTGCAGATGCACAGTAAAGAGTGCCAGGATACTGAGCATTAACATAGTTAATAACAGCCTCTTGAATTAGTGCCTCTTCGTTCTTCATGTGCTCAAAATTAGTGTATTAACTTATCTGCTTTCAACATCTTATTCACATACTTATGCACATAGTATTAAGTGTGATATATTTGACTATCCATTTGACCTTTTGGTTTAGGTTAACATTGATTATTTGATTACAGGATAGGCTTGCAAACGTGCAGGCCTATTTTGTTTTATACCCTAAAGTGTGCTTTTGCGTATAATTTGAGGATATTAGCGGATATTATACGTTATCGAGTATAATTTTATTAGATAAAAGCGTACTTAGTATAGTTCCTATTGAGCTCAAAGTAAGCTCGCATCATTATAGCATCTGCTATATCGGGAGAGATTCCTCCGGTGCGCTGGCTAATGGTATCTTTAGAGGTAACTCTTAGCTTACCTTCCTTATCAGGATCTACTCTTCTAATCAATTCTAACTCTTTGCAGATATCCTCCTGCCATTTAATAGGAAAGGTAATCTCATTCTTATCTATCAGCTCGCCTAATCTAAAGTAACAATCAGCTTTTAGATTCATGTACTGAGTTCCTCTCACAGCTTTACTGCCATTCATAAACTCTCTGCATCTAAGACTATCTACCAGGCCACCTCCTACCCCATCAGCATCGGCAAGTACATTAGATAGCCTAACACTATACTGATTCATTAAGCGCTGTATCTCTGCTTTAACTTCATCCTGTCTCTTTTGCCTCAGTACTACTATATCAATACAGCTCAGGCCTTTCCATACACAAAGCACTGTTCTATCCTTTCCTAATCGCGCTATATCTGCAGTGATATATCCCTCACCTACGTTCATAGGCTCACGAAAGCAGCGCATCAGCTCATCGTAAAGATAAAGTCTATCACTGCTGTTATCAAATTCCCAATCTCCTTCTAAGAGTCTCTTTCTATCCGCTTCAGGTAATCGTGTAAGGCTTGTAACGTAGGCTTCCGGCAAGTGTATATTATCACCTGGCAAAGCTTGCACAAATGCAAGGTGCTCAGGTAGATTCTGATTCTTATAAGGTAGATAGAATTGGTTATAGATCCATCCCTTTGCAGGATTGCACGTAAGTAGAATCTTAGGCTTCAGATTAAACTCGTTTAGCTTGTACCGGATACGTGAGCAAACTACGCTGTATGCCTTCTCACTAATCTCAGTAGCTTCATCTAAAAATACATCAGTAAGCTCAAGGCCTCCTAAATCTTGAAAGTGCGGATCTGATGGATAGAGAAACAAATCGGCTAAGATTATCTCTGAGCCATTGCTAAACTTAATGATATGTGATTGCTGATTATAGCTAAAATCTTCGCCTGCTCTGAGGCCTATATCAGCTGCTACCTGAAAAAATGTATTCATGGTAGTCTTTTTTAGCGTGTCTAACTTAGCTCTGCCTATTAGGGAGCGTGTACCTGGGTATTTTAAGCGCCTAAGAATCTGCCACATACAGCCGAGCATAGTCTTTCCACCGCCTGCAGCTCCTCCGTAGAGGATAGTTTCACAGTCTGAATCTGCTGATAAGAATTTAAGTGCCTCGCTTTGCCTTGTTAGTGGCTTAAAATTGTAGTTTATTTGTCTCTCCATTGTACAAAATTAGGTACAATGATGTGAGTATCAACAGGTTTTAAGATTCTTTCTAAATTCAATTCCATTAAGTAAGCGCCTAATGGCTTAGGAGGCCTCATGCGTTCAACGTGAAAGCCCATAAATCCTTCATCATATTCCTCTTTATAAGATGCCGTTCTAATGTGATGCACATATCTCATATTGATTCGATAGCCATTACCTGGGCTGTAGCTTAACTCTTCTACCATGTCGGCATGGTGGTAAAGTTCATGCACGTGTCCGGTCCAAATGCAGTCAGCTCCATCTATCATAACACCCATTCTGTTATTCTGAATTACTCCCTTTGTAACTACTCCGCCACCTCCTGATCCATGGTAGTACTTTGTCTTAAAAGTATAATGGCTGCTCTTTCCTTTAGCCACTCGGTGTATCCACCAACCACCATATCCACCTACTAATACATTGGTGCCTGCTTCGCGATTTAAGCCACTAATAAAGCGCTCTATTAAGTCAGTCTCACAGTTCTTAATTATTGCAGTCTCATGATTACCATATCCTACAAATATCATTAAATGCGCATAAGGCTTAAACCAATCTATAGCAGTGTTCACAAGTGCATCTAAGTAGTTAGCTACATTGTGCTCAGGCAGAATGTCCTGCTTACTGCGCCTTGGATCGTACTTGCCCTGCATAGCGCAAAATAAATCACCATTAACAGCAAAGTAGATGTTTTGAGCTAAGCACTTATCTAAGTGAGCTTTGAGTAGCTTCCTGTCGCAATGGGGATTATCCCAATGGATGTCGCTCATCAATAAGAATTTATCAGCGCTTTCGCACGTTGTAATTATGACATTTCTACCCTCGCGAGATGATGTAATCATTTGTGATTATGTTAGATTTTAACTCCTGAAAATTCCTTTTGAATTGGTTGTATGGTACGTCTATTACTATTGCATTATCAATGCCCTGCATCAGCGCTAAGGTGCGCTCCCCTACGTAGTAAGTACCATCCTTTCTAAACTCTACTTCTGCCTGGATGCCTACGCATTGGCGAGCATCAAACATAAAAGGAATATCCTCTGCATAAGTAGACTCTAAGCCTATATCTTCAGAGTAATTCCACTGTATAATAGTGCAGCTGCACAGCTCAGGTAACAGCTTCGCATTTAAATCTATTGGCTCCTTTTTCTTTCTAAATAGATTCATGTTCAAAGGTTAATAAAAAAGCCCAGCGTAGTGCTGAGCTTTTTAAGTTAGTTACTAACACCTACTTGTTAGTGGAAGAAATTGCTATTCTATTGTTTCACCTATAGTAATTTGCTTAGTTTCATACGCGCCTCGGTTATCTAATGGAATAAATCCGCTACCGTTACCATGTACTACCTTCATGAAATCTACCTCTACTTTAGCGCTATTAACAATTACTTGCGCTACATCTGCTATAGTCTTTGCTTTATCCATCTCAATATCCCCATCTTTAAGCGCTTCTATTACTTCAAAGAGGTGATTTCTTAAATCTTCAATTTTGTTTCTGGCCATTGTTTATTTGTTTTTTAAGTTTTTTAAGTGTTTTCATTGCAAATCTTAAATCTGCAGGGTATCTAACTATGCTATTTCTTCTCATTACATCAGCATAAGAAAGGCATTCAAGATTACTAAGCTCATAATTTAGCTGATTGTTATCCTTAAATACTATTTTATGCTTTGCCGGAACGGGACCATTAGCACTTTCCCATACCAAAATATGCACACCTTTCCAAGTTTTAGGCTCTGCTACCTTGCGCTCTACATATCCATCTTTAGTAATACGCTCACTACCTATAGGCCTATAATTGTGAGGCTTGCTACCTTTTTTAAACATTGTTGGAGCACATTTGTTATAGGTAGAGACAGCTACTTTCTTTCCTTTGTTAGCAGGCACATGGCCCTTAGCGTAACGGTGTAACTTAGAATTTTCTTTTAGCTTTACCGAAGTCTTAGCCATTACTTTATCATGGTGCAGCTTGCTCTTTTTGATGTCAAGAGCATAAGCCTTACCATACGTTCCGCTAATACTTCTATTTAAAGCTATGGCCACATCTTGAGTAAAGTTATCAGGATAGTGCTTAGCCAGGTATTCTATTTCCTCAGCAGTCCAATCTTTTGCCATTAGAAATCTAATTTGATTTGGTTAGCAGCGTATCTCATAAGAGTCTTATTAACTAAACTATCATAGTATTTCTGCATGCCATCCCTGGTAGCTTGAATAGCCTGAGCTCTTTGTGTTAGGCTTGTAATCTGAGATTGTATTTCACCAATAGATGTGCTTTGCCAAAAGCCATCAGAACTGCTACAAATGCCATGAGCTCCAGTGTGTCTAAGCTTACTAATTATTTTACGTACAGTAACCTCGCTTAATCTTGCCGGCTCATGCCTTTGCTCATAGTAATCATTAACAGCTTTTGCTAATACTGCTGCTGTTTTTGGTGTATCATTTAATAGATCCACTACTAATGGTGCTGCCATTTGCTCTAACTCAGTTAATGGCTGTGTGTGTTTTGAAAAGTTTTCAATCATAACTCTCTTTGTTTATTTATTTGTTTAATAATATCAATATAAATTAATCTGCTCAGCTCTATCTTTTGCAAGCCGTCAAATTCAGCTTGTGCAGATTCACCTAAGATAACTTTGTTTGAAGCCTTGAATTTAGCCTCTACTTTCTGCTTGGCTATATCTTCAAATCTTGCCCATACATCAGGTGCCCACATAGATTTTTTATAGATGCCACTCTTAAATAGACGCTGGCAGTTGTACGGTGCAGATATCTCTACCCATATCTCTTTGCGCTGATTCCATCTATCTACATCCTGATGCAAAGCAGTAAGAGGATCAACAGGCTCAGCTCTTATAATCTCAGCTTCCGGTAAGATAAGAGCCTTATTTAACTCTCTCCATACCTTTGCTTTGTATTCCTCATAGCGCTTAAGCACATCGGCCATAAAGCTTATGCTGAATAGGTTAAAAGCTTCTACTCTTTCGAAGTCTTTACCTATAGCATTGTATAGGAAGGCATTTTGCCAATCCTTAATAGTTGTAGTCCGATACGTATTTTGCGTAAGTTGCTGAAGTAGAGTTACTTCAATGTCTGATGGTAAA
>Ga0164294_10003497_pt1 | contig 13940 bp, 13 predicted proteins | sample GEODES005metaG_FD_111479 | JGI IMG/M metagenome (GOLD analysis project Ga0164294, IMG submission 111479) | Oligotrophic lake water microbial communities from Sparkling Lake, Wisconsin, USA - GEODES005 metaG | ecosystem: Environmental > Aquatic > Freshwater > Lake | place: USA: Sparkling Lake...
CCTGACCCTCATTTCAGGATTGGATGGCACCGGGATCAGTTACCGAGATCCAAGCACGACCGCCAGTCGCGGATGTGTTGGGCTTCGGAAATCGCGTGAGGTTGCATCAGTACCGACGCGGGTACCGCGTCGGTGATGCGACGAAGCTCGGGATAGTGGTGCACGTGATGAACTTCTTCGAACCACTCTCGGCGCAAATCGACAAGTTCCCCAGGAGCGTCGTCATCGAGGAATCCCCACACGGTGAGCGCAACGGTGACGTCATGAACCACTGGCGCCCGTCCCAGCAAGCCGGACCGCTTCATCGCAATGGCAGCGGCACCAGCAAGCGCATCGTTGGCGTGCTCACCTGCGGTGAGCACCAAACGGTCTCGGAACTGCTCCACCAAGGTGAGCGCGTAGCCCTGATCGGGGCCCGGCGTGCCCAGTCGGACGCCGTCGGGCTGGCGCCCCACAACCTCTCCGGGGCGATCAGCCATCCATGATCCGGCGCGGCGCGGCGGCGATGCATAGGAACGAACGGGGCGATTAGTGGATACGGGAACGTGCTCAGGAGCTGCCATGGCCATTCCAACTTACTCCCGACTCAGGTGTGGAGCAGGCCGAAAACCAAAGCGTCGACCAGAGCCGACCACGACGCCTCGATGACGTTGGGCGACACCCCAACAGTGGTCCAGGTGTCGTCGCCGTTGGTGGAGTCGATCAACACGCGCACCACGGCACCAGTATCGGCATTTCCGGCAGCGTCGGCGGCATCAAGAACTCGCACTCTGAAGTCGGTCAGATAGATCCGGTCAAGCGCAGGGAGCCGATCAGCAAGGGCGCTCCGCAACGCAGCATCTAATGCGTTGACTGGACCGTTACCGGCCCCAGCACTCACGATGCGTTCGCCCCCGATGTTGAGCACTACTTCAGCGTTGGTGGACAATTCGGCGTCATTTCCGCCGGCGGGGTTCCGGTGCTCGGTGGTGACTCGGTACGACTCGACGGAGAAGAAATCCTGAGTCCATCCATGCACGTCGCGCATGAGCAATTCCAACGATGCATCGGCAGCTTCAAAGACCCAGCCTTGGGACTCCAGCAGGTTGACCCGCTCAGAAAGTTCCTTTGCCGCTTGGTTGCTGAGTTCGAGTCCGAACTCGGCGGCTTTCATTCCTAGCCCGGCGCGACCGCCAAGTTCAGAGATCAGCACCCGAGTGCGGTTACCCACCACGCCCGGATCTACATGCTCATAGGAAGCACCACCTGCACGACCAAGTGCAGAGGTATGGAGGCCGCCTTTGTGCGCGAACGCAGAGGAACCCACATAGGGATCAGCCGGATGAGGGGGCAGGTTCACCAACTCGGCAACATGCCGAGAGACCGCCGTGAGACGTTCCATCCTGCCTTCGGGAAGTGTGGCAATACCTAGTTTGAGGGTCAGGTCGGGGATCACCGTCATGAGGTTGGCGTTGCCGGTGCGTTCGCCGTACCCGTTCACCGTTCCCTGCACCTGAGTTGCTCCGCCGAGCACCGCAGCCACTGAATTGGCAACTGCGCAACCAGAGTCGTTCTGAGTGTGGATTCCGATCTTCACGCCCTCGAGATAGGAGGCAACCTCGGAGGTGATTCGTTGCACCTCGTGTGGGAGGCTGCCGCCGTTGGTGTCACAGAGCACCACGCAGTCGGCACCTTCTGTGGCTGCGGCCTCCAGAACTCGCAAGGCGAACTCGGTATTGGCCTTGTAGCCGTCGAAGAAATGCTCGGCGTCAAAAAACACGCGTAGTCCAGCGGTGCGCAGGAACCGAACCGAGTCACGCACCATCGCCACTCCCTCATCGAGCGTGGTTTCGAGCGCCTCGGTCACATGGAAGTCCCAGCTCTTGCCAACAATGCACACCGTCGACGTTCCAGCTTCGACCAAGGCCCGGAGGGTGGGGTCATCGTCGACCTTGCCCAACTTCCGACGAGTTGATCCAAACGCCACCAAGGTTGCGGTGCTCAGCTGGAGTTCAGTTGTTGCGCGACGGAAGAACTCGGTGTCCTTCGGGTTGGCCAGCGGGTACCCGCCCTCAATCCAGTGAACGCCCAACCAGTCGAGCTGCTCGGCGACGCGGAGTTTGTCCTCAACGCTGAGCGAGATGCCTTCGAACTGAGCGCCATCGCGCAGGGTCGTATCGAATACTTCGACCGCGGTGGGAGTGCCTGCTGGGGCTCCCACGGCCGGGAAGTCACCGGGTGCCATTAGGCGAGCTCCACCCATTCCCGATATTCGTCAACTTCGCCGCGCACGACCTTGGCGTATTGCTCGGCCACGGCCACCGTGATTGGTCCGGGACAGTTGATCTCACGATCGTCAACAGAGTTGACCGCAGACACTTCGGCTGCAGTCCCGCACACGAACATCTCATCGCAGACGTAGAGGTCCGAGCGGGACAGATCGGCAAAGCCGGTGGGGATATCCATGTCCTCAAGGATGTTCATCACGGTGTCCTGAGTGAGTCCTGCTAGGGCTCCTGCTGAAGTTGGGGGCGTCAGCACGATGCCATCGGTGGCCACAAAGATGTTCTCACCCGTGCACTCAGAAACCAGGCCTGCCGGATTCAACATGATGGCCTCGTCGTAACCGGCCTTCAGCGCCTCCATCTTGGCAAGCGACGAGTTGACGTAGTTGCCAGTGGTCTTGGAAGCCGGCGGCATGGAGTTGTGGTCGTGACGAAGCCAGGTGCTCACCTTCATGCGGACGCCCTTGGTCACTGCGTCATCGCCGAGGTACGCCCCCCACGGCCAGCAGGCAATGGCGACATCAACGGTGCAGTCTTTGATGCTGAGCCCCATCTCGCCATAGCCAAAGTAGGCAATCGGACGGATGTAGCACGAGGGCAGGCCAGAGTCCCGAACAACCAACTTGGTTGCTTCGACAAGATCCTCCACCGACCATTCGAGCGGCATACCCATGATCTTGGCCGAGTTGTGGAGCCGCATGATGTGCTCTGTCAGCCGGAAGATGCCTGGTCCGTCGGCCGTCTCATAGGCCCGGATTCCTTCAAAGACACCCATGCCGTAATGCAACGAATGCGTCAGCACGTGAATATTGGCCTGGTCCCACGGGACCATCTCGCCGTTCATCCAGATGTTGTTGGTTGGGGTGATGGGCATTGGATGCTCCTGTGTCTAAAGAACTGTCGGTGCGAAAAGTTGTTGAGATAGCGCTAGCTACGTCGTGGAGGTCGGGTTCAGGCCATAACAGCTGCGGCGATGGCGTCGCCGACCTCTGAGGTGGAGCCTGAATAGCGCTCGGGAGACTTACATGCTGCAGCAACCTTTGCCGCTGCCTCAGTCTCTCCGAGGAACTCGAGCATCAGGCCAGCAGAGATGATGGCAGCAACCGGGTTGGCGAGTTGTTGTCCGGCGATATCAGGTGCGGTGCCATGCACGGGCTCAAACATCGACGGTCCGGTGCGTGCGGGGTTCAGGTTTGCCGAAGCGGCGAAGCCCACGCCGCCAGCGACCGCTCCACCGAGGTCGGTGAGGATGTCGCCGAAGAGATTGTCGGTCACTACGACGTCGTAGCGCTCGGGGCGCTCGACGAAGTGAATGCAGGCAGCATCTACGTGGTCATACCCGGTAACGACATCGGGGTATTCCTCGGCAACGATGTCGAACGTGCGCTGCCAAAGGTCACCAGCGAAGGTGAGCACGTTCTTTTTGTGAACAAGGTGGAGTTGGCGACGCTCGGTGGTCATCGCTTTTTCAAAGGCGAAGCGAATGCACCGCTCAACACCCATACGAGTATTTACCGACCCCTGGGTAGCGATCTCGTGCGGGGTGCCCTTGCGCATGAACCCGCCCTCACCGGCGTAGGTGCCTTCGGTGTTCTCTCGAATCACTTCGAAATCGCAACGTGGCGGCAAGCGGAACGGGCGGAGGTTGATGTACTGATCCAACTCAAAGCGCATTCGCAGCAAAATGCCGCGTTCCACGAGACCTGGAGGGGCAGCAACTCCGGGAGCAGGGTCACCAACAGCTCCGAGCAGCAGTGCGTCAAGGCCCCGCCATTCCAACAGCGTTTCGTCGGGGAGGACTGTGCCGTCTTCAAGGTAGCGATGAGCACCCAGGTCGTAGTCGGTCCGCTCATAGGTAACACCTGTGGCATCAATGACTTTGAGCGCCTCGGCAACTACCTCGGGGCCGATTCCGTCGCCACCGATGACGCCAATCTTGTGACTCATGAGTTCTCTCTCTACTTCCCTCGCCATCACGACTCCGCAACGGCTGTTGAGATCTGGTGTTTTTCGAAGGCAACTGATTCCGAACAAGAGAAAACCGCCCACTTGGTGGACGGTTGCTGCGCACGCCAGAAGGGGCATGCGCTAACTAATAATCACTCCGCTAGTCGCTTGTGTCGGAAATTGCTGCATCAGTGGAGAGTAACAGCACCGGCCCGCTTTCCCGATACCCGCTGAGTCGTGTACTCGGTTCTGCTGCGTCGCTTCCTCTAAGTTCATTCCATGTCAGAGATTCATCGCCTCTCCCAAGCTGCTCATGACCGACTCGTTGCGGAACTCGAGGAATTGCGAACAGTGGGCCGCATAGAAATGGCCGACCGCATTGAACGGGCGCGGGAACTTGGCGATCTCAAGGAAAACGCCGAGTACCACTCGGCGAAAGAAGAGAAGTCCAAGATGGAGGCGCGAGTCGCCCGGATCTTCTCCATCCTTGAGAACCACGAGATTGTGGAATTGGGCGGGGAAGGCCTCATCGATGTGGGGGCCATCGTCACCCTTCGTTATGACGACGAGGACGATGACGAGGCGGAGCGCTACTTGGTTGGCTCTATTGAGGAGCGCCAACCCGATCTCCACGTGGTGTCTCCCACCTCGCCGCTCGGCGTTGCGCTGATTGGTCAGACAGTCGGCGACACCGTCAGCTATGAATCTCCGGCAGGCAAGCTCACCGTGGTGGTTCTTCATGTGGAGTAGCTCGATCTTCTAGGGTGAGCCCACTGTCAAGAAGGGATGAGTCAATGCTTAAGGGATTCAAAGATTTTATTAGTCGGGGCAACATGGTTGATCTTGCGGTCGGCGTGGTCATCGGCGGTGCGTTCGGAGCGGTAATCACTTCGTTCACCAACGACATCCTGATGGCTCTCATTGGCGCAGTCATCGGCAAGCCCAACTTCAACAGTCTGACGCTTGCCATCGGCGATTCAACTGTGGCCTACGGCAAATTTCTCACGGCACTGCTCAACTTCGTGCTGATTGCTTTGGCGATCTACTTCCTTGTTGTGATGCCGCTCAACAAACTTGCTGAGCGTCGTAAAAGCGGCGAGGACGAGTCCGAGCCAACCAGCGAGGAAAAGATGATCGCTCTTCTCGAGCAGATCGCTGCCAAATAAGACCGCTGGCGTCTGCTCCCCAGCTCCCGAGCTAGCTGGGGAGCGCGGAAGTTACCTGAATTGCCACGACGAGCACCTCGGCTAGTAACCCGGTCCGCTCATTAGCGGACCAGCATTCGAGCGACAGATCGGGCACCGTCCCATCGTCCTGCAACTGCGGTTCCACCGAGATCCAAAGTGGCTCCTCGCCGATGCCACCGCTCAGGGTAAGCCCGCCTACCGCGCCGTCGTGGTTGCGATCGAGGCCAATGGCGACCCTCAGCACGGCAGCAGCCCTTCGAACTGTGGCACGGTCCGGATCCGACAACGCGGCGAACTCGGAATGCTTGGTATCCGACGGCGGACTTTTGCGATGGTAGCGAGCTATTTGGGCGATTATCTCGATCTCGAGGTCGGTGAATCCCATGAGATGGTCGCTGTTCCGAATCACGTAGTAGCTGTGTTTGTGATGACCCGAATGGGCCACGAAGAGCCCCGTATTGGCCAACAACGCCCCCGCTTCGAGTAACTCTCGCGCCTCAGCATCAAGACCTAAACGTTCGCCAATGGCGTCGGCCAACTGCAGAGCGAGCCGAGCAACATTTAACGAATGATCTGGATCGTCATCGCAGAGTTCCATGAGGTGAAACACCGATGCTCGTCGCAAATCCGACAGCTGGTGCCGCGGGTCCTGACTGTCCTTAATGAGGGCGTTGAGCAACACACCCTCCCGAAGCGCATAGTCCGAGACTTTGAAGGAGCTTGCGCCGAGTGCCAGCAGCGTCTGCTCCAGCACGACCCCTCCACCCACGATGATGTCGACGCGCGCTGGGTCCATCCCGGGAATGGTTCTTCGCTGATCGGGCGGAAGTGCAGCGAGCCGATCAACGAGTTCGGAGAGTTCAGCGGTACTTACGGTCGCTCCGTTCATGGACTGCGGGATGGACTCGCCGCGCCGAGCTAGGACCATGCCAGCAAGCGTTTCGGCGGTTCCCGAACTCGCAACTGCTACATCGTGTTGGAGGTCGGCGACCTCGCGAGCCATGCCGGTGACCTGTTCATGAACGAACCGACGGCAGCGCTCGAGAGCCAACGGGGTGACCTGGCCATCAGGGAAGAACCGCCGTGTCATCCGCAAGGAACCAATCTTCAGCGAGCGCGGTTGATCGATATTTAAACCGGTACCAAAGACAATCTCGGTGGAGCCGCCACCGACGTCGATGACGAGCAGTCGCTTCTCAAAGACGGGCAGCGCCTGCAGCACCCCAAGGTGAATTAGTCGGGCTTCCTCTTGCCCTGAGATCACATCAACGACGACGCCGGCCTCGACTCGGGCCCGAACCAGAAAGTCCTGCGCGTTACGCGCTTCTCTGACTGCGGAAGTCGCGACTGCATGGACCTCTGCGCCCCAAGAATCTGCCAACGACTTACATCGGGTCAGCGCCTGAACTCCACGCTCAATGGCGTCGGGTTCGAGCTGCTTCATTTCTCCTTGACCTGAGCCGAGGCGAACCATTTCTTTTTGCCGGGTCACGACCTCGAATCGATCGTTACCTGCGACTCTGGCGATGACCATATGAACCGAGTTGGTGCCTATGTCGATCGCGGCGATGAGGCCGGGGATACTCCCCGTCGAACTCCCATCAGCGCGTTCCAAAACCATTCGGCGAGCATACGGTCTTGCGCCGAACCCGTCGGCGGTATGGAGATGCAATTTGGTAACTGACCGCAGCGGCGCTCGTCCGTGGCACGATCTGTGGGTGAGCAGCGCAATTGACCCGTCGACGAGTCCTCTTGGTTGGGACGCCGAATGGGCCGCGTCATGGACGGAAACGCTGTCTGAATCCTCGTTGGAACTTGTTCCCATCCGGGTCGTCCGGATTGACAAAGGCGGCATTACGGCATCTCCGACTTCGGGTGTCGAGCGCCTTGTAGTTGCCGCTAAGTCGGCTCGAAGGGTCGTGGTGGGCGACGTATGCGGATTGGATCCCGATGCCGGGCGCATTGAGGTGATCCTTTCGCGCCGAACCGTTTTTGAACGACGGTCTCCGGGAGTTGGACGTGATCAGGTGCAAGTCACTGCACGACCGTTGGCATCCAACATGGATCTTGTGTTGGTCCTTCAAGGCCTTGACCAAGGCGTCAATGAGGCGCGTCTGGCCCGCGAGTTGGTGCTCGCATGGGAGAGCGGTGCCATGCCCGTAGTGGTGCTGACCAAGACCGATCTCGTGGACGCCGGCGAGGTGGATGCCGCACGCCGCTCCGCTCAACGCTGGGCACCGGGCGTCACCGTGGTGTGCGTGTCGTCTCGTTCCCCCGAGGGGTTGAGCGAGTTACTGAACGTACTCGGCGACCCCGGCGTTCGCCCCCCGCATGTGGTCGCGTTGCTCGGAGCTTCTGGCGCTGGAAAATCTTCGCTGGTCAATTCACTCGCTGGCCGTCAGGTGCAGCTCACGGCTGAAGTCAGAGAGGGTGACCACCGCGGCCGTCACACCACTACCGCTGGTCAGATGGTGACGCTGCCCTCAGGCGATCTGATCATCGACACGCCCGGAATTCGAGGAGTCGGACTCTGGGCCGCCGACGATGGCCTTGAGCAGGCGTTTGCAGATTTGGCGCCGTTTGCTGAGTCCTGCAAATTCGGCGACTGCACCCATCAGGTTGAGCCAGGGTGCGGGCTACTTGCTGCTTTAGCGGCAGGGCTCGCCGACTCGGATCGTGTTGCGGTGTGGCACCAACTCGTGGCTGAACTTGAGTCGCTTGAAGCCGGACTTGAACTGCTGGACCGAGACACTGAACGTCAGGGCAATCAGCGGGCCAGAAGCAAAAGCCGCCGCCGTGATGCCTCTGCAGGAATCGAAGCGGATGCCGACGCGCTCGACGCCGAGCTTGCCGACGGAGACGGCGACGGCGACGGCGACGCTGACGGCGACGCTGAGTACGCAGCGGGTGACGAGTACGGCGACGGCGCCAAGTAATCGCTCTCAGCGAGACAGGGTCCGGGCGCCTTCTATGGCGAGGGCGGCCGCTACAACCGCATCTCCGAGTTTGCGGCCCGGGGCTCGACCCATGCGGTCGATCGGACCCGACACGCTCACGGCGGCAACGACGCCACGATCGGGCCCAACTACCGGCGCTGACACCGAGGCCACTCCGGGTTCACGTTCTTCGACTGTCTCAACCCAGCCGTGACGACCCACCTCACCGGTAAGCACCCGACCAGCCGAGCCGCGGTCGAGAGGAAGTGCTGCGCCTACCGGCACGATGGTGCGGAGCCCGTGAGGTGATTCCAATGCCGTAACACACACACGTGATCCGCCATTGACGACGTAGAGCTGCACTGACTCGCCAGTGGCGGTTCGGAGATCTTCCATTGCCGTCCGGGCCGCCTCGGCGAGGGGGAATTGCTCGGTAGCGGCCCGCCCGAGCGCCACGAGGTGTAGACCCAACGCGAAGCGGCCGCCACCTGTGCGCCGCAGCAGCCCGTGATCTTCAAGAGCGGTTGCCAGTCGGTGTGCGGTCGCTCGACTGATTCCGGTTCGCTCCACCAACACCGCGAGCGAACATGGGCCATCGCCTACTGCGTTGAGAACCGCAACCGACTTGTCGAGTACACCGACTGTGCGTAGAGTGTGTTCCATCAGCTGGGAAATGTATCTCACATAATGAGACGCTGCAATGCGGCTCAACAGAGTGCGCAAGATGACCAGCCATAAGCCCCCATCACTACAACCGGACGAGGCAACCGCCATGACCGATCAACTCACTCCATCAAGTAGGCCGAGGACCCTCGCTGAAAAGGTCTGGGACCAGCACCTCGTGCGATCTGGGACTGACGAGCCCGACCTGCTCTACATCGACCTCCACCTGGTCCACGAGGTCACGTCGCCTCAGGCGTTTGATGGCCTCCGCCTCAACGACCGGCCGGTCCGTCGGCCCGACCTCACCGTCGCCACCGAAGACCACAACGTGCCCACCGAAGACATCGGCGTTCCCATCGCAGATCCGGTCTCTCGCAAACAGGTTGACGCCCTCCGCTCAAATACCGCCGAGTACGGCATCCTCGAACACCCGATGGGATCAGCCGGTCAGGGCATCGTCCACGTCATCGGTCCGGAACAAGGTCTCACGCTCCCCGGCATGACCGTTGTCTGCGGCGACTCGCACACTGCCACGCACGGTGCCTTTGGCGCTCTGGCATTTGGAATCGGCACTTCTGAGGTGGAGCATGTGCTGGCAACCCAGACCCTCCCCCAGTCCAAGCCAAAGACCTTGTCGATCACGGTGGAAGGCGACTTGCGCCCGGGCGTCACCGCCAAGGATGTGATCCTGGCGATCTTGGGCAAGATCGGCACCAGCGGCGGCATGGGCCACGTTGCCGAGTACCGCGGTTCTGCCATCCGCTCGTTGTCGATGGAGGGCCGCATGACGGTCTGCAACATGTCGATCGAAGCAGGCGCCAAGGCTGGTCTCATTGCACCAGACCAAACCACCTTCGACTACCTGTTGGGTCGCCAGCACGCTCCGTCTGGCGCTCAGTGGGATGCGGCTCTTGCCGACTGGAATCAGCTCTACACCGATGACGGCGCGACCTTCGATACCGAGGTGTTTCTCGATGCAGCGGAGATCGAGCCATTTGTTTCTTGGGGCACCAATCCCGGTCAGGTCGTTCCGATCTCGGGTGTAATCCCGTCACCTAACGATTTCACCGAGCAGGTTGAGCGCCATGCGGCGGAGCGAGCACTCGAGTACATGGGTCTCGCTGCGGGCACCGCAGTCCGCGACATCCCCGTCGACACGGTCTTCATTGGCTCATGCACCAACGGGCGCATCGAGGACATGCGAGCAGCCGCAGAGGTGGCAAAGGGTCGCAAGGTTGCCGATGGAGTCCGCACGTTTGTGGTGCCAGGGTCACGGGTGGTCAAGGATCAAGCCGAATCAGAAGGACTGCACGAGATCTTCTCGGCAGCGGGGTTCGACTGGCGTGAACCAGGCTGCTCAATGTGCCTAGCGATGAACCCCGACAAGCTCAGCGCCGGGGAACGTTGCGCATCCACCTCGAACCGCAACTTCGAGGGTCGTCAAGGCAAGGGAGGCCGCACGCACCTGCTCTCGCCGGCTGTCGCCGCCGCCACCGCTATCGCTGGCCATTTCGCTACTCCGGAGGACCTCTAAATGGACGCTGTACGACACATCAGCGGCACCGCCGTGCCGCTCGACCGCTCAGATGTTGATACCGATCAGATCATTCCCAGCGACTGGCTCAAGCGAGTGGAGCGCACCGGATTTGATCAGGGTCTCTTCAGCGAGTGGCGCGAGGACCCAACCTTTGTGCTCAACCAGCCCCAGTACTCGGGTGCGAAGATCCTCATTGCGGGCCCCAACTTTGGAACGGGCTCCAGCAGGGAGCACGCAGTGTGGGCAATTCAGCAGTACGGCTTTGCGGCGGTGGTGTCGCCGCGATTCGGCGACATCTTCCGCAATAACGCTGCCAAGAATGGCTTGCTCCCTGTGCAGGTGACGGGCGACTTTGGTCGCCAGCTGATGGACCTCGTCGATGAGGACCCCACCATCGTCATTGACGTCAACGTGGAACACCGGACGCTCGAAGTTCCTACCCATGACCTCATGTGCGAGTTCCCGCTCGACAACTCCGTTCAGCATCGCCTGCTCAACGGCCTTGACGATATTGGCATCACCTTGCAGCACGCTGACGAGATCGCTGCATTCGAAGCGACCCGGCCCGGTTGGATGCCGAAGGTCAACTGAGCCAGCAGTCGATCAACACTTTTGGAAAACTGAAACGGTCAGGCCTGTTGGGGCCTGACCGTTTCAGTTTTCGGGTGGACATCAGCCCAGCGTCAGGCTGAGACCGCCGCCACAGAAGTGACTCCTTCGATTGATCGCAACGCAACCAGGGTGGCGTCGTCGACCAAGCGATCAGTGGCGAGCACCATGAGCGCCTTGGCGCCCTCAGGCGATGCCCCTACTGCCATGTCATCGATGTTCAGCCCTGCGTCGCCCACGGCGGTAGCGACCCGGCCGATCATTCCTGGACGATCCTCGTTGCGGACCACCAAAAGGTTGGCGGCCGGGGGCACGTCAATGGTGTGGTCGTCAATCATGACCAAGGTGGGCACGGCGTTGAGTCCGACGAGTGTTCCGGCGAGGCTGTGGTCGCCGCCCCGCAAGGTGATGAGATTCACGTAATCACGCGAGGTGGTGGTGGACGTCGGGCGAACTTCGAGGCCCTGCTCCGCCGCAACAGCCGGAGCGTTCACGTACGACACCGGTTCACCCGAGGTTGCGCCAAAGAATCCCTTGAGCGCCGAAAGAGTGAGAATCCGGGTGTCCGACTCAGCGAGTTGTCCTTGATACTCAAGGTCGAGTGTGTCGAGGCCGGCTCCACCGCCCTTGGCACCAACGAGTCCTGCAAAAATCCGACCGAGTTGCTCTGCCACTGGCAAATACGGGCGGATTCGTTCCGAAGCTTCAGCCGCCGACACGTTGACGGCAAAGGGGACAAAGTCACCAGCGAGCGCCAGCATGACCATCTCTGCGATGGTTTCTCCGGCCTTGTCCTGAGCTTCAACGGTGGATGCGCCCAAGTGCGGGGTCACCACCACAGCATCAAGTCCGAATAGCGGCGAGACCGTCGTGGGCTCTTCGTTGAATACGTCGAGTGCCGCACCTGCGATTTGCCCGGATACAACAGCCTCAGCGAGCGCAGCTTCATCGACGATGCCGCCACGAGCCACGTTGATGATGCGCAGTGAGGGCTTTGCCTTAGCCAGCAAATCCTTGCCGATGAGCCCCACAGTTTCCGGGGTCTTCGCGAGGTGCAGCGTGATGAAGTCAGATGCAGCTACCAACTCCTCGAGTGGCAGCAGCGTCACGTTGATCTGACGGGCTCGGTCCTCGGAGACGAATGGGTCATAGGCAACGAGCTTCATGCCGAAGGCCATTGCGCGCTGAGCGACCAACTTGCCAATACGGCCAAGTCCGATGATGCCGAGCGTCTTGTCAGACAGCTCTACGCCTTCCCACTTGGAGCGCTCCCACCGTCCCTGCACCAACGCCGCATGCGCCTGAGGCACGTTGCGGGCGCTTGCAAGCAGCAACGCCATGGTGTGCTCGGCAGCCGAGAGGGTGTTGGACTGCGGCGCATTCACCACCATCACGCCCCGCTCGGTTGCGGCGGCAACATCAACATTGTCCAAGCCGATGCCAGCACGACCAACGACGATCATGTCGGTGGCGGCGGCCAGCACCTCGGCGGTGACCTTTGTTGAGGAACGGATAATCAGCGCGTGGGCACCCTTTACGGCGTCACACAACTGCTCGGGGGTCAGATCCAGTTGGATGTCTACCTCGTGGCCAGCGGCACGAAGTCGGTCCAATCCAGGGTCAGCAATCTTCTCTGTCACTAGTACTCGCACCCGCCCATCCTTGCCGCTCGGCCCACACCCGGCCAACCAGACCGCCCAAGTTCGCTCGGACACCGGTCACAACACCCCTTCCGCGCGTGCCACGCTTGACGACCGTGAACGACGTAGATGTAGTGGTGGTGGGTGCAGGAGTCAGCGGACTTGCGGCAGCTCGATCGTTGGAGTCCCGCTCGCGGTTTGTCACCGTGCTCGACAAGGGCCGATCAGTGGGAGGCCGACTCGCAACTCGACGACTCGCAGATGCCCGACTTGACCATGGTGCCCAGTTCTTTACCCAACGAGCGGTCGAGATGGAAGCACTCGTCGAGGAACTCCTTGATGAAGAAGTCGCTACGGAGTGGTGCAAAGGCTTTAGCGGCGAGGACGGCCACCCGCGTTATGTGATTCCCGGTGGCATGAATGGCCTTGGGAAGTTCCTCGCAGAACCGCTTGAGGACGTGCGCTGCGAGATCGAAGTGACCTCTCTGGTTCAAGAAGATCGCGGCTGGGTTGTGAAGTGGGACGGCGGAGAACTCCGAGGAGGAGCAGTCCTACTCACCGCTCCGGTGCCGCAATCACTTGCCATCATCGACCGGAGCGGAATCGCTTTGGACGAGAACGTTCGGGCCGGTTTGGATGCCGTTACCTATGACGCCGCCATGGCGGTACTGGTGGTCCTTGACGGACCATCTGGGGTGCCGGCGCCTGGTGGAGTGCAACTCACCGAAGGGCCGTTCACCTGGGTCGGTGACAATCTGGCCAAGGGTGTTTCCGAGATCAGCGCCATCACGTTGCATACCGATGATGTGACAGCAACAGCGCTGTGGGACGACGACCCTGCCGAGGTCCTGGCCGAACTCATGGACATAGGTGCCGAGTGGTTCGGCGATGCCAACGTGGTGGCCTCAGAACTCAAGAAGTGGAAATACGCAGCGCCCACCCACTGCTGGCCTGCGCCCTACTGCACGGCAGTGGATGGCGACTGGCCGCTGGTGCTCGCAGGTGACGCATTTGAAGGGCCAAAGATCGAGGGCGCCTACCGCTCGGGGCTGGCCGCCGCGTTGCGACTCAACCGATCTGGAGTCACTTCGACCTCAGGCTGAGTCGCGGCCAGACCGCAGCAGGTCCATGTAGAAGTCCAACTCGGCGGTGAGCGC
>Ga0164294_10003498_pt1 | contig 13940 bp, 14 predicted proteins | sample GEODES005metaG_FD_111479 | JGI IMG/M metagenome (GOLD analysis project Ga0164294, IMG submission 111479) | Oligotrophic lake water microbial communities from Sparkling Lake, Wisconsin, USA - GEODES005 metaG | ecosystem: Environmental > Aquatic > Freshwater > Lake | place: USA: Sparkling Lake...
GAGATTTCGAAGCCGTCCTCGCCGGTGTAGCCCGAACGGCTGATATGCGCCTCGATCCCGTCGATCGTGAACGGCCCGGCGCGCATGAAGACCAGCGCCTCGAGCGGCCACTCGCCCGCCGTCACCCGCTTCAGCGCGTCGAACGCCTTGGGGCCCTGCAGCGCGAGCAAGGCGCGCTCGTCCATGTGATTGATCGTGATCGCCTCGGGCAGGCTCTCGTGGAGATGGGCGATGTCGTCCCACTTCACCGCGCCGTTGACGACCATGTAGATGCCGCCCGGCCAGCGGGTGAGCATCAGATCGTCGAGGATGCCGCCTTCCTCGTTCGGCAGCAGCGAATAGCGCATCTGGCCGACCTCGAGACTCTTCACGTCGCCCGGCAGGATCGCCTCCAGCGCCTCGTCGAGCCCCTCGCCCGAGAGCAGCAGCTGCCCCATGTGGCTGACGTCGAACAGCCCGGCATTCTCGCGCGTCCAGAGATGCTCGGCGATGATGCCGTCATACTGGATCGGCATCTGGTAGCCCGCGAACGGCACCATCCGGGCGCCCTGGGCACGATGCCAATCATCCAGCGGCAGCGGCAGGATCGGTTCAGGGGGCTCTTCGTCGCTCATCGGCCGGCTCCAGATGCAAAGGCAACGGCAGTACACGGGGAGTCGCCCCGTCTTTTACCGCTGCCCCCTCTGTCACGGAACCTGAGAGCTTTCCCCCGGATGCGAATCCGGGGTTACACCTTCGGTGGGACAAGCCCTTCGGGCCGATCCGCTTTCCAGAGTGTCACTTCGCCTCGCGCGGTCCGTTTGACCTGAGAGATTCCGGGGCGGTTGCTCCTTCGGCGGCGGATGCGAACCCGCCTTCTCCCGCGCGTGCGCCTGCCGGTTACCCGGCAGCGACGCCTAACGGATGACCGCTCGTCCCACCCGAGTCAACGCGGGAAAGCCAAGAAACTGGGGATTATCGGGCCGCGTTGTAGGCGAGCTGATCATCGGTCAGCTGGAAGCCCATCAAATGCTCGAAATTGGCCTGGTTGACCGCCGTGCGGACGCGCGGATCGGACATCGGATCGATCGAGGCGTCGGCGTCCCCTGCCTTGCGGCGGCGGTTGAGTTCGTTCGACACGCGCTCCGGCAGCGAGGCCAGCGTCTTGGTCACGTCGGCCGTCGCCGAGGCGACACCGGTGCCGCGCACCTGCCCGTCGTTGAAGTGGACCTGCACCTGGCCGACCTGCTTCGACATGATCGTCGAGCCGGCCCGTAGCACGGTCGAGAAATAGGGCAGCACGACATCGCGCGCACCCTGCGCGCTGGCGCGCTGGGCAACGACGTCGAAGGTCGTGGTGCTGTGGACGGTCGCGGCGGTATCGTCGCACACCGTCCGCAGGTTCGTGATCGTCGCGGTCACGTCCAGAGCACGCGAATCGCGCGTGCCGGGCAGCGTGAAAAGCGAGACGGTATCCGTATAGGCGGGGATGGCGACGGCCGGGCATACCGAGCGCTTGACCTTCTGCCCACCGGTCTCGTCGAGCGAATAGCGGTTGTGCGCGCAACCCGAGACCGCCAACGCCGTACCGGCCAGGAAGAACCACCGAAAAGCTGTCACGCGCGTCTCAGACCTCGAATAATCTCAGGAACGAAGCTCATAGGAAGCGCCTTCCTCAGAGGCAAGCAAACGCGTAATGCGGATGCGATGGACGGATTTATCGCCTCCACCTCCAGGGCCGCTAAGCCTCTGCGCCCGCTGACGCTGCTGATCGCGGCGCCGCGTGGCTTCTGCGCGGGCGTCGATCGGGCGATTCGCATCGTCGAACTGACGATCGAGAAGCATGGTGCGCCGGTCTATGTCCGCCACGAGATCGTCCACAACCGCTACGTCGTCGACAAGCTTCGTCAGAAAGGCGCGGTCTTCGTCGAGGAATTGGACGAGGTTCCGGACGGCGCACCGGTGGTGTTCTCCGCCCATGGCGTGCCCAAGGTTGTCGAGATGGACGCGACGACGCGCGGGATCGATTATGTCGACGCCACCTGCCCGCTCGTTTCCAAGGTCCACCGCCAGGCCGAACGGCTCGTCGAGCAGGGCCGCCACATCCTCTTCATCGGTCACCGCGGCCATCCGGAGGTGATCGGCACGTTCGGACAGGTGCCGGCCGGCGCGATGACGCTGGTCGAGACACTGGCCGACGTCGAACGGCTGACCGTCGACGATCCCGCCAACCTCGCTTTTCTGACGCAGACGACCCTGTCGCTGGACGACACCGCCGAAATCGTCGAGGCGCTGCGCCGACGGTTCCCCGCCATCGCGATGCCGCGCGGCGAGGACATCTGTTATGCCACCTCCAACCGTCAGGCGGCCGTGAAGGAACTGGCGGCGCAGTGCGATGCCATCGTGGTGATCGGATCGCCCAATTCTTCCAATTCGGTGCGGCTGGTCGAAGTGGCGGAGCGCGTCGGCACCCGGTCGATCCTCGTCGATTGCGCGGCGGAACTCGACCTCACCTGGCTGAAAGGCGTCGACACGCTCGGCATCACCGCCGGCGCCTCCGCTCCGGAATGCCTAGTCCGCGAGCTGGTCGAAAGGCTGGGGCGGCATTTCGCCATCGAGGAACGGGAGCTCGATGGCGTAGTCGAGAAGATCATCTTCAAGCTGCCCCGCGCGCTCGAACCGGCCTGATCCCGCTCCCATGGCTGTCTACACACAGGTCTCGGCCGAGGCATTGTCGGCGCTGCTGGCGCGGTATGATGTTGGCGAACTTGTCTCAGTCAAGGGAATCGCGGAGGGCGTCGAAAACAGCAACTATCTTTTAGAAACAGATAGATCGAAGTTCATTCTTACACTCTATGAAAAGAGAGTGTCGGCGGACGATCTGCCGTTCTTCCTGGCGTTGCTCGATCATCTCGCCGCGGCGGGCCTGAAGGTGCCACCCGCGATCGCCGACCGGCAAGGCCGGGCGATCCAGGAAGTCGAAGGGCGGCCTGCCTGCCTCATCAAATTCCTGAACGGCGTCTCGCTCAGCCACCCAACGCCGGAGCAGGCGCGCGCGGTGGCGGTGGAGATGGGCCAGATGCACCTCGCGCTGGCCGATTTCACCGGCACGCGGCCGAACAGCCTTGGGGTCGATGCCTGGGGGCCGCTGCTCGCGAAGTGCGGGCGGGACCTCGATGCGATCGATCCGATGCTCCACGAAACGCTCTCGGCCGCGCTGGCCGAGATCGAGGCGAACTGGCCGCGTGACGGTGACACGCTGGCCATCCATGCCGATCTCTTTCCGGACAATGTCCTGATGCTCGGCGATGCGGTCACCGGCTTGATCGACTTCTACTTCGCCTGCACCGATCTGCGGCTCTACGATCTGGCGGTGATGCACAGCGCCTGGGCGTTCGACGCGACCGGCAGCCATTTCGACCAGGCGATCGGGGATGCGCTGCTGGAAGGCTATGCCGCCACCTTCGGCTTGACGATCGGGGATCGCGCGATCCTCCCGATCCTCGCGCAAGGCGCCTGCATCCGCTTCGCGCTGACCCGCGCGTGGGACTGGCTGAACACGCCCGCCGACGCGATGGTGACGCGCAAGGATCCGCTGGCCTATTCGCGCCGCCTCACCTTCTACCGCGACCACGCCGCCGCACTCTTCGCATGAGCGAGTTGACCCACGTCGAAATCGCGACGGACGGCGCGTGCAAGGGTAATCCCGGTCCGGGTGGCTGGGGCGCGGTGATCCGCTCCGGCGGGCACGAAAAGGATCTCTCCGGCGGCGAGCGCGACACGACAAACAACCGCATGGAATTGATGGCGGCGATCGAGGCTCTCTCGGCACTCAAGCGCCCCTGCCGCGTCACGCTGTCGACCGACAGCCGCTACGTGATGGATGGCCTCACCAAATGGCTCGCCGGCTGGCAGCGCAACGGATGGAAGACCGCCGCCAAGCAACCGGTGAAGAATGCCGATCTCTGGCAGCGCCTGATCACCGCCGCGGCCCCGCATCGCATCCAGTGGGTGTGGGTGAAGGGCCACGCGGGCCACCCCGACAACGAACGCGCCGACAAGCTCGCCAGCGATGCAGCAATCGCCGCGCGGAACCAGCCGCCCAAGCGTTCGTAAATGCCCGCAGGGAGACGATAAAATGAGCGTGGCATTCCGTCGCGAGAGTGACGAAGAGCATCTGGAGCCGAAGTTCGAACTACCCGTTCCGCCCGGCCCCAATCTGGTGACGGCGCGCGGGCTCGCCCAGATCGAAGCCAAGGTCGCCGAATTCGAAGCGGCCCCGAGCGAGGAAACCGCGCGCGAGCTGCGCTACTGGCGGCAGCGGCTGGCGACAGCGCAGCTTCAGCCCGAGCCCTCGGGCGACGAGGCCGGGTTCGGATCGCGGGTGCGCTTCCTACTTAACGGCAAGGAGCGGACGATCACGATCGTCGGCGATGACGAGGCCGAACCGGACAATGGCCTGATCGCTCTTTCCGCGCCGCTCGCGCAGGCCGTGCTGGGTGCGGGGATCGGCGACATGCTGCCGTTTGCCGGCAAGGATGACGCCATCGAAATTCTCGATATCGTCGCAGAGTGATGATTTAAGACGTTATTCTCTTTGGAGAATAAAGCTCGGCATCAATGCCTGAAACCCACTCTGCCGGAGGCGAGTCCAGCAAGAGCGATGCGCCGACGTCGGCGGCCGCGGGCGCCGTCTGAATCCCGAAGCCACCCTGCCCCGCGAACCAGAAGAAGCCCGGCGCCTTGCCGTCGAAGCCGTAGACCGGCAGGCGATCGCTCGCAAAACTGCGCAGCCCCGCCCAGGCACGCTCCCGCTTCACGATCCGCCAATCGACGGCATGTTCGAAGCGATCGATAGCAACCGCGATATCCAGTTCCTCCGGCGCCGCGTCTTGCGGAGCGCAGAAATGCTCGTCGTGCGGCGAAAGCCACAGACGCCCGCCCGCTTCCGGCTTGAAGTAGAAGCGCCCCAGCGCATCCATGACCAGCGGCATGTGGGCGGCCATCTCGGGATCGGTCAGGAGTTGGACAACGGTTCGACGGTACGGCGTGATATCGATCGGTGATGCACCAGCCAGCCGGGCGATGTCGGATGCCCAGGCCCCCGCGGCATTGACGACGATGTCGGCCGAGAAGGTCGCGCCGCCCGCCTCGACCCGCCAAACCATGTCCCGCGAAAGGGCTGAAATCCTCGCATCGCTGATGAACTCTGCACCAGAAGACTTTGCAGTCTTTATGGAATGCTGGTGCAGGCCCGCGACGTCGATGTCCTGGCATGTCGGCTCGGACAGTGCGCGGACGAAGCGACCGTCGAGCCCCGGCAGCGCGCCGTGAAGCATGTCACGGTCCATCCAGTCGAGCCGAACACGCGACCCCGCGAACTCGGCCGCCAGTGCGTCGAGCTCCGCCAGCCCCGCTTCCTCGGCGATATGATAGCAACCACGCGGCTTCAAGAATGGCGACAGCGCGCTTTCCGATGCGGTGGTGAGCGGCTGGATCGCCGGACCGCCATAGGTTTCGGACCAGAAGGCCGCCGAACGCCCGGTGCTGTGATAGCCAGGAAAGGCCTCCGCCTCGAGCACCACGACCTTCGCGCGCGGGCCGATCGCGGCCGCAAGGCTGGCCCCCGCCATCCCCGCGCCGATGATCGCGATGTCGAAATGCCGTTGGGCCATGGCGCCGGTTACGGTTTGGCAAGGGCTTGCGTCTAGCCTTTGCGTCGATGTCCGCGCTTCAAATCACTTTGCTGATCGCTTTGGCGGCTGCCCTGATCACGGCGGCGGCCACCGATCTGCGCGCTCGGATCATACCCAATCGGCTGAACGCTGCCGTCGCCCTGCTGGCGGTCGTCTGGTGGATCGCGACCGGCCTCACCTGGAGCGGCATCGGCATCCAGATCATGATCGCCGCCCTCACTTTCGGTCTCTTCGCCGGTATCTTCGCGCTCGGCTGGATGGGGGGCGGCGACGTCAAGCTGATCGGCGCGCTCGCCCTATGGCTGCCCGCCCTGCTCATCGCCCGCATGCTGGTGCTGATGGTGCTGGCGGGCGGGCTGCTTTCACTGGTGGTGCTGATCCACCATCGGATGCGCAAGAACGAAGGCGCGCCGGAAGTCCCTTATGGTGTCGCGATTGCCGCCGCGACGCTCTTTATCCTCACAAACGATCTCTTAACCATCCGGGGCGCATGAGGAGCCGGACGCGCATGGCGTGCGGGGAAGACGGGTAAGCGTAATGAACAAGCGGAAGCTCATGCTGATGGCGGGCGCTCTGGCCTTCGCCCTGCTCTGCGCGACATTGGCGCGCAGCCTGTTCGGCGGCGGCGGGTCATCGGCCGCAAGCGCCGCGACGCCCGCCCCTTCGAACGGCACCGAAGTGCTGGTCGCGACCCGCACGCTGCCCGTGGGCACGATCGTGACCGCCGATGCCTTCCGCTATCAGCCTTGGCCCGACAATCTGATCGACAAGGCCTATTTCCTCAAAGGCAAGGAAGACCAGCAGACGCTGCTGGGCACCGTCGTGCGCTACCCGATCACCGCCGGCCAGCCGGTGACGCAGGGCGCGATCGTGAAGCCCGGTGATCGTGGCTTCCTCGCCGCCGCCCTCGGCCAAGGCATGCGGGCTGTGACCTTCGTGGTGACCGCCCAGAACGGCGTGGCGGGCTTCGTCTTCCCGGGTGATCGGGTCGATCTGCTGCTGACCCAGACCGTGGCCGGCAGCACAGCTGGCGCAACCGCGCTGAAGGCCTCCGAGACGATCGTGAGCAACCTGCGCGTGCTGGCGACCGACCAGCGCACCGACAAGACCACCGACAGCGACGGCAAGACCGTCGTCGCCACCTTCTCCAACGTGACGATCGAGGCGACGCCCAAGATCGCCGAGCGGATCGCCGTCGCCCAGCAGATCGGCACTCTCAGCCTGGCGCTCCGTCCGATCGCCGACGACAAGATGGAGCTCGAGCGCCAGATCGCCAACGGCGACATCAACGTGCCCACTGGCGGCGATTCGCGCGCCGAAAAGCAGATGCTGCTTCAATTGGCCGCCCGGCCGGTCGACGCCGACAGCTTCACCACCGGAGCGGAAGTCTCACGCTTCCAGAGGGGCAGTTACTCGGGAAACCAGCAGGCGCCGGCGACCCCGGCGCCGGCCTCCCCCTCGCCGGTCCAGCCCCCTCGCCCCCGCGGCCCCGTCGTCACCGTGATGCGCGGCCAATCCGTGACGCAAGCGTCGCTGGGGGGCATGTGACGATGCGCAGGCATTTCCGTTCGGCGGCCGTCACCGTCACCGCGCTCACCCTGGCGAGTGTCGCGACGCCCGAAGCCGCCGCCGCACCGGTCGATGGCCCCGCGACCCATGTCGCGCCCGACGGGCCCACCAGGCCCGCCGCCGACGCCCCGGCGACCAGCACCCGCGTCGAGACACCATTGCGCACGATCCTGCTTTCCAGCGGCAGCGGCCAGCTCGTCCGCCTGCCCCGCGCGATCAGCAGCATGTTCATCGCGGACGACAAGATCGCCGACGTGCAGGTGAAGAGCCCGACGCAACTCTACCTGTTCGGCAAAACGGCCGGGCAGACTTCGGTCTTCGCCACGGACAAGACCGGCGCCGTCGTCTGGTCCTCGGAGGTCCGCGTCGGCAACAACATCGCCGGTATCAGCGGAATGCTGAAGGTCGCGATGCCCGATGCGAATGTCACCGCGACCCCAATGGGCAATATGGTGTTGCTGACCGGCACGGTCGCGAGCCCGAAGGATGTCGAAGAAGCCGAACGCCTGACCTCGCTCTACATCGGCGGCACGACTTCGGTGGTGAACCGGGTGAAGACGGCGACACCCATGCAGGTGAACCTGCGCGTCCGCGTTGCCGAGGTCAGCCGCGATCTGGTCAAGTCGATCGGCACCAACATCGTTACTCGCGATCATTCCGGCGGCTTTTTGTTCGGCGTCGGCCGAGGCGACGCCGGCACGATCTCGACCGTCACTGACGCAAACAATGCCAATGGCCTGCCGGTCGGCTCCACCCTGTTCGACATCAAGAACAAGGCGGGGCTCAACACCTTCGGTGCGGCTGGTCACCTTCTTGGGATGGACATTCTTTCCACGCTCGACCTGGGCGAGACAGACGGCCTCGTGACTACGCTCGCCGAGCCGAACCTCACCGCACTATCCGGCGAGTCGGCCAGTTTCCTGGCGGGCGGCGAAATTCCGATCCCGATGAGCCAGGGCCTCGGCGCCGTTTCGGTCGAATATAAGCAATATGGCATCAGCCTGACCTTCACCCCGATCGTGATGTCGAACGGGCGGATCAGCATCAAGGTGAAGCCAGAGGTCTCGCAGCTGACCAGCGCCGGTTCAGTGACGCTCAACGGCTTCACCGTGCCCGGCATCAGCACGCGCCGCGCCGAGACGACGGTGGAGCTGGGCTCCGGCCAGTCGTTCATGATCGGCGGCCTGCTCAACAACAACACCAACAATTCGACGGACAAGGTGCCCGGCATCGGTGCGCTGCCGGTGATCGGCGCGCTGTTCCGGTCGAACAACTTCCGCCGTCAGCAGACCGAGCTGGTAATCGTGGTGACGCCCTATCTCGTCCAGCCGGTCGACGCCGCGAAGATCGCGCTGCCGACCGACGGCTACAAGGCGCCGAACGATATCGAGCGCGCGATCCTTGGCAGCAACGTCTCGGGCTCGACCGCGCCGCCGCCTGCCGCCGTGAAGGGAGGCCAGTGATGCGCCGCGTCTTTGTCCTTGCCCTCCCGCTCCTGCTCGGCGCCTGCCTCGACCAGAACCTCGGGCTGGAATCGCAGCACAAGCCGATCGTCTCGGCTGACGGCAAAGCCTCCGTGCACGGTTGCCCCGACTGGAGTTCGCAGAACACCGACTCTGCGGCGGGCACCGACAGCAATTACGGCTGCGCGACCAACTCCAATCTCGCAGCGATGATCGCGAACCCGCAGGACCTCGTCCACGGCGCGACCGCCGCACCGGGCGAAAGCAGCGATGTTGCGGTTCGGGCGATCGGGGGAGCTCATTCTGCTCCCGCCGGCACGTCCGCAGGCCCAGCTGCCGCTCCCAAGGGAGAGAATTGAGTGAACGCGCCCTTCCATCCCAAGATCGGCCAGAACGACGCCTTCAGCGCCTTCCTGGGCGATGCAGAGAGCCAGGATTCCGCCCGCACCGCCGCGATCGCGCTCGGCTGGCCAGCGGACCGCATCCAGACCGGCGGCATCAAATATGCGGTCGAGACACTGGCGATCACCGCCAGCCCCAACGTGCTGCTCGTCGACCTGAGCGACTCGCCCGAGCCGATGGTCGACATGGATTCGCTGGCCGAGGTCTGCGAGCCCGGCACGCTGGTGATCGCCTGCGGCGCCGCGAACGACATCCAGCTTTATCGCACCCTGCTGGCGAGCGGCGTGCATGACTATCTGGTCAAGCCCTTCACCCCGGCCCAGCTGACCGAGGCGATCATGGCCGCGCAGGTGCAGGAAGCCGATCAGCGCGAACGCGAACGGGCTGCGGTCAAGGGCGTCGAGCATGTCATGCTCGCGGTGATCGGCGTACGCGGCGGATCGGGGGCCTCGACGATCGCGGTGTCGACCGCCTGGGCGCTCGCCGAAAGCCGGGGGCGCCATACCGCCTTGCTCGACCTCGATGTGCATTGGGGCACTGGCGCAATGGCGCTCGACCTCGATCCGGGCCGCGGCCTCACCGACGCGATCGAGAACCCCAACCGAATCGACGGCCTGTTCATCGAGCGCGCCTTGGTCCGTGCCCATGAGAAGCTGGGCGTCCTCTCGGCCGAGGCGCCGATCCATTCGCCCGTGCAGGGCGACGGCACCGCCTTCCTCTATCTGCAGGACGAGTTGCGCAACGCCTTCGGATCGACGGTGATCGATCTGCCGCGCCATATGCTGATCCAGCATCCGCCGTTGATGGAAAGCGTGAACGTCGCGATCGTCGTCACGGAACTGACCCTGGCTGCGACACGCGACACGATCCGCCTGCTCGCGTGGCTCAAGAGCAATGCGCCGAAGACGCGGATCATCCTGGTCGCCAACAAGGTGCAGACCGGTGTCGCCGAGGAGATCGGCCGCAAGGATTTCGAGACCTCGATCGAGCGCGCGATCGACATCCTCGTGCCGTATGACAGCAAGACGGCCACTCAGGCGGCCAAGCTCGGCAAGGCCTTCCTCGACGTCGCCAAGGGCACCAAGACCGGCCAGGCGATCGAGGCGATCGTGCCCCTGCTGTTGAACGAGGAAGCCGCAAGGCCGGCCAACCGCTCGCTGCTCGATCACTTCGGCAACCTCGCGACGCTTCTCAAGAAGCCGACGCCGCCCACGCCATGATCGTTATCTTCCTGCTGATCGGCTTCGGCGTCGTCGGCACGGCATGGATGCTGGGTAGCGGCAGCGCCGACAAGGCGGGCCGACGCCGGCTGGACCGGATCAAGGAACGCCACGGCGCCAAGGACGAAGTCGAGCATCAGCTTCGCCGCATCGCCGCGAACCGCACCGGCGGACGACTTGAGGAAGGTCTTGGCCGCCTCGTCCCGCGTCCCGAACTCCTCCAACGTCGACTCGACGCGACCGGGCGGAACTGGACGCTCGGCCAATATGCCGTCGTCTCGGCGGCGCTAACACTCACCGGCTGGTTTCTGCTGATGCTGAAGGGCACGCCGCCACTGATCACCTTCTTCACCGGCCTCGCCTTCGGGGTCGGCCTGCCGCACTTCATCGTCGGCAAGATCGGCAGGCGCCGTTCGAACCGCTTCATCACGCTCTTCCCCGATGCGATCGAACTGCTCGTCCGCGGCCTGCGCTCGGGCCTGCCGATCTCCGAAACGATCGGCGTTGTCGCAAAGGAAGTGCCCCAGCCCGTCGGCCAGGAGTTCCGCGCGGTCGCCGACAAGATGCGGATCGGGCGGACGATGGAAGCGGCGCTGCAGGAAACCGCCGACCGGCTCGTCACCGCCGAATTCCAGTTCTTCGTGATCGCGCTTTCGATCCAGCGCGAGACCGGCGGCAATCTGGCCGAGACGCTCGCCAACCTCGCCGACGTGCTGCGCAAGCGCGTGCAGATGAAGCTCAAGATCCGCGCGATGTCGTCCGAATCCAAGGCATCGGCGATGATCATCGGTGCGCTGCCGTTCGTGGTGTTCGGCCTCATCTGGTTCGTGAACCCCGGCTATATGGGCGGCTTCTTCCACGATCAGCGGCTGATGTACGCGGCGATGGGTGGGGCCGTGTGGATGTCGATCGGCGTCTTCATCATGGCCAAGATGATCAATTTCGAGATGTAGGGGCGGAAAAAGGTGCACCTCCCCTTCGGCATCGACGCGGCGATCGTCGCGACCTGGCTTTCGGCAGCTGCCGCGATGGCGGTCGCGATCGCCGTCTATGCCGCGCTCACCGCACGCGATCCGATGGCCAAGCGCGTCAAGGCGCTCAACGAGCGGCGCGAGCAGCTGAAGGCCGGCATCACCGCCTCCACCCGCCGCCAGCGCGCGAGCCTCACCCGATCCAACCAGAACATCAACCGGATGCGCGCGATCCTGGCGAGCCTGAAGGTGCTGCAGGACACCCAGCTGAAGGAAGCGCAGAAGAAGCTGATGCAGGCCGGTATCCGATCAAAGGATATCGCGATTACCGTGATCTTCGCGCGACTGGCGCTGCCGATCGTGGTCGGCAGCATCGCCGCGATCGCCGTATACGGCTTCGGCGCGCTGGAGAGCTGGGGATCGATCGGCCACTATGGCGTGGTCGCTGGCAGCCTGATCGGCAGCTACAAGGCCCCCGACATCTATCTGAAGAACCGCGTCACCAAGCGCGCCGACCGCATCCGCAAGGGCATGCCCGATGCGCTCGACCTGCTCGTCATCTGCGCCGAGGCGGGCCTGACCGTCGATTCCGCTTTCTCGCGGGTCAGCCGCGAGCTTGGCAAAAGCTATCCCGAGCTGGCCGACGAATTCGCGCTTACCGCGATCGAACTGGGCTTCCTGACCGACCGCCGCATCGCCTTCGAAAATCTCGCTGGCCGCGTCCAGCTGGAGGCTTTGCGCGGCGTCGTCACGACGATGATCCAGACCGAGAAGTACGGCACCCCCCTCGCATCCTCGCTCCGGGTGTTGTCCAGCGAGTTCCGCCACGAACGCATGATGCGTGCCGAGGAGAAGGCCGCCCGCCTGCCCGCGGTGATGACCGTACCGCTGATCATGTTCATCCTGCCCGTGCTGTTCATCGTGATCCTGGGGCCGGCTGCCTGCTCGATCGGCGACAATTTCATGAAGACCTGAAACGGCACCATTGACGGGAACGGCAAGGCGACCGCATCGTTACCGTTGCGAAACTTGCCGGAGAGCTTGCCCATGCCCGCCTTCACCACCAATCAATGGGTGGTCGTCTTCCTCGTCCTCGTACTCGGCTGGTTGCTCGGCCTCATCTCACGCTCGGGCGGGGCGAAGTGGCGGCGTGCCTATGAGGCGGAGCGCGACGCCCGCGTCGAGGAACAGCGCAACCATGCCGCCGCGCTGGAAGACGCCAACGCCCGCATCGCCGAGCTGGAGCGGGCACGCCCGACGAAGGTCCTCGCGACCGATCCCGTCGTCCCCACGACGACGGCCGACACGCTCGACCTGCGCCGCGACGATCTCGGCCTGATCCAGGGGATCGGCCCCGTCGGCGCCGCGGACCTCAACGAGCAGGGCATCTACCGCTATTCGGACCTGACCGGCATGTCGGCCGAGGACGAGGCTGCGCTGGAGGATCATATCGGCGCCGACCACGGCTATATCGCCCAGGCCCGCTGGCGCGAACAGGCGCGCCTGCTGGACGAGGGCAAGTTCGACGAGCATCGCGCGAAGTTCGGATAAACTTCGAGCGAAGCGATAGAGCTTGCCGGGCGTTACGGGTGCGTTAGCATCCCCGCATGCGCATCGCCCTCCTCCTCGCCGCCGCCGTTTCCACCACCGCTATCGAGCAGCCCGCGCCATCGCCGCGCGCGAAGGCGTGGTGGGGGGACATATCGGTGCTTGCCGCCGACAATACCGAGGGCCGGTTGACGGGATCGCCCGGCTATCTGCGCGCGGCGGACTATGTCACCACCCGCCTCAAGGCGATCGGACTGACGCCGGCGGGTGTCGATGGCGGCTATGCGCAGGCGGTGCCGTTCGAACAGCAGCTGATCGACAGTTCCGCCTCCAGCGCCATCCTCGTCGGCCAGGACGGCACCTTCGCCCCGGTGACGGTTGGCGAGACGATGCTGATCACCGCGGGCGGCGGGCCACGCCCGAACTCGGTCGATGCGCCGCTGGTGTTCGCAGGGTACGGGCTGCAACTGCCCGAGCAGGGCTATGACGACTTCAAGGGGCTCGACGTCCGCGGCAAGATCGTGGTCGTCATCGCGGGTGGCCCGGCGGACCTGCCCGGCACCGCCAAGGCGGCGGCGCGCAACCTGCGTGCGGGGGTGCTGGCCAAGATGGGCGCGGTGGGCGTCATCACCCTGACCCCGCCCAAGCAGGTGGAAATCCCCTGGGCACGGCAGAAGCTGCTGGCCCCGGCGCCCGGAATGTACATCGCCGACAAGAGCCTGCGAGACGTGCCGGACGGCTTTTTCCTCGCCGGCTTCGATCCCGATCAGAGCGAGAAGATCTTCGCCGGATCGGGCCACGGCTTCGCCGAGCTTGCCGCCATCGCCGACGCATCGGGCAAGATGCCGACCTTTGCGCTGCCGCTGCGGCTGAAGGCGGATGTCGCCGCGAAACGCTCGTCGCTGACCTCGCCGAACCTGATCGCGAGGCTCGAAGGATCCGATCCGAAGCTGAAGGACGAGCATGTCGTCCTGTCCGCGCACCTCGATCACCTCGGCATCGGCGCGGAGATCAACGGCGACAAGATCTACAACGGCGCGATGGACGATGCCTCTGGCGTGGCGAGCGTCCTCGACATCGTCACCCGCATCA
>Ga0164294_10003500_pt1 | contig 13936 bp, 13 predicted proteins | sample GEODES005metaG_FD_111479 | JGI IMG/M metagenome (GOLD analysis project Ga0164294, IMG submission 111479) | Oligotrophic lake water microbial communities from Sparkling Lake, Wisconsin, USA - GEODES005 metaG | ecosystem: Environmental > Aquatic > Freshwater > Lake | place: USA: Sparkling Lake...
ATCCGGGCAGCTTGTAGAGTTCCCAGAGCGACGTCAGGTCGAGCGGCCCGTCGATTCGGTAGACCTCGCTGTACTTGTCGCATTCGCCCCGGGCGCTGCCCTGCAGCCCCTCCTCGTCGATGATCATCTCCGCGAGCATGTCGTTGGCCTTGCTGGCGATCTCGATCCGCACCGCCTGCCCCCGCTGCCGCGCCTTGATGCGGTCTTCGATCAGCTTGAGCATGTCGTCCGACTCCTGCTCGAGCAGGTCGACGTCGCTATCGCGGGTGATGCGGAAGGCGGTCCACGACTCGACCTGAAAACCACCAAACAGTTCGGGCAGCCGGGCCGACACCACGTCCTCGAGGAGCACGAACGGAAACTTTCCTGGCTCTCCGCCCGAGAGCGGCACCATCCGCGGCAGCACCTGCGGCACCTGCACCACCGCGAACATCCGCTTGGGCCCGAGCCCCTCACCGCGATGCAGCATCACGCCGAGGTACAGCCCACGATTGTGGTAGCGGGGCGAGGGGTGTGCCGGGTCGACCGCCATGGGAGTGAGGATCGGCAGGGCCCGCTCGCGAAAGAAGCGATCGACCTGTTCACGCTGGCCGCCTTGGAGCGAGTCGTACCGCAGCAGTTGAAATCCCTCCGCCGCCATCGCGGGCCCGATGCTCTCCCGCAGGCAGCGATACTGCCGCGCCACCAGTTCCTGCGTGCGGCAGGCCAGCGACTTCAGCTGCACCAGCGCCGTCATGCCGTCGGGTGAATAGTCCTGCGGGGCGCTCTCCCCGAAGGCCTGCTCGCGCAGCCCCGAAACGCGGACCATGAAAAACTCGTCGAGGTTCGAGCTGAAGATCGCCAGGAACTTCAGCCGCTCCATCAGCGGGTTCTCGGGGTTCTCCGCCTCTTCAAGCACCCGCTGGTTGAAGTCGAGCCAGCTCAACTCGCGGTTGATGAAACACTCCGGCCCCAGGGTGGTGTTCGTCTCTTCGTCGATCTCCGTCGTCATGCCGCTGGTTTCTCCTGGTCGGGCGAGCCGTGTCTCCCGTCCGAGTGTACTCTTGTCGTGGTCGATCCCGGGATGGCAGTCGCCCCTCACGAAGCCGTCATATTTCAACCCCAGGCCGTCCGAGCACTGCGACGATTCTCCGCGACGCGGTCCGGGCGATCCCCTGCCCGGCGTGGAGCCGCGGCTGGTGCGCGGCGGTCGCCGGAATCATCGAGGCCACGGCGGCGAAGCCGGGAAACGTCCATCCGGGGGCGTCGTTTGCCGACCTCTCGCATGCCGATCTCGTGGCCGCGGCCGTCGCGATCGCGCCTGCCATGCAGTCGGCCCCCCACCGGCCGCTCGGGCTCACGATCCTCGAGGCGGTCCGAGCCGCCCGCATCGCCGCCGACACCAACGCCAACCTCGGAATCGTCTTGCTGACCGCACCGCTGGCGGCGGTCCCCGACGGTGAGCCGCTCGACGACGCCGCGGTGGCCCGCGTGCTCGGTCGACTCGATCGCGATGACGCCGCCGCGGTCTACCGAGCGATCGCCGTCGGCCGCCCCGGCGGCATGGGCACAGCCGATTCCTGGGACGTGCATGGACCGGCCCCCGACGACATCCTCGCCGCCATGCAGGCCGCCGCGGGCCGCGACCAGATCGCCCGGCTCTGGAGCCACGGGTTCGGGCCGCTGTTCGCCGGTGCGGTCGCCGATCTCGGGCGGAGCCTCGCTGCCGGCGCCGGACTCTGCGACGCGGTCGTGGAGGCCCACCTGCAGCAGCTCGCCCGCGAGAGAGACTCGCTGATCGCCCGCAAGCACGGTCCTGCTGCGGCGGCGGAGGTCTCGGCGGCGGCGGCGGCTGTCCTCGCCACGCCGGCGGCCAACCGGCCCGAGGCGATTGCCGCCTTCGACCGCTCGCTGCGGGATCCAAAGCGGCTCAATCCCGGCACCACCGCCGACATCGTCGCGGCCGCCCTCTATATTCTGTTGCGGAGCGGTCGCCTGCGTCCGTTCCTCGAGTTCGACACGCCCCCCTGCCCGGCCCCGTCGCCGCATCCATGACCGAACACTACGAAGTCCGCCTCCGTAAGGCCGTCCACGTCTTCTCCGCCGGCCACTTCATCACGCTCACCGACGAACTCTGTGAACCCGTGCATGGCCACAACTGGACGGTGGGCGTCGACGTGGAGGGCGAGCCCGACGCTCACGGCATGGTGGTCGATTTCCTCGCGCTCCGCGACGCGGTCACCGCCGTGCTCGCCCGGCTCGACCACAAGATGCTCCTGCCCGCGGCCAACCCCTTGCTCACGGTGCTGACGGCCCCGGGGCCGCTCGGCGGCGCAGAGACCACCGTCACGTTTCGCGACCGCCGCCGCTGGGTCTTCCCCGCCGAGGAGTGCCTGCTCCTGCCCGGCGGCAACACCACCGCCGAGTGGCTCGCCCGCTGGATCGGCCTGGAGACGGCCACCACGCTGGCGGCGGCCGGCCACGTCATTCGCGGCGGCATGCGCGTATCGGTCGACGAGTGCCTCGGGCAGTCGGCCGTCTGGGAGCGCCGCGACTAGGACGGAACACCGCCGCGAAAGCGCCGGCCCCGGGCTCACGGCCGGTTCGCGATCGATGCGGCCGCGAGCTCCGCATCGAAGCCATCCCAGCCGGCGGGTGCGGGGAGATAGGGCAGGATCACCTCCTCGCACGCGGCCCGGCGGGTGCGAGCGAGTTCGTCGATCTCCGCTCGCAGGGCGACGACATACCGTGATTTTTCCTCGGCTGAGAACCGGTGGTTCCTGCCGTCCGCACCAGGTTCGGTTTCCGTCACGTTTTCCCAGTCCCGAATGGCGGCTTCGCAGAGCGCCGCCTGCATGGCAAACAGCGGCAGCCGCGCGGCCCGCCAGCCCGCTTCGTTGCGGAGAAACTCCCGCTCGGGATGAAACGAGGCGGGAAACCGCCCCGGCACGAGGGGCAGGCGGCGAGTGACACACAGGCACAGTCGCGAGTCCGCAAGATCACCGCACACCATCCCAACCGTGAAGTTTCGCACCTCGGCCCCCCGCGAGGCGGTGAGCACGTAGCGGTCGTCGTCGATCGTGTCGTGCAGAGACCACCAGATGGCATCGGGATCTGCCCGCATGACAGCGTCGATCGCGAACCGCACCCGCTGCTGCTCATTCCAGTCGTAGTGTGCCGCGAAGGCCGGTGTTGGGGCATCGCCCCTGCGATCCAGCGCAGGGGGCGGGTTGGAACTGGCGAGGGCGGCGATCAGGTTGCCGACTTCCTTCTCGGGCGGGTGCAGGGCATGGTGCCGCAGCAGATGCTCAGGACCGAGGGGAGCCCGCACCCGCTCGATGGTGAAGCACCCAGGGTGCACCGTATCGGGGTCCGCCCGCATGCAGGCCTGCGCCGAGAGGTTGTCTTCGATCATGTGTTCACGGAACCGAGCCAGGCTGAAGATCTTCCGCATGAAGATCAACTCATGCGCGGGGGGTTGATCCGTGAATCCGGATCGAAGCGGCCCGCGGAACGCTCGGACGAGCGAGTCCGCCCCGAGAATGAAGCGATCATCTCCCAGGTAAAACGCGTTGCTGCCCTCCTCGCCCGCCGTCAGGGCTTCGGCACGCAGCCGTGCCACGGTCGTGGCGACATCTGGACTCTTCCCCGCATGCAGGGCGTCCTGATGAAACCGCTGCCGGAGCAGTTCGCGGCCGCGGTCGAAAAACGGATTGTCGAACCACACCTGATCGCCAGGCAGCAGGTTCCCCGCGTCAAAGTGCCGCCGCCAGAGGATGTCGTCGCCTCTGTTCGGGAGTTCCTGGGGAATGACCTTGCGGCCGATGAGTTGATTGATCGCCTCGAGGCCGCGGAGGTTTCTCGTGTCGCGGAAGTGCTCAATGAGGCCCTGGATGAGGACCAGCGTGGTGTATTTCAGGCAGCGGATCCGCGGCACGGGAACCCCGTCGGCTCCGTGAAGAACCCACAGATCGGCGATGGCATCGACCGGCGCGATTCCGGGAGCGACGACAAAGCAATCGTTGACGAGGATCCAATAGGCGGGATTCCGCATTTCTGGCGAGTCGTCGGACGGACGGATCACCGTTCCGGTGACGGCGGCCCGCACGACGTGGAGACGCACCTGCCGTTCACCGCCGCTGATATCCTCGCCGCCGAGGATGGCGGCGGCGCGGGCGAGGATGGTTTCGTTATCCGCAGTCGAGAGGATGGCGGCAGGCGGCGTTCGCCCCCGTCTCGACATGACGGGTGAGCCGGATGTTGGAGGGGAACTCGGGGAGATCATATTCCGCATGGTAAGCGAGATGAGAAAAGTGGGACGGGACCGATTTTCGTGAGGTCGATGCTGCGGCCATGCGGGCAGCGGAAAACTCGCTCCCGTCCCTATTTTCTCTCCGGTTCGGCGACGATCAGCTTGCGGGCCGCGTCGATCGCGATCGCCAGCCCGCGGTCGCCGAGGCGAATCCGCATCAGCCCCGCATCGGCCGAAATGCTCTCCACCGATCCCACGGTGCCGAGCGTCAAGCCGCAGTCGGTGAGGTAGCGGAGAAACTCGGGCGACTGGTCGAGCACCCGGGCCAGCCGAAATCCGGCCCCCGCCTGGCACGTTGCCAGCGACCGCGTGCCGGCGTCGTCGGGCTCGGCGAGCGACACCGCGTCGGCCCGCGGAATCGGATCGCCGTGGGGATCCACGTCGGGACGGCCGAGGAAGGCGTCGATCCGCTCCACCAGCAGGTCGCTGACGGCATGCTCCATGTGCTCGGCCTCGTCGTGCACCTCGTCCCAGCTCATGTCGAGCGTCTTGAGGAGAAAGAGCTCGATCAGCCGGTGGCGGCGAATCACCCGCAGGGCCAGGCCGCGACCCGCGCGGGAGAGCGCCACGCCCTCGTAGGGCCGGTGCGTGGCCAGCCGCGCGGCATCGAGCGTCTTCAGCATGCTCGTCACAGTGCCCGGCGACACTCCGAGGGCCGCGGCGATCTGTCCGGTCGTCGCGGGCCGCCCTTCCTGGCTGCTCGTGATCTGCTCGATCGTCTTGACGTAGTTTTCGACGGTCAGACTGGGCACGGCGGGCGATCTCAGCGCGGAGGGAAGCGGATCAGCGGGATTGGCCACGGTGCGTTGCCGACGGCGGCACAGCAACGCATTATGGTCGCTCCCCGGAGCTGGCAACATCCATGTCTTTGAATCAGGCGGCCTTCGATCTGGTGCGGCCATGGCTGGCCCGGGCCGACGGAATCGGCGCCGCGAGCAATCGCCACGGGGCCGCGTGGGTGCTCGACTGCGGCGTGGAGGCCCCCGGCGGCAGCGAGGCCGGTCTGCTGATGGCCCGCGCCGCGCTCGGCGGGCTCGGGCAGGTGTCGCTCGCCACGGCCGACGAGGCGGCAACCGCCTACGGCGGTCTCTGGAACGATCTCCCCTGGCCCGTCGTGTCGGTGTCGACCGCCGCGCCCGTCGCTGCCTGCCTCGCGGCGCAGTACGCCGGCTGGAAGGTGTCGAGCGGCGGCTACTTCGCGATGGCAAGCGGCCCAATGCGGGCAGCGATCGGCCGCGAAGACCTGTTCGACACGATTGGGCTTCGCGAACGGCCCGAGGTCGCCGTGGGGCTGCTTGAGACCGCGCAGCTGCCGCCGGATGACGTCTGCCGGCAACTGGCAGCCGATGCGGGCGTCGAGCCCGAACGGCTGATCCTGCTCGTCGCCCGCACGGCGAGCGTGGCTGGATCGCTGCAGGTGGTCGCGCGATCACTGGAGACGGCGCTGCACAAGCTGCACGACCTGAAGTTTGACCTCGCGCGGATCGTCGCAGGCCGGGGCGTCGCGCCGCTGCCCCCGGTGCCCGCCACGGACCTCGTCGCCATCGGCCGCACCAACGACGCGATTCTCTACGGGGGCTGCGTCGTGCTCGAGGTGACCGGCGACGATGCCAGCCTCACCGCGATCGGCCCGCGGAGCGTGAGCGGCGGATCGGCGGCGCACGGCGAGCCATTCCTGGCCATGTTCGAACGGGCCGGACGCGATTTCTTCGCGCTCGACCCGGCCGTGTTCGCCCCCGCGGTGCTGGAGTTTGTGAATGTCGAGACGGGCCGCCGCCAGCGGTTCGGGAATCTCGCGGCCGACATCGTCGCCCGCTCCTTTCACTCGGCCGCACCGTGATGCCGATGCGGATCGTGCTGCTGGGCGAACCGGGGGGCTGGCACATCGAGCGGCTGAGGGCCGCGGTCGTCCGCCGCGGCCATGTCGCCACGGTCGTCCGCTGGCAGCACCTCACCGCCAGCGTCGGCGACGAGGGTCTGCGGTTTGGCCCTGCAGCGGTCTCCGCCGCCGATGCGATCGTAGTCCGAGGCATGCCCGGCGTGGCAACGGGAACGGACCGACTCGAGAGCGTGGTTTTTCGAATGGACGTGCTCGGCCGCCTCGAAACGGAGGGCATGCCGGTGGTGAACCGGCCCCGCGCCTTAGAAATCGCGATCGACAAATACCTGTCGCTGGCGGCACTGGCCCGAGCCGGGGTGCGGGTGCCGCGGACGGTGGTCGTGCAGGATGCCGAGGCAGCCCGGGCGGCCTTCGCCGAGCTCGGTAGCAGCTGCGTCGCCAAGCCGATCTTCGGCTCGCGGGGCCGCGGGATTGCCCGCGTCTCCACGGCCACGGCCGCGGCTGCCGCCGTGTCGGTCGGCGGCCTCGGCTACCTTCAGGAGTTTCTCCCGCACGCTGGCTGGGATGTGCGGGTGCTGGTGATCGGCGACCAGACCTTCGCCATGCGGCGGATCGCCGCGGCGGGGGAGTGGCGAACAAACATCTCCCTGGGGGGCCGGCCGGAGGCTTTCGCGCCGCCCACGGGCTGGCTCGAGCTCGCGCGGCGGGCGGCCGCTGCCGTGGGGGCCAACGTGGCCGGGGTGGACATCCTCCCGACCGACGACGGCCCGGTGGTGCTGGAGGTCAACGCCGTGCCCGGGTGGCAGGGGCTCCAGGCGGTGACGGAGATCGACCTGGCCGACGAGATTGCCGCCTTGGTCGAGCGGACGGCCAGACAGACTTCAGACACGGGGCTCTAAAGCGCCTCCGGTTTACCTGGCGCGTCGTCTGCGTGAGCGAGGGCGGGTCGGCGAAGGGGGTCGGCGAACGCTTGCGGAGCCTCGGGCGTATCCTCGCCCCGGCGACGCGACTTTTGCCACCCTAGAGCCGGCGAACCAAGGAAGTCGGATGCGATCGAGCCGGCAAACCGACCGGGTTTTGGCCACTCCGCAGACCGGACAGTTTGGAAATGCGAACCGGGGCGGCTGCCTCATTCCTAGGCACCACCCCTCCTGCCACGCTTCCAGGCAGCCCTGCCTGGAAAGAAGCCACTACCCTGCCGGTGCTCGCAAGTCGTTGCTGTGACACGACTTCGTGCTATCGCTTGACCGCCCTCTAAGAGTTCCCCATCGCTCACGGAAAACGTCCTGCGACCGGACGGCCGTGGTGAGGTGGTGGCGTGGGCCGCCGCAGGATCGTGTTCAGGAGGAAGATCGTCATGCCAGCCAAAACTGCCCCTTCTCCCCAGGCCGACGGCCATGCCGCCACGGCCGTACTTCAGGTCGCGGAGCGGCTCCACGCGATGGAGCCGGAGTGGGTGGTGTTTTTCAGGGAGGTGCTGGGTGTCGAGGGCATCGTCCGCCGGACCTTCTCTGATGCCGACGCCCTGATGCGATTCGAGTGCTCCCCGCAGTACGCCAGGATTCGGGAAATGCTCGACGGACTGCGATCCCGACAGCATGACCGGCAGGCGCAGCGGGAGAGCCAGCGGGTGATCACGGTCCGGATGCCGAAATCGCTCCACGAGACCCTGAAGAGCGAGGCGGAGCAGAGACAGGTCAGCGTCAACACGCTGTGCATCTCGAAACTGATGCAACTGCTCGAACAACGAGTTCCGACCGACCTGGTGGACGAACCGGCCAGCACATGAAGCGAACTGGAGCGGACCTGTAAGCCGGGTTCTGTCCCCGCCGCACGAGGCGGCGGGCGGCGACCATTTCTCTAGGACCCCGGTTGCCCGGGGTCTCAAGCAGCCGACCCGGAAGCGGGGGCGAGGCGGACCGCCTCGCGCCGTCCGCGGTTCCGAGGACCCGCGGACGAACTTCTTCCTGCTTGGCCTTGCTCCCGATGGGGTTTGCCGAGCCAGACCGGTCACCCGGCCTGCTGGTGAGCTCTTACCTCACCGTTTCACCCTTACCTGCGGGAACGAGCCCCGCCGGCGGTTTACTTTCTGTGGCACTGTCCCTGACCTCACGGCCGGTGGGCGTTACCCACCATCGTGCCCTGCGGAGCCCGGACTTTCCTCCCGCCGCGGCCGGTGCCGACCGAAGCCGGCGGCCTGCCGCGGCCGGCGATCACCCGGTCCGCTCCAGTCGCTTCACACCCGAGTGTACCCCGTCGCGGCCACGCCGCCGCCTTGACCACCCTTCACCATGGCCGTACCCTCGAATGAGAGGCGTTTTGGCCCGTTTTGCTTCGACCGTTCCGCGCAGGCAGGTGGTGTGCCGATGTATGGAGAGTTGCTTCCCGTCGGAGGCGGTGACCCGATCCCGCTCCTCAAGCCGACGCTGGTCCTCGGCCGGCGAGAGAGCGCCGACATCGTGCTCCGATTTCCCAACATCTCTGGCTCGCACTGCGAACTGTCGCTCGTTGACGGCTATTGGACGATCAAGGACCTCCGCAGCAGCAACGGCACGAAGGTGAACGGAGTCCGGGTGAGCGAGCAGCGACTCGAGCCGGGCGACAAACTCTCGATCGCCAAGCACGACTACCAGATCGCCTACGAGCCGGCCCGGCTCGGGGCCGTGGAGGCGGTCGATGAGAAGGCGCCCCAGGAAAATATCTTTGGCCGCTCGCTCCTGGAGTCGGCCGGGCTGGAAACCCGCCGCCCCGGCGCGGCCTCGGCACCGCCGTCCAAGCCCCTCCCCCCGTCGCCCTGACAAACCTTCGTGAGCCGTCGCCCGCCGCATGGTCAAACCCCGTAAGTTCCGCGTCGAGTTTCGCAAGAACCGTTCGACGCGTTGCCGCAGCGGGAATCTCACGCGGACAGTCGACGGCGATCTCGAGGCCGCCGGCGATCAGGCCACCTCCGAACGGATCTCCGGCAAGGGAGACCTGACCCGCAAGCGCACGGTCACGGCTGAGAAGGAGTCCGGCGACCACACCGACGGCCTGACGGCGGAATCGGCCACGGCGGGAGACTGGCGGGGCCGCGTGCTCAACGTGCATGGCCTCGAGAGCCACGTGCAGGCCGACGACGGTCGCGTGGTCCGCTGCACCATGCGGCGGCTGCTGCGGACGGTGGCCACCGACCAGCGGCATCCGCTCGCCGCGGGCGACTGGGTGCGGGTGCGGGTTGGCGGCGACGACGAGGGGACGATCCAAGCGATCGAGCCACGCCACACGTCGCTCTCGCGGGACAGCCGCGGACGCCGGCACGTGATCGTGGCGAACGTCGATCAGATGATCATCGTCGGCAGCGCGGCCTTGCCCGCGGTGAAGCCGGGGCTGATCGACCGCCTGCTCGTCGCCGCGGAGGCCGCGGGCATCCGGCCGGTCATCTGCATCAACAAGGTCGACCTCGTGGCGGCTGCGTCGCTTGTGCCGCTCGCAGGCGTGTTCGCCCGGATGGGCTATCCGGTGATCCTCTGCTCGACGGTGACGGGTATGGGGATCACGCGGCTGCGGGCCGAACTCGCCGGCCGGGTGACGGCCGTGATCGGCCAGAGCGGCGTCGGCAAGTCATCGCTCCTCAACGCGATCGATCCCGAGTTGAACCTCACGGTGGCCGAGGTGAGCCGCGACAATGAGAAGGGCCGACACACCACGACCACGGCGCGGCTGGTGCCGCACCGGCTCGGCGGCTGGTTTGTCGACACGCCGGGCGTGCGACAGTTCCAACCGTGGCAGCTCGTGCCCGCCGAGGTGCCCAGCGCCTTCCGTGACCTGCGGCCGATCGCCAATCTCTGCCGGTTTCCCGACTGCACGCACGACCATGAATCGGGATGCGCCGTCAAGGATGCCGTGGCCGATGGCCTGCTCGACACGCGGCGCTGGGAAAGCTGCCGGCACCTGGCAGCCGGAGACGAACCCGGGGAGGATGAGGAATGAAGCACCATGATCGCAAGGGTGGGCAGGGAGAGCGGGCCGTGCTCGTGGGCGTGTTTCTCGACGCCCCGGTCAACCCGGACCACCCGCTCGACGAACTCGCGGGCCTCGCGGCCAGCGCCGGCACGAGCGTTGTCGGGCAGCTCACGCAGCGGCGCGAGCGGCCCGACCAGACGACCTACCTCGGCAAGGGCAAGGTGACCGAACTCGAGGCTCTCGTCGCCCACCACGACGCCGACGTCGTGATCTTCGACAACGACCTCTCGCCGGCGCAGACCCGCAACCTCGAGCGGGCGCTCGAGATCAAGGTTCTCGATCGGTCGGAAGTGATCCTCGACATCTTCGCCGCCCGGGCTCGCACCTACGAGGCTCGTCTCGCGGTCGAGCTGGCGCAGCTGGAGTATTCGCTGCCGCGACTGAAGCGGATGTGGACGCACCTCTCCCGGCTGAAGATGGGCATCGGCATGCGCGGCCCCGGCGAAAAGCAGCTGGAGGTCGATCGTCGGCTCGTCGAGAAGCGAATCCACGACCTCAAGGCCGAACTCGCCGAGATCCACGGCCGCCGCGAGCGGCAGGTGGCCTCGCGGCACGACCGCATGACGGTTTCCCTCGTGGGCTACACCAACGCCGGAAAGAGCACGCTCCTCAACTCGCTGACGGGTGCCGACGAGCTGGCCGAAGACAAGCTGTTCGCGACGCTCGACACCCGCACCCGGCGGTGGCGGCTCCCTGGCTGGGGGCCCGTGCTGCTCAGCGATACCGTCGGCTTCATCCGCGACCTGCCCCACCGCCTGATCGCCAGCTTCAAGGCGACGCTCGAGGAGACCCGGCAGGCCGACCTGCTGCTCCATGTCGCCGATGCCTCGAGCCCGCTGGTCGATGCCCAGATCGCCGCCGTCCGCGGCGTGCTCGAGGAGATTGGCGTCGAGGAGAAAGACGCGCTGCTAGTCCTCAACAAGATCGACGCCCTGCCCGACCGCGTCACCCGCGACCGGGTCGCTGAGCGGTACCCGCATGCCATCGCCATCTCCGCCCGGTCTGGCGAAGGTCTTCCCGAACTCTCCCGGGCCGTGAGCGACAGCCTCGGCCGAGGATTCCGCGACGTCGACGTGGAGACCAACCCCGGCAACGGCCGGCTGCTCGCCTGGCTGGGTCGCTACGGCGAGGTGCTCTCCCGCCGGTTCACCGATGACCGCGTGTTCGTGCACTGCCGGGTGCCGGCCGCGTTGCTCGGCCGGATCACCTCCGACGAGGCGGTCGTGCGGCCCCACGTGCATCCTGCCGACGAGCGGGTGGCCGATCCTGAGCGGCCGCGCGATGACGCCACCACCGCGGCTCCGGGATGACACGATGAGCTACCGACGCCGCCGGCTCGCAGGCAAGCGTGTGATCGTCACCGGGGCGTCGTCGGGAGTGGGCCGCGCCGTCGCGCTCGAACTCGCCTCCCGCGGCGCGCGGGTGCTGGCCACGGCACGCCGGGGCGACAGGCTCGAGGAACTGTGCCGCAACGCCGCTCCTGCGGCCATCGAGCCGCTCGCGGGTGACATCTGCGAGCCTGCCTTTCGCGACCGTCTCGTCGCCGCGGCGGTGTCGCGGCTGGGCGGGCTCGACGCACTCATCGCCGCAGCGGGTGGGGGTGCGATTGGTCCCTTCCGTAACCTCACGCCCGACACCTTTGCCCGGATCATCGACCTCGACCTCACCGCCCCGGCCGAACTCGTCCGACGTAGCCTGCCCGACCTCACCCGGGGTGATGATCCGGTGATCGTGTTCGTGGGCTCGATCCTCGGCCTCCATCCCCTACCGTTGCATGGGGAATACGCTGCCGCCAAGGCGGCCGTGCGATCGCTCGCCGGCACGCTGCGGGCCGAGCTTGCCGGCGACGGGATCGGGGTGCTGCACGTCAGCCTTGGCCCCACGGAATCCGAGTTCTGGGAGGCGCTCGTGACGGGAGAGCGGCCCCCCTGGTCGCGCGGCCGACGAATGCCCGCAGCGGAGGCTGCCCGCAGGATCGCCGACGCCATGGAGCAGCGTCGAACCGAGATCACACCGGGCTGGCAGGCGGTGGGCTACGCCCTCGCCGCACGGTTTCTCCCCTGGGTGATCGACGCTGCCGCCTCCCGTCATCTGCGGGCAGCCGCGCGACCAGGCGGCATGGCGGGAACGAATCGATGACCGACGCCCACCGGCGAAGCGCGATCGCAGGCGACGCCTCCTTCGTGATCGCCTGCCCGGCGTGCCATGGTCAGCTTGCCGCGGCCGCGAGCCTGATGGGCACTCCAGCCTGCTGCCCGCTGTGCGCCGCCGCATTCGTCGTGCCCGAACCCCGATTGGCGGAGGTGGTGAGGCGACCTCCGTTCCCCGCGGCTGAACCAAAGCCTGAGCCTGTCGTGAGTGTGGTGCACCAGCCTCATTCGAATGAGGTCGGCGACGCCGCACCCCAAGCGCTCCCCGGCCTCGCCCTTCGCGAGCCCGTCAGGATGCTGGGCCGTGGTGCCGACGCGATCGAACTCAAGCGGCTCAGCGACGAGGAGCGGCGGATTCGTCGTGGCCGCCGCACCATCATCCTGCTGGTGGTCGGCGTGGCCTTGCTGGCCGCGCTGGTGATGCTCCTGAGCCTCCCGGCAGGCCGCCGCTGATCCGACGGAGCCGCAGGTTTTCTCGAGCGAGTCCAGTTCATGTGGAGCGTCGTCTACGTACGCGAGGGCGGGTAGGCGAAGGGGGTCGGCGAACGCTCGCGGAGCCTTGGGCGTATCCTCGCCCCGGCGACGCGACTTTTGCCGCCCCCGAGCCGGCGAACCACGGAAGTCGAAGGCGCTGCTCCGGCAGACCGTGGCCTGCCCGCCAGGGAGGTGAGGCCGTGAGCCGGATCACCCCGCGGCTTCGAGACGCTCGCCGATGGCCAGGAGGTCTTCGGCGTCGAGGAAGGCGTCGTTGGCCGTGAAGATCCGGCCGATGGCCGCCCTGTGGATCTTCATCTTCGTGCCGCCCACACCCACCGCTCCATACACGACGGCCCCTCCGTCGGTCCGTGCCTTGTCGCCCGCCGCCAGGCCCTCGATACCGGCCGGTGGCACGGCGTTGAGGTCGATGAGCACGCGGGCCTTGACCGCGGCGCGACGGCCGGCGGAATCGAGCAGCGTGGCTCCAGCGGCCCCCGCCGCCACGATCACGTCGGCCGCGGCGATCACCCTCGCGAACGCCGACTCCGCACGATACGCCCCGTGGTGCTCGATCGCCTCGAACCGCGATGCCGCCAAAGCCGTCGCCTCGACGATTCGTCGCACGACGTCCTCGGCACGCTCCCGCGAGCGCGACGCGATCGCCACGTGGGCTCCCTTGCCGGCGAGCAGGCGGGCCACTCGCTGCCCGACCGGCCCCGTGCCGCCGAGCACCACGGCCCGGCACACCGCGGCGGGATCCGGAACGAGCCGAACGTGCCGCCCCGCGGCCACGACCGCCGCTGCGGCGGTCGTATTGGCCCCGGACGGATCGACGAGCACACCGAGCCGCACCGGACCGAAGAACGTCGACCGTACCCGCGCCGCCACGGCTTCAGCCGCTGCCGCGTCGGAGCCGCCGATGAAGATCGCCGTCGACGCGAGGTCGGCGCCCCCCCGCGTGAACATGCCCCCATGCACCAGCGACACCACGTTCTCCGCCGTCACCCCGCCATGCCGCACAAGCACATCGGCACCGGCGTCGACGGCGACGATCGCATCGAACGTGCTCGGCTGCGGATCGCAGTCGAGTTGGATCAGGATCTTTTTCGGCATGGCTCCAGCGTTCCTCCGCCGGGGCGACCGTCAGAAGCCCCTGAAGGGATGAGCGGCCTTGTC
>Ga0164294_10003501_pt1 | contig 13933 bp, 13 predicted proteins | sample GEODES005metaG_FD_111479 | JGI IMG/M metagenome (GOLD analysis project Ga0164294, IMG submission 111479) | Oligotrophic lake water microbial communities from Sparkling Lake, Wisconsin, USA - GEODES005 metaG | ecosystem: Environmental > Aquatic > Freshwater > Lake | place: USA: Sparkling Lake...
AGGCATGTATGCCTATACCAATATTCTGGCTGCACTATTACAAAGAGGTAAAACAGGTAAAGGCACGGTGATTGATATCTCCATGTTGGAGGCCTTGAGTGAATGGATGAGTTTCCCAATGTACTACGCCTATAAGGGCGCTAATCCACCTTCCAGAAATGGCGCATCGCATGCCACGATCTATCCATATGGTCCTTTTAAGGCGGGCGACGGTAAAACGGTGATGTTGGGTCTTCAAAACGAACGTGAGTGGGTGCAGTTCTGTGAGATCGTTCTAGAAAATTCAGCGCTTGCTAAAGATGAGCGCTTTGACAAAAATTTCAAACGCAATGAAAAACGCGCTGAATTACTGGAGATTATTAACTCCTGTTTTTGCAAGCTCACCTCTGAAGAACTCATTGCACGATTAGAAAAAGCGCAGATAGCTAACGCCCATCTGAATGATATGGAGGGCTTGTGGAAACACGAGCAGTTGAAGGCGCGAAAGCGCTGGAAAGAAGTGGGTACTCCGAATGGTCAGATTGCCGCCCTACTCCCACCAGGGCTTAATGACAGCTATGAATATCGGATGGGTCCAGTTCCTTCTGTAGGGCAACATACCGATGCCATCTTAAAAGAGCTCGGCATATCTAACTCTGAAATCGCCAGCATGCGTGAAAGCGGAGCAATTTAAAGCAAGGGTGATGTTAGATGGGCAGCGTTTTCTAAATAGCGATGCCAACGTGGGCGCTTTGACCAGACCTTAGGATCAATGTAATCAGACTGCGCTAAGTATGAGTCGATCAAGATTTGAAAATTGGAAGAAAAATCGATGTTATATACAATCAGACTGATTTCAAAATTGAGACGTAGGCTACGCTGATCAAAATTCACTGAACCGAAGATGGCTGCTTTTTGATCTACCAGTAAGCTCTTGGTATGCAGAAGACCACCATGAAACTCAGCAATATGTACCCCTGAATTCAGGAGATCCTCGTAATAACTTCTACTGCTCCAGGCAACAAGTTTTGAATCATTTAATTTGGGAACAATTAAGGTTACCTTCACTCCGCGTCTAGCAGTCGCCATTAGCGCTTGCATTAGTCCATCATCCGGACCAAAGTAGGGAGTAGTGATTGTCAACTCCTCTTGCGCATCAATAATGGCAGACAACATCACCTGATACAAAATGTCATCGCGATATACCGGGCCTGATGCTAGTTCCTGCGCAATCACTCCACCCTCAGAACTGACCATTTGAGGCTTCTGATCTCTAAAATTGGTAATCTTGGGATTATCAACACTCCAATCGAAAGCAAATGTCAGTTCAAACTGTGCCGCTACTGGACCTTCAACGCGAACCATGGCATCTACCCACTCACCTACTCCAGAATCTTTCTTAAATGTGCGGGGATCTACTAAATTCATGCTCCCAGTCCATACGATAGCGTTATCAATCACAAATATTTTTCGATGCAAACGTAAATCAGCGCGACGAAATTGAAACCTTCCAATTTGAATAGGCAATGCTTCCGTGACCTCTATACCGGCATTACGGAAGCGCGCTGGCCATTTAGATTTAAACCAATCTTTACTTCCCAAGGAGTCCAATAAAACGCGACAAGCAACCCCCCGCTGAGAGGCAGCAATTAATGCCTCCCCTACTCGGTCAGCATCACCACCTAAGGCCCAAATATAGAACTCAAGATGAAGACTTACTTTCGCCTGATTAATCTCATCAATAAAGAGTTGAAGGATTTGCAACGAATTAGTATGTAACTCGACCTTATTTCCATCAACTACAGGTGTACCGTTATTGGATTCTGCTAAAAGACTAAATGAGCGGGCTTGAATTGGTAGCTTGAGCTTATCCGCTGCATACATAGATCTCATATCCTCAGTGATCTTTGCATATTCGCGATTCATGCGGGTAATTTTTCGCGTTAGCTTACGACCTACCGGACGCTCACCTATTAACACATAGAGGCTAATTCCGATTACCGGAAATGTCATGACAATAAAAATCCAAGCAAAGGCAACGCCAACTGGCCTTCTGACAGAAATAATAACGCCGATAAAATAAGTCACTAGTAAAAAATGAAGTAGAAGGAGTCCATTCATACTAAAATCTAAAGTAGACTCTAAAAAAATATTCAGTAGGTCATTCATAGCATTTCCAATTCAGCAGTAATTCCAAGATGATCCGATAGCTTCATCCATTCATGCAAAATATTTGCAGAATGAATCTTGAGACCTCGAACATAAATACGATCCATGGCCAATAATGGCCTAATACTAGGGAAAGTTTTAGCTGGTGCACCAGTCAAAGCCTCGAAGACCTCATCAAAGCCTGCTGCGCGCATCGGCCCACTAACCCGATTACGCCAATCATTAAAGTCCCCAGCCACAATAGTGGGCCCATCTTGCGCTAAGACTTTAATGTACTGAATAATTTCTTCGAGTTGACGCTCTCTACCGCGCTCAAATAATGCTAGATGCACACAAAAGCAATGAATGGGTTTATCAAAACCTTCAAGCTGTGTCACGCTATGCAATAGCCCACGACGCTCAAACCGGTAAGCAGAAATATCATAGTTTTCCCCTTTTTGCATCGGATGCTTAGACAGAATCGCATTACCGTGATGTCCATCAGGATATTCAACATTCTTGCCATAGTGCCAATCGCGCCAAAAATCCTCTGATAGAAAGTGAGTTAATTCCATCAATGGCCACTGCCCAAAACGACGAACTCTACCGCGGTGTTCTTGTTGTAATTCTTGTAAAAAAAGGAGGTCAGGATGATGACTTCGCATATTTTGACGCAACTGATAAATCGTTGAGTGTCGATGCAGCGGAGAAAGCCCCTTGTGGACATTCATGCTCATGACAGTAAATCGATTGCCTTTACTTATATCCATTAAGGCTATTCTGATGCGCTTTGACGTCTAATGCGGGCCAAGTAGATTTCACCCTCAACCAATTCTTGACACTGCATACATTTGTTGCAAATTGACGCCTGCTCCCGCAACTCTTCAATGGAGTTGATCGGGTGAGTATCGAGATACTCACGCAGATCTTCGTCAACCACCGCGTTACAGAGGCAAACTACTTCAGGCATAGGTCAAAATGAGGGTTAAATCGTTCATAAAGCCCATTTTGCCATCCCCTTGATAGAATCAAGCGCATGTTCACTACTTTTCAAGATGCCTTTAGCTTGCTCGCCCATTTAGATAGCGGTGTTATTGGCATTGTGCTGGTCTCATTAAAAGTAAGCTTTACTGCCCTACTCTTTGGGACCCTGTTGGGCCTGCCATTGGGGGCACTTTTGGCTACCGAAGAATTTAAAGGCAAAAAAGCCACCATAGTTACCCTCAATACCTTAATGGGGGTGCCCACGGTGATTATTGGAGTGGTTGTCTACCTCATGCTCTCACGCTCAGGGCCCTTAGGGGTCTGGGGCTGGCTTTTCACTGCTAAGGGCATGATCATCGCCCAAACACTGCTGACAACCCCCTTAATTGCAGCCCTAAGCCGTCAGATCCTTGAAGACTCCTGGCGCATTCACCGCGACTCCTTCTTAAGTCTCAGGTTACCTGCTTTATCGCGTCTGAAATGGCTTGTCTGGGACTGCCGTTTCTCACTAACGATTGCCATCCTAGCAGGTCTTGCTAGAGCCATTTCAGAGGTTGGCGCTGTCATGATTGTGGGTGGCAACATTCAAAACTCAACTAGAACGATGACAACTGCAATCGCTTTAGAAACCAGCAAAGGTGATCTGCCCTTAGCGCTTGCCTTAGGTATTGTCTTGCTTGGAATTGTTCTCCTAGCAAATCTATTTACATTTGTAGTTCGTCAAATAGCGGAGCGTCGTTATGGTTAATATGACCGAGCAATTTGAAAGATTTATCGAGCTACGCGATATCACCGTAAAAAGTAATGGTCGCGTCATTCTCAATATTCAACACGAGATCATTCCAGCTGACCGTATTACTGCTTGCATTGGTCCAAATGGGGCAGGTAAAACTACCTTTTTAAAGTTGTTAGATGGGCTCATCAAACCAGATACCGGAACAGTGAGCTACTCATTTGCCAATAAGACTGCACTGGTTTTACATCACACTCCCATGATTAAAGCCTCTACTAGAGCGAATATCAGCATGGTCAGGGATGCGGACTCCACCATTACTGCGGCAGAAATTGAGCAAGTCATCGAACAGGTTGGCTTGGGGACTCTAGTCTCCAGTCCTGCTCACAAGCTGTCTGCCGGGGAGCGTCAGAAGCTTTGCCTTGGTCGTGCCATTTTGCAAAAGCCAAACTTAGTCTTACTAGATGAGCCTACCGCAAACTTAGATCCGAATACAACCGAGCAAGTTGAAGAGATCATTCGCAAATTTGATGTGCAAAATACCGATGTTATTTTTTCTTCACATCAACTGGCTCAAGTACAAAGACTTGCGCAATACATCATCTTTATTGATCATGGTGAAATAAAAGAAAAAGGACCCGTAGGTCCTTTCTTTGCTGATCCTCAAACACAAGCTGCTAAACGCTACCTATATCAAGAGTTGATATCAGACTGATTACTTAGCTGCCGCTGGAGCAGCACCCGGAGCAACAAAAGGTGGTGGCGCAGTACAAGCAGCGGGCGCTGGTGTGCCTGGAACTCTATATTGATCAGCCACTTTGTTGATCGCCTGGCATAACTGAAAGGCGCCTACTCGACCGGCATAGGCTGTTTTTGCATCAGCCAATGTCTTGGCCTCTTGTGCTTCCGGAGTTAATGGAGGCAGAGCTGCAAATATGGAAGCGGAAGTGAATGCGCAGAATGTAAAAGTAATGATCTTTTTCATAGCCTTGTCCTTATTTATTCACTTTGTTGTACCAGAGCTCATGATGCTCTTTAGCCCAGGTTGCATCAACGTAACCAGACATCATGCCATCAGCAGAACCCTGCATACCAATAGAGCCAATGTAAATATGACCCATAGCCATAACCATCATTAGAACTGATGCACCGCCGTGAATAATATTAGCAATCTGCATCGTTCCGCGGATGTACTCAATCTGCATAAACGGCACGATCATATCCAGTACAAGACCAGAGCCCGAAATCACCAAGCCCAAAAAGGTCATACCAAACCAGAACCAAATTTTTTCACCAAAGTTAAAGAAGCCTGCAGGAGGATGTTTACCGCCGAACAGCCCACCAAATGACTTGATCCAAGTCAGATCGCCTTGCCCTGGAATATTTCTGTTAGCAAACAGCAAGAAGAAAATAATAATGCTGAGTGTAAATAAGGGGCCAGAGTAATTGTGAATATTTTTACAGATATTGAGGAAGGTGCCATAAGCAACTCCACCCATGATCGGTAATGCAAAAAACTTACCCCACAAAATCAAAATACCAGTCAAAGCAAGGCCAATAAAACTAGCTGCCATTACCCAATGGGTAAAGCGCTCAAAACCACTGAAGCGTTTGATTTTTTGACCAGTCATCGGGGCATGCAATTTGATCGGACCTTTGACCAAGAACACAGCGGCAATACCGAAGAAGGCAATCGCCATTAACCAACCACCGAAAACAGTAATTACACCGTTACGAATCACACGCCATTGCTCGCCAGAACGCTGAATCAGAACGCTAGCCTCTTTGTCTGGGATGCTGACAAAGTTATATGGATCACTATTAGCAGATGTAAAGATAGATGGATTGGCTGGTTGTGACTGGGCTTGAGTTCCTTTAGAGAGGCTATTGGGATTAGCTGGCACTGATGAAGGGGGAATGTCTACTCCGCTAGGAGAAGGCAAAGGCGCCATTGCTGCGCGCTCTGCATAACTCATTCCGCTCACAAGAGTCAGTGACAAGCCAGCAGCCACTACCAAAGTGCGTAGAACTTTAGAAAATGATCGTTTCATACACATGTCCTTAAACGTTTTCGTTTTATTTATTGTTGTTTAGTTGATCACTTAACGCGACTATATTCATTTTGACCCTGAGTGCGCACATCAACGGATTCAGTCCAACTGGCTTGATTTTTTGGAGTCCAGTTCTTAGTCATGAAACCATTATCCGCACCCATATATGGGGCAACGTCAGGACGTTTCGCTACTTTAGCTGTAATTTCTGGTGGCTCAGAACATGCAGCTAAAAGAGTTGCCGCTGCAAAACATAATCCAAGAGCTTTGAAATTGAATTTCATTATTTAGCTCCTGGAATTTTTGCAGCAGCCGTTGCAGTTGGCGCTGGTGTATCTGGTCCGCCATAAGCAGTCGACCAACCAAAAGCTTTAGAGCCAGCGTACTTTCCGTTCTTTTCACGAATAGCTACACGTCTGTTAAAGATGCCTCCGATAACATCACCATCGCCACCAATTAAAGCCTTGGTAGAGCACATCTCAGCGCAGAGGGGTAACTTGCCTTCTGCCAAACGATTACGGCCATATTTTTCAAATTCAGCAACACTACCATTTGCTTCAGGACCGCCGCTACAGAAGGTACATTTGTCCATCTTGCTGCGGGAGCCGAAGGCGCCTTGACTGAGGAATTGTGGTGCGCCAAATGGGCAGGCAAACGAGCAGTAGCCGCAGCCAATACAAATATCCTTGTCATGAAGGACAACACCTTCATCAGTGCGATAGAAACAATCTACTGGGCAAACAGCCATGCAGGGTGCATCGCTACAGTGCATACAAGCCACTGAAATTGATTTTTCCTGACCGATGATGCCGTCATTTACCGTAACAACACGGCGACGATTCACACCCCAAGGTACCTCGTTATCATTTTTACAAGCAGTGACACAACCGTTACATTCGATGCAGCGTTCTGTGTCGCAGATAAATTTCATTCTTGCCATTGTGTTCTCCTGACTTTATTTTTTAGCTTAGGCAAATTTTTCGATTTGACACATAGTGGTTTTAGTCTCTTGCATCATCGTCACCTGGTCATAACCATAAGTAGTCGCAGTATTCACCGCCTCACCTAGGACGACTGGGGCAGCGCCTTCTGGGTAGTATTTACGCATATCTGTACCCTGCCACCATCCAGCGAAGTGGAATGGGATAAAGGCAGTTTCTTGGTCAACACGCTCAGTCACCATTGCGCGAACCTTGATCTTGGCACCAGTTGGAGATTTCACCCATACATAATCCCAGTTCTTAATGCCACGAGCTGCTGCTGCCTTAGGATTGATCTCCACGAAGTTTTCTTGTTGCAACTCAGCCAACCATGGGTTGGAGCGAGTTTCGTCTCCACCACCCTCATATTCAACCAAACGACCTGAGGTCAGAATAATTGGGAACTTCTCGTATAACTTCTCACTCAAGTTTTGATCTTGAACAGTCTTATAGAGTGTTGGTAAGCGCCAGAAATTCTTTCTATCTGCTGACGTTGGGTACTTACGCATCATTGCAGCATTAGTACTATAGAGCGCTTCACGGTGAACTGGAATTGCATCTGGGAAATTCCAAACAATTGCACGAGCTTTTGCATTGCCAAATGGATGACAGCCGTTCTTCATCACAACCCGCTGAATACCGCCAGACAAGTCGGTCTTCCAGTTCTTTCCTTCAGCAGCTTTTTGCTCATCTTCAGTTAACTGATTCCACCAGCCCAGTTTTTTCACGAGAACGTGATCAAACTCTGGATAGCCGGTTTTGATCGCGGAACCCTTTGAGTAAGAGCCATCCTCAGCCAATAAGGTCTTACCATCTTTCTCAACACCAAAGTTAGCGCGGAAGTTACCGCCACCCTCCATCACACTCTTACTAGTGTCATAGAGATTTGGTGATCCTGGATGCTTAATTGCGGCAGTTCCATAACAAGGCCAAGGCAGGCCGTAGTAATCACCAGTCGTGTTGTAGCCAGTTACCGGATCGATACCACCCCGTGACTTTAAGGTCTTTGGATCAAATGTTGCAACCATTCTCATGTGAGCCTTCAAGCGCTCTGGAGTTTGACCTGTGTAACCGATAGTCCATACAGAACGATTAATCTCACGCAAGATGTCTTCAATCTGCGGCTCTTTCCATTGCTTACCAGCAAATTTAGTGCTGAGCATCTTATAGTTCTTTGACAGCTCTTCACCGAAACCGAGACGATCAGCAAACGCTTGCATGAGCACATGGTCAGGAACAGACTCAAACAATGGATCAATAACTTTCTCGCGCCACTGCAAAGAGCGATTAGACGCAGTTGCAGTTCCACAGGTCTCAAACTGAGTTGCGGCAGGCAAGAGGTACACGTTGCGATTCTTGTTGACTGTCTGTCCTTCCGCTGGAGGCATTGCAGCCATTGCAGCAGTAGCACTTGGATATGGATCAACTACTACGAGCAGATCTAAAGTATCCATCGCACGCTTCATATCGAGGCCACGAGTTTGTGAGTTAGGAGCATGACCCCAGAAGAACAGGCCTTTAACGTTCGTTTGCTGATCAATCATGTCGTTCTTCTCAAGAACGGCATCAACCCAACGAGACACGGTTGTTCCAGACTTCTCCATCATGTCTGGTGCATAGCGGCCTTTAATCCAGTCGTAGTCAACATTCCATACTGCTGCGTAGTGCTTCCAAGAGCCAGCAGCTAAGCCATAGTAGCCAGGCAATGAATCAGGATTAGGACCTACGTCAGTTGCACCTTGAACGTTATCGTGACCGCGGAAAATGTTCGTACCACCGCCAGATTTACCGACGTTACCTAAAGCCAATTGCAAAATGCAAGACGCGCGAACCATTGAATTACCAATGGTGTGTTGCGTTTGACCCATACACCAAACAACGGTGCTCGGACGATTTGTTGCCATCGTTTTGGCTACTTGATAAACCTGTGCCTCTGGAACGCCACATGCCTCTTCAACGTTTGCAGGAGTCCACTTCTCCATCACTTCTTTGCGGATCTCTTCCATGCCGTAGACACGGTCATTGATGTACTTCTTATCTTCCCAGCCATTTTTGAAGATGTGATACAGCACACCAAATAAGAATGGGATATCAGAACCAGAACGAATACGAACGAACTGATCTGACTTAGCAGCAGTACGGGTATAGCGTGGGTCAACCACAATCACTTTGCAACCATTTTCTTTTGCGTGCAACAAGCTCAACATAGAAACTGGGTGAGCCTCTGCAGCATTTGAACCAATGTACATGGCTGCTTTAGAGTTCATCATGTCGTTGTAGCTATTAGTCATCGCGCCATAGCCCCAGGTGTTTGCTACACCGGCAACTGTGGTTGAGTGACAAATACGAGCTTGATGGTCTGTATTGTTAGTACCAAAGAAAGAGACCCACTTACGCAGTAAATAAGCCTGTTCATTGTTGTGCTTAGATGAGCCAATGAAATACATAGCATCCGGAGAAAATTTCTCACGAATACTCTTCATTTGCGCAGTAATTTCAGTAAGTGCTTGGTCCCAAGAAATACGCTGGTACTTTCCATCAACCAGTTTCATTGGGTAACGCAAACGATAGTCACCGTGGCCATGTTCGCGCAATGAAGCACCTTTGGCGCAGTAAGCACCCATATTGATCGGTGAATCAAATACAGAATCTTGACGAACCCAAACGCCATTTTCAACAGTAGCATCTGTAGCACAGCCTACTGAGCAGTGGGTGCAAATCGTTCTCTTAACTTCAATCTTGCCTTTGCCATCCAGCATGGCCTTGCTAGGCTCTGCTGTTGCCTTTTGCACGAATGTTAACTGGCTAGCAGCAATACCGGCCCCAACGCCGACTCCCGAACGCTTCAGAAAAGTTCGGCGATCCATGGTGGGTACCGCTGCTTTTAAGCCGCGGGATAAGCTACCAATCAAATGTGATGTGGAGCGACTGCTTTGTGGGGTGTTGGATTTACGAGTCAGACTCATATGTTGTCCCTGAGAAAGTTTTTTATTTATTTGTTAATAGTTAAATCAATATCTAACGGCATTCGCTATTTAAAGCATGGTGCTTTCGTAATACTTACGCATATGCGCTGTAATTTGATGCCCTTCATCTTTAGCCTTTACAGTGCTACCAATTTCCTGAATAACAGCTTTACCAATCGATGTTTGTGATGCAACCGCAACAGCACCAACGGCTGCACCTGCACCCACAAAAAACTTGCGACGGGATGGTTTGTTTTGTTCGCTTAAAGCAACTTTGGATTTAGTGCTCATGGCATGCTCCTATTTAATTATTCTTAACCTCGTATGAGTGTAATTGGTAATTGCATTTTTGACATATAGAGATACAGATTTAGTTATGAGGCATCAGGGTAATCCCTTTGATGCGATGCAGCATCAAATCATGTCAAAGCTCTGACCCTCAATTGCCAGAAACTCTCTAGTGAGCGCAGCGACTGGATGGTAGAGATGCATCTCTGGAATCGCATCAATGGCATTACATAAATCTTCGTACCAAGGACGAATATGGTCATTGAAGAAAACCCTTTGATTTGTAAGGTTTGATATCTCTACATCATCACCTGCAATTAGATAGCGCATGACCTCACAAAGGGCTGAAATGTGATCCTCAGTCTCGGTGACATCTTTAGCAGCTTCAAGTCCAAATGCGTCTAAAGCCCTGCGAATATTAACCAGAGGTTTCTCATTAAGGTGGCCCGCCATATAGAAGGATCCATTGGGAACAATATTGGGCTTACCAACACTAATGAAATTCAGATCAAACTCATCCCGCCAAGCCTTAGCTGAATTATTTTTTGCCACCTCAACCAGATCCATCCAGGCTTTAGCTAAGGGTGCTTCATCAGCAGCATCGTATTGATCGGCTGTGGCAGTAATTTGATCTAAAAGCGCTTGATCTGGTGGCAGATGAAAAAATCTTGCGATTAATCCATAGAGGTCAGCCCTAGCCAAATCCTCTGGCAAGCCCACATCCCCTACTTCAGTTGATTGGCCATCTTTTGCCGCTTGTTTTGAGATGTCACTCATGTTTCTTTCTTCACCATATCAACCACTCGACAATCGCTACACATCTTGAGTCTATCCATCGCATCACCCGCAAAGGCGCTATGGGCCCCCAGCTTGCTCAACATGAGGTCCACCATTTTTAGGGTTCCAAAAGCTTTTCCACAACTGATGCAATTAAATGCCTGGGTCTCATTGAGGGTTGTTCTTTGTTTACGCTGCTCAACTGTCTGTAAGCGAGGATTGAGAGTCAAGGCTTTCTCGGGACAAGTCTGAACACAAATGCCACATTGAACGCACTGCTTTTCGATAAAGGAGAGAATCGGTTCATCTGGGTTATCTAAGAGAGCGCCTTCAGGACAACTGCTTACGCAAGACATACATAAGGTACAAGCATCTTTATTAATCAGTAGACCGCCTAATAAAGATGGTTGAGGTAGAGCAACACCGGCCTCTGGTAAAGAACTCTTAGCTTGCTTTTCCAAATGTTCAAGGACTGCCTCAACGGTTTCCCGTTTCTGGGTAGATAAACCAAAACTGGCAGGAGTACAAACTGGCTTCAGAGCACCTCGCTGGCGCAGCGCAGCCATCGCTTTAGAAACTGTTTGTAAATCATCGGCTGATTGGGCAACAATTAAATGAATTCTTTTTTCAAAACCGTAAGCCCCCAAGATAGCGTTGGCAAGCCTGGCCTGCTCTTCAAGGGTTGCCCGATAAGCTGGATCCTCTTCACCACTTAAAAGCAAGACTACTTCACCAAACCCATAAGTAAGGGCGCCAAGCCATAAATCCAAACCAGTAGAAGCAATATGCTCGATGCCATAAGGAATGACAAATGACGGCAAGCCTTCAAACTGTTTCGGTGCCACATGTGCGGAGCGGCCCAAGCCATCAATCATGCGGGTGCCAACTTTCAAGGTATGTAAAAGCAGACTCGGTGAAGCAACTTGATTGATTTTCTTAGCTTCAGCAGTAAAGACTGAGGCGATTGTTTTTAACTCTTTACCTTGATGGGGCACACTAGGGTAGTTGTAGCGCATCGCACCCGATGGGCAAGCCGTAGAGCATGCTCCACAACCCATGCAAAGATTAGGATTAACTTCAACGCTACCTTGGCCATTTTTGAAGAGAGAGCTAATGGCTCCAGTCGAGCAGACATCAATGCAAGCATTGCACCCTACTTTGCCATTACGGCCATGAGCGCAAATTTTTTCGTTGTAGACAAAATATTTAGGCTTCTCAAATTCACCTACCATCTCTAATAATTGATTCACCACCAATGCTTGTTCTAAGGGATCCTTGCCTGGAGCAAAATATCCCTGAGGCGTTTGACTCATCCGCATTTTTGAGTCTTCACGCAAATCTAAAATCAAATCAAATTCGGAGTTACGTTTTTGGTCGGCTCGATCAAAAGAAATTGCGCCAATACTTGCGCACGCAGTAACGCAATCACGATGTGATTTACATTTAGTCAAATCAATCTGAAAGGAAAGATCAATTGCATTCTCGGGGCAGACTTCAACGCAAGCGCCGCAACGCGTACACATTTCTGGATCAATCGGATTTTGCAGATCCCAGTCAACTGAGAACTTGCCAAGGAAGCCGTCTAGCTTAGTCACCACACCGGTATAAATGGGGTAGTTTCGTGCCAGCGGTAAATCACCAGGCTCAGTACACAAGACAGAAACATCTAATGACCCGCTCAGTTTTTCTGCCCACGGCAATGCTACAGATCCCGCACCAATAATGAAGAGCCTGCCTTGACTTTCATAATTCACGACCGGAACGGGCTCCGCTTCTGGCATTTCAGCCAAAGCAAGCAAAGCAGCAATCTTAGGTCCCGATGCTTTAGCTTCTTGAGTCCAGCCAGCAACCTCACGAATATTGACAAAACGCAATGGCGCCACTAAAGGCTTTTCTGACTGCTCTGCTAGCTCATTAAATAGAGCGCCCTCTTGCGTGCAAGCAACCACCAATGAACCAGAGCCATCAAGCGCTTTCAAGAAAGAGCCTACCTCTTGTCTACATAAAGAGCGATGTACTGGAACACCAAGCACCTTAGCATCTAAAGGCATAGTGCCATTACAGTTACAAACTAGTTTTTGACTCATGCACTATCTTCTTTGGTTTTTTTCTGGGTAGGTTCTATCGATACTTCATCCAAGTTAGCAGGTTTAGCCTGCGCTGTTGAATCTGTGGATGTTAAATCAGTTTCGCCCTGGGCTTCTAAAAGCGGATCATTGGACTTAAATAAGGCCTCTTGTTCCGCTGACTGCTTTTCACCAGTTGTTGAATCAGCTTCAGGTTTACGAAACAGGTTGAGCATATCGCTCTGAACCATTCTTTCTAGCATGCCTGGAGGCAAGGGATCAGGCTTGGAGTAGTCATCTATATAGATATCTAAGCCGTCCATCACGTTGAAATGGGGATCAGTAAACATCTTTTTAAGTGCAGCCTGCTGAACTGTGGGATCAACGTCTGGCTTCATGAAAGCAGAAAAGTCTGGATCAAAGCGATCTATTTTCTGGACATCTTCTAGAGTTGCGGGTGGCGGAGCTTCTACCTTAGTCGGAATGGGATCAGGGGTCTGAGCAACTGCTTTAGGCTGCTCTTCTGGCTCATCTAGCTGTCCAGTTTTGCGCTTAGACCAACGACTTAAAAAACTATCCGCCATCATTCCTCCGCTGGGCGATTTGCGCCTTTGAATGATGCTGGCTTGTGCCGTTTTTTGGGTTCAGGCCGATAATTTTCATTGACATACTCTTGTAACCAAGAAGCATGTTCCTCGGTCATGGGAACTAAATCTACGGATTCACCCCCATCTAATAGACGGGCTGCCTCGTTATAGCTCACACAGATCCGATGAGGCACTGCACATGTTGCCTCTGTTTTTGCCAGCGCTAAGGATTGTTCATCGATATACCGATCAATATCTTCCTCTAAACGCCACATCACAAACCAGCTCGGTGTAGTTGCAGATACGTTGAGATAATAGCCCTCAGCCTCATCAGGAAAGAGATTCAACTCAAAACCAGTAAACAACCATGATTC
>Ga0164294_10003502_pt1 | contig 13931 bp, 17 predicted proteins | sample GEODES005metaG_FD_111479 | JGI IMG/M metagenome (GOLD analysis project Ga0164294, IMG submission 111479) | Oligotrophic lake water microbial communities from Sparkling Lake, Wisconsin, USA - GEODES005 metaG | ecosystem: Environmental > Aquatic > Freshwater > Lake | place: USA: Sparkling Lake...
AGCGCCTTGGCCCTGTGTGTTTTCAACACAGCGTCCATTATTGCAATGGTTAATCATTACGAGCATGCGAAGGATCACATTTACCGTCAAGATATTGAACACCTCGATGCCATTGCCGTTTCGAATAAATAGCAACCCGCAAATTAATTAGGAGGAAATTTATGGCGTCACCATCCCCATACCGTCCACCCGAGCAAAGTTCCGCCGGGCAATTATTTGACAGTCTTTTCGTGGTAGCTTTGGTGGCAGCAACGCTAATGGTGTGCCTCTACCTCACTGTTTTGAGTGCTGCGCCAACACCCCAAGCTGCCGCCCAAACCGCTGCGGTAGCCGAGGCACCTGCGCCGGCCGCTGACGCCAGCACGAGCGTAGCAGCGGCAACCGCAGTGGCCGACGCGCCTAACGCAGACGGGCTGACGGCCGAAGAACAGAAACTCAAGACTGAGCGGTTTACGGCACTCGGTTGGGATGATGCCAAAGTAGCTGAACGTAAGGCGACCATCGCTGCCAAGTCCTACGAGTTCGACTGGTTCATGCTCATTCTGACGGCCATCGTGGTCATTGGATATTTTGTTTTTTTGGTACGCGCATCCGATAAGGAACTGCGCGAAGTGATCAACGAACGGTTCGGCCCCTTGAGCGGCACGCAATCCAAGGAGTCATCATGAACTTTTGGGAAATTTTGTCCAACGGCGCTTGGCTACTCTCCGCGCTCATTGCCATATGGATGGTGGCTGATCTATTAAAAGTTGGCAGGGAATTTCCGGAGGACTACTTGACCAGTTCCCGTGAAGGCCAGGAATAAGTCTGATTGTCCAAAGCCATGATCAAGTAAAGGGTAACGCCATGTCAACATCTACATCCAACGTGCCACATATCGGATTGCGCCGTGTGTTGGGCCCGGCGCACGTCTGGGCGCTGGGAGTGGGAATCGTGTTGGTCGGGGAGTTTATGGGATGGAACTTCACGATTGACAACGGTGGGCCTTGGGCTGCCTTGGTGGCATGTTTTGTAAGTGGCCTGCTATACACCTGCGTCGCCATGATTGACTCTGAGGTGACCTCTACCGTGGCTGCTGCAGGCGGGCAATACACGCAAGCCAAGCATATCGTAGGCCCTTTGATGGCCTTTAATGTGGGCCTGTATTTGGTATTGGCCTACACCATGCTGGAAGCGGCGGACGCTATTGTGGTCGGCGATCTTATGAAGTCTTTGGCTGCAGACTTTGGCGGTGCTTCGCCGGAGGCGGCAGAGCAATTGGCGCGGCCGTTTGTTACGCTTTCCATACTGATCCTCGCCTTGCTGAATTATCGCGGCGTCTTCATGACGCTCTCCGTCAACATCGTGATCACCGCCTTTGCTTTTTTAGCAATTTTGCTTCTGCTTTTCCATGTGGGGCCATGGTCTGGAACCCAGTTGATGCAGCACAAGGTCTTTTTCTCCAATGAGACCCTGCCCTACGGATGGCTTGGTGTACTGGCCAGTCTTCAGTTTGGCATGTGGTACTACCTGGGCATCGAAGGGACTTGCCAATCAGCCGAGGAGGTCCGTTCACCGGGCCGTGCTATTCCGCTTGGCACGATGACCGGCATGTTGACACTTGTGATCGCCGCCATCATTACTTGGTATGTATGTACAGGCTTGATACCCTGGGAATACCTGGGTATCGCCGCAACGCCCATGTATGACGCAGGCAAACTCACGGGCAATTGGGGTCTGCAGGTGCTCATGTGGGTGGGCTCGGCCTTCGCGGCACTGGCATCTGCCAATGGCTGCATCAACGACGCCTCGCGCGCTTGGTTCTCTATGGGCCGGGATCGCTACCTGCCAGCCTGGTTTGGAGCCGTGCATCCCCGCTACCACACGCCATACCGCGCGATTGTCTTTCTGGTGCCGATAGCCTGTGCTTTTGGTCTGACAGGCTACACACAGATTCAAGGGCAGATCATGCTCAACCAGATCATTACCTTCTCTATTCTGGCGGGACTGCTGGGCTACACCTTTATGCCTATCAATATGATCCGTTTTCGCCGCATGTGGCCCCTGGGAAGCATTGAGCGGGGTTATGTACATCCTTTTCATCCGATCCCGACGCTGACTTTGGCCGCATTGTGCGCAATTACTTTTGTGGCGGTTTTCCTTGGCTACGGACGCAATTTGTTGGCTATCATGGCATTTTTCATCATTATTTCCGCATGGTTCGTATTGCACCGATATAAATATGTCCGGCGCGGAGATCAATTCACCATGAATTGGCCGCGCCCAATCGGCTATTGAACTTGCGGGAGCCGATGGCAGGTTTCCAGGGTTTATGTATGCCCAATAACCAAAAATTAGTCTGTGCCATCTTTTGATGTTTATGGGGCCTGGGCATTTTTCGTAGTTGCAACAGGCACGCTAGTTTGGCTCTTGGCCAGGCATCGCCAGAAATTGAGGCATGAGCGTTCGGTGTTGCTGGAGGACTGCTTGCCATTATTCACGGATGTTCAGCAAGCTCAAGAAGGGATTCACTACCCCCGCGTGCAGGCGAATATATTTCTCGCGGGGCGTCAATCTCACATCTGCCTTTGGGCTATGGCTGACACACTGCAAACGCGACGCTTGCCCCCACTGTGGCTTTTTGTGGATATCCGCTGCGTACTTGCTATTGACGGCATTATGGATGTGCTGGTTCGCCCGACGGGGGTTGAGGTATTTTCCCCTTCGCGCGACTTAGCTTACCGGCATGAACTTCTAGGTCATTGGCCGCAGGCAAGCATTCTCAAGAGTAGTTTTCCGGATGTCGAAAAATTACTGCATCCATTGGATTCACCGCTTACCGAACTGCTACAGGATCCCTATACCAAGTGCCTGACGCTGCGGCCTGACGGACTGCGCTACGTGGTGCAGATCGCGCAATCAAGTCAGGCCCATTACATGGTGCTGCGCAACAGCTACTTTGGTCCATTGCAAGTGCCGGCAGCATTTTTGGAAACCAAATTGAACACATTGGGGGACATCATGAAAATTTTGGAGTCTCCATGATGGGCACCTCGCCAGCCAAGCCGCTACATCCTCGGTGGGTCTTGGTCGTGGGCTTCCTACTTCCGTCGGGCGGTCAGTTGTTGAACAAGATGCCGCAGCGCGCGATCACCTTTCTGTTTTTTGCGGTGCTGTTTGGCTGGGTCAGCATGAATCTGATACCGGCCAGCGTGTGTGCGGCACGCGCCTATCCGGCGTGGCGTTGCTTCTTGGTGCAGCATGCAGGATTGTTCTTTATCTGGATGGTTGCGGCTGTGGACGCTTACCAGGGTGCACGGATACGAACCGCGGAGTTTGATTTTTCTTCAGGAAAAGAAGCGCCGCCTCAAACCGGTCAGGACCAACCCTGATGCCTAGGACTTAAAGGCAATGACTTAACTGCGCGCCCAAGGCTTCGACATCCGTACCTTGTCTGGCGCCTTTCATGGTCAATTCACATCTATGCCCCGGCGCAGCGCCTGTACGCCCACCAGTTCAAAGCCATGTAAGGCCTTGGGGCGTCAGGCAGGCCGCAGCAAAAATACGCTCGCGTCACGCCCCAGAGGTGCAGCCAGGCGCTGCACCAGCAGCCGGTAGGTGTCCAGGTCAAAGGCCAGGCGCTGGCAGGTTTGCAGGGCTTCGGCCAGATCGGCTTCGTCGTGCACCGTGGCCACGTGGCACCACTGGTCAAACACATGGATATCGGTGCGCTCGGTGCGGGCGTCAAATTCACGCACCGCCACGGGCGCAGGATGGGGCCAAGCCTGCAGGCGGTGCTGGCCCAGCGCCATCAAGAGGCGCAGGCGGTGTACCGCAGCGCTTTCGCGCCCTGCACACAGGCCCTTGCATTTCCCAATCTGGCTGGCAAAGCAGGCGCCTTTGCCCGACTCTAGTCCCAGCGCCTGCGGGCAAAGACCGTGGTTTTCGCACAGGGTGCGCAGCGCCTCAGTGGCCTGGCGTTTGGATCGGTACACACCAAACAACTGGTGCAGCGTGCCGGGGTGTTGCGCGTCCAGGCCCACCAGGCGCAAAAGCGGGTGGGCCTTGGGATCGTCAGAGAGTTCCCAGGCGCTCAGGCCCTTGCTTTGGCGCAGCTGGCGGTTGTGGATGGGCTGCAGCGCCTTGACCAGCCGGGCTTCGAGCAGAAGGGCTCCGAGTTCGCCAGCGGTTTCGCGCCACTCGACACGGCGGATTTCTTGCAGGATGCGCATTTCGCGCGCTTGCTTGGTGGACGCTTGAAAGTGCGACAGCACGCGCGTTCGCATGTGGATGCTTTTACCGACGTACAGTGGAATTTCGCCTTCGCCATAAAACAGGTAAACCCCGGGCGTGTCGGGAATATCGTTAATGGGCGTTTCCAGCTGCGGTGGCACGCTGGCGCTGCCTTGCAGCAGGGCGGCGGCCTCGCGCTGCAGCGCTTCCAGCCCGAGTTCGCGCTGCGCCACTTGCAGCCAGGCCAGCACCACGTCTACGTCGCCCATGGCGCGGTGGCGCGCCAGCGTCTGCAAGCCGTGGCGTTGCAGGATGGCGTCCAGCCCGTGGCCCTTGTGCTGCGGATACAGCTTGCGCGACAGGCGCACGGTGCACAGGGTTTTCGCTTTGAGTGCATGGCCCATGCGCTCCAGGGACTGGTGCACAAAGCCGTGGTCAAAGCGCACGTTGTGGGCCACAAACACCGCGCCATCCAGCAATTCCAGCAGGCGGCGGGCTACGTCCTCAAACGGTGGCGCGTCTTGCACCATGGCGTCGCTAATGCCGGTCAGGCTCTGGATAAAAGGCGGAATGCGCACGCCGGGGTTCACCAGGCTGCTCCAGCGCGCCACCTCTACGCCGTGTTCGATGCGCACGGCGGCGATTTCGGTAATGCGGTCGTGTTGTGCGTTACCCCCGGTGGTTTCCAGGTCGAGTACGACGTAGCAGGGCAGCATGGGAGCCGTTGGGGCGTTTAGCAAAACATCAGCGCCAGCCAGGCGGGGTCGTCAAGCAGGTTGATGGCGCCGTAGACTCCAAAGCGGTAAGTCCAGCCCAGCATCAGCTCCCGGCGCAAAGGCCCGGGTGAAGCCGCCCACTGCCGCAGCCCCCGCAGCGGATCAGGCTTGGCGCCAAGCGCTTGCATCAAACATCAAAGACGTGGAAGCCGAACTGGCCTCTGCGGCGATCAGCAAAAAAGCGCTCCAAGGTGTCTTTGACCGTGTGAAAGGCGATCTCGTCCCAGGGAATATCGGCCTCGTCAAAAAGCTGCGCCTCTTGAGTCTCGGTGCCGGGGTCGAACACGTCGCTCAGTAGTTCGGCGCGGTAAAACAAATGCACCTGGCCCACACGTGCCACGTTCACGAGAGAAAAAAGAGCTTGCAGTGCAAATTCTGCTCCCGCTTCTTCCACGGTTTCACGAGCGGCGCCCTGGGCGGTGGTTTCTCCCATTTCCATAAAGCCCGCAGGCAGTGTCCACTTGCCAAAACGCGGCTCGATATTGCGTTTGCATAGCAAAACCTGCTGGCCCCAGACGGGAATAGTGCCCACCACCACAAGCGGGTTGACGTAATGGATGGTGTTGCAGGCCGGGCAAACTGCGCGCACCTTGGTGTCGCCGTCGTCGGGCAGGCGGTGCACGACCGCCGTGCCGCAGGACTTACAGTGCTTGATGGGGGCGCCGTACAGAGTCAAAGTTGTGCCCCTTTTAAGCCGCCACCACAGCCACGCGGATGCCCGCCAGGCCGGTGATGTCGCCCTGCATCACGTCACCCGCTACCACCGCGCCCACACCGGCTGGCGTGCCGGTGAAGATCAGGTCGCCGGGTTGCAATTCCCAGGCTCGCGAGAGCTGCTCAATGGTTTCGGCCACGTTCCAAATCAAATGGGCGATGGCGCTGTTCTGGCGCACCGCGCCGTTCACGGTGAGTGCAATGGTGGCTTGCCCTATGTCGGGCACTTGCGCTGCCGGGGTGATGGCCCCTATGGGCGCCGAGTGGTCAAAGCCCTTGCTGATGCACCACGGGCGGCCCTGCTTTTTCAGCTCGTTTTGCAGGTCGCGCCGCGTCATGTCCAGGCCCACGGCGTAGCCATAGACGTGGCCTTGCGCGTTGGTGGCGGCAATGTTGCGCCCGCCCATGCCGATGGCCACCACCAGCTCAATTTCGTGGTGCAAATTGCTAGTGAGTGAGGGGTAGGGCATGGCGACCGTGGTGCCAGGTGCGGCATACAAGACGGCATCTGCGGGCTTCATGAAGAAAAACGGCGCTTCGCGCCCGGGGCCACCCATTTCCTTGGCGTGTTCTTCGTAGTTGCGTCCCACGCAGTAAATGCGGCGTACCGGAAACTGTGCGGTCATGCCTGCAACGGGCACGCTGACGGTTGCAGATGGGGCAAAGGTGTAGTTCATGGGCATGCTGCGCCTGCGTTTGGGTGAAATCAGGCGGACTGGGTTACCAGCTCAAAGTGCTCCACCATGGGCGGTGCGGCAAAAAATGGCCCCACCACCGCGCGCCAGGCCGCAAAGGCGGGAGAGCCGCGAAAGCCCACCGTGTGGTCTTCCAGCGTTTCCCAAAAAATCTGCAGCACGTAGCGCTCTGGGCTTTCGATGCTGCGGTTGACCTTGAATCCCTTGAATCCTTTGGCCTTTGAAATCACGCCCCCCAAGCCTTGGGCTATTGCCACTTCAAAGGCCGCGTTCTGGCCGGGTTGGATGCGGATGTCGGCAATCTCAAGAATCATGGCAGGGCTCCAAGGTGTTTATCGGGGGTGAACCATGGGCTATGGCCACGTGCCGATGTTACCGGTCCGTGCGCGTATCCTTGGTGTCATGGATATTTATGCGCCCGGTCGCCCTGGCTCCACCGCTTGGCCCTCAAACTGGCAGCGCCCGCAGTGGCCGGCGCCAGCCAGGGTGCGCGCCTTTTGCACCAGCCGCACCGGTGGCGTCTCTGCCGCGCCCTATGACAGCATGAACCTGGGCCAGCATGTGGGCGACTTGCCCGAGGCGGTCGCTGCTAACCGGTTTCAATTACAGCAGGCGTTGGGGGTGCGAACGGTGTTTTTGAACCAAGTCCATGGCTGCGAGGTGGTGGCGCTGACCCAAGCGCATACCGACGGTGTGCAGGCCGATGGCAGTTGGACCGCAGCCCAGGGCCTGGCTTGCGCGGTGCTGGTAGCCGATTGCCTGCCGCTGCTGCTGTGCACCACCGATGGCAGCCACGTGGCTGCCTTGCACGCGGGTTGGCGTGGCCTGGCGGGTGCGCAAGCCCCCGGCGACGCGCGGTCAGAAACCGGTGTGATCGAGACTTTTTTGCGTGGCCAGGCGGCCTCGGGGCTAGGCCCGGCGCGCTGGATGGCATGGCTGGGGCCGTGCATCGGACCGCAGGCCTTTGAAGTGGGCAACGAGGTGCGAGAGGCCTTTTTGCCCGGGTCGCCAAGTGCTACGCTGGCATTTGCGCCGCAAGTGTCGGGCAAGTGGCTGGCAGATCTGGCGCTGCTGGCGCGCCAACGCTTGCACTTCGCTGGCGTGGCCGGGGTTTACGGCAACGACAGCAGCGCTCCCTGGTGCACCGTGGGTAACCCGCTACGGTTCTTTTCCCACCGGCGCGACCGGGTCAGCGGGCGGTTTGCCGCTGGCATCTGGCGCGTCTGACGCGGCTGCTTGCCCGTCCACCACAGCACCCGTCGCGGGATCACTTTGCTGCGCTTCTTGGGCTAAGCGTGCGCGTTTGCGCGCCGGGATTCCCATGAAATACAAGACCAGCCCCACTGGCAAAAGCCCGTAGAACACCAGCGTAACCAGCGCGCCCAGCACGGTGCCATTGCTGCTGGTGGCTTCGGCCACGGCCATCATCAGGGCGACGTATATCCAGGCAATCGGAATCAGGTACATGAAAGTTACGTTTCGCGTTTGTTTTGCGGGTTGCCGGTCGCCATGTCAGGAAAAAGAAGGACAGGCACCGGATAATTGGACAAATATGCCTTTTCGGCACGCATGAAGGCGCGGAAATTTGAGGAGATACCGTGGAAGACCAAAAAGACCTGTGGGCCCAGACGGCGGCGCAATTTCAAGAGACTGTAAGCCAAAGCTGGACCAAGGCGCTAGTTAATTTTCAAAATTTGGATTTCAGCGCGGCCACGGCGGCGATGCCCCCTATGGCAGCGCCTTCGACACCACTGCACTTTTCTGTCGAAAAGTTGCAGCAATTGCAGCAGCAATACCTGAGCGAAGCCGCCGCCTTGATCACCCAGGGCTTTTCCGCTGCCGCTCCCAAGGCCGACGACAAGCGTTTTTCCGGCGCTGCGTGGTCCGATAACCCAGTAGCTGCCTACACCGCCGCTCTGTATTTGCTCAACAGCCGAACCTTGATGGGCTTGGCCGATGCGGTGGACTCTGACGAAAAAACCCGCAGTCGGGTGCGTTTTGCGGTGGAACAAGGCGTCGCCGCCGCAGCGCCGAGCAATTTTTTGGCTTTCAACGCCGAGGCGCAGAAAAAAGCGATTGAGACCAAGGGCGAGAGCATCGCCAAGGGCTTGCAAAACCTGTTGCACGACGTCAACCAAGGTCATGTTTCCATGACTGACGAAAGCCTGTTTACTGTCGGAAAAAACGTGGCCACCACCGAAGGCGCCGTGGTTTTTACGGGTGAATTGTTTGAGTTGATTGAGTACAAACCCCTTACGGCCAAGGTATTTGAGAAGCCCTTCCTGCTGGTGCCCCCGTGCATAAACAAGTTCTACATCCTGGACCTGCAGCCCGAAAACTCCTTGATTCGCTACGCCGTCGCCCAGGGGCACCGCACCTTCGTGGTGAGCTGGCGCAACCCCCAAGCAGATTTGGGCCACAAGACCTGGGACGACTACATTGAGGATGCCGTTATCAAGGCCATTGCGGTCACGGGGGACATTGTGGGTAAGTCCGGCGTCGACGCCGGTATCAATGCCTTGGGTTTTTGTGTAGGCGGCACGATGCTGACCACGGCCTTGGCGGTCCTAGCGACGCGGGGTCAGCAGCCAGTGGCCAGTGCCACGCTGCTGACCACCTTGCTGGACTTTAATGACACCGGTATTTTGGATGTCTTTATTGACGAGGCCTTTGTCGAGTTCCGGGAAAAAGAGATGGGCCAGGGCGGCCTGATGAAGGGCCGAGACCTGGCCTCCACCTTCAGTTTCTTGCGCCCCAACGACCTGGTGTGGAACTACGTGGTGGGCAACTACCTCAAAGGCGAAACGCCACCGCCCTTTGACCTGCTTTACTGGAATTCCGACGCCACCAACTTACCTGGCCCTTTTTACGCCTGGTACTTGCGCAATACCTACCTGGAAAACAAGCTGGTCCAACCGGGTGCCGTGATGGTGTGCGGCGAACGCATTGACTTGGGTCTCTTGGACCTGCCGGTCTATATTTACGGTTCGCGGGAAGACCACATTGTTCCCATCGGCGGTGCTTACGCTTCGACCCAGGCGCTTCCCGGGAAAAAGCGCTTTGTGATGGGCGCATCAGGCCACATCGCCGGAGTCATCAACCCACCAGCTAAAAACAAGCGCAGCCATTGGATTCGTAGTGACGGCAAACTGCCAAAAACCCACGCAGCGTGGCTGCAAGGCGCTACCGAACACCCGGGCAGCTGGTGGACCGACTGGTCGCAATGGCTGCAAGCACAGGCCGGTAAGCAGATCGCAGCACCCAAAACCTATGGCCGGGGCAAATACAAGGCGGGCATCCCCGCACCGGGTAATTACGTGCTCGCCAAAGCCTGATTTGCCTGGTGGCTAGATCATCACTTTTCTCTTTTCTCAACCCATAAAACATACGGAGCAATTTCATGGAAGACATCGTCATCGTCGCGGCTACCCGGACCGCTTTAGGTAAATTTGGCGGCAGCCTGGCCAAAGTGCCTGCACCCGAGCTGGGCGCTGCTGTTATCAAGAATCTGTTGGAGCGCACCGGGCTAGGTGCCGACCAGATCGGCGAAGTCATCATGGGCCAGGTGCTGGCTGCAGGCTCGGGCCAGAACCCGGCGCGCCAGTCGCTAATCAAGAGCGGCGTAGCCAAAGAGACTCCAGCGCTCACCATCAACGCCGTGTGCGGTTCGGGCCTCAAGGCCGTCATGCTGGCGGCCCAGGCAGTGGCCTATGGCGACAGCGAAATTGTGATTGCCGGCGGTCAGGAAAACATGAGCGCATCACCGCATGTGCTTTTGGGCAGCCGCGACGGCCAGCGCATGGGCAACTGGAACATGGTCGATTCGATGATCGTGGACGGCCTGTGGGACGTTTACAACCAGTACCACATGGGCATTACCGCCGAAAACGTGGCCACGGCCCATGGCATTACCCGCGACATGCAAGACGCGCTGGCCCTGGCCAGCCAGCAAAAAGCCGCCGCTGCGCAGGATGCCGGCCGCTTTGTGGACGAAATCGTGCCCTTCTCCATCCCCCAGAAAAAGGGCGACCCCATCGTCTTCTTGGCCGATGAGTTCATCAACCGCAAGTCCAATGCCGAAGCGCTGGCCGGTCTGCGCCCCGCCTTTGACAAAGACGGTGGCGTGACCGCAGGCAATGCGTCCGGCATCAACGACGGCGCTGCTGCCGTGATGGTGATGAAGGCCAAAAAGGCCGCTGCCCTGGGTCTGACCCCGCTGGGCCGCATTGCCAGCTTTGCCACCAGTGGCCTGGACCCCGCCATGATGGGAATGGGCCCTGTGCCCGCGTCACAAAAAGCCCTGGCCCGCGCCGGCTGGAAGGCGCAAGACCTCGATTTGCTCGAAATCAACGAGGCCTTCGCCGCCCAAGCCTGCGCCGTCAACCAGGCCATGGGCTGGGACACGTCCAAGGTCAATGTCAACGGCGGCGCGATTGCGATCGGTCACCCGATTGGTGCGTCCGGCTGCCGTATTTTGGTCACCCTGCTGCACGAAATGCAGCGCCGCAATGCCAAAAAAGGCATCGCCAGCCTGTGCATCGGCGGCGGCATGGGAGTTGCGTTGACCATCGAACGCTAAACCCCATCAATTTAGTAAACCGTAAATAACCAAGAAGGAGATAAGCATGAGTCAGAAAGTAGCCTACGTCACCGGTGGCATGGGCGGCATCGGCACCGCCATTTGCCAGCGCCTGCACAAAGAAGGCTTTAAAGTGATTGCCGGTTGTGGCCCCACGCGTGACCACGTCAAGTGGATTGGCGAACAGGCGGCACTGGGTTACACCTTTTACGCGTCCGCTGGCAATGTAGGTGACTGGGATTCCACCGTCGAAGCCTTCACCAAAACCAAGGCCGAACACGGCACCATTGATGTGCTGGTGAACAACGCCGGTATCACCCGCGACCGCATGTTCCTGAAAATGAGCCGCGAAGACTGGGACATGGTGATCGAGACCAACCTGAACTCGATGTTCAACGTGACCAAGCAAGTGGTGGCCGACATGGTGGAAAAAGGCTGGGGCCGCATCATCAACATCTCCTCGGTCAATGGCGAAAAAGGCCAGGCTGGGCAGACCAACTACTCGGCTGCCAAAGCCGGTATGCACGGTTTTTCGATGGCTCTGGCGCAAGAGCTTGCTACCAAAGGCGTGACGGTCAATACGGTCAGCCCCGGCTACATCGGCACGGACATGGTTAAAGCCATACGTGAAGACGTGCTGGCCAAGATCGTTGCTACCGTACCGGTCAAACGCCTGGGCGAGCCCAGCGAAATCGCCTCCATCATCGCCTGGCTGGCGTCGGAAGAAGGTGGTTACGCCACAGGCGCGGACTTCTCGGTCAACGGTGGTTTGCACATGGGCTAAGGCATCTGTGCGGCATAAGCGCGCCGGTGCCAATGAAAAAACCCGCCTAGGCGGGTTTTTTTGTGGGCCTTGCGGGCGTGGTGCCTCAGCCAGTCAGGCCCTTGTACAACATATAGCCTGCCAGGCCATACAACAAAACCGCAAAAATACGCTTTAGCTGTGCAACCGGCACACGGTGGGCCACACTGGCGCCCCAGGGTGCCGTAAGCACGCTGCACGCGCCAATCACCCCTAGGGCGGGCAGCCAGACGTAGCCCAGCGCACCCTCGGGGAGTTCGGTGAGTGCCGAGCCGCTAATGATGTAACCCAGGGTATTTGCCAATGCAATCGGGAAGCCCAGCGCGGCGCTGGTTCCCACCGCATTGCGTATGGGTACATTGCGCGAAACCATGAACGGCACGCTAACGAAGGCGCCACCGGCACCCACCAAACCCGACAAAAATCCGATCAGGCCACCCGCAGCAACCTGACCGGCAGGTCCCGGCATTTCGCGGCTGGCCAGAGGGGTCTTGTTTCGCAGCATTTGGGTGGCCGACACACTAACGAACAGCCCGAAGAACACAGCAAGCCAGGTCCCCTTGAGGATGCTGAACATGCCCACGCTGGCGAGTGCTCCGCCGATCAAAATACCGGGCGCGAGCCGTTTTACGATGTCCCACCGCACCGACCCACGCTGGTGGTGTGCCCGCACACTGGACAAGCTGGTAAACACAATGGTAGCCATCGAAGTGGCAATCGCCATCTTTACTGCCAAGTCAGCGCTCACGCCGCGGTGCGACAGGATGAGCGTCAAAAAGGGACCCATCAGCATCCCACCGCCAATGCCCAGCAGGCCGGCCAAAAATCCGGTGCACAAGCCGAGCAGCGCTAGTTCGGCGATCAGGGTGGGTTCTAGCATGGGCGTGGTGTGGGAATATCGGACGGGGGTATTTGTGGCACACCCCAAGCCAGCTCCTAGCGCTGAAATTTGTGCGCAGCGACAGCACGTCCATGGATTTGTCTTAGGCCAGCCCATCGCGCTCTAGGTGCACCAATAAACGGCAAGCAAGCCAAGTAACGCGGGCTTCGCTATTGTAGGTGTGTGAATCAGGGAGGGTGCTTAGGTACCCCGCTCAGCGTGAATGCCCCTGTTCGGCAATGTGACCAGGAGGCGGGCCGTATCTCCACGGGAAGGCATACTTGCGCTTGTGTTTAACAATGCTCAAGGGTGACGTTGATGCAATGGATGCGATTCGAATACCAGGGTGCAACAGGTTTTGGTGTGCTGGAAGGGGGGCGCGTGCGGCGTTTCCAAGGTGACATGTTTGGGGCGGCATTGGTAACAGAGGACACATTTGATGTGGCGGCAGTCCGGTGGCTGCCACCGTGCCAGCCTGGCAAGATCATAGGCTTATGGAACAACTTTCAGGCTGCTGCTGAAAAAAATGGCTGGGCGCAGCCCACTGAACCGCTTTACTTCTTGAAATCGCCAGGCAGCGTCTCGGCACATTTGCAGCCCATCGCAGTGCCCGCAAGCTATGGCGGGCGGGTGGTTTACGAAGGTGAACTGGTGGTGGTGATCGGCAAGTCAACTCGCGCAGTAAGCACTAAGGACGCGGCAGCGCACATTTTTGGCTACAGCTGCGGAAACGACCTCACTGCGCTTGAGCTACTGCACAGCGACGCCTCCTTCGCCCAGTGGACGCGCGCCAAGAGCTTTGACGGGTTTGCCGCCTTCGGACCGGTCATTGAGACCGATTTCAACCCCGCGACAGCGCAGCTGCGAACATTGGTGGGTGGGCGTGAGCGGCAGAACTACGCCTTGGCGGACATGTTTTTCAGCCCCTTGGAAATCGTGTCACGCATCTCGCAGGACATGACCTTGGAGCCCGGTGACCTCATTTACTGTGGCACCTCGCTGGGTGTATTGCCCATGAAACCCGGCACCACGGTGGAGGTGGTGATCGACGGCATCGGCACCCTGTCCAACCTGTACGGTTGACTCTTCTATTTTGCTGCGACTTGCAGGCGGCCCGCATGCGTGGCCAGCGTGTGGGCCAGCAACTGGGCGGCTGCAAAAATCGCGTCAATCGTGGGTGTGGGCGTGCCGGTGATGCGGCCAAGTTCGACCACAGAGCCCACCAGCGCATTGAGTTCAATCGCGCGGCCGTGCTCCACGTCTTGCAACATGG
>Ga0164294_10003503_pt1 | contig 13925 bp, 6 predicted proteins | sample GEODES005metaG_FD_111479 | JGI IMG/M metagenome (GOLD analysis project Ga0164294, IMG submission 111479) | Oligotrophic lake water microbial communities from Sparkling Lake, Wisconsin, USA - GEODES005 metaG | ecosystem: Environmental > Aquatic > Freshwater > Lake | place: USA: Sparkling Lake...
AAATTCTTTTGATATTCGCTTGACTTTCAAAAACAGGGTAGGTTTATTAGTCTTGGTGTTTGAATGATAAATTAAGGAAAAATATTACTCAGTATAAATAATTGCTTAAGGAATAATGGATAAAGTTTTTGATAAAGTCTGGTCAAACTGTTTAGAAATAATCAAAGATATTGTTGAATGGCAGCATTATAAAACTTGGTTTGAGCCTATCAAACCAGTTGCGTTAAACGAAAAGGTATTAACGATTCAAGTTCCAAGTCAATTCTTTTTTGAATACCTCGAAGAGCACTACATAAGTTTGTTATCAAAAACATTAAAAAGAGAATTAGGAAAAGATGCGCGTTTAGAATATAGGATAATGGTTGATAGCGGAAATAGCAAAAACAAACCGCTTACAATGGATATTCCTGGTAATGGTTTCAAATCATATTCAAACAATGAAATGGATTTTCCTTTAGTGATAAATAATCCTGTTAAAAATCCGTTTGTGATTCCTGGATTAAAGAAAATGCAAATTGATCCTCAGCTCAATAATGCATATACTTTTGAAAGTTATATTGAGGGAGATTGCAATAGAGTAGCAAGAAGGGCAGGTAAAACTGTTGCTGAAAAGCCTGGTACCACTTCTTTTAATCCTTTGGTAATTTATGGTGGTGTAGGTTTAGGTAAAACCCATCTTGCACAGGCTATCGGTAATGAAGTCAAAAGACTTCATAGTAATAAGGTAGTATTGTATGTAAGTTCTGAAAAGTTTATCAATCAATTTATAGATCATGGACGTAACGGGGCCATTAATGACTTTATACATTTTTATCAGTTAATAGATGTATTAATTATTGATGACGTACAATTTTTTAATCGTGCTGAAAAGTCACAGGATGCTTTTTTCTCAATTTTCAATCACCTTCATCAAAGTGGCAAACAGTTAATTTTGACTAGTGACAAAGCACCTAAAGATTTAGAAGGTGTACAAGAAAGGTTGCTCAGTCGTTTTAGATGGGGATTAAGTGCGGATCTTCAGGTGCCTGATTATGATACTAAGATTGAAATCTTGGAGAAAAAAATGAAAAATGATGGTTTGGAGATGCCGAAAGAGGTGGTGAAATACATTGCTTATAATATCAACAGTAATGTTAGGGAATTGGAGGGGGCACTTATTTCATTGTTGGCTCAGTCATCACTTAATAAAAGAGAGATAGATCTTGAGTTGGCTAAAAAGGTATTAAGAAATTTTGTAAAATCTTCTAGTAAGGAAATCACTATTGATGCTATTCAGAAAATGGTTTGTGAGTACTATGATGTTCCTTATGATAAGCTACTTCAAAAAACCAGAAAAAGAGAAATCGTTCAGGCTCGTCAGATAACTATGTTTTTATCAAAGGCTTTTACTAAAAATTCACTAAAGACTATTGGAGAACATTTTGGTGGAAGAGATCACACGACAGTGATACATAGCTGTCAAACGGTAAAAGATTTAATGGATACTGATAGTATATTTAAAGAAAGTGTAATGGAATTACAGCAAAAGGTTCAGTTAGCTGCCATGTAAAATATTTCTCATTAAAAAATTATTTCCAAATACAAGGGTATTTGGATTTTTTTTGTTTGATTGGGTATAATGAGGTAGACTTTTAGTAGGATGATTGTTTGTATGAACTAAATTTTTATTATAATTCTTTTGGAATATGAGTTCAGCAGCGATTAGAGAATTATTTTGTTCATTTTCTTATTTTGTTTTGGGTATATGAGTGTTGAAGCGTATTTTTGCAACCCCTTATAAAAGTTAGGGCAGGTAGGAGAGATGCCTGAGTGGCCGAAAGGAACGGTTTGCTAAATCGTCGTACGGGTTAAACTGTACCGTGGGTTCGAATCCCACTCTCTCCGCAAACAGATCTTTTAAGATTATTGACCATTCCCAATTTTCTTCTCTTTAATAAAGGGGAGTTTAAATGGTAAATATTTTTGCTTCGGGATGTAGCGTAGCCCGGTATCGCGCCTGGTTTGGGACCAGGAGGTCGCAGGTTCGAATCCTGCCATCCCGACACTACTACCTAAAAGGCAATCTTGCAAAAGATTGCCTTTTTTTATTTCCTCTGAAACCCTCGTCTCTATTGCAATCTGCTTGAAAAAGCAATTGACTTTGGTGGTTCGAACTGTCCCATTTTCTTTGTCGTACAACATTTCTTTTAGAACCAGCATGTATTGAAGTTTCTGTTTATCATAGAAATCTCCTAAAAGCCACATCTGGCTTATATTCTGAGTAATTTCAAGAACTTTTTTAACCGATTTTTTGAGGTTCGAACTTATATTGATGTGTTTAAAAATTTCTAGGTTTAATTTGTCAATTTCGAATTGATATTTTTGAGAGAATTTAGCAAACAGCTCGGCGGTAATTTTCTTAAGCACAAATCTTTCTTCAAGGAGTTCTATTTGTCTATTGAGTTCTGATATTCTTTTTTTGTTATCTGTTTCATCCACTTTATTATTTTCAAGTTGTGCTTTAAGTTTTTTGTGTAAAATATCATACAACTTTTCATTAAGATTTGCATCGAATTTGAAACTGCTAAGTAAGGATGCAAACTGATTATTTAATTTATTCGCATTGATATTTACTTTCCTACCAGTACCTCTTGATTTATCATAGTGAATCCTCTTATTTTATTGAAATAACCAGTAAATAGGCTTTCGTTTTTAATATCCTTTTTGAAAATTTTTAAAGACAATTCTTCTTGATTTTTTAATTTAAGCACTCCATGGATTGGATGCTGCTTTCCAATATGATTTGCTTGGAGGAAAGTTTTTTCGTCAATGATAGAAGGGTGCTTTCCAATTCCATATGGACAAATCATACTACCAGCTAATATGACACAAAACCCTTGTTATTTTTATCTACCTTTATGGCTAAGCATAACAATCTATAACTGTGTTTAAAATTCAAACTTTATTGATCCTACTATTTTGGCTAAACAGTATTATGTGTTTAGGTCAAACAAAAATCAATTTTAAGCAAATAGATAATAAAAATGGACTATCGCAAAATGGTGTTTTGACTATTTTTCAAGATAAAGAAGGATACATGTGGTATGGCACTCATTACGGCCTTAACAAGTATGACGGATTTACTTTCAAAACTTACTATAGAGGTGATTCTTACTATGACCTTTGTGGTAATACTATACAGTCATTGTTGCAGGATTCAGTAGGAAATATATGGATCGCAACGATTGAAGGCATTTCTGTTTTCAACCCCATTACAGAAACGTTTTACAACCTGAGTAAATTTAGCCCAAAGGAAAGTATTTTTAAACATTCAATACTTTCTATGAAGCTGATTGGGAACGATATTTTAGTTAGCAGCAACGAGGGGTTGTGGAAATTTAATCCGGGGAATAGTCTTTTTACAGACAATGTTGCAAAACAAATTTGTAATTCGATTGATAATAACAAATTGCAATCAGATTTAAAATTGGAAGATATTAAGGTTTTTCAAAAAGATGAACATGACAATTACCTTTTAACCGCAAATAACCACGTCATAATATCGAAAATTATTGATAATAAAATTTTGGTTAGTGATGAAGTAATTCTCAATCCTAAAGCCAGCATTGAAGTAACAGTAATTTATAAGGACAATTTTAATAATTTATGGGCCGGCACCTCCAATCATGGCCTTTATCAAATAAAAGAAACCAAAGGGAAATATTCAGCACTTAAAATATTTCCGCAAAATACAAATACTTTCTTTTCAAGGATTACGGATATAATGCAGGATGATAAAAATGAATTATGGATTACATCCAGAAGTGATGGTGTTATTATTTTTCCAAAAGAGAATTTGGAGAAAAATATATTTTACCCAAAAATATTAAGTGAACAAGAAATACCAAGTAAAAGAATTAGGAGCATTTATAAATCTCGGGATAATACTCTATGGTTAGGCTCATTGGGAAGCGGCGTCTTTTTTTATAACACTAAAGGCATTAAATTCAAAAATTATAAATTTTCGAATCAGCTAAGTAATTCCTCGACCAGCTCGCTCAATAAAAGTTCACGGGCTATTAGCAAAGATTCCTATAATAGATTATGGTTTGGGACTCTTTTTGAAGGCTTGTATATTTATGATATAAAAAAAGAAAAAATCATAAAAGGTTTACTCAATAATCTTTCCATTTTCTCTTTATCCGAAATCGACAAAAATCATTACTTCGCAGGCACTTCAGAAGGCTTGTATTTGATTACATATGATGGTATAAATATTAGTACAGAAAAAATATTATTAGATTACAAGATAGAGGGTGTTGTATTTTCAATATGTAATAAATCAAATAAATACTGGATTGGAACAAGTAAAACATTATTGAGTTTTATTTTAACGGACAAGTTTAAGATTTCCCAGATAGTTACTTATAATGATCCGCTTTTAATTTATAACAAATCTAAAACCGCAATTCGATGTGTTAAGTTCGATAATAAACAAAATTGTATATGGATTGGTACAGAAATGAATGGTCTGGTCAAAGCTGTGTTGGATGCAAATGATAATGTATCGAGGTTTACATCAATCAATAAAATGTATGAAGATGTTGAATTGAGTAAATATATTTCTGATATTTACTTGGATAGTTCAAACAATTATTGGATTGGAACTAGAAGTGGCCTTATTAATTTTCAATTGGTTTCTTCAGGTAAAATCTCCGGAATTAATCTTTATACCAAAAAAAACGGTCTTCCAAGCAATATGATTCAATCCATCCAAAGCGATAAAAAGAATAATCTGTGGCTTGGAACTAACAGGGGGTTAGTCAGATTCAACAAATTGACCAAAGAACTAATTACTTATGACATAAACGATGGTATTCAGGATTACGAATTTGCAGAACATGCTTCGTATATGGATAATAAAGAAGTGATGTATTTTGGCGGTATTAGTGGTGTCTCTGAATTTTTACCTCAAAAAATGGGCTACGATAACTTTATTGAACCTGTTATTATACAAAATATTTTCATCAATGGAGTAAACGCAAATAACAAAAAAGAAAAAAACAATTCAAAGAAGCTTGCATTACCTCATTATCAAAATAATTTAAAGTTTTCCTTTATTGCTTTCAATTATGTGAATCCATCGAAATGCAACTATGCCTTCATGCTCGAAGGCTATAATAAAGATTGGGTTTATACTTCATCTGATAATCGGATAGCAGAGTATTCAAATCTACCCAAAGGAAACTACATCTTTAAAGTAAAAGCTTCGAATGAAGATGGTGTATGGAATAATTCGTATACGTCTTTTCCAATTGAAATAGAGCCATCTTTTTGGCAATCATTTCCGGCATTTTTGATCTATTTTGCTACCCTTTTTGGCTTAGTATCCATAGTGTCTGTCATTACAAAGAGACGAGTACAAAAAAAACAGGCTGAATATTTAGAAAAAAAGTATCATGAAACAATTCAAAAAGTAAATCAAGCTAAAATTCAATTTTTCATCAATATTTCTCATGAAATTAGAACACCTTTAACTTTAATTATGTGTTCCATTGAAAGACTTGTTGAAAATTTTAAAAAAAATCCTGAACAAGAAAAAGAGGTAAAAAGCATAGAAATAAATGTAAGTCATATGTTGAATCTTACAAATGAATTATTGGAAATTCAAAAAATTGAAAGCGGAAATTATCAAATAAATGTTAGAAAAAACGACATTATTGATTTCTTAAAAAATATAGTTCTAGCCTTTGATCCCCTAGCTGAGAGACAAAATATTAACTTGTCTTTCTTCAGCTTTCAATCTGAAATATTAATTTGGTTTGATGCAAATGCGATAGAAAAAGCTTTTGGAAATCTGATTTCAAATGCAATCAAATATACTAAACGAGGAGGGGCTATTGAGGTTTCAATCAATTCATCAGAAAATAATGAATTTCTTGATATAACAGTAAGGGACAATGGCATTGGTATTGAAAAGGTCAATTTTACAAAAATATTTGATCGATTCTATCACTTGGAGAGCAATAGTGAGTCATATGAAAAAGGTTTTGGTGTAGGCTTATCTCTTTCGAAAAACCTCATAGAATCGCATAAAGGCTCGATATCATTAAGTAGTGAGGTTGGCAAAGGTTCCATTTTTACTTTAAGATTACCCATGAATGATGAAGTATATTCCAGTGAGGATAAGGCAGAAAAATTATTTTGGAAGTTAGATTACACTTCAGTTTTAAGCAGTATAGAAAAGCGAAATTTTGCCAATGAAGCAATTGAATCACTCAACCTCGGTATAGAGGATCTTGATCAAGCAAAATCTACAATTCTTTATGTTGATGATAATAAAGAATTGTTAGACAATATGATCTATTTTTTATCTGAAAAGTATAATGTAATCGTTGCGCCGAATGGCAAAATTGGTGTTGAATTGGCGAACCGATTTCAACCAGATGTTGTCATAAGTGACATCATTATGCCAGTTATGGATGGTTTTGAATTATGCAGGGATCTTAAAAACGATTTAAATACTTCTCATATACCTGTTATTTTATTAACTGCTAGAGGTGACTCGGACAGTCAGATCAAGGGGGTTGAAATAGGTGCAGATTATTTTTTCCCTAAACCGTTTAGCATTAGTCTGATGGATTTAACCATTAAGAATTTAATAGAATCAAGAGAAAAATTAAGGCAGCTTTTCATTAATAATCCATATCATAATCCCAAAGATGTTACAACAAATAGCAGAGATTCTGAATTTCTTGAAAATTTGCTTAGATATGTAGAAGAGAATATTGACGACCCCGAATTGAATATTAACAACTTAGCGCAGACATTCACTATGAGTCGTTCTACCTTTTTTAGAAAAATTAAAGCTATAACAGGTATAACTGGTAAAGAGTTTATTAATTCAATGCGTTTAAAGAAAGCCGCTCATCTTCTGATATCTTCAGGTATGAATATTTCTGAAGTTGCGTATGCTGTTGGGCATTCCAATCCACAATATTTTGCGAAGTGGTTTAAAGCTTATTTCAAAATGTCGCCATCAGAATATATTTCACAAAACAATAATAAGTAAATATTATGAAGTAAATGAATAATCTATTTAATCTGATTATTTGAAGTCTTATAAAATACAAGCATTTTCATTTTAGCTTTTATAAAAGTTAAAATGATTTTAAATGACGCAAAAGATTAATTCAAATTGACTTCACTGGCTTTTAATAAAACCCACTATTCTTTTTTTAGCCATTCAATAGTAACTGCTTAAATCCGATTAGAGTTAAAGAATTTCCTTCTTTTTTCAAATGTAACCTACCAAATTGCCTTTTTACTTTATCTGCCGGTTTATTTCAAGGCAGATTGATATAAGGTTCCCCAGTAACAATGTCTCGAGATTGATAGTGAAGATTTCAGTACAGAATTTATTCCGATCATATAATAAGTTGTTGATTTGGTTGCTTGTATAATGGTCTCAAGGGAGAAGAAGTGCAATTCCCAGTAGTAAATAGGTGAAATTGAAACAAGTTTACCCCTAAATGAGGCTATTTGGAACATTTTAGAGGTTTCGAATGTTGAATTTTGTAACAAAGATTGCTTCTTATGGGTTTAATTGTCTATGCCTACGATTTCGTGTATGCTATTGTTATTTGGAACCAAAAACTCCACCCCAGTTTCCTTTATAAAGAAAGTAATTTTAAACTTATAAATTAAATGAGATGAAAGTACTTTTAAAACAGCAAATATGCATCGTAATGATGCTGATCTTTGTTCAGTTCGCCTTTGGTCAAAAATCGATTATCAGAGGACAAGTTACTGACGATAAAAAGGTTCCATTGGCAGATGTGACAATTGTGGTATCGGAAAAAAAAACATCTACCATATCAAATGCCAATGGTGAATTTTCAATTGAGGCAGCGCCAACAGATAAATTAAAATTTTCATTTGTTGGTATGGATAACAAGACTGTTGCGATTCAAAACCGGCTTTTTCTTAATGTGGTTTTAAAGAACAAACAAGAAAATTTAGATGAAGTTGTTGTAATTGGATATGAAACAGTAAGACGTTCCGATGTAACGGGAAGTATTTCAAGTATTAAAGGAAGTGAAATAAGAAAACAGGCTACCCCAAGTGTTGTTTCTGCTTTGGTTGGTAAAGTCCCCGGAGCATATATTCGAACAACTGGAAATGAGCCAGGAGGGGCTAACTCAATAAAGATACGTGGACTAAGTTCAATAAATGGAACAGGCGAACCTTTATATGTAGTTGATGGTATTTACACTGACAATATTGATTTTTTAAATCCCTCTGATGTAAAATCTATTGAAATTCTAAAGGATGCTGCTTCAACATCTATTTATGGTTCGAGGGGGGCAAATGGAGTTGTTTTAATCACTACTAACAAACCTAAAAGTGGGCAAATTAGTACCAACTATTCAACTTATTTTACTACCAAAGACATGGCTAGAAAAATCGATGTTGTTAACGCAGCCGAGTATGCTATGCTTTTTTATGAGATGAAAGCCAACCGTCCAGATTTGATTTTACCAAACGTTGAAATTGTTGGATTCCCAGAAAATAATCCTAGCTCCTGGGGCAAGGGATACGATTGGGTTAAGGAATCAAGCCAACCATGGACATTACAAAATCATGATTTAAGGATCAATTATGGCAGAGCTGAATCTTCTATTGGATTGGGTGTTAATTTTTTAAAAGATAATGGAGCGTTTAAAAATCAGGATTATTCAAGGTTTAATTTGAAGTTTGATGGCATGATGAAGCCATCTAAAATTGTGGAACTTGGATTTTCTGTTATTGCGAATAGGAGAATGTTTAATCATATGGATGACGGACAGAAAGCTGTAGAAACCATATTTGGTATTACTCCTGCCACTCAGGTTTACAATCAGAATGGTACTTATAATTTAAGCAATATGTTTGGGACGCTCAAAACTTTTGATAATCCAATAACAAGGCTTAATAATTCTACAGACATTGATAAAACCGACCAGATACTGAGTGATATTTATGCAAATTTTTCAATAGCGCCAAGGCTTTCGTTCAAAGCCAGTGTGAAATTTAATTATTCTTCAAGGGAAAGATTATTTTATCTGCCATCAACAACGCTTGAGGGTAGTATAACTAGCGGTAAAGCAACTGTAAGTGATTTGAAAATTCAGGATTACACAAATAATTATATACTCACTTATGCGATTTCAAAAAACAAGCATTCTATTAACATGCTTGGAGGTTTAGAAATATCAGGAAAAGGAAGGTCTAGTGCAAATTCAGGCGATGTTACTCAATTTAATTCAGATATCTACGGACCATACAATCTGGCGGCAGGGGCATCTGCCGTAGGTTATAGTTCATATAAAACAAAAGAAACCCTGGCAGGTTTTTTAGGAAGAGTAAATTATAAGTTCAGTGATAAGTACTTTATAACATTTACAGGCCGCTATGATGGTTCTTCCAAATTTGGAGCCAATAACAGGTGGGCTTTTTTCCCAGGAATTGCAGTTGCTTGGGATATGAATAAAGAAAACTTCCTTTCAAGTAATAACGTTATATCTAACTGGAAATGGAGAATTAGCGCCGGGCAGTCGGGTAGTTCAAGCATTCTACCTTATCAATCACAGGGATCCATTTATAATATGGGTTTAACAAGGTCAACGCCAACTTATGCTTTTGGAAATACTCCTGTTGCTGCAGAAGCTCCTGAAACATTTAGTAATTCGAATCTTAAATGGGAAGTTGCAACTCAATATAATGTAGGTGTTGAAATAGGTTTATGGGGTAACAGAATAAATTTTAATGGGGATGCGTATATTAAAAAGATAGCTGATTTATTGGTCAAAGACTTTCCATTACCCGGCGTTTCAGGTTTTAATTCTTCTACAAGAAATGGCGGAGATATGACAAATACAGGAGTTGAGTTTAGTTTAGGCGGTGAAGTAATTCGAAATAAGAATTTTAAAATGTCTACAAACATTGTTTTTTCAAAATATATAAATGAAATAACAAAATGGTTGGGTCAAGGATCAATGATAAACGTAAATAAATATACAGGATATGTTGGAGAAGGGCATGCTTACGGAGTTTTTTGGGAAGTTCCTCAGTTAGGCATTTTTGCAAATCAGGCGGAGATTGATAGTTATACGTATAAAAATTCTGCAACAGGCGCATCTACTCTGTTGCAACCAACCGCAAAACCCGGAAATATTAAATATGCAGATACTAATGGTGACGGGATTATAAACTTATCTGATCGAACTGTTATTGGATCACCACATCCCGATTTTACGCTAGGCATGGGATTGGATTTAACGAATAAAAATTGGACTTTGAATATTTTTATAAATTCTGTTTACGGAAAAAGTGTATATAATTCTTCTAATGAACAGTTGATGAATACCTGGTTATTTAATACTAATAAATATGATGAACCTTATGGAGAGGCGACATCATTTTCTAAGAGGGTGTTAAACAGGTGGATACCTGAAAATCCAAATACCAATGTGCCAAAATTAGGTTCCACAGCCACTAACGGCTTATCTGCAAATCTTAGTAATGTGGAAGATGGCAGTTTCATCAGGTTTGAAAATATTTCATTGTCTTATAATTTCCCTCTCAAGAAAAAGGCAATTATAAAGAACTTGGCCATTTATGCAAGTGTTCAAAATGCCTTCTTAATTACCAACTACAAGGGTACTGATCCGGAAAATAATCAGCCTGAGCCAGGAGGCTGGGCAACTAATCAAAGTTCAAGTATTCTGGCATATGACAACTTTGGTTATCCTAGGCCGATTGCATACACATTTGGTTTAAACTTAAATTTTTAAATATGAGATATTCAATTCATTTAACTGCATTTATAGTTACTATATGCTCATTGATGTCATGTACAAAATTTTTAAAGGAAGAAGTATTTAGTTCTTCACAAACATCAAATTTTTACATGAATGAGCAACAGGGTATTTCTGCTCTTAATGGCGTTTATGCCGGATTAAGAGATACCTATTTTACGTATCCAAATGATTATACTTTTTTTTCAATGTTGGAGGCCCCGACTGGCACTGTCACTTTTAGTCCTGGGTTTGATGGTATGAGTTATTCTGCAAAAGATTTGGCAGACATAAAAAAGGTTTGGGATCGTATGTGGGTTTGTATAAACAGAAGCAGTACGCTGATCAAACTTTTAAAGAAAGAAAATGTCAGCGATACATCTTATAAAAGAATTGTTGCAGAAGCAAAATTTGTTAGGTCACTTTGCTATTTTAATCTGGTAAGGATGTGGGGGGATATTCCATTTAATGATGGAGTTGAATCCATATCTGATGCCTATCCTAAAAAAGTACGTCAAAGTGAAGTGTATAAAAAAATAATTCAAGATTTGGAAAGTGCAGCTGCTGATTTGCCAACTTGGTCACAATATTCTTCTTACGGCAATTCTGGGACAGGAATTTTATTAAATGACTATAAGGGATATGAAAGAGGAAGAGCAACGAAAGGAGCAGCTCAGGCATTATTGGCTAAAGTTTACCTAACTATTGCATCTTCAATTGCATCAAACGCTAATTTATATGACAATGCGTTTGATAAAACAGACATGTACACCAAAGCAAAAGATTTGTGTGCTTCTGTTTACTCTGGAGGTCATGGCTATGGCTTATTAACTAATTATTCTGATGTTTTTAAAGAGGAGAATGAGAACAAGAAAGAAGATATTTTTTCCATAAAGTTTGTTGAAGCTACTAATTTAAAATTGGGTAATTCACTTGCTGGTATGACGGGTGTTAAAGGCACAGGAATTCTTACAATTGAAATAGGTACATTAAAATCAACGGCTACTTTTTTAAATGAATTTATTGTTGCTGACAAGCGAAGAGCAGCCATTTTTTTTCTTGAATATGTTAACAAAAGTAATGTAAGAGTAAAATACCCAACTGGTATTAAATCTTTGGCATTTAAAAAATACTGGAGTGATTATCAAATAGCTGCTGACAATACGCCTATGCAGCCTACTACTTATGTATATAAAACATCGTCAGCAGATAAAGGTCTTTTTGGTGATGACATACCCGTATTAAGGTATGCTGACCTTTTACTAATGTATGCAGAAACACTATATGCTCTGGGGGACTTGGTTAATGCCAAAGAAAGATTAGCCGATGTGAGAGAACGGGCCGGATTGGGCAGAGTGCTTCCGGCGGGTGACTTAATGGAACTTATTATCTCAGAAAGAAGGATGGAACTGTGTTTTGAAATTCAATTGTGGTTCGATTATCAACGATTAAATATCGTTCAAAGATATCGCCCCACATTGGTAGATATAAAGTATAAATTATTCCCCATTCCGGAGAGTGACCTTATGATGAACCCCGGGCTGCTCCCACAAAATCCGGGCTGGTAAAAAATATTCTTGCTGGGGCAGAAAAATATAAAAGCTTAAAATAAATACTATAGACTTGTAATATATCTGTTTTAAAATGAAAATTAGTTTGAATCGAATTTGCCTATTATTTATTGTTGTACTAGTAACAGGTACAAATACAATACAGGCGCAAAAAGTAGCGGTACCCATTAATTGTTATGGCGTTTGGGATCGTGGAGAAGGGATTGAAGATTATGCTGATCCTAAAGCTGACTTTGTGTTGGGTATTGAAGTAATGTCTAAATGGGCAGATATTCAACCCAAAGGACCTAATAATTTTGATTTTTCTGCTTTTCAAAATACTTTAGATAAAGCTGAAAAATTCAATAAAATAGTCAAAATCAGTATAAATGTTGGGCCAGAATCTCCATTGTGGCTCTTTGATTATGGTGTTCCCTTGGTGCATGTGAAAAGTAATAAGCCAAAAAATGCTAAGTATGAAAATACCTACCCTTATTATTTAAGTGAAAATTATAAAAAATATTATTTTGAACTAATTAAACAGTTCTCTCTCTTTTTGAGAAATCAACCAAAGGATAAATTTGATTGTATAGCTTTTGTACAAGTGAAAACAGGATCTACTGGTGATGAAGAGCCTTACAAAGGAGAACCGGTAGACAAAAAGTTTGTGATCGATAAGCAGAAAGAATGGGAACAATTTCGTTTAGAGGCATTTAGTCAATTTAAAAAATGTTTCAATGATGTAAGTGAGCGCCAGATTGTTCTGATTTTTAATAATATAGACCGAGAAAAGAAGCCCGAGGCTCATAAATGGGTAATGAATACGATTGACCCTCAAATTGGTTTTGGAATTAAAGGGGGAGATTATAATCGGGGGCATCATTTAAGTGGCGAGCAATCATTCAAAGAGAAATGGATTCCTTTTTTAGTCAATCCAAAAGGAATGAAACTTTTTTCTGCAGCTGAGATGGATCAGTCATGGCTAAAGCCAATATTTAATATTAATACAGAGCTAGGTTTTTATTGGTCAGCGCTCGGTGGTCTTAACACAGGTTTGTCATCCTATAATTGCTCAAAAGGAGCGATTCGATATGCTATGAAGCATAATGAAATCAGAGACATCTTTAAAATGTATAATAAATATGCCCAACAGGTTTATCCTGCTAGTGCCACCTCTGCCTATTCTGTTTTTCATGAAGGGCTCAATGCTGCAGATACAATAAAATTTCCTGAGAAAACATTTGGAATTGCAAAGGTGAAAAACCTTGAACGCTACATTAATATCTGCAAAGCCTATGCATCAAAGGGGGCAAGTTTAGATGATTTGAATGCACTAACAATTGGCCAGGTAAACCAACGTGAAAGGCAAACAGGTTATAATGATGTTGGATGGGAAATCGCAGAGGGAAATTATGAACGGTTTCTGACGCAAATCAATGCTGACGAAACCTCCGTTGGTTTATACAGGGTTCGCGGCACTATTGATAAAAACTCATCAAAATACGACCGCTTTTCCCGTTCTTTTGAAAATGTTTCAGGCAAAAATACCATGTATTTC
>Ga0164294_10003504_pt1 | contig 13922 bp, 15 predicted proteins | sample GEODES005metaG_FD_111479 | JGI IMG/M metagenome (GOLD analysis project Ga0164294, IMG submission 111479) | Oligotrophic lake water microbial communities from Sparkling Lake, Wisconsin, USA - GEODES005 metaG | ecosystem: Environmental > Aquatic > Freshwater > Lake | place: USA: Sparkling Lake...
GGTAGCTCAATTACTGATGCGATTATAGTATGTGGTTATGGAGCAATAGGTGATACTATCGTACGATTCTTAACATCACCTAAATTGAAAGAACAGATGGGTAGTTCTATCAACTATATGGCATTTGATCTTGATCCAACACTAGTTATTAATGGCTATAAGAATGGTTATCGGATTCTTTACGGTGATGGCTCACAACCATTAGTCTTGGAAACAGCAGGAATTAGTTCACCAAAAGCTTTTGTTGTTACTTATGGTGATAGTGAAGCTAGTTTTAAAGCTGTGGAAAGATTAAGACAAGCATTTCCATTCATACCTATCATTGCAAGGTAAATTATGATGTATCAAGAAAGATGGCGTTATATATCTGCTGTATTTTGTAAATTAGCGCCATAATAACATAATAGCGTCGTTATCCTCATTACCCTCATGATTATCATTATCTTATTTATCAAGTATACATGTAGTTGCTGGCGGCATGTTTTTGATGTGATTATGTTGATTATTGATGTAATGATGTTGACTACAATGAGACATAGCTTTATTATCTTCATTATTTATGAGTTATAAAATTATATACCTTTTGTTGTGATAATATTCTCATCATTTAATTATACTACTTTCATCATCATACTGATCATACTCGACATCATCATGATCATAATATATAGAGCTAAAAGTGCTGAAGAATATCATCATCTTATAGATGCAGGAGCAACAGTAGTTGTATCAGATGAACGTGAAGCATCATTCCGTTTAGCTGGTAATCTTTTATATGATTTAGGTCTACAAACAACACAAATAAATTCTATGAAACAAGACATTGGAGAATATCTTGATCAACAAGAAGAGTTAATGTATCAGCGTAAACAAGTAAAGAAACGTACAAATTATTATACACCAGAAATAAATTTCCCATTTCTAAATACAAATCGTGAAACTAATCGTAAAACGATTAATAGTAATACAATAAGAAATCAACAACAGCAGCAAAAGTTATATAATGATGATAATAATGCTGTCATTGATAATGCAAGAAGAAATCTGGAAAAGATCATTAATAGTGTGAAATCATTAAGTGAAGAGTATATATGGGTGTCTGATGATGAAGTGAAGAGTATATTACAATCCAGCACCCAGCCATCATCATCATCATCATCATCATCATATGATAGTCAACGAAAAGGTAGATCAACGGTGTTATCAGCTGTGACCAGAGACTTAAAGAATGCACCAAAGAGTAGTATCAGCAGTAGTAGTGATGATAGTAGCACAAGTAGTGAGTATAGTAGTGGTAATAGTAGTAGTGGTAGTAGTAGTAGTAGTAATACCGACATGGATGACTCTGTATTTGATGATAAGATCACTCAACTAGGAGTGACTTTATGTGCAATGCCTCCGAAACAGGATAAAAAAAATGATGATAGTAATAATGATGATGATAACTATGATCTGACTGTTGGAACCAAGTAAGATTGGATCTTATCAATCAATAATTGAGAAACATGATAGTAGAGGTAGAGTCGATATCAGTTTTGTTGTTATACTGTATGTATGTCATAAACTAAGAAGTAGAATAGTTCATTAAGCTGTTAGTTAAATAACAGTGATGTCGATAATGATGATGCTGCAGATGATAATGATAGTTACGACAATAGTAATGATGATAATTATTAGTGAACACAAGCTTAGTTTAAAAACATCAGTTATTTGTGTTTGGATAAATGCAATCACAAACAAGTTAGTCAGTCTTCTTATGAAGTTAGTTTTAAAGAAGGAAATACATAAATACAGCAGTATATATACCATAAGTTTACAATTTGATATGCGCTATATATTAAGTATATAAGAAAGTAAGTCAGTAGAAGTAGTGGATGATGTGTAAGAATAATATATAGCGCAGCATGTAAGACACATTTTAAATAAAACTTTTCATCTCAAAGATATTATGTCTTGTCTCTACTGTAATAGAATTGTAATACATCATCATGATCATCATGACTAACTTCGCTTGTAACATCCCATTCTATTCCTCATCGTGTTTACTCATAACTATAAACATCATACACAATTATTTCTCCACAACATCATCATCATCTATAGCTCCATCATCCAGTTGAATTTATCTTCTCCCTCGCCTGTTTGAATTTGTCGAATGCGATTGTAGAGCTTCTTGATGATGGGACCCACATCCTCCGACATGGAAACAACTTTATCTTTATGCACTAAGAGATAAAGATGATGAGAATAAGTATGATGGTGAGTATAGTATAAAATGAGTATGAGTATGATGGACATCATTATGATAATAGTAGCGATGACATAAATGACATTTAAACAATGCAAACAAATCAATATTCGACATGAGAATATTGATAGAGCATGTATATGTATCTTGAGTAATGTGTTCATAGAGCATGTACATACACATCATAATAGTGGATATAATAACAATGAATCATACAGCATTCAAATATCATAACTAAAGATATAGTATAACTTATATATTTATTAATTTTTTTAGTATTAGGTTGTTATCACCTACATATATAGAGTAAAAAACATCAAGAACTACATACGTACCGATCTTATTCACTGGTGTTACAACTACCGCAGTACCACATGCAGCTGCTTCGACAAATGATCCATTCATGAGCTCTTCTAATAACACTGGTCGACGTTGTACTTCATATCCTTCATCCATGGCAAGTTCCATTAAACTTTTATTTGTAACACTTTCTAATATAGCATCACTTAATGGTGTAACATATCGATTCATTTTATCTATAGCTAAGAAATTTGATGTTGAAAATTCTTCAATATAATTATTTGTCTTAGAGTCAAGGTATAATGCGATAGGATACCCTTTCTTCTTGAATTCCATATTTGGTAACAAATCTGCAGCATAATTTCCAGCTACTTTAACATTACCCACACCTCTTGGTGCTGCCCGATCATAATCTGTTACAACTACTGCTGTCACTGGTGATAATCCTCCTCTATAGTAATCAGCAACTGGCAATACTAGAACTACAAATATATATTCATCAGCTGGTTGTAATCCTATTCTTGGTCCACTACCGAATAGGACTGGTCTTATGTACTATATGCGAAGTAAGAATAAAATCTAGATTAATGGAAGTGTGGTACATGCATGCACATCCAAATATTATCATGCATCTATATATGCAACTATATAATATCAATACCATCCATCCATTTATCTATACTTACCAATGCACCACCTGTTCCAAAGGGAGGGAGAAAGGCAAGGTTCTTCTTCACAGCAGTACGGACTGCTTTAAGGAAGAGCTCTTCTGTCACTTCCGGCATACAAATTCGTTGACATGATTTGGAAATACGCTTAGCATTCTCCGTAGGACGAAATATTTTTACTTTACCATCTTTACAATGGAAAGCTTTTAAGCCTTCAAAGCAAGCTTGACCGTAATGCAAAGCAGTAGCTCCAATATGGACCTTAATATATGGATCATCTTGGACCTATACAGAAGAATTGAGTGAAGGCAATTGTTGTTGAATGAAATAACATGCATACATACATACATACATACATACATACATACATACATACATACATATACATACATACATACACACATACTTACATACCTCTATGTCACCCCATTTACCATCTCGATATGTACAAGTTACAAAAGAATTAGTTTGTCTATAGGTAAATCTATGTGAGAGAAGATAAGAAAGAGATAAAACAGTTACTCAACGAAGTAATCAGTCATGATAATTTCATTTCAGAGCCTTCCATTAAATCCTGGGCTATTTTTACAATCACATGTTTATTAGCAATAGACCCTTTCATGACTCACCCTAGATTAGGCCAATCTAAGTTGGCAGATCCAATGACATCATCAGTATTTGTTGCTACTGTAGTAGAATACAATGGAGATAACCTTGCGTGATGATGGTGTTGATTGAATAATGATGATGGTTGCTTCGCACCCATTGTTAATGGTGTTGTCATATGAATATTCTTCACAAATGATTGTATACATGGTATCAATAACATTGTAAGCATTATCAAGACTTGAATGAAACTCATTCGTATACTTATAAAAGATGATTTCATCGAAAGTTAGTTCCCTGTCAAAGTTGTCTTCAATTATAATGAAAATGCATTTTTTTATTTATCCAGTAAGTTAACTTCAGTGTTGTTCTAAATGACGCTGTCTCTATGAGCGATTTAGTTAAGATATGAGTATTAATTTGTTACGTCAATTAAATTATATATTCGAAAGTTAACTCCCATTGCTCGTAAGTTGACTTAACTTCGGAAATTTGAATTACACTGTACGTAAAAGAATTTCAAACATCGTTACTTAAGCTTACCTATAACTTATTATAGTCTATGCTAATTTGAGGAAATGTCAAGTAGAGAAAGAGAGAGAGAGAGAGAGAGAGATGCAGATGAGAAGCCGTCTAGATCAAAGGATAACAAGCCCTCTAAAGGTGATAATAATAATATCACAAAAACTAAATCAATGAAACAAATAAATAAGAAGACAATTAAATCAGAAGAGAACAAACGAAATGTGAAATGGAAATCATTCACGAAAAGGAAATTCTCTTTCGGATTCCAACATCTTACTCCAGCTTATGTACCATCTATGTCAGATGAACCGCGTGGATATTCAATTTGTCTACAAAAGGTTAATGGATGGACTATTCCTAGTGCAATTATTAAAGAGTTCGGTGCTGGTGATTATGAGATCACTGCACAGCTTAGTCTATCTTTATATCATCTGAGCTCTTCAACATTCTTTGGGACAACTTGGATGGGTCCATCTATATCATTAGGATTAAGTGATTCTCGAGAGGTATTGGCATCCAAAGTCATTGATTTTGAGTATCAAGATATCGTCTATTTGATCTCGAGGATAACAGACCCGACTTGCGTTGCTATTCTCGAGATCGTTGTATCCAAGTATGATCTAAGACATAACTTAGTCTCAGCACAATTCGGGTTAGTCGTAGACATCATATAATTATATACATAAAAGTTGTAATAATAAGCACATATACTTTTATATCCATATTGAAATCTTTAATTTTATTGTATGATTACTTCGTCACTACTAAGTTTATTTGAATAATATCAACATACTATCATCTTATTATGATATCATCATTATAATAGAGCTGGATGGACGATGATCAATCTATTCATGAAGCCTCCACCAATTGATATATCTAGAGGCCATGAAAACGTTGATACCACGGTAAGCTTTATAATTATGATTATTATTATTATCATCATCATCATCATCAGTAACAATAACAACAACAACAACAACAACAACAACAACAACATAATCTTCATGATCATTTACATCATTAACATCATCGTCAAAACCCATCTTTTTCATGAATTTCATTGCCACGAACATCATGAGCCTCATCTCAGCCTCATCATCATCACTTTAATCATTAGAACATCATCATCATAATCATAATAACTACCATCATTCTTATCATAAACTTCCATGTAGACATGCTCTGTGTTTACCGGCAGTCCTCGTAGCTTGATCGTCAACCAAGATGTTAAGACGTTAGCAAGCAAACTCAAAGAAATACCAAGTTGCTCTTTGCATTTTCGTCTTTTCTCTCATAAACGATTATTACAAGCACGGAAACTAATTGCTGAAAACCAAGCTGTTGGAAGGTAATTGATGAAGATATGTCTATAAGTATATATGATTTTGTTTGCTGTATTTGTAGATGATTACTGTATTGATAGCAAGACGATTTTCTTCTATCTACTGAAAACGATATTTATATAATGATTCGAGATGTACAGTACTGATGTTTTTGATTGATTTACATATCATATACTCACGATTGTATGTATTTACTTTTATATATTCCCATGATAACTAATAATAGTTGTATCATCTTATCCATAAATTTCAATCATTTTATATACTAATAATAATTTGAAGGTACGACGTAATCGCAGGATTGATCCCTCAACTAATTATTCCTCCCGGTAAAACGACTGAGCGATTAATTGCTTGTATTGGTGATGAAGAACTTATAAGAGAAAAAATAGGCACTATTTCAATACCCACAACTCCAAAGCTAGCAATTGATAATAAAATTGAAGTTAATCATTTCACATTAACAATGACAAATCGTCGAAAGAATGAAATGAAGATGATTGAAGTGTATTCTAAGATGTTAAATATAAAAGAATCATCTGCTGTTCAAGTAATCTCTAGAAAATTGAAATTAGGTATTTTTCTATATTTATTTCACTGTAGTATGAAGTAAAATCAAGCATCACTTTTGTCACAAATAATTACACTACTTGAAGCATCATTCATCATCATTATCACCATACCATCATCAGTCCTCAACATTATGATGATAATTATCATCGTGTTGATCTTTGTGTATACATATTAGGACTACACAATGGTAACACAGTTGTAGGTGGTGATTGGTTGACCTTCAAATTACTCGAAGACAGTGATGACAAAGATGTCCTATATGTCGACCCTGATGATAAGATCGTCATTAATGGATTCGTGGCTGATGTCTTGATGTCTCTAGCATTGATCGTAGAGTATGACTTAGGTACACCTGTATCAAGAGAAACCCATTTTAATTCATATGCAATGATGAAATCAACCTCATGGGTCAACGGACGAACGATTACTTCATTTACTGTAGGAGCAACTATTTTTATTCCATTTAATGGTGAGAGATTACTTCTACAAAATACTGATAGATCAATTGTAGATGATAATGATGATTCTTTGAATATAGAGTTAGAGTTACGAAGTGATGAAATATGTATGATACTTGGAGCTAAGCCATTGATTTTTGATAATATTGATGAGAAGTCCTCAAGTATGCCCCGTGAAATAGACGCGATGAATCGACTTAGTCTTAAGGCAGCTGATAAGAATGACTCATCTAAAGTGACTATGCATCAACAACAACTACAACAACAATCTGTTGATGGTGAGAACAAGACTATGATAGGCTTTGATCTAGTAGTTATTCATCCAAAGAAAGGTCGGTTAGAACATGAACAGAATATGTTAGATTTATTAGCTGAAGATAACAAAAGGAGACTTGTACAAGCAGCAGGTAGTGAAGATGATGATGGTGATGGTAGGGGTACTAAACTTAAATCTGGAGAGAAAAATGATGATAAAGGTGTTGATGATGGAAGTAAGAAAGATAAAGATGCGAAAGGACGTAGTGATTCTGATGAAGACAATAAGAAATTGAAAGTGCAATCAACAAAAGGTTTCTCTGTTACAAAACAAGATGTTAAGGCAATATCATCATCGAAAGATAAAGACAAAGTGAAAGGCAAAGCTTATGATGCTGATGACGATGATGATATTCAATCAATTGCTGATAGTATCGTTGCTGGAGACTCTGAGAATTCCTCATTACGATTAGATGCATTGTATTATACATCAATTGGTTATACTAAAGATGTAAATAAATTTGAATGGGATGTAGTATCTGAAGAATCTTCTCAATTGGGAGGTGGGATTTATCCAGATCGATTAGATCGGGCAGCATATCGTGGAATTGGATTCTATGCACCCAATGATCGGAATTCATTACTAGCTCAATCATTACAATTAAAATTAGTATCTCAAGATCATTCAGGTATGACAATGTTAAAAGAAAGGTCTGAATTGATTGGAGTAACAGATGGAAAAAGTAATATAAATCAAAATGAGATGTTACGTATTGCACCTAAAACAGTTGTTTCGATTAATAGTAATGCATCACATATGCGTGATATAACTCGTGGAGCGAAATCAAGATTAAGTAGATATGGTATCGATAGTGCATTGATTGATACACCACTAGAAGCTATACTTGGAGGTAGTAATAATCATAGTATAGATGATAATCGTAGAAGTAGTAGTAATAGTAAAGGTAAGAACATTGTAGTAGATATTGATTTAGAAGCAAGAGATGAATTGAATCTTCATGAAATAAATATTCAATTCGCTGGTTATCGTGCAGGAAGTAAGGTAGTAGTAGTTAATAATACTACTTCTACTACAAATGACATTCAATCAATGAAACATTTCGAATATTCACCGAAAGCAATCTACTTTAGCTTTCAATTCTATTCATGTATGCCAACTAGAACAGAAGTCATGAGATTAATTCCAGCTGATAATGGACAAATATGTGTTTTAGCGAGAGATGAAGCATATGCTAGAGATGATCCTCCATTGTCATTACGATATTTAATTGATTGTTCTACTGCTTCTCCTCACGAAGCTGTTGAATTTGCTGAGTATCTTGCTACATGTTCTCTCTATATTGATGTATTTGATGCTGATTCATTGCTACATATCGGAACATGTGGTATACCTTTGCGTCGATTGATGCGACAAGGACAGATCACCATGAAGATGGCTGTTGAATGTGATGTGATTAATGCAGAACTTATGTCATGTCAAGGTCAAAGTGATCTGAACAGTAATGTTATCGCTGATGGTGGACCAATGGAAGGTCTTATCGTTGGTGCTGTTCAACTTATATTAACTAACCATGGCCAACATGGTAGTAATAGAAGTAATAATGGTGGTCTAATGAAAGTGAAAGAACTCAAGAATAATTATAATAATGAAGATAATCATGTTGATGAGATGAATTGGCGTGCTTTTGGAATACAGAAGAGCATTAATAATAATAACATGCAACAACAACAACAATATTTATCATCTAATCGTCCAAGGAATTCAGTTCGTGCTAAACCATTATCAGAAAGTGCACCAGAGTTAAGTAAAGCCTTATCCGATGCTCGGCAATCATCAACATCAGATAGTCAACAATATTCTGGAGCATCCTTGCGATCATTAACAGCAACAAGAGGTGGTCCTGGATTATGTACACTAACTTATGATGAAGTTGCAATTATATTCCGTAGATTTCGTGGACCATTAAAAGGCACTTGCCAATATGCAGGTGATTTATTGGCTTTGTTAGATATGCCTTCATTAAGTATCGCATTGAAGAAACTAGTACATGCATATAGTGCTTTCGGTGATTATGAAGGACTTATGAAGGTAATTGTTATTGTAATTATTAGTTATTTATTGATCGATATAATTAGTTCTTCATTATGATCGATTTAATCCCTCTATCATCGCCATCATAATCGTCAACTACAATCACCATTATAATGATAATAGTGATTGTAGTTGATGATGATGATGATGATGATGATGATGATGATGATTGAATCGATGACTATATTGTTGATAGGGGATGTCATCGATAGAGTGTTATTATTATAGATATAAGCATTAGTGTAATTATGGTGATTGGATAACGTGATGTTTGATGTGATGCTTCCTTTGTAGGAGATTCTGCGTTATTCTAATGCAGCTTCTGAATTAAAGACGAAAGATCTAGAAGAATTCCTCCATTCCATGTTTGAAAAGACAGGTGTTAAATGTAGGTCTGAAGAAATAACGATGATCGCCGAGAAAATAGTGGAGCATGGTGTTGATAAGCACATCGGTGCGATGAAAGCGATTGAATTTTGTGCAGAAGAAGCAGATCGACATGAATGGACTTTAGTTGGCAGTAGGTTCGATTTTCATGATGATGATTATGATTATATGTATTTTTAATGTTATATTGGTGTCATTGATCGATGATATTATTATGAATGAAGTCCATGGTTACATATATTTTTATCTATCTATCTATAACTTAGTACCGACCATAGTATATCATAATCACTTCATATTTTGTTCTATCTCATTGCATTTTATACAGTACATGTTATCATATCATATAGATTACGATTAGCTGCTCAAAAAGCAACAATATCAGGTGTAGATATTGAAGATATGTTATCAAATTATGATGTAAATGGTACGCATCATATTAACATCAATAAATTCAAAGAATTCCTTCGTGAATTAAGTAAATATATGAATTTCGGTATAAAAGAGATAAATTTATGTTGCAGACATTTTTCACGGCGTCCAAAGTCATCTGAAATTGATAGAGATCCTGTTTCATTAAAAGAAGTGTTAGCATTTTTAGGTATTGAATATGTTGGTAATTTACAACTACGTATCAGACAGATAATTAGTCAAAAGCATAATGTTCAAGATGGAGCTATAGTAGTTGAATTACCAACAGTGAAAGAAGTATTACATTTATTGAATAGTATTGAAGGCTCAATCTATGAAACAAAAGATAATCAGCAACATAATCATACAAAATATAGTTATGATCATATTGAGACAATGTTTAGTATGCTTGGTGTTCATAAACATTTATCTCATGATCAAATACGAGCTGTGGTAAGGAAAATTGATACGACAGGACAAGGAAAGATTACTGCAGCTCAAGTGTTGAACTATTTGGGTGTTCCTTACAAAGCTTCAGATCTAACATTTATTGACACAGCAGCAGAGATTAGCAAACCAGTAGCGGTAGTTGTGAAACCTGTAGATGTTGAAGAAATTCTTCGAATATTATTTGAGAAGATTCAAACTAATGGTGCTGAGGTAATCGAATCGTTTCGTCATTTCGATACGGATGGTGATGGTTCGATTTCAAAGAAAGAACTAATGGAAGGATTAAGTAAGCTGGGTATCTTCAATAATATTCCTAATTGGAAGAAACAAATACCTTTATTAATAAAGAAAATTGATGTTGATGGTGATGATGATATTCAATTGAGAGAATTCTTTGCTTTATTGAATATTACTGATTACTCACCAAATATTATTCAAAGAATGACCAAAATATTTGCAATTGTAACACAAAAAAAAGTATCCATTAAAGATATATTCAAGCATTTAGATACAGATAATAGTGGTCAATTAGATAGTAATGAGTTAGAAAAAGGTTTGAAATCATTAGGCACATTTGATGAAATTACAATGAATGATATTGAATCTGTGATTAATCATTTTGATAAAGATGGTGATAAATTAATATCAATTGATGAATTTGTTCAATATTTTACTGATAGAGTTAATAAATGTTTAAATGATCGTCGTATGAAACATGCTTATAAAGTTGCTATGATTTTACGTAAAACAATGACAGGTGTAGTAGAAAAAGGAGTCACTTTAAGAAGTATTTTTGGACATTTAGATAAAGATAAAAGTGGATCAATTGGAAGTCAAGAATTAGCTGATGCAATTAAAAAAATGCCTAGCTTCAAAGATATTAAAGAACAAGATATCAAAGATCTTATGAAGCAACTTGATGAAGATGGGAATGGACAGATTACATTTGATGAATTTGAGCATTTTGTTATGAATGTTAATAATAACGATATCGCTGATCACGATTCTAATGATGATTCTATAAAAATGAGTACAACAACAGATGATAACAAAAATAAAAGCAGTCATAACATCTCATTAATTGAACGATTACGAAATACATTTCAGCAAGCAGAAAAAAAAGGATTATCATTTCAACAAGCATTCCAACTTATTGATAAAGATAAAAATGACGAATTATCAAAAGATGAGTTGATAAAAGTATTTCAAGTCTTACCAGGATTTCAAAGTATAACATCTAATGAAGTGAATGAATTGATGAAGACTATTGATAAGAATGATAATGGTACAATTTCAATCGAAGAATTTCATTCTTATGTTAAGGATGGTAAAGTTAGTAATCGCACATTGAAATCATCATCATCATCATCTGATATGATTAAAGGATCTTCTCGTTTCGATAAAGATTATGCAAAAGAATTATTTATACGACATGTGAAACGAATCTCTCAAGTTGATGGTAGTATTAGTGCTTTACTAGCTTACCTTGATGATGATGAAGATGGGCTAATTGGGCTTAGTACATTTAAGACCTTACTACGTAGAGAAGATGTGTTCGATACATTACCTGAGAATGAAGTTATTCTATTGCTAGAACCATTAATGCATGATTCAAAGATGATCAGAGTATCAGCATTATTACGCTATATTGAAGGAAATCAAATTATTAAACTTCCTGTATCAATTACTGATGATGATAAAGAAGTTATTTCCATCAAAGAGTATGTTTTCTCTACTGATCCAGAGATTCGATCACTTGAAAAAAAGATTCGTAGCTTTGGTCGTATATTATCTAAGAAAGGTATTGATGTGGAAGGATTATTCAAACAATATGACCCTACATTCACTGGTAGTGTTCGAAGGACTGCTTTATTAGAAGTGTTTTCAAAGCTTGGAATGTATATCTTAGAACAAGGGAAAATTATGGATCAAGCTGTGAATAGTGAACATGATGTCCAAAGACTGCAGATGCATCAAGTCAATCGACTCAAAGGGAAGGGTGGGGGATATGCTTATAATGCTCCCAGGATGGCTCGTAGAATGCTCATGAATGGTGGAGTGGTGCAACCAGATGGAGACTTCAAGGTATGATTAGACTTGATGGTGATTATGTTGTGATTCTTACTAGTTATGATGAGGATAATAATGATGATGATGATAACTATGATAATGATGATAATCATGATGTTAACCATCATAACTAATAGATTAAATTTCTGTTTAACAGGATCATTTAGAATCCTTAACACTCATAAATTGGTATCGTCAAAGCCAGAAACAAATGCTTCTACAACGAGTTTTATCACATTCATTAGCTCAGACGATTCGTATCTATCCACGATTTGGTAAGACTTGTTTCTTTGAATACGCCGTGACGAATCCTTTTGCACATGAAGAACGATTTCAGATTGAAATCAATGATCCTGAGTTACGTCTTGTGACTGCATTTGATGAATGGATTCATCTAAGACGTACATGCAGGTAAAGAAGTACCCAGTAGAGTTTCAAAATATATGTATATGTGTGAATCACATTATCACACATTACATGGTTACTGCTACTATTATTATTATTATTATTATTACTACTACTACTATAATTCTTCCCTATAACATTTATGGTACTTGTACTGCATGTAAATACATAGATATTTGCTATATATCCATTTTAACGATGAGTAATATGATTGATGTGTTATATTAATTCAGACCTTCCGCTGGTGAGTATGGAGGTGAGCCTATCGAAGTGGAGCTGTTTGATAAGATAGGCGAGGGGAATATACAAGTGGTGCTCTTACCGCATGAGACTCTTTACATCCCGTTTTCTTTCATGACATTGATCCCATATGTACCTGAGGAGAGAAGTAGTAGTGAATTAAGTAAACGGAAACGATTAACTAATATTAGTGGTAGTAATGCAGAGTCAAAGTCTACGAAGAGCAAGGAGAAAGAGAGTAAATTTGATAGTAAAGACAATAATAATGGTGATGATGATGATGATCATTATAGAAAAAATAAAGATGTTGTTGATCGTGATGATGAAGAACCAAGGAAAGTTGTCGAAGTGAAATTTATTTCAGGTACTCATGGACATGTCATATCGATTTTAAAAGTATTAGTCTGTCCACGGCCATTTATATTGCATCGTGTACTTCGATTTCAAGAGCCTGAGAATTCAATAATGAAGAGAAGAATACAAATTATAGGACATGAGAATATGAGTATCTATCCAGGAGAATTCACGAATAATTCGAAATTTATTCATTGTGTTGAGCGAACAATTGGTGCTTCGTTGAATAATCAAGAGGAGTTACAGAGTAGAGTTGTGGTTGAATGGGGACCAACAAATGAAGATTTCTTCGTTGGTTCAGGTGCATTAGATGTGATGATGAGATATAGATGTGGTGCTTTTCCTTTCACCGGATACTTCTATCTACTTATCTACAATGATCCTTATCAATGTCAGTTACATGAGGTAATAGATACGCACACCTATTGAGAATATATTTTTTAATTTATTTACATTTACGTCGATATGTAAATGTATCTATATGATGTTAACTGATTTATAAAGCTATTTTCA
>Ga0164294_10003506_pt1 | contig 13917 bp, 15 predicted proteins | sample GEODES005metaG_FD_111479 | JGI IMG/M metagenome (GOLD analysis project Ga0164294, IMG submission 111479) | Oligotrophic lake water microbial communities from Sparkling Lake, Wisconsin, USA - GEODES005 metaG | ecosystem: Environmental > Aquatic > Freshwater > Lake | place: USA: Sparkling Lake...
ATGAACTGCTGGCCGTGTCGCGCCGTCAGCTGGGCGCGGTGCGCGATGCGATTGCAGCATGAGTGCTGCCCCCCGAGGGGGCGCCGTCATCCTGGGGGCGGCCCTGCAGATGAATTGCCCCCACGCTTGCCACTTCGTGTGCTGCGCTGCCCCCCGAGGGGGCTAATTTGCCTTGGGGCGGCCCGGCGGCAAATTCCGTGGACCCCACGCTTGCCACGGTGTTGCGCAGTTGGCGCCCAAACTTCGCGTTCATGACGTCGTCGCTCAGGTAGGTGATGTGGCCGATCATGCGGGCGATGCGCAGGCCGCGTTTGGGCACCACGCCGTGGCGGTAAAAGTGGCCACCGTGAAAGTCGGGGTCGGTGACGATGGCGCGGCGGGCCACCTCGTTGAAGGCGATGTTTTCGGCCGTCAGGTTGGGCGCGCTGGCAATCACCACAGCGTGGCGCACGCGCTCGGGGTATTGCAGCGTCCAAGCCAGCGCCTGCATGCCGCCCAAGCTGCCACCCATAACCGCAGCCAAAGTCTGAATGCCCAGGCGGTCGAGCAACAAGGCCTGCGCGTTCACCCAGTCCTCGACAGTGACCACTGGAAAGTCCGCGCCATAGACCTGGCCGTCGGCGCTGTCGGGGTTGACATGCATCGGGCCGGTGGAGCCAAAGCACGAGCCCAGGTTGTTCACGCCAATGACGAAAAAGCGGCTGGTATCTAGTGGCTTGCCCGGCCCGATCATGCTGTGCCACCAGCCCTCGGACTTTGGCCTCCCCTCGTAAACACCGGCCACATGGTGCGAGGCGTTCAGGGCGTGGCAGACCAGCACCGCATTGGACCGGTCGGCGTTGAGCTGGCCATAGGTCTCAAAGCTGAGGTCATAGGCGCGGATGGACGCCTGGCTCGTCAAAGCCAGTGGCGCGTCAAAGTGCATCGATTGGGGAGTGGCGATCAGCATAAAAAAACCCGGCAACGCCAAACGCGGGGCCGGGTCAGAAAATTGATCGCGGGGTCCGGGTTTAGCTGTATTTATTGAGCGCCCGCAAGCTCGAGCAAATTGGCGCTGTCTTTAAAGTATAGCAACGCACCGTTTTGCGCTGGCGGCTCGTTTGTCGGGCTAGCTTCGCACGGTCTTTAGCCCGCCACCAAAGCCACGACACCCAGGCTTGCAAACACCAGGGCTGAGACGATGTGCACCACCCGCATCGGCACCAGGCGAGTCATGCGCTCGCCAAGCCAAACCACGGGTGCGTTAGCCAGCATCATTCCCAGCGTGGTGCCCGCCACCACGGAAAAATAGGCTTGGTATTGAGCAGCCAGCATGACGGTGGCGATTTGCGTCTTGTCGCCCATCTCCGCCAGAAAAAACGCCACGACCGTAGTGCCAAACACGCCCCAGCGGGGCGCCGTGCCTGAATCTTCATTATCGATGGTGTCGGGAATCAGCATCCACACCGCCATGCCGATGAAGGACGCGGCCAGTATCCAGCGCAAAATCTGCGGCCCAACAAAGGTCGTCACCCAAGCGCCCACCGCTCCGGCCAGGCCATGGTTGGCCAGCGTGGCGATAAAAATCCCCAGAACGATGGGCCAGGGTTTGCGAAAGCGCAGTGCCAAAACCAGTGCCAAAAGCTGGGTTTTGTCGCCCATTTCAGCCAGTGCGACGATGCCCGTAGAGACCAAGAATGCTTCCATCGCTCCGATGGTAGCGACTCGGGTGCGCCGCCTTAGGGCACTGTGCTGCTACGGGTTTTGGCGCAAAAAAAAAGCACCGGGATCACCGGTGCTTTTTTACCCTTTTTTAAAAGGTGTAAGTCATTGCTGGGCAATGCTTATTGTCTCCTCGGCATCGACCTTCGCTCCGGGCGGGCCCTTCGCTTTTCGCAGTTGCATGCCCCGAGGGCAGAGATGCGAATATAGAGTAACGCACTAAGGCAGGGCATCAGTGCTTACCCTGCCTGAAACTGCACGCAGGCTTACACCGACGCGTCTTCCACAATCCACTGCGCGGCTTTTTCCGCAATCATCAGGGTGGGCGAATTGGTGTTGCCGCTGGTGATCAGCGGCATCACCCCGGCGTCGACCACGCGCAGGCTGGCCACGCCGAACACCCGCAGACGCGTGTCGACCACGGCCATGGGGTTGTCGACCTTGCCCATTTGCGTGGTGCCCACGGGGTGGAAGATGGTGCTGGCAATGTCACCGGCCAGGCGGGCGAGTTCTTCGTCGCTTTGGAACTGCACGCCGGGCTTGTGTTCCTGCGGGCTGTAGGGCGCCAATGCGCTTTGCGCCAGGATACGCCGGGTAACGCGCAAGGAGTCGGCGGCCACTTTGCGGTCGACTTCGGTACTGAGGTAATTGGGCGCGATCGCCGGAGCGTCCTGGAAGTTGGGCGTCTTGATATGCACCGTGCCGCGGCTGGTGGGGTTGAGATTGCACACGCTGGCGGTGATAGCGTCAAAAGTGTGCAGGGGCGAACCAAAGGCGTCCAGGCTCAGCGGCTGCACGTGGTACTGCAAGTTAGGGTAGGGTTGGGCCGGATCGCTGCGGGTAAAGGCGCCCAACTGGCTGGGCGACATGCTCATCGGACCGCTGCGTTTGAAGGCGTATTCCAGCCCGATGCGCGCCTTGCCCCACAGGCTGTTGGCCATGGTGTTGAGCGTGGGCGTATTTTTAACCTTGAATACCGCGCGGATTTGCAGGTGGTCTTGCAGGTTACCGCCCACGCCGGGCAGCTCTTTGACCAGCGCCACTCCCTTGGCTTGCAGCAGTTCGGCAGGCCCCAAGCCCGAGAGTTGCAAGAGTTGCGGGGTGGCCACTGCACCCGCGCTCAAGATCACCTCTCTGCGCGCCGTGGCGGTCACCATTTCGTGACCGTTCCACACCTGAACGCCGGTGCAGCGCAGTGGCACGGTGCCGGTACCACCCGTAAGCACCAGCTTGGACGCCTGCGCGCCGGTCCAGAGTTCAAAGTTGGGCCGGCCGTAGCAGGTGGGGCGTAAAAAGGCCTTGGCCGTATTCCAGCGCCAGCCGTTTTTTTGGTTGACTTCGAAGTAGCCCACGCCTTCGTTGTTACCGGTGTTGAAGTCGTCGGTGGCGGGAATGCCCGCTTGTACGGCAGCTTTGGCAAAGGCTTCGAGCACGTCCCAGCGCAGACGCTGTTTGTCCACGCGCCATTCGCCGCCAGCGTTGCGGTGTCGCAATACCTGGCGGTAGGGTGTACTGGCGTCTTGCATCAGCTCGGGCGCGCTGCCCCGCGCTCCGTGCAGCGCACTGGCTCCCTTGTAGTGGTCTTCGTGCATTTTGAAATACGGCAGGCTGTGCTTCCAGTTCCAGCCCTCGTCACCGAGGAGCTGCGCCCAGCCGTTGTAGTCACGCTCCTGGCCGCGCATGTAAATCATGCCGTTGATGCTGCTGCAGCCGCCCAGTGTCTTGCCGCGCGGATAAATCAAACTGCGGCCATTGAGCCCGGGCTCGGGCTCGGTTTTGAACAGCCAGTCGGTGCGCGGGTTGCCAATGCAATACAGGTAGCCCACCGGAATATGGATCCAGTGGTAGTCGTCGCGCCGCCCGGCCTCGATCAGCAGCACGCGTTTGGACGCGTCGGCGCTCAGGCGGTTGGCCAGCAGGCAGCCGGCGGTGCCGGCGCCGACGATGATGTAGTCAAACGTGGTGTCGCTCATGGCGTTTACTTCCCGACCCAGACGGGTTTGCGCTTTTCCTGAAATGCTTTTTGGCCTTCACGCGCATCATCGGTCAGGGTGAACAGCGCAATTTGGCTCTCGGTAAACGCCATGGATTCTTCAAACGCCATGGTTTCCACCTTTTTCATGGTGTACAGACCGCGGCGCACGGCGGCGGGAGATTTGTCGAGCATGCGCGCCAGCAGCCAGGCCAGTTTGGCGTCAACGTCTTCGTCCACGTAGTTGACCAAGCCGTATTCCAGCGCCTGTGCGCTGCTGATGGGTTCGCCGGTAATGCACATTTCCACCAGCTTGCGCCGGGGAATCAGGTGCTGCAAGACGCTGAGCACCTGGGCCGGAAACACGCCTACTTTCACTTCGGGCAAGCCAAATACCGCGTGGCTGCTGGCCACCGCCAGGTCACACATGGCCAGCAGCCCCATGCCCCCGGCCATGCAGGCGCCGTTGACGCGCGCAATCAGCGGCACGTAGCTGGCCTTGGCCACGCGCAGCAGCTGCGCCAGGTGGCCGTGGGGCTCGGAATAGTCGGTGGTAAAGGCCTGGGCGCTTTGCAAATCGGCCCCGGCGCAAAAGGCCTTGCTGCCCGCGCCGGTAACCACAATGGCGCGCACGCGGCGCTCACTCTGCGCCTGCGTAATGGCTTGCGCCATGCCCGCGAGCACGCTGTGGCTCATGGCGTTGCGCCGCTCCTCGCGGGTGATGGTCAGCCACAGCACCGTGCCACGCCGTTCCACCACCAGCTCGGGGCTGGACGCAAAGGCTAGGGGTTCAGACATGGCACGCTTTCAGCAAAAAATGGATTAAAAAATGGGGGCAGCGTCAATGCCCCAGCACCGGAAACAGCTTGGTCAGGCCGTCAGACATCACCTCGACCGCCAGCGCCGCCAAAATAAGACCCATCAGCCGGGTCATCACGTTGATGCCGGTTTTGCCCAGCACGCGGGCAATCGGTTGGGCCAGCGAAAAACACAGGGCCGTGGCCAGCGCCACCACCACGCCATAGCCCACCAGCGTGCCCATTTGCAGCACCGTCTTGGCCTTGTCGGCGTAAATCACCACCGTCGACATGGTGGCCGGGCCGGTGAGCAGCGGAATCGTTAGTGGCACCACCGCAATGCTGGCGCCCATGGCGGCTTTTTCCACGCCGTCTTCGAGTTCGTGGGTGCTGGTCTTGGCTTCGGCGGGTTGGGCGTTGAGCATATTCAGTGCGCTGGTAAGCAGCAACATGCCGCCGCCGACCTGAAAGCTGGCCAGGGAAATGCCGAAAAATTCCAGAATCTGCAGCCCCGCCAGAGCGCTGATGGCGATCACCACGAAGGCGCTGAAGGATGACACCCGGATCGTGTTTCGCCGCTGCGCTGGCGAGAAATTTTGCGTGTAGTGGATGAAAAACGGCACGATCGCCAGCGGGTTGACGATGGCCAGCAGGGTTACCAGCGGTTTGAGGTCCATGGAGCTTCCAAGTCGGGCCTGGAGCCCGTGGCTGGGCATGGTACCTCAGCGCCCCCCGCTCACATCAAGCAGGGTGCCGGTGCTGTAGCTCGACTGCGGACCCATCAGCCACACGATAGCCTGGGCCACTTCTGCGGCGGTGCCGGGACGCTGCATGGGCACTTGCGCTCCCAGCAACTGCGCTCTACCGGGCTCGCCGCCTGAGGCATGGATTTCGGTGTCAATGATGCCGGGGCGCACCCCGTTGACCCGGATCCCCTCGGCCGCGACTTCTTTGGCCAAGCCCAGGGTAAAGGTGTCAATGGCCCCCTTGCTGGCCGCATAGTCCACATACTGGCCCGCGCTGCCCAGGCGGGCGGCGGCGCTGGAGACGTTGACGATGGTGCCACCCCACCCGCCATGGCGGGTGCTCATGCGCAGCACGGCCTCGCGGGCGCAGATGAAGCTGCCCACCACATTGGTTTCAAACATGCGCTTGAGGCGCGCAACACCCATGGAGTCGACCCGGCAGCCGACATCCACGATCCCGGCGTTGTTGACCAAGGCGTCCAGCCGCCCCCAGGCTGTGTCGATGGCGGCAAAAAGGGCCAGCACCTGGTCTTCTTGGGTCACATCGGCTTGCAGCGCGAGCGCCTGTCCTCCGTGGGCCTGAATCTCATCCACCACGGCCTGCGCGGCGGCAGCGTTGCGGTGAAAGTTGACCGCCACGGTATAGCCCGCACGCGCCGCCACCAGCGCCGTGGCGGCGCCAATGCCGCGTGAGCCGCCGGTGATTAATACGACGGGCGCGGTCATTGTTGCGTCAGACTGATGTAGTGCTTGCGCCGGAAGTAGGCCATGAGCACCAGCGCGGTGAGCAGCATGGCACCCATGGCCCACCAAAAACCATATTCCAAGTGCAGCATAGGCATGCGCTCGAAGTTCATACCAAAAATTCCGGCGATCAGGTTCAGCGGCAGAAACACCGCTGTCAAGGCGGTCAGGGTGCGCATGATGTCGTTGGTGCGGTGGCTTTGGGCGCTGAAGTGCATTTGGATGGCGATCTCGGCGTTTTGCTCCAACCTTCGCACGTGGCGCACAACGCGCTCAATGTGCTCCAGCACATCGCGGCTGCGCACTTGCAGCAGCTCGTGTTCGCGCTGCTGGTCCGCAGCGGGTGGTTGGGGCCAGGTTTTAAGTGCCTCGATCCAGTCTTGGATGCTGGAGCGTTGCTCCTCGCACACTTCGTCGAGCTGGTGCAAGGCCAGGCGCGCATCCAACAGCGAAGACCAGTTGTTAAAGCGCGAATGCGGGTTCAGCAGCTGCGCCTGCCAGTGGTCCAGCTGGCGCGTGAGCTCGCGGCGCAGCGCCAGGTAGCCGTCGACCATGTGGTTGACCACGCGCAGCATCAGGTCGGCGGGGCCTGTGGGCAGGTGGGCCCCGGCGGCGCGCGATTTGGCGCTGGGGCTTTGGCTGAGTTTGGCTGCGTACCCGTCGCGTACCGCGCAGTTGCTGGGGTGAACTGTCAACAGCACCCGGTCCATCACGGCGAACCCGACCGGGCTGGTATCAATGCGCCGCAAGATCGGCGGGCCGCTGCGTTTGCCCATGTGGGAGGTCGCAGGCTCGGTGGGTTCAGAGTCACTGCCCAGTTGCCCGGCAGCGAGGCGCCTGAACACCAGAATGTCGTATTCGGATGTGTAGTCGTAGTGCGAGGGCAATTGCGCGTTGAGCAGGTCGGTAACGTGCAGATCAAGCAACTTCAGACCGCACAGGTCTTGCAAGGTGGCTTGCAGAGGCGCTAGGCAGGTCTCGAACTCGCTGCGCTCGCAGGCGATCCAGACAAAACCCCGAGCGCCCAGACCGCGCGCTTGCAAACTTTGCAGTGAGTCGCTTTCTTGTACACCGTCGCTTTGGATATCAAAGATTCGCATCGACGGGTTCCTTAGCGCGGCGCTTCACCGGGCGGGGGGTTGGGTCAGGCCTGGAGCGCGCGCGCTGCATCCAGGGCGAAATAGGTCAGCACACCGTCGGCGCCCGCGCGCTTAAAGGCTAGCAAGCTCTCCAGCATCACCGCATCGTGGTCCAGCCAGCCGTTTTGCGCAGCGGCCTTGAGCATGGCGTATTCCCCCGACACCTGGTAGGCGAAAGTCGGGACCTTGAACTCGTCCTTCACCCGGCGCACGACGTCCAGGTAGGGCATGCCAGGCTTGACCATCACCATGTCAGCGCCTTCGGCAATGTCCAGGGCCACTTCGCGCAGCGCCTCGTCGGTGTTGGCCGGATCCATTTGGTACACCTTTTTATTGCCCTTGCCCAGATTGCCGGCCGAGCCCACCGCGTCGCGAAATGGTCCGTAGAAGGCGCTGGCGTACTTGGCGCTATAGGCCATGATGCGGGTGTGTATCAGCTGCTCGGACTCCAAGGCCTGGCGGATGGCGCCAATGCGCCCGTCCATCATGTCGCTGGGCGCGACGATGTCTACCCCAGCCCGGGCCTGGGTGAGCGCCTGCTGCACCAGGATGGCGGTGGTTTCATCGTTCAAGATGTAGCCTTCATTGCCGGGACGGGTGTCGGGCAGGCCGTCCTGGCCATGGGTGGTGAAGGGGTCCAGGGCAACATCAGTCATCAGTCCGAGCTGCGGAAACTCTTTTTTCAGCGCACGCACGATGCGCGGAATCAAGCCGTCGGGGTTGAGCGCCTCGCTGCCGTCATAGGTTTTTAGCGAGAGATCGATCACTGGAAACAGCGCCATCACCGGGATTTCCAGCTCGGCACAGGCTTGCGCCACGGGCAGAAGCAGGTCCAGGCTCAGCCGCTCGACGCCGGGCATGGAGGCAATGGGTACCCTTTGGCCCTTGCCTTCGACAACGAACACCGGGTAAATCAGGTCGTGTGCAGTAAGTGCGTTTTCACGCACCAGGTTGCGGGTAAACGCGTCGTGGCGCAGGCGACGCGGGCGGCCAAGAGGATAAGGTGCGGAAGCAATCATGCGCAAAATTGTGCCTGACTTTTTTGCAAACCGGGGTACATGGCCGAAAGTGCATGGTTTGCAGGGCGCGGGTTGGCGGTATTCGCCCCCCCCTGTTTGGCCGTCAGTTTGGGAGTTTCAAATGAATTAAATATTTTTCTCGAAAGAATCGAATTTGAGTGTAAATCCTAAGCAAATCGATATAATTTCTACGGGTGCTTCGGTACCTCCCGCTTTTCCTCCCTGAGCGGGGCCTTGATGTGTGACAGCAAATAGGCTTAATACCCCGGCCCACGTGCTGGGGTTTTTTTTGCCCCGATTCAACCCTGCACGCTGCTGCAAAGGCCTGCGGCTACACTTTGACCATGCTTTGGTTCAAGTCGTTTCACATCATTTTTGTGGCAAGTTGGTTCGCCGGTCTGTTCTACTTACCGCGCATCTTTGTTAACTTGGCCATGGTGGAGCCGCAATCACTGGCTGAGCGGGATCGTTTGCTGCTTATGGCGCGCAAACTGCTGCGCTTCACCACCCTGCTGGCCGTACCCGCCGTGGTGTTGGGGCTGTGTCTGTGGTTGTATTACGGCATTGGCTTGGGGCCCGGCAGTGGCTGGATGCACGCCAAACTGACGGTTGTGGTCTTGGCCGTGGCCTACCACGCAGCTTGCGCGCGCATGCTGCGCCAGTTTGAAGCCCAGGCCATGGACCGCAGCCACGTCTGGTTTCGCTGGTTTAACGAACTCCCCGTACTGTTGCTGGTGGCGGCAGTGCTGTTGGTGGTGTTCAAGCCCTTTTAGCGCGCCCACGGCCATGCGCAAGTCTGCCGCTTGGCCCCTGAGCTGGATTTATGCGGCCTTGGTGGCGTATGCCAGTCTGTATCCCTTTACGGGATGGCGCGACCAAGGCATCGCGCCCTGGTCGTTTTTATGGGCTGCACCCGCGCGTTACTGGACGGGATTTGATGTAGCCGTCAACGTGGTGGGGTACATGCCTTTGGGCGCGCTATTGGCTTTGCTGGTTTTGCGTGGGCGACATCGCGCCTGGGCGGCCCTGCTGGCACTGGTGAGCGGGGCGGTGATCTCGGTCGTTCTCGAAGGCGTGCAAAGCTATTTGCCCCTGCGTGTGGCCTCGCGGGAGGACTGGCTGCTCAACAGCTGCGGAAGCTTTTTGGGTGCGTGTGGCGCGCTGCTACTGCAGCGCAGCGGCGGCCTGGCGCGCTGGGATCAGTGGCAGCAACGCTGGCTGGCACCGCAGTCGCGCAGCGTCTTGGTTTTATTGGCAACGTGGCCTGCCGCCTTGTTGTTTCCCTGTTCGGTTCCGTTTGGCGTGGGCCATGTGTGGGAGCGCGTACGGGAGCGGGTCGCCCAGGCCCTGGCGGACCTGCCGCCACCGGTGCCCTCTTGGGAGGCCTGGTGGTCTGGCCCGGTTTATCCCTTGGTGCCCTTGTCTTCCGCCTCACAGTGGCTCTGCGTGGTGCTGGGCTTGTTAATTCCTTGCTTGCTGGGCTATTGCGTGGTGCGCACCACCCGGCAGCGTGTGGTGATGGCGGTGGCCTTGGTCACGGTGGGTGTTGTTGCTTCCGGGCTTTCTGCCGCCCTGAGTTGGGGGCCTGCGCACACCTGGGCGTGGCTCGACGCACCAACCCGCTGGGGACTGGTACTGGCAACCGCCCTGGCTGTAGCGCTGGCCAGTGTGCCCTGGCGCTGGAGTGCGGGCTTGGCCTTGGTGGCTCTGGGGGTTCAGGTGCTGGTACTCAACCAGGCGCCCGAGAGCCCTTACTTTGCCCAAACACTGCAGACCTGGGAGCAGGGCCGCTTCATCCGTTTCAATGGCCTTGCCCAATGGGTGGGCTGGCTGTGGCCGTATGCGGCCATTGGCGTGGCAGCCCTGCAAGTGGCAGGGCCGGAAACAGAACCTAAAATTACTTTATGACCGATACCTCCACCGCCGCGATTTCCGCCGAAAAACCGTACTTTGAACGGCATATTTTTTTCTGCCTAAACAACCGCGAGAACGGTCAAGCCTGCTGCGCCCAGCACCAGGCCTACGAAGGCTTTGACCATTGCAAGAAACGAATCCGCGATGCCGGACTCGCGGGTCCCGGCCAGGTCCGCGTGAATAAAGCGGGCTGCTTGGATCGCTGCGCTGCCGGCCCGGTGGCGTTGGTGTACCCAGAAGGCGTGTGGTACAGCTACTTGGACGCGTCGGATATCGACGATATTGTTGACACCCACCTCATCGGTGGAAAAATCGTTGAACGCTTGGTCGTACCGCACCACCTGGGGCGCTGACCATGACCCCCAGTAGCCGCAAGCTCAGTTTGGCGGGGCCAGCGGGCAACTTGGAGGCGCTGGTTGACACGCCAGCGTTGGCGCCAGGGCAATCGCTGCGCGGCCTGGCAGTTATTGCCCACCCCCACCCCTTGTTTGGCGGCACCATGGACAACAAAGTGGTGCAGACCTTGGCCAAGGCCTTTGTTCAGACCGGCTGGCAAGCGGTGCGCTTTAACTTTCGTGGCGTTGGCGCCAGCCAAGGCGTTTATGACAATGGACACGGTGAGTTGCAGGACCTGTTGGCCGTGGTCGAGCGCTGCACTGCCGACATGGAGCCGGCCTATGCTTTACCGGCTGCCTTGGCTTTGGCTGGATTTTCCTTTGGCGCGTACGTCGCTAGTCACGCTGTGCAGACTTTAGCTGCTACACGAGATATCAGGAAGTTGGTGTTGGTGGGCACGGCGGCAAGCCGCTTCCCGGTTGCGCCGGTGGATGTGGCCTTGCACGAGCGCACCTTGGTCATTCATGGCGAACAGGACGACACTGTGCCACTCGCCGAGGTCATGGATTGGGCGCGTCCCCAACATTTGCCGGTGACGGTGATTCCAGGGGTCGCCCACTTCTTTCACGGACAATTGCCGCTATTGCGCGGCCTGGTGGTGCGCCATTTGAACTCCCTCTGACCGCTGTCTAATCACCTGCCCACGTTCCTGCGGTTCGTCTCAGGATAGTCCGGCGGCTTGGCTTTTTCCCGGACCCGGCGCCGCATCCACGTACTTTTCCATCCCGAGCCCTTGAACTCTATGAAACTCATCTCCTTTCTCTTTTGGGCTCTTTGCTGCGCCAGCGTGGCGGGGCAAACTCCGCAGCCTCCGGAGGTCGCGGCGCGCGCCTACCTGTTGTTGGACGTGACCGCAGGGCAAATTTTGGCGGCTAAAGACATCGATACCCCTGTGGAGCCTGCGTCTTTGACCAAGCTGATGTCGGCCTACTTGGTGTTCGATGCCTTGAAATCCAACAAAATCAGTCTCACCCAGACCTTCGCCGTGAGCGAGCGGGCCTGGAAAATGCCCGGTTCACGCATGTTTATTGACCCCAAGATGCAGGTCCCCGTGGAAGACCTGATCAAGGGCATGGTGGTTCAGTCGGGTAACGATGCCACGATGGCATTAGCCGAGGGCGTTGGAGGGGACGTCGCACATTTTGTCCAAATGATGAACGACCAAGCCATACGCCTAGGAATGAAATCCACTGGGTATAAAAATCCCGAAGGCCTGACCGAGGCGGGCCACACTACCACCGCCCGCGACCTAGCCACTTTGGCCACGCGCTTGATGGCCGACTTCCCGCAGTACATGGGGTATTACGCGATCAAAAAATACCGCTATCCCGGCACGCCGGCCGCCAACGACAACAACCGCAACCTTTTGTTGCAGCGCGACCCGACCGTTGACGGCCTGAAAACGGGGTATACCGAGGCGGCGGGTTATTGCCTGGTGGCGACCGCCAAGCGCGACTACCCCGGTTTGGCCGTGGTCGGCAGCACGGCGGGCACTCGGCGATTGTTGTCCGTCGTTTTGGGCGCGGCCAACGAAAACGCCCGCGCCAACGAGTCGCAAAAGCTGTTGAACTGGGGTTACACCGCGTTCGAGCCGGTCAAACTGTTTGACGCAGGGCAGGCTGTGGTGACAGCCAAGGTTTGGAAAGGCGCGTCTAGTACCGTGGGGGCCGGTGGCGCCCAATCACTGGTGATTGCCCTGCCCGCTGGCAGCGCGGCGAAACTTACGACCGAGGTGGTGCGCACTGAGCCCTTGCTCGCACCCATTGCAAAAGGGCAGACGGTGGCTGTGTTGCGGGTGCTCGTGGGCGGCGCCGTGTACGCTGAATTGCCTTTGGGCGCGCTTGAGGCTGTGGAGCAAGCTGGCGTCATAGGCCGTGCGTGGGACGCTTTGCGCCTGTGGATCAGATGATCTGTGATCTGGTATATTAGAAGGCTTTTCGGTACTTCCGAGGGGATTCACATTTTTCGAAGTTTTTGAATTGTTGTTACCAAACGTTTAGGGACGTTTTTCTTTAGGAGGCTTGAGTGCCAACCATCAACCAGCTAGTGCGTCAGGGGCGCGAGGTCGAAACGATCAAATCCAAGAGCCCTGCGATGCAGAACTCCCCCCAACGCCGTGGAGTATGCACCCGTGTGTACACCACGACGCCCAAGAAGCCCAATTCCGCCCTGCGTAAAGTTGCCAAAGTGCGCTTGACCAATGGTTTTGAGGTTATTTCTTACATCGGCGGTGAAGGCCACAACCTGCAGGAACACAGCGTGGTGTTGGTTCGCGGCGGTCGTGTCAAGGACTTGCCCGGTGTGCGTTACCACATCGTGCGCGGTTCGCTCGATCTGCAGGGCGTTAAAGACCGCAAGCAGTCGCGCTCCAAATACGGTGCAAAACGGCCTAAGGCCAAATAACTCGGGCTTCCCCCGTTTTTTGTAGATGAAAAGGTGCTGTTTCCCGCGTGGCGCGGTGATTCAGCGTAGTGGCCCGAAGCGCAAAATTGTTTGTGTGGGTCGAGTAAGTGGGGGTCTGATGACTCTCGCGGTGCCCGCAAGGGTGCCAACTGAAGCAAAGAGGTGAAAAAATGCCACGTCGTCGCGAAGTCCCTAAACGTGAAATATTGCCGGATCCTAAGTTCGGCAATGTCGAGTTGTCCAAATTCATGAACGTAATCATGGAAGGCGGCAAAAAAGCGGTCGCTGAGCGCATCATTTATGGAGCTCTTGAGCAGATCGAGAAAAAGCACCCCGGTAAAGACCCGCTGGAAGCCTTCACGGTTGCCATCAATAACGTCAAGCCCATGGTGGAGGTGAAGTCCCGCCGGGTAGGTGGTGCCAACTACCAAGTGCCCGTCGAAGTGCGTCCTGTGCGCCGTTTGGCGCTGAGCATGCGTTGGATCAAGGAAGCCGCACGCAAGCGCGGTGAGAAATCCATGGCGCTGCGTCTCGCGAACGAGTTGCTTGAGGCCACCGAAGGCCGTGGCGGCGCCATGAAAAAGCGCGACGAGGTCCACCGCATGGCAGAAGCCAACAAGGCGTTTTCGCACTTCCGCTTCTAAAAGCGAGAGTTTTGCAGCATTTGGGCTGCGCCTTGGGGCTGTCGGTGTCACCGCACTGTCGCCGCAATGCGTTAACGTCAAAGGCTGCCTGCGGCCCCGCGATGTGCGGGCCGCGTTTTAAAGATACAGATCAACGAAGGATCCACCATGGCTCGCCATACCCCCATTGAGCGCTACCGCAACATCGGTATTTCGGCGCATATCGACGCCGGAAAAACCACGACGACCGAGCGTGTACTTTTTTATACCGGCGTGAACCACAAAATTGGTGAAGTCCATGACGGCGCGGCCACCATGGACTGGATGGAGCAAGAGCAAGAGCGTGGTATTACCATCACCTCTGCGGCCACCACCTGCTTCTGGAAAGGTATGGACAAGTCCCTGCCCGAGCACCGCATCAACATCATCGACACCCCCGGACACGTGGACTTCACGATTGAAG
>Ga0164294_10003507_pt1 | contig 13912 bp, 9 predicted proteins | sample GEODES005metaG_FD_111479 | JGI IMG/M metagenome (GOLD analysis project Ga0164294, IMG submission 111479) | Oligotrophic lake water microbial communities from Sparkling Lake, Wisconsin, USA - GEODES005 metaG | ecosystem: Environmental > Aquatic > Freshwater > Lake | place: USA: Sparkling Lake...
CCGGTGCGGCGGAGCGTGGCGTGGGCGGGCCTGGTGGCCTGGCCACTGATCGGCCTGCTCGCCGGCGAACCGTTCTGGGGCGCCGCGATGGCGATCCTGGCGCTGGCCTGCCTGGCGAAGGAGTAGGCCTCCACGCAAGTGGGAAAGCCTTCGCGGCCGCTTTTCTGCACCATCAGCCGGCAACCCGTCCATGGAAAACCCAGTTCTCCCGCAAAAAATCCGCGAGGACCGCTGGTCCGGGATAACCACAAAGCGACTGGGGTACGCCTGTCACGTTTCCCAATCGCTCAGTGGAATCACTTGTCCCTATTTCCCAATCGGGACAATTTCTAGCTCGCCGCTGTCTGAGACAGCTACGCCCTTGCCAGCCTTCATCAGTTCGGCAAGCTTTTCGAGGGTTTTTTTTGTGATCTTCAGCTGCGCGGGCGCTCCCGGCTCGAGCTTTGCCGGAACGACCAACTCAAAGCCCAATTCCTCTAACACTCCCTTGTCGTGTTCGCCTGCTGGCCCTGCGCCAAACGCTCCATTGTTGTTTTTGGCCACTGGCTCTGCGCCCATCGCAGTGCATAGAACGAGACAAGTCACCATAACCGCCATTAACTTCTTCATTATAAACTCCTAAGAAAAATTGCGACCAATGCTGGTCTGTTTGAACACGTGTTCAGTATACCAGAGGAATCCCCTCTGTCAAGCGGTTTACGGGGTCGGCATGGGCATTGACCCGCTTCCATGTCCTAGTTCGTTGGCGGACGCCCGCGGAACTAAGCTGAAGCTCAACACAAATCGAAGGTGACAGTTTTAAGAGCTCTTTCCCGCCGATATGTTCGATTAGTTTTCGGTTTAACGACGCAGAAATAACTTTGACCAGTTTGGAGAGCATTGCGAAAGGGGCAAGCTTCGCTTTGATCGCATTATCATCTGGAAAAAGACCGAGCCCCCCTTTAATTTCCGCTCGCTGTATTCCGAAATCGACGCTCAACGGCGCGATTTTCGCGTACGATGATTTCCTCGAACAACGGCGTTAGTTGATGGCGGCGAAGATTCGCAGCTGGTTTGAATCCTTGTAGGCGAACGGAACGGCATGAAACTCCTCTCCAACTCCGGTACTGACAGAGTCCTCGATTGGCTGCGTGTGGCAATCGCCCCGGGGGGCCGTGTCGATCTAGCGACCGCCGAGCTTTCTCTCTTTGCCTATGGTGAGGCGGCCAAATCGCTCGGCACATTGGCGAGTTCAAGACTGCTCATCCCGGGTCTTGGTACGGAGCCCTGGTTTCTTGGCTCCGCTGCCGACCGACCGTCCCGGAATAGGCTCCACGCTCGCGGGCTCGCTAGGCAGTGGGCGGAGTGGATCGAGGCCAAGGGGGTAGAGATACGGCAGGCTTCCGGGCCGATCCCGCAGGGCACGATAGTGACCCGTGACACCGACGGTGCACCGAACCATGCTGTGTTGGGCACGGTGGCCTTTTCCACGGCGGGGTTCGGGCTCACGCCCGGCAATCCGCTCACACTTATTCAGCGCACCGAGTCAACTGCGGAAGCTGCCCTTCTTGCCTCCTGGTTTGACACCCAATGGTCAACGCTCCCCCCAGGAACGCAGGCCCGAACCTGGCTTATCGGGAAGCTTCGTGAGCTATCCGAGACTCACTCTCCGGCCTTTATCTACGGCCTCATTCTTCATCGCCTTCTCGGCCGCAACGGGGAGGCACTTGACGAAGACCGCATCGTCAACGCCGCCACCGGCATCCGCTCGACCATCGTCTGGAAGAAACTCTACAAATTCCAGCGGGATGGCGTCGTTGGCGCGATCGACAAGCTCGCCCGGTTCGGTGGCTGCATCATCGCCGATTCTGTGGGACTCGGAAAAACGTTCGAAGCGTTGGCGGTGATCAAGTATCACGAGCTACGCAACGACCGCGTCCTAGTCCTCTGCCCCAAACGCCTGCGCGACAACTGGACAATCTACAAAGCCAACGACCGCCGTAACATCCTCGCTGCTGACCGCTTCAACTACGACGTTCTCAACCACACCGATCTCTCACGAAACGGCGGGCTGTCTGGTGATGTCGATCTTTCCCACATCAATTGGGGCAACTACGACCTGGTCGTCATCGATGAGTCCCACAACTTTCGCAACAAAAAGACACCTCGGGCTGGCCAGGAAACTCGCTATGACAGGCTTATGCGGCGGATCATTCAAGAGGGGGTGAAGACGCGCGTACTGATGCTCTCGGCCACGCCCGTCAACAACCGTTTGGCCGACCTACGAAATCAGATCTCGTTTGCCACCGAAGGGAATGACACCGCCCTCACTGACCACGGCATCACGAGCATCGATAGCACAACTCGCCTTGCTCAAAAGCAGTTCAACCGCTGGCTTGAGCTCCCTGAGGAGGAACGCGCCCCTGCTCGCCTCGTGGAAATGCTCGGATTCGATTACTTTACGCTCCTCGACCTGCTCACGATCGCCCGGTCCCGGAAGCACATCGAACGCTACTACGGTACTGCCGAAACGGGGCGATTCCCCGACCGACTTCGGCCAATCAACATTCAGGCCGATGTCGATCGGGCAGGGCAGTTTCGCTCGATTCGCGACATCAACCTTGAGATCCGCCGTCTCACGCTAGCTGCCTACGCCCCGCTGCGTTACGTCCTCCCGGGGAAGCAGGAGGCCTATGACCGGAAATATGCCACAGAGATCCGCGGCGGGCAGGCGACATTTAAGCAGAAAGACCGCGAGGAGAGCCTGATCCATCTTTTGCGCGTCAATGTTCTTAAGCGAATGGAGAGTGCTGTTTCGTCGTTTACGCTCACCATGGAGCGGCAGCTGGGAGATGTGGAGGCAACGCTCGCCCGGATCGAGGCCTGCGCTGACGATGTCGAGGAGCTGGAGATCGATGACGTCGACATCGAGGATCCGGCACTTGAAAGTTTGCTTGTGGGCCGGAAGGTCAAGGTTTTGCTCAAGGACGTTGATCTCGTGCGCTGGCGACAGGATCTCGTTGACGATCGCAATCGTCTCCGCGCGCTTGTCGAGGCAGCCCGGCAGGTTGATGCCGGACGAGACGCCAAGCTCGATGCCCTGCGGACGATGATCGCCGCCAAAGCCGCCCATCCGATCAATCCAGGCAACCGCAAGGTGATTGTCTTCACGGCTTTCGCCGACACCGCTATGTACCTCTACAAGGAGCTTTCCGGCTGGGCCAAAACAACGCTCGGGATCGACGCGGCGCTGGTCACTGGGGCTGGGCGAAATCAGGCCACATTGCCAAACCTGAAGAAGGATTTGGGCTCGATTCTCACCGCGTTTTCGCCCCTTTCCAAGGAACGCCCGGCGGAACTTGCTGAGGAGGGGGAGATCGACCTGTTAATTGCCACCGACTGCATCTCCGAGGGGCAGAATCTCCAGGACTGCGACTGGCTTATCAACTACGACATCCACTGGAATCCCGTTCGCATCATCCAGCGGTTCGGCCGTATCGATCGGCTTGGCTCCCGGAACTCTAAGATCCAGCTTGTCAACTTCTGGCCAAACATTGAGCTCGAGGAATACATCAATCTCGAACAGCGGGTGAGTGGCCGCATGGTGCTGCTCGACATCTCTGCCACCGGCGAGGAAAACCTCATCGAGCAGGATTCGGGCAATCAGATGAACGACCTAGAATATCGGCGTAAGCAACTCCTCAAGCTCCAGGAGGCAGTCATCGATATCGAAGACCTCTCATCTGGAGTGTCGATCGCCGATCTCACGCTCACCGACTTCCGCATCGATTTGGCCGAATGGCTCCGTGCTCATCCCGGCGAGACGGAAGCCGCGCCGCTCGGGGTCTGCGCAGCGGTCCGGTCGCCCGGCCCCGACGTGCCCCCCGGCGCCGTCTTCTGCCTTCAGGCGGAGGAGAGCGTGGCGGCGCGGGCCGCCGCGGAGGGCTATCCCCTTGCCCCGTTCTATCTCGTCCACGTCGGCGACGATGGCGGCGTGCTCCTCTCCCATCTCCAAGCCAAGCAGATCCTCGACCGGCTGAAGCGATCGTGCTTCGGCCGGCTGGAGCGCGACCCCGCCGCCGTCGCGGTCCTCGACCGGGCGACGCAGCGCGGCTCCGACATGCGGGTGGCCCAAAAGCAGCTGGCCGCCGCGGTGGCAGCGATCGTCGGCCGGGCGGAGGAAAAGGCCGTCGCCAGCCTCTTCAGGCCGGGAGGAACGCAGGGCGTGAAGGGGGAGTTTTCCGGGACGAACGATTTTGAAGTGGTGGGGTATGTGGTGATCCTCCCGGCGGAGGACAGACCATGACAAGGCAGGTATTCATCAGCTCGGTGCAGAAGGAGTTTGCCGCAGAGCGCCGGGCGCTGCGTGACTTCATCACCGGCGACGCGCTGCTCCGCCGATTCTTCCATGTATTCCTGTTCGAGGACTTGCCGGCAAAGGATCGCCGTGCCGATAGGGCCTACCTGGCTGAAATCGCTCCATCTGATATCGTCCTCTTTTTGTTCGGCTCGGAATACGGTCTGCCCCCGGGGGCCGCTGGGCTCTCCCCAACTGAACGGGAGTTTGATCGGGCCTCGGAGACCGACCGGCCCAGGCTCGTGTTCCTGAAAAGCGACGTGGGCCCGCGCGACGCCCGGATGCAGCGACTGATAGCCCGTGCAGAGGCGACGCTGATTCGCCGTCGGTTTGCGTCGCAGCCAGAGTTGACCGCTGGGGTCTACGCGGCCCTGGTCGATTGGCTGGCTGAAAAAAAGCTGATTCGCGTTGAGCCCTTCGATAAGGCCGCCTGCATTGGCGCAACGCTCACGGATATCGATGCGACGTCGCTGGCTGCATTTGTGGGCCGCGCCAGAGAATCGCGCGGCTTGGCTGGCACCGTAGGCTCAAAGCCGCAGGCTGTGCTCACGCATCTCAATCTGATGGCCGGGAAGGGGCCTGGTCATGCTGCGATCCTTCTTTTCGGCAAGGCGCCGCAGCGATTCCTGCCGACATCGGAGGTGAAGTGCGCCCATTTCCACGGCACAACGGCCACAAAACCGATCCCGTCGTACCAGGTCTACAAGGGAACGGTGTTTGAGTGCATTGACCAGTCCGTCGACTTTGTGCTTTCGAAGATCAGCAAGTCAGTGGGTACGAGGGCCAAAAGTGCCGCAGCGCCAGTTGATTACGAAATCCCCCCGGAGGTGATTCGGGAGGCCATCGTCAACGCCGTTGCTCACCGTGATTACACCAGCGACGGGAGCGTGCAGGTGATGTTGTTCGCCGATCGCCTGGAAATCTGGAACCCTGGCAGCCTGCCCCCCTCTCTCACCTTGGCGATGCTCCGCAAGCCGCACGGATCTTTCCCGAGAAATCCGCTGCTCGCCGAGCCGCTCTATCTCGCGAAATACATCGAGCGCATGGGCACGGGCACTGGCGATATGATAGCCCGTTGCAAGAAGGCGGGGCTTTCCGCCCCGCGATTCACCGTCACTGACGGATTCAAAGTCACGATCCCGCGGCCGCCGGGTGCCCAGAGAATGGCCTCTGGCGCAGGAGGCATTCTAGCCGCCACCCCGCAAGGACCCCGCAAGGACCCCGCAGGTACCCCGCAGGTCGTCGCGGTCCTCTCGGCAGCAACCAATCCACAGTCTCGGGCGCAATTGCAGGCAACCGCGGGGCTTGTTGACCGGGAACATTTTCGCCGTGATTATCTCGAGGTCTTGCTCTCCAGCGGTCTCCTCGAGCGTACGATCCCCGACAAGCCCACGAGCAGCCGCCAGCGCTATCGCCTGACCGCGGCTGGTAAGGCGTTTCTTTTGAAACAGGCGAAGCGGGGGCAGCGATGACCGCCGACGAGCTCGTGGCCGCCCTCGCCCTGCCCGCCGGCACGGCGGTCAACCAGAAGGTGCCCAAGAAGCATCTCCTCGAGGAGGGGGCGCCGACCGCCGCCGACAAGCGGGCGATCACAGACGGGATCGACGAGATCCGCTGGCTGGCCGCCCTCAAGCCGCACACGATCGGCGTGCCCGAGCATCGCGACGCTGACCGCGACTACACCGAGATCCACGTCCTCCGCCTCGCCCTCCGCCCGGGGGCGAAAACGGCCCGGCTCGTCGAGCTCCTCCACCGGGCCATCCCCTATCCCCTGCTCCTCGTTCACGAAGCCGAAGAAGCCGTTGGAGTTTCCGCTGCCCATAAACGAAAGAGCCTTGGCGAGGCCGATCGAATCGTGCTCGAGGAGAGCCCGCTCCTCGTCGAGCCTTTTCTTCCAGCGCTCCTCCCGCACCGGGAAGCCTTCCTCGCGGCGCTCCCGTTGGGAAAACAGCCGCAAGGATCGCTCCTGAGTCTCTATACTGGCTTGCTCGACACGCTCCTGGCTTTGGAGACTGCCGCACGCACCGGCCGTTTCACGATCACGGCAACACCGGCCGAAACCCAAGCCCGGCGTGACGCTCTGCGATGCTGCGCCGTTCTCGAAGCGGAGATGGCTGCAATCCGAGCCGCCGCCGCCCACGAGAGGCAGGTGGCCCGGCAGGTGGAGCTCAATTTGAAACTGAAGCGAATTCGGGCTGATTTCGATCTCGCCATGCAATCCCTCAACACGCCGGAAGTCTGACCCGATGAAGCGGCTCGAGCCAAACTCTCCCGAATTGCATTCGGCCGATATCGTCGCCGACAACATCGCCCACCTCAAAACGCTTTTTCCCGAGGCTTTTGCCGCCGAGGGGAAGATCGACTTCGACGTCCTTAAGCAGCTCCTCGGCGGCGAAGTCGACGACCGCGAGGAACGCTACGGCCTCAATTGGCACGGGAAGCGAAAAGCCCGCCAACTCGCCCTCACCCCCAGCACCGGCACCCTCCGCCCCTGCCCGGAGGAGAGCGTCGACTGGGACACCACCCAGAACATTTTCATCGAGGGGGATAACCTCGAGGTTTTGAAGCTCTTGCAGAAGAGCTACGCGGGGAAAGTGAAGCTGATCTATATCGATCCGCCGTACAACACCGGTAATGACTTCGTGTACCCGGACAACTTCCAGGACAGCATCAAAAACTATCTGGAAATCACCGGGCAGGTCAAGGGCGGGCAGCAGGTGTCAAGCAACACCGAAGCCAGCGGACGGTTTCATACCGACTGGCTGAACATGATGTATCCGAGGCTGAAGCTTGCGTGCTCTCTGTTGCGGGACGATGGACTAATATTTATTAGCATTGACGACGGCGAGGTTGCGTCGCTGCGTCACTGCATGGCGGATATATTCGGCGAAAGCAACTTTGTTGCAAACGTCGTATGGCAGAAAGCCTACACCGCAAATATGACGGCAAAATTTATCTCCAATACACACGACCACATCCTTGTTTTTGCAAAAAACATTGACGCCGCTATCGTCGGTCGTATCGCCCGCTCCGATGACCAGAAGGCAAAATTCAAAAACCCGGACAATGACCCGCGCGGCTGTTGGAAAGCAGAAAATCTGTCGGCCGGCAAGTATTACGCAGCAGGCCAGTTTGAGATCAAAGGGCCTACAGGTGAAGTGTTTACGCCACCGCCGGGTCGGTACTGGAGATGCAATGAGGAATCGTACAGGCAATGGCTTGGCGATGGTCGCATCACGTTTGGGATTTCTGGGGAGGGGCGCCCAATGCTAAAGAAATATCTCGCCGAAGTAGAGGAGGGGCTTACTCCGAGCACTTGGTGGAGCCACGAAGAATGTGGCACAAACAAGGAAGCTAGCATAGAGTTGAAAGACGTTTTTGATGGAGATGCTTGTTTCCAAACTCCCAAGCCGCTCAGGCTTCTCAGGCGGATATGTGATTTAGCGGCCGGTCGTGACGGTATAGTTCTTGACTTCTTTGGTGGCAGCGGCACAACAGCGCACGCTTTGTTTGCCGCAAACGTAGCAGACAACGGCGCAAGGCGGTTTATTCTAGTGCAACTCCCTGAGCCGCTTGACGCGTCGAATCCCGAGCAGAGTTTTGCCATGGCAACATGCTCGAAACTTAGGATGCGTCCCGTTCTTAGTGCTCTGACAAGCGAGCGGCTAAGACGTGCCGCTGCATTGCTTGCTTCGGGGCCCCTAAAGGAAAGATGCGACCTCGGCTTCCGCGTCTTCAAGCTCGACTCCGGCAATATCGAGCCGTGGGATCCCGCCACCAAGGATGTCCCCTCGGCGATCGCCAAGGCGGTCGACAACGTCAAGGCCGACCGGACCGATGACGATCTCGTCTACGACGTCCTTCTCAAGACCGGCCTCGATCTCTGCGTCCCGATCGAGTCGAAAAAGATCGCCGGCAAAGAGGTGAAAAGCATCGGCGGTGGCGTGCTCTTCACCTGCTTCGCGACGAAGATCAAGGCGGCCGATGCCGAGCCACTGGCCCTGGGGATCGTGAAGTGGCGTGACGAGCTCGCCCCGGCTAACCCCAAGGAATGCCGCGTCGTCTTCCGCGACAGCGCTTTCGAGAGCGACGTCGCCAAGAGCAACCTTGCCGCGATCCTCAAGCAGCACAGCTTTGACGAGAAGCTCATCGCCAGCCTGTAGGCCTTTCTGGTTCCGCCCAGCCCCACCAGCACCTCCACCCGGTTTTCACGATGGCCAAAGACCTCACCACGTCCGAGATCGATCGGGGCGACGGCCAATTCGCCCGAAAGTCGTATGATGATGTGGGGCGTAAGTTTTGTTCCTGCAGGATGTTAGGCGCCAGCAAGAAGGATGTTCCCGAAGCAGTTTTCGGGATCATTCGAGGATGTTGTCTACCAAGATGAAAGCACCGAGGGGCTTTGGTGCCGAGCCGCCAAATCACAACGCCCGACGGTGGGCCGGGGAGATAGCCGCCGGCAAACAGAATACCGTGCCAATCGCAAGGTGAATCAATGTTCGTCACAAGATTGAGGCTGGAAAACTGGATGAACTTCCGCAGCGTCGACGTACCGCTGCGGCCAGTCACGTACTTGCTTGGGCCTAACGCCTCAGGGAAATCGAATTTTCTCGACGTCTTCAGGTTCCTACGCGACATCAGCAAGCCCGGCGCGGGGAAGTCTGGCGGTGGCGGCATTCAGAACGCGATCGAATCTCGGCATGGAGTGCCGAAGATCCGGTGTCTCCATGCGCGTCGTCAAACTGATGTCGTCATCGAAGTGGAGCTTGCGGACGACCATGCTAATCCCCAAACCAAGTGGTCTTACACGCTGGGGTTTAGGGTGGGCGATCAGAATAACGGCGTTTCGATCACGAAGGAAGTGGTGCAAAACCTCCTTACTAGGGAGAACCTTCTTTCTCGACCGTTGCCTGAAGATGTTGCCGATGCACGTCTGCTGACACAAACGCATCTCGAACAAATGAGATCTAACGCAGGCTTCCGAGAAATTGCCGACTGTTTTTCGAGTGTCATGTATCTGCACCTTGTCCCGCAATTGCTGAAGCATGGCGATTCCATTGGCGGCCGACAGTTGGAGGGCGATCCATTCGGTCAAGGCTTTCTTGATCTTGTCGCTCGCACGAACAAACGCCAGAGGGAATCTCGGCTGGCGAGGATCAGCGAGGGACTGGCGATTGCTGGTACGCGACTGGTCGATCTTGAATTTGCTGAAGACGAAAAGACGCCACACTTGCGCGCCCGTTACGAGCATCATCGCCCGCAGGGCGCATGGCAACTTGAGGACCAGTTTTCCGACGGCACTCTCAGGCTCATAGCGATGCTGTGGGCCTTGCAATCGGACGACCCGATTCTCCTTCTCGAAGAACCGGAATTGTCGCTTCATTCGGAGATTGTGAGGGAAATTCCGGCGCTGGTTGATCGGGCACAGAGGGAGTCGATGAACCATACTCAGGTCATCATCAGTACACACAGCGAAGCCCTGCTCTCTAATCCCGGCATCGATCCGAGCGGCGTGCTCGTAATTGAACCCGGGGACGATGGATCGAGCATTCGCCACCTGTACGAACATGAAAAAAACGGGATCGACGCAGGGTTGGCTGTCAGTGAAGTCGTGCTCCCTTCCGTGACCCCGAAGTCCGTCGGGACGCTCTCGCAACTGACCCTCTTCAAGTGAACATCATGTTCGCCTACTCCGAAGATGCCATCAGCCAGGCCGTTCTCTTACGGATTCTCGGATTTATCGGAGTCGACGTAGCGGGGTGGACGGTCGGCAAGACCGGCGGATCAGGGAAGATGAAGTCGAACGTTCCTAAGTATGCCAAGCTAGCCATGTCGTATTTCGTTGTGCTCATTACGGACCTCGATTCAACGCCATGTCCGCGTGGGCTCATTCAGAATTGGTTAGGCGTAGTCGTGCAGCCAAGACTTCTTCATATTCGCGTAGCTGTTCGGGAGGTCGAGTCGTGGGTTCTGGCCGACAGGGAAGGTGTTGCAGACTTCCTTGATGTCTCGCAGGAGATTGTTCCGCGAACTCCGGACGCCGAAGCCGATCCCAAGACAGCGCTGCTGCTTGTTGCAGAGAAATCTGGAACACGATCAGTTCGGGAAGACATCGTCATCCGGCGGGGCGGCCAGCCAAGACCAGCCTTGAACTACAATTCCGCGATTACGTCTTTCGTTGGCAAGCACTGGAATATTGAGCGAGCAATAGCCCGGTCACCGAGCCTCGCTAGAACCTGCCGCCGTCTTCAGCGAGAGTTAACGCCGGCATCGTTGGGCGATGATGGAGGATGCCCATGAAGCTGATTTTTGCCGACCCCTGGTCCGATGAGACTGTGGCCTACCAGAAGACGGCCATCGAGGCGGTCTGTGGGCTGTTTGCCGGCCAGGAGATCTGCCGGACGGAGTTCACCGTCCTCCGGTCGACTGCCGACACGCAGGGGCGAATGGGGTTTGCCGAGAATGATCTTGGGATTGGCAACCGGCTCATGCTCCTCCCGGATGAGATCCACGCCAATCTGCGGAAGACGCAGCTTGAAAATGGCCTAGCACCAAGCGACTCACTTGACTCGATGAACTTCACCGTTGAGATGGAGACGGGCACGGGGAAGACGTATGTCTACCTGCGCACAATCCTTGAGCTTCACAAGCAGTTCGGATTTGCAAAGTTCGTAATCGTCGTGCCGAGCGTGGCAATCAAGGAAGGCGTCTATAAAACCCTCGAGATCACGGAGGAGCACTTCCGGGTGCTGTATGCCGGAATGCCGGTTGACTTCTTTCTGTACGACTCGGCAAATCTCGGCCAAGTGCGAAACTTCGCAACGAGCGCCACGATTCAGATCATGGTGGTGACGGTCGGTGCGATCAATAAGAAAGACGTCAACAATCTCTACAAGCAAAGCGAGAAGACAGGCGACTATGCGCCGATCGATCTTATTCGCGCTACCAGCCCGATCGTCATTGTGGACGAGCCGCAAAGCGTTGACGGAGGGCTGGAGGGGCAGGGCAAAAAAGCACTCGACGAGATGCATCCGCTCTGCACGCTCCGCTATTCGGCAACCCACGTCGCGAAGCACCACATGGTCTATCGGCTCGATGCCATTGACGCCTACGAGCGGAAGCTCGTCAAGCAGATCGAGGTGGCATCGGCGACGATCGCCGATGCTGCCAACAAGCCTTATGTGCGACTGGTGAGCACGAAATCAACCAGGGGAACAGTGTCCGCCGTCATCGCGCTCGATATCCAGGAGGCGACGGGGGTTAGCCGCCGCGAGGTGTCTGTGTCGGCCGGCGACAGCCTCGACGACACCACCAGCCGGGAGATCTACCGCAACCATCGGATCGGTGAAATCTCGGCCGGTAAGGGGAAGGGAAAGCAGTTCATAGAACTCCATGTTCCCGGCGATCAAAAGTTTCTCCAAGTGGGCGAAGCCCATGGGGACGTCGAGGCACTTGTCATGCAGCGGGAGATGATCAGGCGCACAATTAAGGAACACCTTGACAAGGAGAAGCGTCTACGGCCGCAGGGGATCAAGGTGCTGTCGCTCTTCTTTATCGAGCGCGTCGAGCTCTACCGTTCCTACGATGCCGGCGGGCAGGCGGTGAGGGGCCCGTATGCCACGATCTTCGAGGAGGAGTATGCCAAGCTGGCCCGGCATCCCGACTATATGTTGCTCTTTCACGAAGTCGATCTCGCCAGTGCTGCCAGGGAGGTGCACGAGGGGTATTTCTCGATCGACAAAAAGGGAGCCTGGGCCGACACAGAGGAAGGAAACCAGACCGGGCGTGACGCGGCTGAGAAGGCTTATAGCCTGATCATGAAGGATAAAGAAAAACTCCTCTCTTTCGACACGCCGCTAAAATTTATCTTCTCCCATTCGGCCCTCCGGGAAGGTTGGGACAATCCCAACGTGTTCCAGATCTGCTCGCTGCGAGATATCCGCGGCGAGCGGCAGCGACGACAGACGATCGGGCGCGGTCTGCGGCTTTGCGTCAATCAGAAGGGGGAACGGCTTCGCGGCTTCGACATCAATACGCTCACCGTTATCGCCAACGAAGGGTATGAACAGTTTGCCGAAAGCCTCCAGCAGGAAATCGAGACCGACACGGGCATCCGCTTTGGCTTTGTCGAGCCGCACGAGTTTGCCAACGTGAAGGGAGTCGATGCGGCTGGGAATCCGGCACCGCTCGGTTTCGAAAAGTCGAAGGTGATCCATGAATACCTCCGCGGGGCAGGCTTGATCGACGCCCGGGGAAAAGTGCTCGATGCCCTGCGAGCGGCGCTGCGCGATGAGTCGCTCACTCTGCCGGCGGAGTTCACGCCGCAGAAGCCTCAGGTGGCAGCGATCCTTGTGAAGCTCGCCGGGCGGCTTGACATCAAGAACGCCGATGACAGGAAGCGGATTTCGACGCGACGGGCGATCCTCGACGGTCCAGACTTCAAGGCTCTCTGGGACAGGATCAAGCAGAAGACAACCTACCGGGTTGACTTCGACAATGAGCTCTTGATTAACGACTGTATTCGCGCGGTCGATGAATCTGCTCCCATCGCCAAGTCACAGCTCAATTGGCGGAAGGCTGATGTCAGGGTGGGCCGGGGAGGCGTGGCTGCGGAAGAGAAAGAGGGGGCGGCCACGGTAGCGCTCGACGAGGAGGGGCTGGAACTCCCCGACATTCTTACCGAGCTTCAAAACCGCACGCAGCTAACGCGGCGCACAATTCATCGCATTCTCGCCGGCTCAAAACGCTTGGCAGATTTTCGAAAAAATCCGCAACTCTTCATTCAGCAAGTAGGGCAGGAGATCAACACTGCCAAGCAGTTGGCGATCGTTGACGGCATCAAATATGAGCGGTTGGGCACCAGCGAAATTTGGGGCCAGCAGCTTTTTGATTCGGAGGAGCTTCAGAGCTACATGAAGAAGATTGAGCCGTCGACGAAATCGCCGTTTGAGTTTGTGGAATATCAGTCGGGGGTTGAGGCTGAGTTTGTCCGGCAGCTCGAAAAAAACACCGACGTGAAGGTCTATGCAAAGCTACCGGGATGGTTTCGGGTGCCGACGCCTCTGGGAGACTATAACCCCGACTGGGCCGTGCTCGTGAATACCTCGGTCGGCGAGCGGCTCTATCTCGTTGTCGAAACGAAGAGTAGCAAGGCCCTTGCCGACCTCCGCGACCGGGAGCGGGCCAAGATCACATGCGGCGAGCGGCATTTTGAGGCTATCGCCACTGGGGAAAGCCCGGCAAGATTCCGCCGCGGAATATCGTTGCCGGAGGTGCTGGCGGCGGTAGACTAGGAGCTTTGAGCACCTAGCCTGTAAAGTCCGCGGCGTGCTGAGGCCGCGATCCTCGATGATCGTCAGCACGATCTCGGGCAATTGCAGTGCTGTCAGTCAGACCGATCGGTGGAAGGCTCACGCGCTTTTCGTTCCCTGAATGAGCGCGACAAACTCCTCTTCGCTGAGGATCTTGAGTCCAAGCTGCTGCGCTTTCTCGAGCTTGCTTCCCGCTTCGGCACCGGCCAACACGTAGTCGGTTTTTTTCGACACGCTCGTCGCCGATCGGCCCCCCGCCAGACGG
>Ga0164294_10003511_pt1 | contig 13905 bp, 13 predicted proteins | sample GEODES005metaG_FD_111479 | JGI IMG/M metagenome (GOLD analysis project Ga0164294, IMG submission 111479) | Oligotrophic lake water microbial communities from Sparkling Lake, Wisconsin, USA - GEODES005 metaG | ecosystem: Environmental > Aquatic > Freshwater > Lake | place: USA: Sparkling Lake...
CCCAAAGGCGCAGCGCGGGTCTGGATGACTTCAATGGTTTGAGGGTGGCAGTCGCCGCTGACGATGAACACATCGCCCTTGGCCTTGACCGAGCGCTTGGCCAGGGTCATCGCTTCGGCAGCAGCCGTGGCTTCATCGAGCATGGAGGCGTTAGCGATGTCCATGCCGGTCAGATCGGTCACCATCGTTTGGAAGTTCACCAAAGCTTCCATTCGGCCTTGCGAAATTTCAGCCTGATACGGGGTGTAGGCGGTGTACCAAGCAGGGTTTTCGAGGACGTTGCGCAGAATAACCCCCGGCGTGTGCGTGCCGTAATAGCCTTGGCCGATGAAGCTTTTGAGCAGCTTGTTTTTTCTGGCCATCACTTGAAGTTCTGCCAGGGCGGCCGCTTCGGTCACAGCCGAAGGCAGTTGCATGGCCTGACTGCGCGCAATGCTGCGCGGCACAATCCCTTCGATCAGGGCGCGACGCGAGGCTTCACCGATGACCGAGAGCATGTGACGCTCATCTTCGGCACTGATGCCGATATGGCGAGCAATGAATTCGGACGGGTTTTCGAGCTCGGCCAAAGGCTTGAGGGTAGACATCAGCATGTGCGTTCCTGATCGTTGTATGGCGCGTTATGTGGTGGGAGCCAGCCTGCTGGCGATGATGGAAGCGGTGAAGGTTCGACAGCCATCGCTTGCAGGCAAGCTCCTACAGAGTGGGGTTTGCAGGGGGTGGGTTCAGTGAGAGGGTTCAGCAAGGCTCAATGAGAGGTTTAGCCTGCGGTGAATTGGGTGTAGGCCGTCTCATCAAGTAAGGCGTCGACTTCAGCGGGGGCGGACAACTTGACCTTGAAGAACCAACCTTTGCCCAAGGGGTCGGCGTTGGCCAGGGACGGGTCGCTGCGCAGTTCTTCGTTCACTTCGGTGACTTCACCGCTGACGGGCATGTAGACATCGGCCGCCGCTTTCACGGATTCGACCACGCCCGCAATGTCTCTTTGTGCCAACGATGTGCCCACTTCAGGCAGATCGACAAAGACCACATCACCGAGTGCATCTTGTGCATGGTGGGTGATCCCGACCACCGCAATGTCCCCCTCCAATTGAATCCATTCGTGATCTTCGGTGTATTTCAAGCTCATCATGTTCTCCAAAAAAATGAAAGTCAGTTTATCTCGTTAATCGGGGTCAGATCCCAATTAAACCTCGTTAATTGGGATCTGACCCCGATTAAGCCGGGCCGCGAAAATAGCGGGTTGGTACAAAGGGCATGGCACTGACGCACATGGGCACAGCTTTGCCCCGCACCATGGCGTTCAAAAGCGTTCCGGTTGTGGCGTATTTTGTCTGCACATAGGCCATGGCAATTGGTTGGTTCGCGGTCGGCCCCAGCAGTCCGCTGGTGACTTCGCCAACCCGCTCGCCTTGTGCGTTATGCAACATGACGTGTTCTCTGACAGGGACCCGCTCTAAGGCGATCAGGCCGACACGTTTGCGCTCAAGGGATGCCGTTCCGTCCAATTGCCCCAAAACCCTTTCAGCCCCCGGAAAGCCACCGGCGCGGACGCCTGCGCTTCGGCGAGACTTTTGCAGGGCCCAGTTCAGGCCGGCCTCGACGGGCGTTGTGGTCGTGTCGATGTCTTGGCCATAAAGGCACAGGCCGGCTTCCAGCCGCAAGGAATTGCGCGCACCCAAACCAATCGCTTGGACTTCGGGTTGGTTCAGCAGCCCGCGGGCCAAAGCTTCGGCGTGCGCGGCGTGGACTGAAATTTCAAAACCGTCTTCTCCGGTGTAGCCGCTGCGGGTGATGAACAGCGCAGCGCCTTGCCATTCAAATGCCCCACCGGTCATGAAAACCAGCTTCTCGACGCCTGGAACCAGTCGCGACAAAGCCGTCACGGCCAGTGGGCCCTGCAATGCCAGTAGTGCTTGCTCTGGCAGTGTCATCACCTGGCAGCGCGACCCGATACGGGCATGGATGTGGGCCGTGTCAGCCACTTTGCAGGCGCCATTGACGACCACAAAAATATCGCCACCGTTCATGACATCCCGGTTCACAAACATCAGGTCGTCCAGGATGCAGCCCGCGTCATTCAACAGCAGGCCATAGCGTTGTTTGCCCACACCCAAGTCGACCACATCCACGGGCATCAAAGTCTCGAATGCGGCGGCGGCATCAAGGCCTGCCAGACGCAGCTGGCCCATGTGGGAGACATCAAAAAGGCCTGCCGATTGGCGCGTGTGGTGGTGTTCGGCCATCAGGCCTGCGGGATACTGCACAGGCATGCTGTAACCAGCAAAGGGCACCATCCGTGCTCCCAGTTCAAGGTGCAAGGCATGCAGTGGCGTGGTCAGCAATGAGGTGTCAGCGGTCACAAAAAAACTCCAAGGGCATTGAAATGCCATGGCCTGAGCCATGACCTGCCCTCGCTGTCCGCTTTACCTGAGAGATTCGCCGGGTTCACCCAGCCCAAACGGGCCAGGGCACTGCGGGTTGCTCCTTCGGTGGATGGGGTGTCTGATGACCACCATCTCTCTCCAGTGAGGTCACGTGATGAACTTGTGAAAGTTCAAAACGGTTGTCAGTCCTGGGTACCTGAGCGTTCAGCAGTCTAGACTGCTTGCGCCTTCGGTGGTCTGACCTGATTGAACAGCTCAGACGCTCTCCTGACGAACTGGATTATAGGCGCGATTATTTGAAACCCATGGCATGAGGCAGCCAATTTGACAATGCCGGCACGAAGGTCAACAGCACCATCATCCCTGGCAAAGACCGACGCCGTCAGCAGGGCAGAGCGGGACAGGATGTCCGGCACGGCCTTCCACTCCATGGTGGTCGATACCGTCAAGGCCGCCGCATAAGGGCGTTCGCAGTCGACCTTGTCCATCATCTTGATCATCATCGAGCCCGGCCCCGCTGCATCCGCCAAGCCCGAGCCGGAAATGCCTGAGAAGAAGGTCTTTTGGTGGAGTTGATGGCACGCGCGCACCCTTATTCGGGCGCTTACATGCCTGTGTAGTTCGGTCCGCCGCCGCCTTCCGGAGTGACCCAGACGATATTTTGCGTCGGGTCCTTGATATCGCAGGTTTTGCAATGCACACAGTTTTGCGCATTGATCTGCAGGCGGTCTGAGTTGTCTTCGTTCTTGACGTACTCGTAAACGCCCGCAGGGCAGTAGCGGCTCTCGGGACCCGCGTATGTGGCCAAGTTGATGCTGACCGGGACCGAGGCGTCTTTCAGCGTCAGGTGGGCAGGCTGGTTTTCTTCATGGTTGGTGTTACTGATGAACACGCTGCTCAAGCGGTCAAACGTGAGCTTGCCATCCGGCTTGGGGTACTCGATCTTGGGGCAATCGGCCGCAGGCTTGAGATAAGTGTGGTCCGCCTTGTCTCGGCGCAGCGTCCAAGGCATATGACCGCGCAGCACGAACTGCTCAAAGCCGTTCATCAGCGTGGCCGTCACCAGGCCTTTTTTGAACCAGCTCTTGAAGTTGCGCGACTTGTTGAGTTCGGTGTAAAGCCAACTGGCTTCAAAAGCCTCGGGGTAGGCGCTCAGTTCGTCGTGTTGACGGCCTGCCACGATGGCGTCATAAGCGGCTTCAGCGGCCAACATGCCTGTCTTGATGGCGGCGTGGCTCCCCTTGATGCGGCTGACGTTCAGGTAGCCAGCGTCACAGCCTATCAGAGCCCCCCCTGGGAAGACGGTCTTGGGCAAGCTCATCAGGCCGCCCGCAGTGATGGCGCGGGCACCGTAGCCGAGGCGTTTGGCATTGACCTCGCCTTGTTCGTTGGTGAAGTACCACTGGATGTTGGCGTGGGTTTTCCAGCGCTGGAATTCCTCGAAGGGGCTCAGCCAGGGGTTGGCGTAGTCGAGACCGACCACGTAACCGATGGCGATTTTGTTGTCTTCCATGTGGTACATGAAAGCGCCTCCGTAGGTGTCGTTGTTCATCGGCCAGCCGGCGGTGTGCATGACAAAACCGGGCGTGTGGCGTGAAGGGTCAATTTCCCAAACCTCCTTGATGCCGATGCCATAGGTTTGCGGATCGCGGCCTGCGTCGAGTTCGTATTTGGCGATCAGCTGCTTGCCCAAATGGCCGCGTGCACCTTCCGCAAATACGGTGTACTTGGCGTGAAGTTCCATGCCCAGTTGGAAGTTGTCGGTCGGCTCGCCGTCTTTGCCAATGCCCATGTTGCCGGTGGCAACACCTTTCACCGAAGGTAAACCCCCGTTCGCAGGGCCGTCGTCGTTGTAAAGCACCTCCGCAGCGGTGAAGCCAGGGAAAATTTCAACGCCCAAGTTCTCGGCCTGCTGACCCAACCAGCGCGTGAAGTTGGACAGGCTGATGATGTAGTTGCCGTGGTTCTGTGCACATTCTGGCAGCAGCATATTGGGGGTGCGCAGCGCCGATGTTTCGCTCAGAAAGCTCCATGCGTCATCGGTCACCGCCTGGTTCAGCGGAGCGCCGAGTTCCTTCCAGTTGGGCAGGAGTTCGTTCAGCGCCTTGGGGTCCATGATGGCACCGCTCAGGATGTGCGCGCCGGGCTCGCCGCCTTTTTCGAGCACAACGACCGACACGTCTTGGCCTTTTTCAGCGGCCAGTTGTTTCAGGCGAATTGCGGTCGCCAAGCCGCCAGGGCCACCGCCCACAACGACCACGTCGTAGTCCATCGATTCGCGCGGACCGTAGGTGCTCAAAATTTCTGCAGGGGTCATGGGGTTCTCATCGTGCTGAAAAAAATGGGCCCAGACACGCCTGAGTCGGGGTGTCTGAAGGGTGACTCATTTTATGCGTTGAAACCTGACAAAATCAGTTACACGCTGCCACAGGGCAGCGCGCCCTGTGGCACTTGGCCAAATGAACGAGTCATTCTTATGAAAATTGAGATTCCCGAGCGCAAAAAATGGGTCCATCAGATGGTGATTCCGGTCCGCTGGGGTGACATGGACATCATGGGCCATGTCAACAATGCGGTGTATTTCAGGTACATGGAGTCGATCAGGATCGACTGGTTTGTGAAGCTGGGCTTCGACCCGAACCCCCAAGGTCAAGGGCCGATCATCGTCAACGCGTTTTGCAACTTCTACAAGCAGATTCAATACCCCTCGGATGTGCTGGCCAAGTTGTACGTCAGCGACCCGGGCCGCACCACCTTTGAAAGCTGGACCACGCTAGAGCGAACAGACGAGCCCGGGGTGATTTATTCGGCCGGCGGCGCCACGGCCATTTGGTTGGACTTCCCGCTTCAGAAAGCCGTTGCCTTGCCAGACGATATACGTGTTTTGGTCACCCCTGATTGAGCGCGGGTTTGGCTTTGGGCACCCGGCCCATCAGGTAAAACTCGGGGTTGGGCATCATGCCGCTGAAACTGGCCATGCGGTTAGACAGGCCAAAGAAAGCCGTGATGGCGGCAATGTCCCAAGCATCTTCGTCGTTGAAGCCCTGTGCATGCAGCGCAGCAAAGTCGGCCTCGTCGATCTTGTCTGAATGCTGGCAGACCTTCATCGCAAAGTCCAGCATAGCGCGTTGACGCGGGCTGATGTCGGCCTTGCGGTAGTTGATGGCCACCTGGTCAGCCAGCAGAGGTTTCTTTTCATAAATGCGCAAAATGGCACCATGCGCCACCACGCAGTAAAGGCAATTGTTGGCCGCGCTGGTGGTGGTCACGATCATCTCGCGGTCCCCTTTGGTCAGGCCACTTTCCCGGCCCGCCGACTCGGGCAGCATCAAGGCATCGTGGTAGGCAAAGAAGGCGCGCCATTCAGCAGGGCGTCGCGCAAAAGCCAGAAATACATTCGGTACAAAACCGGCTTTGTCTTGCACCTCCAGAATTTTGGTTCGAATGTCTTCGGGGACATCGTTCAGTTCAGGCACGGGGTAGCGTGAAGTCGTCATGGTTTTTCTCGGGTGTTTATGCTCTGTCTATTTTCCACCAAACGAAAGCGCTCCATGAAACCCCAAGATTCTGCATTGATCAATGACCCCGCCTTTCAGCAAGGACTGGCCACCCGCACGCAAGTGATGGGCGAGTCCTTTGTAGAGCGTGCCTTCACCAACGCCACCGAGTACACCCTGCCGATGCAAGAGTTCATCACCCGCAATGCTTGGGGCAATGTGTGGCAACGCCCGGGCTTGGATTTGAAGACGCGAAGCCTGGTCACGGTGGCCATGTTGACCGCCTTGGGCAAACAAACCGAGCTCAAAGGCCATGTGCGTGGCGCTTTGAACAACGGCGCCACACCCGAAGAAATCCGCGAAATCATGTTGCATGCCACGGTGTATTGCGGATTTCCGTCGGCGATAGAGGCCTTTCGAAGTGCAACCGAGGTGGTCGAGGGACTGGCCAAGTAAGTGCGCGAGGCTTGCATCTTGAAAAGTGCTTCATCCTGACGCTTGGGGACACGTTTGCGTTGCAGCCGCTTTGATGGTAATTTGGGCGACTGACCTGCGAACAGATGCTCTTTATGTGCTTTTTCGCCTGAATTCGCTGATTCAAACGCAAGGAACTGGCCATGAGCAAAATGGAAGAGCTGCTCAAGCAGCAACATGAAATAGTGGCCGCCATTGCGGCGGAATACAAAAGAAGCCGCGAAGCTGCCGCCCAAGGCGAAGCCCTTGCGCAATACAACCTGGGTGTCATCTACTACAAGGGGCAGGGCGTTCAACAAAATTTTTTGGAGGCCAGTCGTTACTTCAAACTGGCCGCCGAGCAAGGCAACGTCCATGCGCAGATCGACCTGGGGACCATGTATGAACACGCGCACGGCGTCTCCAAAGACTTCGCAGAAGCCGTGCATTTTTACACTTTAGCCGTGGCCCAAGGGAGTGTGGTGGCGCATTGCCGAATGGGCCACATGTTTGAACATGGGCTGGGCGTCAAGCAAGACTACCAAGAAGCCATTCGCTTGTACAAACTGGCCGCGCAGCAAGAGCATCCCGAAGCGCAGTACGCCATGGGATTGGTCTGCGAAAACCACCATGGCGTCGAGCAAGACAACGCCAAGGCGGTTGAGTGGTACAAGTTGGCTGCAGCCCATGGCCATGTGGATTCACATGTCCGGATCGGTGCGCTTTTGGAAAGTGGGCAGGGACTTAAGCAAGACCATGCGGAGGCCATGCGCTGGTTCATGTTGCTCGCGGTAAAAGGCCATGCCGTCGCCCAAATCAATGTGGGTCTGATGCACGACCGTGGTTTGGGCGTCAAAGAAGATTTCGTTGAGGCCATGCGCTGGTACAAATTGGCCGCAGCGCAGGACAATGCCGATGCGCAGACCAAGCTAGGCTTCATGTACGCCAACGGCAAAGGCGTTCCCCTTAACTATGCAGAGGCTATGCGCTGGTACAAATTGGCCGCAACGCACGACAATGCGTCCGCGCTGTCAAACCTTGGTTTCATGTATGACCACGGTTTGGGTGTTGAAGTAGACGATGCCAAGGCGCTTGTGTACTACAGCAAGGCAGCCAAAAAAGGCGACCCCTATGCCATCAAAAACCGCGACATCATCGAAGCCCGCTTGGCAGCGCATCACGACCACAAGGCCGACTAGTGTGTCATTCATTCCTCGCATGCAGTGAAGTTGGGGTTTTTCATGCTGAAAACCCCTGTTTTTGTTTACGTAGAATCAGCCTGTCAGTCGATTTATTTTTCAGGAGTTATTTGTGAACAAAATTTACCCTTCTGCGGTTGCGGCTCTGCAAGGCATCGTGGCCGACGGTCAGTTGATTGCTGTTGGTGGTTTTGGCCTGTGCGGCATCCCCGAGGCCTTGATTGCCGCTTTGCGCGACATGGGCACGCAAAACTTGACCGCAATTTCCAACAATGCGGGTGTCGATGATTTTGGTTTGGGCCTGTTGCTGCAAACACGCCAGATCAAAAAAATGATTTCTTCCTATGTGGGTGAGAACAAAGAGTTTGAGCGTCAGTATTTGGCAGGCGAGTTGGCGTTGGAATTCACGCCGCAAGGCACTTTGGCCGAAAAGCTCAGAGCTGGTGGTTCAGGCATTCCCGCTTTCTTTACCAAAACCGGTGTGGGCACATTGGTGGCAGAGGGCAAAGAGACCCGCGAATTCGATGGCGAGGTCTACATCATGGAGCACGCCTTGGTGCCGGATGTGTCCTTGGTGAAGGCGTGGCGTGCTGACAAATCGGGCAATTTGCAGTTCCGATACACCGCCCGTAACTTCAACCCCGCGGTGGCGATGGCAGGCAAAATTTGCGTGGTGGAGGTCGAGGAAATTGTGGACACCGGCTCCATGCACCCCGACAGTGTTCACTTGCCGGGCATTTATGTGCACCGTATTGTGCTCAACGCCACCCCCGAAAAGCGCATTGAAAAGCGCACCATTACAGAAAAGGCGGGCGTTTGAAGCCCGCCGTGACCGATAAAACAGGAGTTTGAAATGAGCTGGAGTCAAGACCAAATGGCGGCCCGTGCGGCCCAAGAATTGGAAGACGGTTTTTATGTGAACCTGGGCATTGGTATCCCCACCCTGGTCGCTAACTTTGTGCCTGCCGACAAAGAAGTCTGGTTGCAAAGCGAAAACGGCATGCTGGGTATCGGTGCTTTCCCCAATGAAGACGAAGTCGATGCCGACCTGATCAACGCGGGCAAGCAGACCGTGACCACCATCAAAGGCTCGTCCATTTTTGGCAGCGAGCAGTCTTTTGCCATGATCCGTGGCGGCAAGATCAACTTGTCCATTCTCGGCGCGATGCAAGTCAGTGAAAAGGGCGATCTGGCCAACTGGATGATCCCCGGCAAAATGGTCAAAGGCATGGGCGGCGCCATGGACCTGGTGGCCGGTGTCAAGCGCGTGATCGTGTTGATGGAGCACGTGGCAAAAAAGAAAGACGGCACCGAAGACCTGAAGATCTTGCCCCATTGCACACTGCCATTGACAGGCGTGGGGGTGGTGGACCGCATCATCACCGATCTGGCCGTCATGGACGTGTCACCCGAAGGGCTTAAAGTAGTTGAATTGGCACCGGGGGTGACGGCCGAGGCCCTTCAGGCCAAAACCGGCGTGAAGCTTATTTTTTGAAGCGGGCGGGTTTTAAATTCCATTGGAGAAAGGCTTTCGAGGCTTGTTTAGTTTAAGATCTATCGTGTAAAACGATTATTCATGGTTAATATTAAGTATATTTAGTATATTTAGTATATTTAGTATATTTCATTAATAATTTTTTGATGAATAATTCAGCACTGAAATCACTTGAAACTTAATCACATAGGCGACAATATCGTGACAACCCATACGGATGGTGATCGGGTCAATGGGCGCAGGTTGCGCGAATTGCGTGAGTCTAAAGGCTTAGCACCAGATCATTTGGCTCGCATGTGCAGTCTTTCCGTGAACCAAATCCTTGAGCTTGAAAATGGTGGAGTCGAGCGATTTTATTCGACCCAAATTAAAATCAATGCCGCCCGCAAAGCCGCCCAAGTTTTGTCGGTTGATGTTTCGGAGATTCTGTTTGAACCGATTCCTGTCGCCCCTGAATTGGTGGCCCACCAACCAGCGCCGCAGTTGCAAGCCGAACCCGCGAAGATGAGTCATTCTGAGCCCCAATCAGCTTCTTGGGCGGGTTACCTGATCGTGTTGTCGGTTCTGTTGGGTGCAGGTCTTTGGTGGTTTCAACAACCACGGGCTGTTTCTTTCCCCTTTTTCAAATCCTCGCCCCTGCAAGACTCTTCAATCAGCACTGAGATGCAGAGTCCCCTTACAGTCGAGACGCAAGGTGGTGGTGTGTCCGAAGCACTTGCGAAAGAGCCCGATGTAATGGCTTGCAATTTAGAGGAAGAAATGCTTGTTTTGGAAGCAAAAGCGCAGGATAAGCCGGCGAATAAAGTCAGCCTGATGATGCACAGACAAGGTGAATTGTGCGTTCAGGACGGCACCGGTAAAGTCTGGCGGGAAGATCTCAAACCTTGGTTAGGGCGAAATTTTCTGGGGTCTGCACCATGGCGAATCACCAGCCCCGTTTTGTTTTATGGGGATGTGTATTTTCAAGGTGAAAAAATACAACTTCCGTCATCCAAAGTGCATTCCATCTCCTTGAATATCAAGCTATCCAGCCCCTAGCCTCGGACTGTAATCACAAAATTTTGAAGGCCGACTTGATCATCTTGCGGATCACCGGTTGAATTCCACCGGCCTTGAACAGCGTGGCCGCCAGCGAAAACTGGGTTTGCACAACACCGCGCTCGTGGCTGAAAGCCTTGAACCCATAGTGACCATGGGCGTTGCCAATGCCTGAATTGTTCACCCCGCCAAATGGTAAATTGCCGTGCATAAACTGCATCAGGGCATGGTTGACACAGGCCCCGCCGGACGCTGTTTGGGTCAGGACCTTTTTGATCAAGGCCGAGGTCTGACTGTAGATGTACAAGGCCAAGGGTTTGGGACCTGCATTGATGTCGGCAATGACTTCATCGATTTCGGTGTAGCCGATCACAGGCAGCAGGGGGCCAAAAATTTCTTCGTGCATGATGCGGGACTCCTTGGGCACCTGGTCCAGCAGCGTGGGTTGGATGAAACATGACGCCTGATCGAATCCGCCCCCGATCAGGGTGCGCGCGCCCAGGGCTTGCGCCTCGTCCAGTAGCGCTTTGACACGGGTCGTATGGCGTGCATTCACCATGTGCGCTAAATGCGGACTGTTTTGCTGCTCCGTGAGCGTTGAGCCGTAGGCCTTGATCAATTCCTTGCGGCAACACGCAACCCATTTTTCTTTCACGCTCTCGTGCACATACACATAATCCGGCGCGATGCAGGTTTGTCCTGAATTGGTGAACTTGGCCCACATGACGTTGCTTGCGGCCAGTTCGATGTTTGCGCTGGCATCCACAATGGTGGGGCTCTTGCCGCCCAACTCCAGCGTGACGCTGGCCAAATTCTTGGCCGCCGCTGCCATGACGTGTTTACCGATGGCCGGACTGCCCGTGAAAAAGATGTGATCAAAAGGGAACTCTTGCAGGGCTTGCGCAACATCCGCCTCGCCCATGAAGATGGCCACTTCGTCTTCGGTGAAAACTTCTCGAATCACTTTGGCAATCAAGGCGGATAAATGAGGCGTCAATTCGGAAGGTTTCAAAATGGCCGTATTGCCCGCCGCAATGGCGGAGATCAAAGGCCCTAAGGTCAGGTTCACGGGGTAGTTGAAAGGCCCGATGATGAGGCATCGACCCCGCGGCATGTATTGAACATGGCTGCGTGTTCCTGCAGTGAGCAGGGTGGGCCAGACGCGTTGAGGTTGCATCCATTTTTTGAGGTTTCGGATGGCGTCATTGGCCTCTACGCACACGGGCAAAATCTCCCCTAAATCGACCTCGCCCGGGGGCTTTTTGAAGTCGGCATAGGCCGCTAAATACCAGGCTTCGGAATGCGCAATCACGGCGTCCCTGAGTTGGCGGATTTTGGCAATGCGTTCATTCGCGGTGGAACTTCTCAGGCGCAGTGCAGTTGCAGCTTGCCCATTGAAAACGGCTTCCATCTGCGCCTTGGATGCGAAAGGCTGTGGTGCGACGAGGCTCATGAAAAATCTCCTGTGATGGGGCAAATTGAGAGCAGTCTAATGCAAACAAATGGCATGCAGCGGCTTGCAGAGCCGATCGAAGTGAAGCCCTAGCGGCTCACAATCGCGAAGTTGCCCGGTGCTTTGTCGAACAAAGAAAGGAATCGGACCAGATCGATTTTGCTGCCCCCGATTTTGAGCTCATCGCTCAGCAGCGTGTCGTTGATTCCCGCAGTGCCTGTCATCATTTTGACAAAGAGGGGGTGCGTCAACGTGAGTGTGGCCTGCGCGTCAGGGGCTGGCGCTGATTTTTTGAAATGAAGCACGGCGTTCTCGATCCACAAGACAAAACTTGTTTTTTTGTCCGAAAACACGAGATTGATTTTCAGGTTCTTGCCCTCGGCGGCGGGGCCATCCAGACTGGCGGCCATGGCTTCAAAGAACCGCTCCAAGGGCGTTTGTGTGAGCATATCCACCAGCATAGAGCGGTCAACCCCTTGGGTCGGAGCGCCTCCACGCAGTTCTGCGGCAGCCGTCAGGTAACTGTTGCGCCAGGTCGCAGCTTCGGACATGTAGCCCATTTGGTCGTAAGTGCGGGCCAGCAGGGCTTTGGCAGCTTTTTGATCGGGCGCACCCCAAACGGCATGGTTGAGCAACTCAGCCGCCCATCGGTAGTCCCCCTTGTCGTAGGCGACCTGTGCAGCGGCCACAGCCTTGTCGACGCCGCCCATGAGTTCCAGGTATTTGCGTGCAGATTCTTGGGGTGGCAGCGGATTCAAGTTGGCCGGGTTGCCGTCATAAGCGCCCAGATAGAACTGGTAAACCGCCTTGACGTTGTGCCGCAGATCGCCGTAATAACCACGGCTGCCCGGATAGCGCGAGAGAGACTGCGGCAACTTGACCCTGTCGGCAATCTCGCGTGGCGTGAAACCTGCATTGACCAGCCGCACGGTTTGGTCGTGGGTGTATTTGTAAACGTCGCGGTGTTGGGTAATGAACTCGGTGATGCGTGCTTTGCCCCAAATGGGCCAGTTGTGCTGACCGACATAGATTTCAGCATCGGCCATTTGATCGAGTGCCTCCTGCATATAGGTGGACCAGCGCAAGGCGTCTCGGACCTTGGCGCCGCGCACAGGCAACAAGTTGTGCATGGTCTGCGACAAGTTTTCTGCGCCCCCGTAAAGCTTTTTGTCGGGCAGAGAAAAGGTCATTTCCGCAGGAGCTTCCGCACCTGGGACGTTGTGGAAAATAAAACGCACACCGTCTAAGGTCAAGGCCTGTGTGGGCTGCTGGATCAGTTGGGTGGGCGCAAGAATGCCCACGCTGCCGTAGGCCACACTTTTGCCCAGTCCGGTGTCAACCAAACCTTTGGCCGATCGGTCCAAATTTTTGCCAAACTGGTACATGGACCGTCGCCCCATGGCGGTGCCCACCAAGATGTTCTCGCTGGTGGCTTCTTCCATGAAGCCCTCGGAGGCAATGACGGGAATGTTGCGCTGAGCCACTTCTTGGGCCGAGGCCACACCCAGAGCTCCCCCGAAGTGATCGACATGGCTGTGCGTAAACACAATGGCTGTGACGGGCTTGTTGCCCAGGTGTTTGCGTGCAAAGGCCATGGCGGCCGCTGCGGTTTCGCGGGCAGTCAATGCGTCCACCACAATCCAGCCGGTCTTGCCTTCGATCAGGGTGATGTTGGCGATGTCGAAACCCCGCAGTTGATAAACACCCTCGGTCACTTTGAAAAGGCCGATCTGGGCGTTCAAAATGGCCTGGCGCCACAGGCTGGGATTGACAGTGTCAGGAGCTTGGCCTGCCACAAATTTGAAGGCATCAAAGTCGATCAACACAGTACCGTTGGCGGCCACAATTTGGCCTTCAGGTCGGGCAATGAAGCCTCGCTTGGCTTCTTCAAAGTCTTGGGGGTCGTCTAGTGACAGTTCGTTGGCAAACTGCGCATTGACTTGGATGGTTTCAGGAGAGGCATCACCCGCCTGTCCGCCCACGCCATTGGTTTGATTACAGCCTGCAGCAGCCAAGACCAAGGTTGTGAAAATGATGCATTTGAGTTTGTTCATCAGCAAAGCTCCTTCCTCAGGTTTGAGACGGCTCACGCTGGCTTGACGTTGTGACACTCAAAAGCAGGGGCCTGGAGCGGGTGATGGGAATCGAACCCACGTTATTTGCTTGGGAAGCAAGAGTCCTGCCATTGAACGACACCCGCGGGCAAACGCATTATAAATGTGAATAGCGCCAGCGGTGCTGGGTCATTTGTTGACAAGAGAAAGTCACAAATCATGTGTATAGTCAAAAGCCATGAATTATTTGTCTTTTTGGCGTCCAGCATTCTTGTGTGTCATTTTTTTTCTCAACGGTGCATCTGCATGGGCGGCTCGCCCGATGGTCA
>Ga0164294_10003513_pt1 | contig 13903 bp, 6 predicted proteins | sample GEODES005metaG_FD_111479 | JGI IMG/M metagenome (GOLD analysis project Ga0164294, IMG submission 111479) | Oligotrophic lake water microbial communities from Sparkling Lake, Wisconsin, USA - GEODES005 metaG | ecosystem: Environmental > Aquatic > Freshwater > Lake | place: USA: Sparkling Lake...
CCCTCCCACGCGACCGCGGCGCTGCCGCCGACATCGTCTTCGCGCGCGCGCGGCGCCGAGGGCGCGAGCGCGCCGCGGGGGCACTGCTCCACGCACGCGTCGCAGCCGCTGCATCGGTCGGGGTCGATCACCGGGCGCTCGGCCACGAGGGTGAGCGCGCCCGTCGGGCACGCGGCCGCGCACTGCCCGTGGTGGTCGCAGCGGTCGGGGTCGAGCGTGGGCGTCGCGTTGGCCGCGCCCACCCGCAGCCCCACCGGGCGCGAGGGGATCGTCGCCGCGAGGCCGTAGAGCCGCACCGCCTCGATGGACGCACCGGGCGTGCGCGCGGCCGCGAGGGCCGCGAACACCCCTCCCCCGTGCGCGCGGCCCGCGAGCGTGGCGACGAGGGCGCTCGTCGCGACGGGGCTCGTCGAGACCACCAGGGACCCGTCGGCCGGGAGCGCCGTGAGGCCGCGCCACTCGGAGCACGCGCCGACCTTGATCTTGCGGCCCGTTTCGTCGGCGATGACGGGGTACCCCGCGCCGTCGTCGAGGCCCGCGCAGGCCGCGGGAACGAGGGCCGCCATGCGCTCGCGCAGGGTGCGACCGGGCGGGCCGTAGGGCGCTGTGGCGATGTCGGCCATGCGCGCGACGAGCGCGTCGCGGGTGCGGTCGGGAAAGAGGTTGAAGCCCGCGTAGAGCGGCGCGTCGGGGTCGCCGCGGCACGTCGAGAGCGCCCACACGAGGGACGGCGCGAAGAGGTCGTCGCGCGCGTCGCCCTGCGACACCGCGCCGTCGCGGGCGCAGGCGCGCACCGCGGCGCCGAGGGGCTCGCAGCGGTCGCGCACCGCGGCGAGGTAGCGCGCGTGCGCGGGGAGCGCGCGCAGGAGGTTGACGAACACCGCCGCGACGCAGCCGCCGTCGTCGCGCGCGAGGGGGCGCACGAGCGCCTCGACGAGGGCGGGCGACGGCGCGTCGAGCGACCCATCGGGCGACGGGTCGGGCAGGCGTACGGTGATCATCACCGGCGCGTCGCGGGCCTGTCCGCGCGGCGGTCGCCCCGTGCGGAGCGCGCGCGCGTGGCCCCGCGCGGCCTCGTCGAGGCTCCGGCGCAGGGGCGCGGCGCGCCACAGGAGGTTCAGGTCGTAGCCGAAGTCGGCGAGGGCCGCGGGGCGCCCGCCGAGGGCCTCGGCGACCACGGCGCCGTCGGCGGTGATCGCGAGCTGCCCCGGCGTGGGGTCGACGCGCGACGTCGGCGGAATCACCCGGGCGCGCGGCAGCGCTTCGGAGACGGTCCGGAGCGCGGCGCTCCCCGCCCACCCCTCGCCGACGAGGTGCACCGGGGCGCTCGCCCAGGGCTCGAGGGAGGCCGCCACGCAGCGCAGCGCGTCGAGGGCGACGGGCGCCGCGGGGTGGTGCCAGAGCACGCGCGACGGGGCCGCCGGGGCGATGTCGGCGAGCGTGGCGACGAAGGCCTCGCGGCTCGCGAGCCCCAGCGCCGACTCGATCGCGCCCGCCACCGCGGCGGGGTCGGGCTCGGCGGGGGCGCGCAGAAAGACCACCCAGTCGTCGCCCGCGCTCACCGCGGCGGGGTCGGCCGGGCAGCCGCGCAGGTCGGCGCGCAGGGCGAGGTCGTCGAACACGCGGGGGAGGTCCGCGGGGGCCACGAGCCCGCCGCGCGCCTCGACGCCCACGTCGCGCTGACGGCACGCGTGCATGGCGGCCTGCCACCAGGGAGCGAGCTCGTCGGGGGTCGGCGCGTCGGGGCCCTCGACGGACCAGAACGAGATCCCCGCGATGGCGCCGAGCGCCTCGTCGGCGTAGCGCGGCAGGTCGGCGAGCCCCGTGAGGCTCGCGCGGGTCACCGGGTGGTCGAGCACGACGCGCGCGCGCAGCCGCACGGCCTCGCGGATGCCGCGCTCGACCTCGGCGAAACGACCGTACGCGCCCGTCGAGGCTTCGAAGACCTCGGGCACGTGCGAGGGGAACAGCACCCGCAGGGCGACGCCCTGCTCGCGCGCGCGATGCGCGAGGGCGGCCCAGTCGAGGGGCTCGCGGAAGGCGCCTACCTTCACGGGCTCGCTCACGCGTCGCCTCGCCGCGGACGAAAGATGGCGACCTGGTGCCCGCGGCCCGCCACGACGGCGCCGTCCTCGTGGAGGGCGAACGCGGTCCACGCGCCCGGGGCGTCGAAGCGCTCCACCGCCCTGCCGCTCGCGGCGTCGTGCACGCGCACGCCCCCGACGCCGCCCTCGGCGTAGCGCCCCTCGCAGAAGGCGCCGCGGCGCTCCTGCGCGACGCGTATGCGATGGAGCGCGGGCTCGACGCGGCGGAGCCTCTCCCACGACCAGCGCTCGCAGGCCCCGAGCTCGACGAGGCTCCACCGCGTGGTCTCGTCGTCGCCCCACGAGAGCAGCGCGTCGGGGCCGAGCGCGCACACGCCGCGCAGGGGCAGCTCACGGTTTTGCAAGGCTGCGATGACGGCCCCGTCGAGGCCGCGCACCTCCAGCGAGGCGCGCGCGGTTGACCAGGTGACCACGCGCCCGTCGGCGAGGGCGATGGCGTCGTCGGCGTCGCAGGGCCACACCTCCGAGGCGCCTCCGTCGGTCGACCAGCGCCGCGCGTGACCGTCGTCCGAGAGGGACAGCAGGCGCCCGTCGGCGAGGGCGACGACGACGCGCACCCCCGCGGTGTGGCCGCGCATCACGGCGAGGGGCTCTCCCGTCGCCGCGTCCCAGCGCCGCACGGTGTGGTCCCCCGACCAGGTGATCACCGCGCCGTCGTCGAGCAGGCGCGCGCCGAAGAGGGGGCCGTCGTGGCCGCGGAGCACCGCGAGGGAGGCCCCCGTGGCGATGTCCCAGAGCCGCGCGGTGTGGTCTTCGGACCACGAGAGCGCGCGCCCGTCGTCGAAGACCTCGACCCACGTCACGGGCGCTGCGTGCCCTTCGAAGACCTCGTCGATGCAATCGCCGCGGAGGTCCCAGCGCCGCAGGGTGCCGTCCTCCGACCAGGTGAGCAACTTGTGCCCCCACGGGCGCGTCGCGCCGCGCACGGCCCCGCTGTGGTGCCCGACGGGGCGCCGCGCGAGCGCCGCCGGCGGCTCCCACACGCGCAGGGCGCCGTCATCGGACCACGAGAGCATCGCCCCGTCGCCGCGCAGCCGCGCGCCCGCGACGGGACCCTCGTGCCCCGCGAGCACGGTGCGGGCCCTGCGCTGCGCGGGGTGCCACACGCGCAGGGTGCCATCCTCGGACCACGACACGACGGCCTCGCCGTCGGCCACGAGGGCCCCGCGCACCGCGTCGCGGTGGCCGCGGAGGGTGACGCGGCCCTCGCCCGCCGCGAGGTCCCACACGCGCAGGGTGCCGTCGTCGGACCACGACACCGCCTCCCCCGACGGCAGGAGCGCCGCCCCGCGCGGGGGGGCCTCATGGCCGCGGAGGGTGACGCGCACCGACTCCGTCGCGACGTCCCACACGCGCAGGGCGCCGTCGTCGTGGCCGGTGAGCACACGCGCCCCGTCGAGCGCCTGCGCGAAGAGGCACCGCCCGAAGGCCCCGTCGAGGGTGGCGCGCGGTCGGCCCGTCGCGAGGTCCCACACGCGCGCGGCGCCGTCCCACGACCACGAGAGCAGCGCGTTGTCGCCGACGAGGCGCGCGCCGTCGACGCGGTTGCGGTGCCCGCGGAGCACGGCCTCGCAGCGCCCCGCCGCGAGGTCCCACACGCGCAGGGTGCGATCGTCGGACCACGTCACCGCGCGCCCCGCGCCCGCATCGAGGCCGCCGCGCACGGGCGCCTCGTGCCCGCGGAGCACGGCCTCGCAGCGCCCCGTCGCGAGGTCCCACACGCGCGCGGTGCGGTCGCGCCCCCACGAGAGCGCGGCGTCTCCGCCGAGGAGGGTCGCACCGTCGATGGCGCCGTCGTGCCCCGCACACACCACGCGCACGCCGTCGCCACCCCACGCGCGGAGGGTGCCGTCCTCCGACCACGAGAGCGCCCGCCCGCCGGGCAGCGCGAGGGCCCCGTGCACGGCGCCGCGGTGGCCCGCAAACACCACGCACACGCCGTCGTCGCCCCACGCGCGGAGGGTGCCGTCCTCCGACCACGAGAGCGCCCGCCCGTCGTCGAGGAAGACCGCGCCCTCCACGGCGGCGCCGTGGCCCCGCAGCACGGCGAGGCACCCGTCGGAGTCGTCGCCCCACGCGCCGCTCGACCCCTCCGATCGACCGGCCTCACGCGGCTCCGGGGCGGCATCCATCGGCGCGGATCGTACCCCCGCGGCCCCCGATGCAACCACTCGCAAGTGCAGCCCTCAGTGGTGCGCGAGGGGCGCGAAATCGTCGCCCGCGAGGCGCGCGGTCGCGAAGGTCTCGACCGCGCGAAAGGCCTTCGCCAGCGGTGGATTCTTGAGTTCGAAGGCGTCGGCCACGGCGCCGAGCTCCTCGGCCAGCGGGCGGAGCCGGTCGGGGCTCGTCCACGGGCTGAGGCCGTTCATGTCGCCGTACATGGGCTCGACGACGACGTGCGTCCCGCGCGAGGTCACGAGCTCGGCGAAGCGGTGCAGGTCGCCCATGACCATCTCCGAGAGCACGCAGCTCAGGGTGACCTCGAGGGTCTTGTCGCGGGTGTCGCGCAGGGCGCACAGGGCGTCGAGGTTCTCCATCACCCTGGACCACAGGTGCTTGCCGGTCATGCGTACGTGGGTGGCCTCGGAGCCCGCGTTGAGCGAGATGCGCACGCTCGACCAGCGCACGGCCTCGTGGCGCGCCAGAAAGGCCGGCGTGAGCAGCGTGCCGTTGGTGGTGAGCGACACGCGCAGCGACGGGTACGCCTGCTCGGCCACGTCGGCCAGCAGGGCGAGGTAGTTGCGGCTCATGAGGGGCTCGCCGGGCCCCGACACCGTGAAGCTCATGAGCGAGGGGAGCCACGTGATGATCTCGTCGCGCCGCGCGTCGGTGAGCTCGCCGTAGGAGCCCTTGGGGCCCACGCAGAAGCCGCACTCGATGTTGCAGTGGCTCGCGACGCCCATCACCAGGTTGAGGGGCTTCGCGTCGAGCACCCAGCGCCCCGCGCGCATCTCATCGAGGAGCTGGTTGCGGTTGGCCACCACGCGGGGGCTCAGCTCGCGGTCGGGAACGGCGAGGAGCTCGGTGCCGCGGTCCTCGACGCCCATCACCGTGCGGCACATCGCGCGGCAGTGCTTCGACGGCGTCGCGCTCGCGAGCATCTGGCGGCGTATCACGCGCAGCAGGGGGTTGTTCCACAGGGCGGCGAGGGTCAGCGGCTCGTTGTCGGTGCAGTGCCACACCGAGCGATGACTGCGGCGCGCCTCGCGCAGCATGTCGTTCCACGCCTTGACGGTGATGCCCATGGCCTCCGCGGCCTCGTCGGGCGCGACGGCGTTCACGATCCACGAGATCGCGCACGGCACCGGGTGGAGCACCGACTCGGTGGCCGACAGCGACGTCCACGGCGCGACGCAGTACACCTCGGGGAGCCCGCGCTCGCTGCGGCTCCAGCGCACACCCGGGGCGCGCGGCCGGTGCGACGCCTCGGGGTCCGCGGCGCTCCGCTGGAGCGCGAGGGCCTCGTCCGTCGCGAGCGGGGTGACCTGCGTGAGGGCGGGGGCTCCGTGGGCGCCCGTCCACGCGCAGCGCAGCGACCAGGCGCAGCGGGAGCACACCGCGCCGAGGCCGTGGAGGGGCGCGCGCTGGTCGTCGGCGCGGGTGGGCACGAGGTCAGCGCGGCGGGCCTCGGGGCGCAGCATGCAGGGGGCGTATCCCTGGGCCACGTCCATGTGCAGGCGCGCGTGGTTGGGCAGAACGTCGGGCAGCGCGGCGAGCTCGAGGGAGAGCCGGTCGAGCTCCTCCCACCCCGTGTCGGCGCCGAGCACGGGCAGGCGCCGCGGGTCCGGGCGCTCCGTCGGAGCCCGCCGCACGATGAGGTCGGCCTTGTCGCCGAGGCGCTCGGCGCACGTCAGAATCGTCTCGCGCAGCCCGTCGACGGTGTCCGGGTGCACGAGCACCGCGACCACCACCGTGACCCCGCGCTCGGCCAGGGAGACCAGCGCGTCGAGGGCGCGCGGGAGCGAGGCCTCGCGGCCCGTGAGGGCGCGCGCGCGGGCTGCGTCGTCGGTGGGCACCATGGCCACGACGCCGTCGACCCGCGCGTCGATGAGGCGCGCGCACACGGCGTCGGCGTCGGTGCCGCCGAGCGAGGCGACGGGGCCCTCGACGTCGACCCACGCGTGCGGGTTCTGCTTCGCCCACGCCGTCCACGCCCCGAGGTCGCCGTAGCGAAACGCGTCGCCGCCGTGGAGGCGCACCACGCGTCGGTCGTCGCCGGGGTTGCCGCTCGGGGCGCGGTCCCACCCGCCCGGCGGCTCGACGGCGCGGCAGTGGGCGCACCACGGACAGGAGCCCTCGCAGCGCAGCGTAACGCAGTGGCGAAACGCCCCCTGCCACAAGCGCGCGAGGTGGGCATCCATGCGCGATGGGTAGCCCATCGCCGGGGGAAGCGTCAACGGAGGGTGAAAGCGCGCGCGGGGTGAAATTTCGTGGGCCGCGATGGGCGCGATCGACTAGAAATCATGGGCCTTCCATCGTCGGTGCGCAGCGCTCGACGAGGCGAACGCCCACAAAGGATCCGTCGACCATGGCCGAAGAGCAGAAGCCATCAGACGAGTCGCCTCCGTCGCCTCCGTCGCCCGCTCCTCGCACGCGCCCCAACGTGTGGGTCGCGGCCGCGGTGGTGCTCGTCGCGGCGGGGTTTCTGGCGCTCAACCTCCGCCACCGCACGGGGGCGCAGGGCCCGCGCGCGTCGAGCGGTCAGGCCTCGCGCGGCGGCATCACGGGCCGCTCGACGCCCCCGCGCGTCGGCGGCGGTGACGGCGGCGGCGGCGATGGCAGCGTCGTGGATAGCGTCCCCCGCGCCGAGGCGCAGGCCGGCTCGCCCGCGCTGGCGATCTTCGCGCCGCTGCGCGTGGGCGCCACGCTGGGCAACGGCACGGTCGAGCACATCACCGAGGTGATCGACGGCCGCATCCTGGTGACGTTTCGCATCGGCGACGAGGTCGGCACCTACGGCATCATGCTGTACACGCCCGAGGCGTCCGACCTCCTCCACGCGGGCCGCTATGTGATCTACGTGCACGGCACGCCGTCGCCCGCCCTCAACGTGCTCGGCAACAACCTCGTCGAGGTGCTCAGCCGACACCAGAGCCTCCCCGTGCCCCCGGGCCTGCGCGCCATCGACCTCCGCCCTCACTGAGGGCGCCCTCCCCTCACCCACGCATCGCGGGCGAGGCCACGTGGCGCGGCGCCGTGGGGCGCTCCCACGACTCGCGCAGCGCCTCCACGATGGCCATCGCGGTGGCCATCGCGTCGCGCCCCTCGCGCGCCCGCACGGGCGGCGCCAGGCCCCCCAGCACGGCGTCGCGAAAGCCCGCCAGCATGGCCTCGGCGTCGCTGCCGCGCTCCACCGAGGTGGTGCGGTCGCCCGAGGCCGAGTCGTGCACGATCACCTCGCCCGCGGCGTCGCGGCGCCACACGAGGCGCTTGCCCCGCTCGCCCGTCACCGCGAGCTCGTCGCTCGCCGCCGAGGCCTCGCAGTCGAGCACCAGCTCGGCCCGTACGCCGCTCGGGTACACGAGCTCGGCGCGCACGAGCTCGGGCCGGTGGGCGCCCTTCGCGCTCGCCTCGACCACGGTGCCCTCAGCCCCGCCCGCCGCCGCGCCGAGCGCGTACACCGCGTGGTAGAGCGTCTGGTAGAGGCCCTCGCGGCCCCAGGTGGCGGGCGCGTCGGGGCTCGTCGGCGTCGCGCGCTTCGTGAGGGTCGCGCGGAGCACGCGGCCGAAGGGCCCCGCGAGCTGGGCGCGCAGCATCGCCACGCCGGGGGTGAAGAGCACCGCGTGGGCGGGCATCACGGCCACGCGGTCGCCCAGGCGCACGAGGGCGTCGGCCTCGTCGAGGGTGCGCGCGAGGGGCTTCTCGACCAGCATCGGGAGCCCCCGGTCGGCCGCGAGGGTGGCGAGCGCGAGGTGCGCGAGCGTGGCCGCGGCGATCACCACGGCGTCGGGCTTCACCGCGTCGAGGAGGGCCGCAGAATCACGCTGGAGCTCTAGGCCCGCGAAGGGCCCCGGGTCGCGGTCGAGGAGGTGCGGCGAGGCCACGCCCACGAGGCGGAGGCCGGGCACGTTGGCCATCGCGCGGGCGAGGCGCTGCGCCTGGTGTCCGCTGCCGAGCAACGCGACGCGGAGGGTGCGCTCGGGCTGCGCGCGCAGCACGGTGAGCCGCCGCGGGTCGCGGGGGGCCGCGGGCGGCGGGGCGAGCGCCTCGGGCTCGTCGCGGGGGGTCACGCGCAGGGCGGGGTGGGCGTCGCGGAAGTCGAGCGGCGGGCGCACCGCGGCGATGGCGCGGGCCTCGTCGGCGGTGAGGGGAACCCCCTCCACGGGCGCGAGCTCGTCGAAGCCGTAGCGGGCGGCGTAGGGCTTCCAGAGGCCGACGCACTGCGGTGAGAAGCGGCAGCGGTCGCACTGGGGGCCGCGGATCTTCTGCGGCTCGTCGTCGGCGTGGGCCTGCGGAGACATCTCGACGAAGTCGCTCCAGGGCACGAACTCGCCGAGAAAACACGGCGGAATGCCCTGGCGCGAGCCGACGATGAAGTGAACCTTGCGGGCGACGAAGCGCCGCATGGCCGCGCGCAGGTACGGCATCACGTCGGAGATGCGCGGCACCAGCGAGAGGTTCTCGAGGGCCTTGAACTGCGGCGTGATGAACGCGAACGAGACCCCCACGCGGTCGCCCCAGGTGTCGGCCACGAAGTCGGCGAAGCGCGGCAGGTACGGGTAGTTGATCGACGAGATCACGTGGTTGAGGTCGACGCGCACGCCCGCGTCGAGCATGGCGTGAATGGACCGCACGGTGCGCTCCCAGTCGCCCACCTTCGAGGTGGTGCGCCGCGCGAGGAGCTCGTCGTGCGCGTGCATCGAGACGAAGGCCTTGGTGAGCCCGGCCTCCACGAGGGGGCGCACCTTGGCGGGCGCGTCGATGAGCGCCCCGTTGGTCACCAGCTCGATGTCGTGAATGCCCAGCCGCGACGCCGCGCGGAGGTAGTGCACGAGGTCTTTCGAAAGGGTGGGCTCGCCGCCGCTGAACGAGATGTATTTCACCCCCGCGCGGGCGAGCCGCGCGATGCGCCGAAGCATCTCGCCGGAGTCGCGAAACACGTTCTCGGTGGTCTCGTTGGCGCTGCAGAAGGGGCAGTCTTGGTTGCAGTGCACCGTGGGGCGCAGCACGCGGTTGATCACCTGCGAGGCGGCCTCGCGCTGGTGGTCGTGCCACTCGCGGCGCGGCGTGGTGCGCTGGTCGACGAGCTTGCGCGGCTTCGCTTCGAAGGGCGCGAGGCCGACGCTCCCGTGGGCGACGCGGTACGCGTCCGAGGGGCCGGCGCACTGGTTCTTCATGGCGCAGCGGGCGCACGCGTCGGCGAGGGCGAAGCCGCCGCGGCGCGTGACGGGCTTGCGCGGGTCGAAGCGGTGCCTCCGCTGGTGCGCCTCGTCGTGGGCCACGGCGCAGAACGGCACCGCGTCGAACTCGTGCATCGCCGTCGCGACGCCCAGCGCGTCGCAGCGCAGGAGCGCCTTCGAGAGCGCCTCGCGCACGTCTCCCCACGCGGGCGGGGCGAGCACCGGTGGCTGCGGCCGCACGGGCACGTAGAAGCGCATCGACGCGAGGGTGGGCACGGCCCGGTGCGCCAGCTCCACGAGCTCGGCGAGCGACTGGAGGCGCGGCGAGAGCAGGGGCGCCTCGACGGACACCTTGAGCCCCGCGGCCGAGGCCGAGCGCATGGCGCGCAGGGCCGTCACGAGCGCGCCCGACGCGCCCGCGACGCGGTCGTGCACGGGCGTGGCGTGCGAGAAGAGCGGGACGATCACCGCGTCGACGCCGGCGTCACGGAGCGCCCCGGCGGCCTCGGGGGAGGTGAGCGACGCGCCGTGGGTGCGCACGGCGATCTCGCGCCATCCCTGCGCGCGCGCGGCCGCGAGCACCCTCGCGAACGCGGGCACGGTGAGGGCGTCGCCGCGAAACTCGAGGCGCTCGCCGCCGCCCTTGAGAACGCTGGGGAGCCCGCTCCCGTCGAGCCCCGTGGGGGCGTCGTGGCAGTCACAGACGGTGCACGCAGGCGCGCATCGTCCACCGAGGTTCACCTGTGCCATCGCGCGCGCCATCGAGCGGCGAGTCTCGCTCAGATCCCGAACGGAAACACCCTGCCGAGCATCGGTGCGACGCGCGCCAGGGTGAACACCGCCCGCTCGCCCGCGAGCACCCGCAGCGCGGCGGGCTCGTCGACCACGCCGTCGCCCCTGGCGAACACGCCTGCGATGGCGCGTTCGAAGCGCGCGCCCACGGCGCCGGGCTCCGGCGAGAGGCCCCCCACCACCGTGTCGTAGCGCACCGCGGCGCCCCCGCGGCGGGCGCCCGCGAGGCCCACCAGGCGCGCGTGGTCGACGTAGAGCACCGGCCGCGCGAGGCGCGCGCGCAGCCGCTCGGCCCCCTGCGGGTCGCGGCGGGCGAACATCGCGAGCACCGCGCGCGCCTGCGCCACCGCGCGCTCGCACCCGTAGGTGCACGGAAACGACGGCAGCACGTGCGCGAACAGGTTGTTGAGCTCCCACGCGAAGCCCTTCTTCTCGGCCACCGTGCGGGCGAGCGCGGCGTAGCGAAGGGCCGTGTTGTTCGATCGGTCGTCGAGGGCTTCGAACGCGCGCACGCAGCAGGGCGGATACCCGAGGATCTCCCCCATCTCGCCGAGGCGCTCGGAGGGCCCCTTGGGGGTCTGATAGATCTCCCACGCGCGCCGCGCCGCGCTCGCGTCGCGCGCGATGAAGAGGTCGACGTGCGTGCCCTCTCCGTCGGGTGTGTTCGCGCGCTCGCGGCGGTCCGTCACGTCGTCGCGGGTGCGGGCGTAGTGCACCGTCTCGACCGCGAACTCACGGTACTTCTCGATCAGCGCGGGGGCCTCGTCGCGCGCAACGGTGAGGTACAGGGCGGGCTTGATGCCCTCGAGAAAGGCCCACTCCTCGAGGCGCGGAACGCTCACCGACGCGTCGTCGCGGGCGGGCTCGCGCACCTCGAAGGCACCGCTCGCCACGAGCCCCGCGGCGAGGAGCACGTCCCTCGGCGCCTCGGCCGCGCGCGCGGCGTCACCGACCCGCTTCCACGCCTCGCGGTCGCTCGCGGGCGGCGTCGCCCCTCTCCCCTCCCCCTCTCCCCTTCGGGAGCGTGGGTCGGGGGGTGAGGTCACCGCGGGCGTGTGGCGAATCATCGCGAAGCGCGGGCCCATGGCGCGCACCACCTCGCGGGCCACGAGCTCGGCGGGGGCGCTCCATCGCTCGGGGTGGCGCTCGAGCCAGCGCACGATCTCGCCCAGCATCTTGAGCTCCTCGTGCTTGCCGATGCGCTGGTAGATCACGTCGTGGGCGCCGTACGCGCGATCGGTCGCGTCGTGCTTGAAGCGCCACGGCACCTCGGCCTCGTAGCCGTAGCGGCGCGCCGAATCCATCGCGTCGTAGGCGAAGCGATCGATCACCAGGCCCTCGTGGAGGGCTTTGTAGTGCAGCGCCGTGTCGGGGTAGAGGCGGAGCTTGGAGCGCGCGATCTGACCGCGAAACTCACCGAGGCCCGTGCGCTCGATGGCGGCGAGGTTGAGGGTGATGTCCGAGAGCTCGGTCCAGGGGTTCCAGAGCACGAAGCCGAAGGCCGCGGGGGTGTCCGACCACGACTTCGGGTACTTGCGCCGGAGGCGCCGGCACTCGTGAATGGCGCGCTCGTTCTCTTCGACGGTGACGCCCTTGTTGTAGAGGTCGAGCTCCTTCTGCGACAGGTTCTCGATGCCCACGAGAAACAGCAGAATCTTGTGGCCCGCGCGCTCGGCTCCCTGGAGGGCGCGCTCGAGCACGGGCATGGCGCCGAGAAACCAGTCGGCGCGCGTCTCGATGAGAATCTCCATCGGCCGCTGCGCCCGCTCGCGCACCCGCTCCACGAGGGGAACGAGGTACGGAAAGGGGTTCTGGTCGTTCACCTGGATGCGCGCGGTGTCGGGCTCGCTCGCCAGAATGTGGTCGAGCTGCACGAGCACCGAGGCCAGCGTCTCGCCCGCGGGCACCCGGGGGACGCCCCCCGTCGCGCAGAACGAGCAGCCCTTGAGCACCACCTTGGTGCTATCGGGGAAGGGCACGCCGCGAAAGTGCGGGTTCGCGCGAACGTCTTGCCCGTAGGCGCATCCGGGGCTCCCGTGCACCACCGCGGGGCGGTCGGGGCTGCGCCGCGCGCCCACCGAGATGCGCACGAGGTTGTCGGCCGTGTGCGCCCGCTCGAGCGCCACCGGCGGAATGACGAACGCCTCCGGGGGCACCGCGCTCCCCTCGCCCGCGGCATGTGCGATGGCGACGAGGGTGCCCACCTGGCCGATGGTGATCGTGTGGTCGGTGCCCTCGAAGGCCGTGCGCGGGTCGCCGAGGTACACCCACACCACGCCCGGGAGCCTCTCGCGCAGGCGCGCGAAGACGGCCTCGCTCCAGAGGCGCACGTAGGCGCACACGCCGTAGCGGCCGCGGAGCTTGTCGGCGAGCGCGTCGACGGACGAGAGGTCGCCCGCGTCGGGGCTGTCGATCGCCGGGAGCGTGGTTTCGAACAGGTCGTTCGCGATCCCCTCGCGCGTCAGCGAAGACGACAGCGCGGGGACGAGGTCGTCGTGAATGAAGTTCCTGCTCTGGTCGACCTGAAACAGCAGGACGGCGACGGAGGCCGGGGCCATCACGGGCGACTGTCGCACAGGGCATTTCGCGCGCGCAACGCGGCGGTTCCCCATTCCGACAGGTTGGCGGTATGTTCGCGCGCAGAAGGACACTGCCCACGATGTCGGAGCCCACGTCAGAAGAGGTCGCGAAGCCCCTGGAGGCCGCCGAGATGCCCGCGGCGGAGGCCGCCGAGAAGCCCGCCGAGCCCGCGGTGGAGGCCGCCGAGAAGCCCGCCGAGCCCGCGGTGGCCGACGGCCTCGTGAAGCACTACTTCGAGAGCGGCCGCGTGTGCTGCGAGGCCACGTACGCCAACGGCGTGAAGGAGGGCCCCGGCAAGATGTTCTACACAACCGGCGCCCTCTACGCGAACGAGAGCTACACCAACGACGTGCTCAACGGCCCCACCACGACCTACTACGAGACGGGCGTGATGCAGGCCGAGCTCACGTACGTCGACGGCCTCCTCGACGGCGCCGTGAAGGAGTACTTCCCCAGCGGCCGCGTCGCGGCGACGTACGCGTACAAAGCGGGCCGCAAGCACGGCCCCGCGGCGGTCTACAACGAGGCCGGCATCGTCGAGAAGCGCCTCACCTACCAGCACGACGAGATCGCCTCCGAAGAAGCGGGTCCGTGACGCTTCGGGCCCTCGCGCTGGCCCTCGCGCTGCTCTCGCTCGGAGGCGTCGCCCGGGCCCAGGGCGGCGACCCGAGCACCTGCCACCCCGCGGTGCACGCGTGGGCGTCGCGCTGCAGCGCGCGGGGCCTCCGCGTCGAGGCGCTCCAGTGCCCCAACGGGGCGATCATCATCGTCGACGCCGCGGGCCTCCGCGTCGAGCTCGCGCGCGACCCGCGCCGGGGCTTCCGCCGCGCGGGCCCCTGGGGCATCTCCCCCATCGGCAGCTTCTCCGACTGGAACGCCGTCGCCCCCGCCCTCCGCGCCGCCCTCGATCAGGTCGTCGCCTGCGCCGGCGCCGCCCCGCTCCCCGCGGAGGGCGAGGTCTCGCTGCGCCCGAGCGTGCGCGCGTCGCCGGGCGCCGGGGTCGCCCGCCACCACGACGCGCCCCCCGCGGCCTGGCAGTGCGTCCCGTGGCTCCTGCTCGGCGCCCTCGCCCTCTCGCTCGCCGCG
>Ga0164294_10003517_pt1 | contig 13897 bp, 13 predicted proteins | sample GEODES005metaG_FD_111479 | JGI IMG/M metagenome (GOLD analysis project Ga0164294, IMG submission 111479) | Oligotrophic lake water microbial communities from Sparkling Lake, Wisconsin, USA - GEODES005 metaG | ecosystem: Environmental > Aquatic > Freshwater > Lake | place: USA: Sparkling Lake...
ACGGCCTGCGCCCGGATGTGCCCGACGCCGAGCGGCTGGCAGCATGGTGCGAGGGGCGCACCGGCTTCCCCTTCGTCGACGCCTGCCTGCGCGCGCTTGCCGCCCACGGCTGGCTCAATTTCCGCATGCGGGCGATGCTCGTATCCTTCGCCAGCTACCAGCTCTGGCTGCCCTGGCGCGCGACGGGGCTGTATCTCGCGCGGCAGTTCGTCGACTATGAGCCGGGCATCCACTGGTCGCAGGTCCAGATGCAGTCGGGCACCACCGGGATCAACACGATGCGCGTCTACAATCCGGTCAAGCAAGGCCACGATCAGGACCCGCAAGGGCGCTTCGTACGCCAATGGGTGCCCGAAGTGACCGCGGTGCCCACCCCGCTGATCCATGAACCGTGGACGTGGGACGGCGCGGCCAGCCTCGCCTATCCGCCGCCGATCGTCGATCACGCCAAGGCCGCTGCCGCCGCGCGGGAGGCGCTCCACGCGGTGCGCAAGGCGACCGGACACCGGGTGGCCGCAAGCCGGATCGCCGAAAAGCACGGCAGCCGCAAGGCCGGGATGCCGATGACAGGCAAGACGTCGCGCCGGCGCGCGGCAACCTCGCAATTGGCGCTCGATCTGTGAGCCGTCTGGTCCTCGTGCTGGGCGATCAGCTCAGCCCCGCGCTGTCCTCGCTGCAAGCGGCGGACAAGACGCGTGACCGCGTGCTGATGGCCGAAGTCTGGGACGAGGCCACCTATGTGCGCCACCACAAGAAGAAGATCGCGTTCCTTTTCAGCGCGATGCGCCATTTCGCCGAGGAACTGCGGGCAGAGGGCTGGACGGTCGATTATGTGACGCTCGATGCGCCCGGCAATAGCGGCAGTTTCACCGGCGAAGTCGCCCGCGCCGTCGCCGCGCACCGGCCCGAAGGTATCCTCGTCACCGAAGCGGGCGAATGGCGCGTGGCGCAGATGATCGCGGGTTGGGAAGCGGCGCTCGGCCTGCCGGTCGAAGTCCTCCCCGATACGCGCTTCGTCTGCCCACTACCAGTGTTCCGCGAATGGGCGCAAGGCCGCAAGGCGCTCAGGATGGAGTACTTCTACCGCGACATGCGCCGCCGCACCGGCCTCTTGATGGAGGGCGACAAGCCTGCCGGAGGCGAATGGAACTACGACGCGGAGAACCGCAAGGCCGCCGCGCCCGATCTGTTCATGCCGCGCCCGCCGGTCTTTGCGCCAGATAGCGTCACGCAGGAGGTGATGGCGCTGGTGGAGGCCCGCTTCGGCAACCACTTCGGCGATCTCGAGCCGTTCCAGTTCGCCGTCACCCGCGCTGGTGCAGAGGCCGCTTTCGCCGCCTTCCTGCAACGCGCGCTGCCCCGTTTCGGCGATTATCAGGATGCGATGCTGGAGGGCGAACCGTTCCTCTATCACGCCGTCATCGCGCAGTATCTCAACTGCGGGCTGCTCGATCCGCTGGCAGTCTGCCGCGCGGTGGAAGCGGAATGGCGCGCGGGCCGGGTGCCGCTGAATGCGGCCGAGGGCTTCATCCGCCAGATCATTGGCTGGCGCGAATATGTGCGCGGGATCTACTGGCTGACGATGCCCGGCTACGAGCGGCGCAACTTCCTTGAGCATACGCGGGCCCTGCCCGATTTCTACTGGACCGCCGAGACTGACATGGCCTGTCTGCGCGCCGCCGTGACCCAGACGCGCGAGCACGCCTATGCGCACCATATTCAGCGCCTGATGGTGACGGGCACGTTCACGCTCATCGCCGGGATCAATCCGCACGCGCTCCACGAATGGTATCTCAGCGTCTACGCCGATGCCTATGAATGGGTCGAGCTGCCCAATACCGTTGGCATGAGCCAGTTCGCCGATGGCGGGATGCTCGCCTCCAAGCCCTATGCGGCGAGCGGGGCCTATATCAACCGCATGTCGAATTACTGCGGCGCGTGCCGGTTTGACGTGAAGCAGCGAACCGGCCCCGATGCCTGCCCGTTCAATCCGCTCTACTGGGATTTCATCGCCCGCCACCGCGACAAGATCGGCAGCAATCCGCGCATGGCGCAGATGGTGCGGACTTACGACAAGTTCGCCGATGCGGAAAAGGCGCGGATTGCGCAGAGCGCCAAGGCGGTGCTCGGGAAGCTCTGATCGTTCGAACTATTCGAACCGCAGCCCCGGAATCTTGTGCCTGTTGCGAACGGCCACCAAGCCCTAGATTGCCGCGCATGAAACAGCCCGTGTTCTTCCTCTCGCATGGCGGGGGCCCCTGGCCCTGGCTCGACGGTCCGTTCCGCGAAGGCTTCGCCTGGCTCGAAGCCTCGCTGAAAGCGCTGCCCGCGCAGCTTCCCGAACCCCCGCGCGCGGTGCTCGCCGTCTCGGGCCATTGGGAGGAGGCGGAATTCACCGTCTCCAGCGCCGCGCAGCCGGGCATGGTCTATGACTACTATGGCTTTCCCGAGCACACCTACCACATTAGCTATCCCGCGCCCGGCGATCCCGCGCTGGCGGCGCGGGTGCGCGAACTGGCAGCTGCGGCGGGCATCGCGGTGGCCGATGATCCCGCGCGCGGGTTCGATCACGGCACCTTCTCGATGATGCAGCCGATCCGCCCCAAGGCAGACCTGCCGGTGGTCAGCCTCTCGATGAAGTTGGGATATGATCCTGCCGCCCACCTCGCGCTAGGCCGCGCGCTTGCCCCCTTGCGCGAGGAGGGCGTGGTGATCATGGGCTCGGGGCTTTCCTATCACAATTTGCGCATGTTCGACGCGCGTGCTGCCGAACCGTCCGCCCGGTTCGACGCATGGCTGCGCCAAACTTTGCTCGATCTGGAACCCGAGGCCCGCGCCGCTGCGCTGGAGCGCTGGGATCAGGCCCCCTTTGCCCGCGTCGCCCACCCGCGCGAGGATCACCTCATTCCGCTGATGGTCGCTGTCGGCGCCGCGGGTGATGATCCGGGCCTGTGCATCTATTCCGAGAACGGCCTGCGCGGCGGGATCACTGCTTCGGCTTATCGCTTCGGTGAAGACGTTACGCCTAGCGGTTTCGACCGACTCGGCGCAGACCATGCCGCAGGCGTGCTATCGACGTAGAATGGACATCACCGGGTCCTGACCAGGCCTGACCTTCCGAAAAAGGGGCTCGGCCATGGATCGCAGACAACTCTTGATCGGCGCTGGCGGGGCGGCCGCAATCGGTGTGGGCGCGGTGGGCCTGACCATGGCCGGGATGGGGACCGCTGCGGATTATGCGCGCGGGATTGCCGGCTTGCGCGCGCCGCTCGCCGATCCGGCCTCGCTGGCCGAGCTTGTCCGCTATGCCGTGCTCGCGCCCAACGGGCACAACACGCAGCCCTGGCGGTTTCGCGCCGGGCGGGGCCAGATCGCCATCCTGCCCGATCCCGCCCGCCGCACGCCGGTGGTCGATCCGGATGATCACCATGTCTTCGTCAGTCTCGGCGCGGCTGCGGAGAATCTGGCGCTGGCCGCGGCGGCGCGGGGGCAGCCGGGGGCCGTGCGGTTCGATCCGGCAAACGGCGGCGCGGTACTGTTCGATTTCGTGAGCGGATCGACGGCCCGGTCCGCGCTGTTCGATGCGATCCCGCATCGGCAGTCCACCCGCGCCGAATATGATGGCCGCGCGGTCAGCCCGGGCGATCTGGCCACGCTTGCGCAGGCAGCAGCGGTGCCGGGTGTCGATCTGGTGCTGCTCACTGACCGGCCAGGGATCGACCGGCTGCGTGATCTGATCCTGACGGGCAACAGCGCGCAGATGGCGGATCCGGCCTTCGTGCGCGAGCTCAAGGCCTGGCTGCGATTCAACCCCCACGAGGCGCTGCGGCGCGGCGACGGGCTCTACAGCGTGGCGAGCGGCAACCCGCCGCTGCCCGATTGGCTCGGCCCGGCCGCGTTCGACTGGCTTGCCAGAGCTTCGTCCCAGAACGATGCCTATGCGCGGCAGGTCGGCTCGTCGGCCGGGCTTGCCGTGTTTGTCGGTGCACGCGCGGATCCGGCTTCCTGGGTTTCGGTGGGGCAGGCCTGCCAGCGCTTTGCCTTGCAGGCGACCGCGCTCGGTCTCAAATGCGCCTTCATGAACCAGCCGGTCGAGGTCCCGCACTTGCGGGGCGAGCTGGCCGCGCTGATGGGCATGCGCGGGCGGCGGCCCGATCTGGTCATGCGGTTCGGCTATGGGCCGAGCCTGCCCTGGTCGCCGCGCCGTCCGGTGGCCGCGGTCATCGAGGCGTGACGGCGCTGGGCGCGCTCAAGCTGCTCCATACGGTGATCTGGGCTTTCTTTGTCGTTGCGATTGCCGCCATCTGGTTCTTTGCCGCGCAGGGACATCTCGCGGCCGCAGGTTGGGCGATTGCCATTGTCATGCTCGAAGTCGCCGTGCTCGGCCTCAACCGGGGCCGGTGCCCGCTCGGCGGGATCGCCGCGCGGCTGACAACCGATCGCGGCGCGAACTACGATATCTATCTGCCCGCATGGTTGGCGGGGCGGACCGAGCTGATCTTCGGACCGCTGCTGGCAGGCGGCGCGCTGTTTACCGCCCTGCGCTGGGCGATGCTCTAGGGATTGCACTCTTCACAGTGCATCGGATCGGCCGATGCGGCGGCTACGGCGCGTTCCTTGCGGTGGCCGCACCCTGCGCATTGCAGGATGTCCGCGCGGCTGAGCATGGTGGGCGCGGCGCACCAGCCGCAAGGCAGGCCGGCGAGGCGTTCCGTCACGGCAAAGCCGGGCCGCGTGCACTCAGGGCAGCGGCTTCGCGCGCGGCGGATCAGATCGATCATCGCCCGCCGGATGGCACGCATCCGGCGGGGATTGCGATGAGCGCGCATGTCGGTTTCGATATGGGCCGCGCCGGTGAGCGCGGTGGTCCGCGCGATCATGACGGCAAGCTCTGCTTCGGTATCGATGGTCTTGAACAGCGCGAGCTGCGGTGCGGGCTCGCTGTCCAGCACGCCCATCACGATCACGCCGTGTGCCGGAAAGCCCGCCTTGGCCGCAAAGGCGAGGCCTGCCGCGGGATCCGTCACCAAGGCATGCGCGAAGTTGGTGTCCAGCGTCGCGGCGTGGCCGACCAGTTCCAGCCCGGTTTCGCGGTCGATCAGCAGCACAAGTTCACGGTTCAGCGCGGCGAACGGCACCTGCGGGTGCGGACCGAAGCTGCCCTCGCTCGCGAGCCCGACCCGCGCATCGCCCGCAAGCTTGAAGGCCGCCGCGATCTTGGCGCGCGCCGCCTCGCGCGGGGTTCCAGCCCGCGCGATCTCGCGGCTGAACGTGCCGAACCGGTCGGTATCGAGCCCTTCGGCGAGATGGGCGTCCAGCCCGAGGAAGCGCGCGGCAAGGGGGGCGATCGCCCGCTCCTTGCCGTGCATCGTCGCCAGCACGGCCCGCGCGCCATTCCACGGCGGGGGTGAGCCCGCCATCGCTCAGATTGCCATTTCCGCCGCCACCGGTTCTGCCGTCGCGGAGGCGGCCATCGGCTCCCATTGGAGATCACCGGCATAGCGCCATGCCAGCTGGCCCTCGTCGTCGATCGCGAAGAGGTGGAGCCACTTGTTGTCGAACAGCGCGCGCACATTACCATGCTTTTCCAGCACGGCGGTCATCGCCTCGCGCGGGGCCTCGATGCAGACCGAGAGACGCAGCGGCTCGTGCATCAGCGCGTGCCCATCATGGACCGATTGCCAGGGCAGGCCTGCGCGCAAGGGGCCGCCATTGCCCTCGATCACGCCGATCCCGCCGACCACGTTGTGGAGCAGCTTGTTGCCGCCGCCGAACAGCTGCGGCGCCACGCTCGAGCCGTAGTATTGCAGGCTGATCCAGCTCGCGACAACGACCGGCGCGGTCATGATCAGTTCCAGCACGCCGAAACCTTCGTCGCGCCGCCAGACGTAGTCATGCAGGAACGCGCGGCCCGCAAGGCTGCGTCCGGCAGTGCGCAGGCGCGGCGCGGCGATGAATGCCTTACACCCCGCGAGCGCCCATTCGGCGCGGGTTTCCGACCAGTCGCGGCTGCGCGTGATCACGCTCGCGTCGCCCGCCGCGCGCGGCAGGCGCAGCGCGCGTTCGCTGCGGGTGAGCACCGCGGCTGCCGCCAGCCAGCGTTCCGCCTGCGCAATGGCCGCGCCATGCGCGTCGGTGGGCTGGTCCTCGGTGTAGAGCGTGACCGTATCGGTGGTCGTGTCATGCAGCGCAGCCACGAACAGCGTGGCCGACGGGATCACGATGCGCTTGTCGATCAGCCTTGCGCGCACGATGGGATCGTTGAGCAGCCCGGCCAGCAGACGCGCATTGACCTCGCCCGAATAGCCGCCGCACGCGCCGCAATGGAGGCCGCTGGCATGCGGGTTGTTCACGACATTGGCGCCGTGGCCGACGAGCAGGACCAGCGGCGCGAAATCGCCGGTGAGCGACATGGCGCCGAGGATCGAGGCGGCCATGGCCGCGCGTGTCGCTGCATCGGGCGCGGGATCGGCGAAGGGTTTGGGATCGCGCGGCGCCTTGTTGGCCTTGAGGCCAAGCGCATCCTTCACCAGCTTGCCGATATAGATCGGGCCCGCCGCCTCGACGAACGCGAACGAGGAGACTGCGGCCAGCTTGAAGCGGCCCCAGGCCCGCGCGGCGCGGGCGCTGTGGCGGGCATCGGTTGCGCCGGCGCCGCCGGTCCGCGTTGTGAGCCCGGCGTTAAGCAGCACCGGCAGCCGGTGCTCGGCAACATCCGAGGCGAACCGCTGGTGCGAGGCGGTAAGGCCGAAGAAGCCGGCAAAGCCGAGCGTCTGGATCCGCCGGTCGAGCGATTCGAGCGCGCGGCGGAAGATTTCGGAGCGCACGTCGATGCAGAACGCGGCCTGCAGCACAGCGGGCCCTGGATCGACGACTGGCGCTCGAAGCCGGAGAGCGGCGCGGTGAGCGTCTTGGCAAGCGCGCATTGCGCAGCGCGTTCGGCGGCTTCCTGCAGGATCGCATCGATGATCTGGTCCTCGCTCGGCAGGACCGGCTCCTCGTGCGCTTCGATGGCCACCAGCCAGGCCTGCCCGATCTCGCTGCCATAGCGGGTGAGCAAAGCCTGTTCCCAGAGCAGGCGGATGGTCAGGAAATCCGTGATCGTCTCGTCGCTGCGCCCGGCAAGCTCGGCCTGCCAAAGCTCGTAGCGCGCCACGTGCGCCCAGCCGCCAAGCGTCACGAGCAGGCTGTGGAAATAGGTTTCGAGCGCGGCGGGCGGCAATTGCAGTCCGGCAACCGCGCTTGCCAGCGCTTCGGCCGCACGCTCGGGCGCATCGGCCACTAACGCGCCGAAACCGGTCAGCCCGGCGATTTCCGGGGTGAGATCGTGCGTGGCAACGGCTTGCCACGCGGCATAGGCTCCCTTGCCGCGCGGCGCGGCCCAGAGCGCCTGACCCTGATCGAAATAACCGCCCGCCCAGGCGCCGAAGCGCTCGGCGATGATCCCGGGCCAGTCAATGCCCGATGCCTTTGCGGCAAGGTCGGCCACGGTCGGCACGGCCTTGATGGGTGCCGACTCGCGTGCGATTGCGGCGAGCAGCACGCCAACCGAACCCGGCTTGCCCGCCTCGGGCGAAGCGGCGAGCGCGGCGGCAAGGTCATTTTCGGTGATCGCGCCGCTGGCGATGCGCTCGCGGTGCCATGAACGCGGCATGGTCACCGGCGTTCCCGCAACACGCGCCATCAGGGCGGCGGTTTCGGCAAGGGTCAGGCCGGTCTGGCCAAGGTAGGGGTTGACCGCAACGCTTGAAGCCAGCGGCCAGACCGGGGGAATGGCGCGCGCGGCACCATCGGCTGCGACCTTGAGCTGGGCAAGGGTCTGGCTGATGTCGGTGGGGATCATGAGCATGGGAGTGATCCTTCGGGAGAAAGGGGGCAAGGGGCAGGCGTCGCTCAGGGCAACGGTTCAGGCAGATCGCTTGAGGGTCCAGCCGCCGAGCATCCGGTCGAACAGCGCGTTGGCGTAAAGCCCGTTGGACAAGTGGACGCGCAGGCCTGCCGCCGCCGGGTGATAGGCCCAGAGCGGGAACATCGACTGCGCCACCGCGACAGTGCCGAAGCTCAGCACCGCGAGCACCATCAGCGTCCATTCGAGCGGACCCGGGGCGGGGGTGGCGGGCAGCGTCCCGGCGGTGAGCCAGAGCGCGAGGCCGTGGAGCGTGAAATAGCCGATCGAGGCGGCAACCGCGTAGACGGCCATCTTGCGGGTCAGCGCGCGGGGAGCCCGGTCGGCAAGACCCTGCGCGAAGAGGTAGGCGACGCCGAAGATCAGGATGGCGCCGAGCGCGATGACCTGGGGCGACTTCTGATGGAAACCGGGCACCGCGTCGAAGGCAAAGCTTAGCAGGCCGTAGATGGCCAGCGCCGCGATGAACGCGCGGCCGACCGCGGCGGGGCGGGGGATTGCCACCGGGCCAGGCCGCCGTGCCGCCGCGATCTGCTCGACCGCGCCGCCCGAGGCGAGGAAGGCATGGGCCTTGTAGAGCGAGTGGAGCACGATGTGCAGCAGCGCGAGCGGGAACAGCGCGAGGCCGCACTGCATGATCATGAAGCCCATCTGGCCGACCGTCGACCAGGCGAGCGAGGTCTTGATCGCCGGCTGGGTGAGCATGACGAGCCCGCCGAACAGCGCGGTGAACCCGCCGGCCATGACGAGCACTGCCAGCACGCCCGGGGCGAGCAGCATGACATCGGCAAAGCGGATGAGCAGGAAGCCGCCCGCGTTGATCACGCCCGCGTGAAGCAGCGCGGAAACCGGGGTCGGCGCTTCCATCACTTCGGTCAGCCAGCCGTGCAGCGGGAACTGCGCGGACTTGAGCAGCGCGGCGAGCGCCAGCAGGCCGGCGGCGGCCATCGCCATGAATCCGCCCGCGCCGCCGCGCGCGGCGCCCAGGATCGCGGCGAGGTCGGTCGTGCCATAGGCGCTGAACAGCAGCAGCGCGGCGCCCAGCAGCGCGGCATCACCGGCGCGGGCGGTCACGAACTTCTTGCGCGCGGCGCGCTGGGCGGCGACCCGCTCGGGATAGAACAGCAGCAACTGGTGGAGCGAAAGGCTGGTCGCGATCCACGCGAGCACCAGCTGGACCAGCGAACCTGCGGTCACCAGCAGCATGACCATGGCGAGCGTCGCTGCCAGCCAGGCCATGAACGTGCCCTGCCGCGTCTCGCCATCAAGATAGACCCGTGCATAGCGCACCACGATCCAGCCGACGAAGCTGACGAGCAGCAGCATTGTCGCGCTGATCAGGTCGAGCCGGAAGGCCAGCAGCGGCAGGGCTGGGCCGGCAGCCGCGAGGTTGAAGGTGGACGCACCGCCCAGAGCCAGAGCTGCAATCGCGCCCCCGGCCAGCGCGACCGCAACGAGCGCGAGGCACTCGATCAGCGCCAGTGGGCTGCGGCCGATGCGGCCGGGCTGGGCGAAACCGAGCGCGGCGGCGACAAGCAGCAGCGCCGGTGGGGCAAGGACCAGAAGGTGAAGAGGCATGATCGGGGCTCCGCTGGAGGGGCTATCGAAGTCTCCCGCTCCTAGCGAAACCGCGACCGCGCAAAAAATTCATTGTTTAGCGATAACCATTCTGTTTAAGTGAACGATATGACCGAGCTCAACTACAACCACCTCCGCTATTTCTGGGCTGTCGCGCAGGACGGGAACCTCTCGCGCACCGCCGAGCGGCTCAACGTTTCGCAGTCCGCGCTCTCGGTGCAAATCCGCAAGCTGGAGGAACGCCTGGGCCATGCGCTGTTCGAGCGGCGGGGCCGCGCGCTGCACCTCACCGAAGCGGGGCGGATCACGCTCGATCATGCCGATGCGATCTTCGCGACCGGGGAGGAACTGCTCGGCACACTGCGGGAAACCGGCACAGCCCGCCAGGCGGTGCGGATCGGCGCGCTGGCCACGCTCTCGCGCAACTTCCAGATCAGCTTTGTGCAGCCCCTGCTCGCCCGAACCGATATCGAGGTCGTGCTGCGTTCGGGCAGCCAGGCCGAACTGCTCGTGGCGCTCCAGTCGCTCGCGCTCGATGTTGTGCTGACCGACCAGCCCCCGGCGAGCGACGCGCTGACCCCGTTCATCACGCACCGGCTTTCGCAGCAGCCGGTCAGCCTCATCGGCACCCCTGCCTTGCTTGGCGAAACCCGCGCGGTGGCCGATCTCCTGCGCGCGCATCCGGTGATCCTGCCCACAGCGGGCAACAGCGTGCGCAGCGGCTTCGATGCGCTGGCCGACCGGCTGAACCTGCGCCCGCAGATCGCTGCCGAGGTCGATGACATCGCGATGATGCGTCTCATGGTGCGCGAGGGCCATGCGCTTGCCGTGCTTCCCGCCATCGCGGTGCGCGACGAGCTTGGCTCCGGCATGCTGGCCGAGGCCGAGGTTCTGCCGGGTATTGCCGAGACATTCCTTGCGGTGACGACGCAGCGCCGCTTTCCCAATCCGGTGGTGCCCGCGCTCATCGACCAGGCGATGCACCGCCCGCTCGGCTGAAATCGAAGGCGCTGCTGCCGCCAGACCCGACGGGAGACAGTCATGGCGGTCACCATTCCCCAATCGGTACAGTATTTACCGTTACGTCACGCGCTGTTCCAAAAAGAGATGGTTGCGATATTTACCATGTCTGTGAACTGACAAAGGTCCAGATTGGATGCAGCCTCCTTTTCAGCATCACCCCGATGCAATGAAGGAGCACCCCATGCGCGATCTCAACATTGACGAACTCGAACAGGTCTATGGTTCCGGCTGCTGGACCCCCTGCGGCTGCGGCGATTCCCCGACCCCTCCCTCGTGCGACGGTTCGAAGTCGAAGCGCAGCAAGAACAAGAGCAAGAGCAAGCGCTCGAAGAACAAGTCGAAGTCCAAGAAGCACAGCATGAAGTGCTGGTAAGCGATTCGCTTACCGCTGCCGGCGCGCCGGATCTGGGGCGGGAGACAGACTCCCGCCCCTTCTATTTTCGGGGCCCGCCTCACCTTTGAGTAAGACAAGCCTGCTAGGACTTGGCGCATGACCTGCCACTACGATGCCAGCGCCTTCACCGCCGCGCCCGATGCCGGAAACGCCCCGGCCAGCGAGACCCGCTCGATGGTCTGGCTGCGCGGGCAACCGCATCTCGAGGATTACCTCGCGTTCTACCGCAAGAAGGTGATCGGCGGTGACAAGGTCGATCAGCGCATGCTCACCGCGCGCTGGCGCGAGGCCAACGATCTCTACCACCAGCTCGAAGAGGAAGAAGGCGGCATTGCCGATACCATCGCCTGCCGCCCGCTCGATCGCCGGCTGGCGGGGCTCGCCGCGAAGCTGGAGGCGAACCCGTGGTTCCGCCGTTCGTTCGACAACCTGCCCTATAGCATCGAACTCGTCGAACTCGACAAGCTGATCGTCTCGCAGATCCAGGTCGAGAACGGCTTCTCGCGCGGCATTGCCGCGCGGCTCGGGCCCAAGCCGACGCCGGCGCAGTTGTTCCGCTTCTGCCTGCCGCTCGAGCGCGAGTTGGCGCCCGTCAAGATCCAGCGCCTGTCCTCCAATCGCTACCAGTTCTCCTCGCCCTCGAGCGATTTTCGCGCGCATGATCCCGTGCTGCTGCGCGATTTGGCGCTGGGCGAGTTCAGCCTGTCCGGACCGGCCGCGGCGCACTTCGGCATCTCGGTCGGCTTCGGCTCGAACTTCCTGAGCGCCATCCGCAGCGGCAGCCGCGTGGTGCTGCAGAACGGCTATCACCGCGCCTATGCCCTGCGCAGCGCCGGCCTCACCCATGCCTGGTGCGTGGTCGAGGAAGTGACGCGCAAGGACGAGCTGCGCCTCAGCGCGACGGAAGAAGTGCTGGCGGACCCGGCGTTCTATTTCCTTGCCAAGCGCCCACCGATCCTGCGCGATTTCTTCGATCCGCGGATTGCCGAGGAAGTGCTGACCAAGCCGACCGATTGCCTCGTCGAGATCGAGATCAACGTCCGCTCGACCACGGTCACCTCGGTCTGAACGCGCGCGTCAGCGCACCGAGAGCCAGCCCGTCACCGCAAAGCGCCGCCGGGGTGCGCAGGGCATGACCATGCTCACGCTGTGATAGCGCGGCACGGTGAACAGGTTGAGCGTGTTGAACTGCGGTACCACGCCGGTCACCGCGCTCCCGCCCGGCTCGTGAAACAGCAGCAGTCCGCCCCATTCCGGCCGCCACTGCGGCGCAAGGCCCAGCACGAAGGCCGCCTTGCGGCCTGCGCCCGCCAGATCATCGTCATGGCCGGTGAGGAAATCGCCGGGGCCATAGGACGTGACCTGACCATCGGTGAAGACCGGCTTGGCGTGCCCGATGATCGCGCCGAGCGCGGCCCGGATCGCCGGTGCATGCAGGAAATCCGCAAGCGCGGCGAGCACGGCACCGCGCGTCGCCTCGCCCGGCGGCGGGATGCGCAGCGCGGCATAGCTGTACTGGAACCCGTCGCGTGCGCGCTCCTGCAGCTCGCGCACGATGCGCGCGCGGCGGGTGGAGCGCGGCGCGGTCCATTGGCTCAGCGGAATTTCATGCGCGCCGCCCTCGCGGTTGACGAGCTGGATCCAGTCGGGCGTCTCGGCAATGTGGCGGTAGAGCGCCGGGGCGCCGCTGCCGAGGAACCGGGGAATCCGCACATGCCCTTCGCGGCGGAAGGTCTCGCCCAGTGCGGCAAGATCGAGCTCGGGATTGAGCGCGAGGCCCGTCTGGATCGGGGTCATGTCGGTCATGGCGTTCGGGCCTTCCACGCAGCCTCGTCGCTGCGCTGCGGAGCGGGGGCGGATGCAAACGAACTCTGCTGTTCGCGCTGGGTAACTTTGCCGCCCTTGACATGGAGCACGATCTGCGAGGCGGCGACGAGCGCGGGCCGGTGCGACACCGCAACCCGGGTGATCGGCGTCGCCGCGATCCGCCGCGCAAGGATCGCCTCGGTGGCCTCGTCGAGATTAGCGGTGCCTTCATCCAGGAACAGCACATCGGGATCGCGGTACATCGCGCGGGCGAGCAGGATGCGCTGGCGCTGGCCCGAGGAGAGCGCGGTGCCCATGTCGCTGACAAGGCTGGAATAGGCCATCGGCATCTTCGCGATGTCATCGTGGATCAGGGCGAAACGCGAAACGTTCTCGATCGCGGCCTGGTCGGGCTGGGGGTGGAAAAAGCAGATGTTGTCGCCGAGCGTGCCGGTCAGCAGATAGTCGTCCTGCATCACCGCGCCGATCCGCTCGCGCCAGTCGCCCATGGTTGTAGGGCCGAGCGCGATGCCATCGATCTCCAGCGAGCCTGATTGCGGGGTGAGCAGCCCCAGCAGCAGCCGCAGCAGCGTTGTCTTGCCCGCGCCCGAGGGGCCGACGATCGCGACCATCGATCCCGCCGGAATCGTGAAGTTGACCCGGTCGAGCACCGGGCCATCATCGGCAGCATAGGCAAATGTCAGATCGCGCGCGACGATCGCGGGGGGATTGCCGGTCGGCCCGCGCCCGGCGCAATGGGTGATGGTTTCGCGCTTCTCGCCGACAATGTCCGAAAGGCGTTCGAGGTGCACGCTGAGCAGACGCCACTTCTGCCATTGCTGCACCAGCGCGGTCGCGCTGGAGGTAAAGCTGCTGCGATAGGACATGAAGGCGAGCAACATGCCCACCGTGAGGCGCTGGTCGATCACCGCCAGCGCACCGATGTACATCGTGATGAGGAACGAGAAGCTGAAGATGATGTCTTCGCAGAAGCTCAGCTGCAGGCTGGTCATGCGCGCGCGGTAAGTCGCGGAAATCACTTCGGCATAGCGGTTGCGCCAGCCCGCCTCGCGCTCGGCCTCGAAGCCATGGAGCTTGATCGCCCGCATCGCGCGCAGCGTCTCCATCTGGTAGCTGCTTTCCTGCGCCCGGGCGACGAGCTGTTCCTCGGTGCGCGCGCGGATCGCGGG
>Ga0164294_10003518_pt1 | contig 13896 bp, 13 predicted proteins | sample GEODES005metaG_FD_111479 | JGI IMG/M metagenome (GOLD analysis project Ga0164294, IMG submission 111479) | Oligotrophic lake water microbial communities from Sparkling Lake, Wisconsin, USA - GEODES005 metaG | ecosystem: Environmental > Aquatic > Freshwater > Lake | place: USA: Sparkling Lake...
CACCTCTGGGCCAGTTCCATCACCGACCTTCTCGCCGTTGAACAGCATGGGGGCGTTGTCCTTCTCGCCCTCACCGATGACAACTGTGCCGTTCATGGCGACGCTGGTGATAAACGTGCGCATCGCTGCGACCGCGGCGCCGTCGGCCTCATCCTTGTCGCCTCGGCCTACGTATCGCGCTGCGGCCATCGCCGCAGCCTCGGTCACCCGAACGAGTTCGAGCGCGAGGTTGCGCTCTGGCATCTCCTGGTGGGGGTCCATGTGAGCAGACTATCGGCCCGTGGGGGACCATAGGTCTTGTGACCGAGATCAAGCCGACTGGGCGCTCTAACCCCCGCCTTCGCCAAAGTGCTGGCGACATGGTCCGGTCTTTGGCGCTGGTCCTCGGAGTTGTCGCCGTGATTCTGGTCATTACTCTCCGTCCGCAGCCAGATGCCGTCAAGGTGATCGACTACCAGCCCCAACTCGCGCTCGCGCGGTCACAGGCTGCGTACCCAGTCTTGGCGCCGGTCGGTCTCGACGCCGGATGGCGCGCCACCAGCGCCCGCTGGCAGCCGACAACCGGATCCACTCCGGACCTGGCCTGGCATCTGGGGTTCGTGACACCAGACGATGCGTACGCCCAACTCGGCCAGTCGAGCACGGCAAACGCCAGTTACCTGCCCGAACAGACCGACCGCGGGCAACTCACCGGCTTCGTCACTGTCGGCGGATTCGATTGGCAGCGATACACCAGCCAGTCGGGCCAGCGGTCCTTGGTGCGATTGGACCGTGGCGTCACGATCGTGGTGACGGGCACTGCCGATTGGACGGCGCTGGAATTGTTCGCGGCCTCACTCCGGAGCTGACTCCAGCCGGGTTTGGGCACCTTCAAGCCAGGCGCGACAGGTGGCGGCGAGTTGTTCGCCTCTCTCCCATAACGCCAATGACTCTTCAAGACTGATGCCACCTGCTTCGAGAGATTTCACGACTTCGGTGAGCGCGGCACGGGCATCTTCGTAGGAGATCTCGCCGGGAGGGTTGGTCTTTGTCATGATCCGTCCTTTGTTCTTGTGGCGGTCAATTCACCGTGAGCGACGCGGATGCGAAGTTCGCCGTCCACGGGTACTTCTTGGGGATCTCGCACGACGGAGTGTGCAAACTGAACAACCGCGTATCCGCGATCTAAGGTTGCCGCAGGAGATAAGGCGCGAACGCGTGCCGATAGTTGATCTATTTCGACGAGGCCGTGCTGAACTCGGCTAGTGATGGTGCTGCGAATGCGCCTGCGGCTTTCGTCGATAAAGCGCGTGTCTTGCTCGACGCGGTTACTGACTACTCGATGTCCGCGTTGTTGCAGCTGAGCGATGGCACGCAGTTCCTCGCCCACGTCGGGCACGATGCGCTTAGCGGCGTCGGTAGGCGTGGATGCGCGTAGGTCTGCGACCAGGTCAAGGAGCGGACTGTCTTGTTCGTGTCCAATTGCACTGACCACGGGCGTACGGCATTTGGAGACTGCACGGATCAAGGCTTCGTTGCTAAAGGGCAAAAGGTCCTCAAAGCTGCCGCCACCTCGGGCGATGACGATGACGTCGATATCGGCAAGACCGTCTAACTCGGCAAGAGCCTCGGTGACTTCTGTGACGCAAGCGACGCCCTGTACGGCTACCTCGCGCACCTCGAAGGAAACCCCGGGCCAACGCAGACGTGAGTTGACCAATACGTCGTCTTTTGCCGCTGCCGCACGGCCACAGATCAAGCCAATGCGCCGGGGCAGGAACGGAAGAGGCTTCTTTCGGTCTGGGGAGAAGAGGCCCTCCGCAGTGAGTACTTGTTTGAGGCGTTCGAGTTGCTCGAGCAAGGTGCCCACCCCGACCGGGCGAATTTCCCTGGCCCGAAGGTGGAGTGTGCCCTGCGAGGCCCAGTACTCGGGCTTCGCGAAGACGACCACGCGCTGGCCCTCTTCGATTGCCGGAGTGACGGCATCGAGAGCAGCAGCAGAAATCACCACGCTCACCGAGAATTGCTCGTCGGTGTCGCGAAGGGTGAGGTACTGCTGTGCGCCTGGTCGGCGCCGTAATTGTGCGATCTGTCCCTCAACCCAGATCGAGCCAAGTCGGCCGATGTAGTCGTTGAGAATCCGTGCAACCTGGCGCAGCGGAGCGGGCTCCTCCGGCGAAGTCTGCAAGGTCATGGAGTGCAGGGTACGGTGTAGCCGTGGGAAAGGTATTGCTTGCATCGCCTCGCGGGTACTGCGCCGGGGTTGACCGTGCAGTTGTGGCCGTCGAGAAGGCCTTGGACCTCTATGGCGCTCCGGTATACGTGCGCAAGCAGATCGTTCATAACCGGCACGTCGTGGAGACGCTCGAGGAGCGCGGTGCGATCTTCGTCCAAGAGCTTGACGAGGTGCCCGAAGGCTCAACCGTTGTTTTCTCCGCGCACGGAGTTGCGCCTTCTGTGCATGTTGAGGCTGAAGAACGCAACCTCAAGGCGATAGATGCCACGTGTCCACTCGTGACGAAGGTGCACCTTGAGGCCAAGCGATTTGCTGCGGAGGGCTACCAGATTCTGCTCATTGGGCATGAAGGCCACGAAGAGGTTGTGGGCACTATGGGCGAAGCTCCTGATGCCATCACCATCATCGACGGCCCCGACCATGTAGTTGATGTTGAGCGAGATGATCGACCTTTGGTGTGGCTGTCGCAGACCACTTTGTCGGTTGACGAGACACTCTTGACGGTTGATCGACTTCAAGAGCGATTCCCCAACTTGCAGAGTCCGCCTTCAGATGACATCTGTTACGCCACGCAAAATAGGCAACTGGCTGTGAAGGAAATCGCGCCACGTTGTGATGTCGTTGTCGTCGTGGGCTCCGGCAACTCATCGAACTCCGTGCGTCTTGTCGAGGTAGCCCTTGAGTCGGGCGCTAGTGCGTCTTATCGCGTAGACATTGCCAGCGAACTTGACCGTGCGTGGTTTGCCGGTGCGGCAACCGTCGGAGTGACCAGCGGGGCTTCGGTCCCGGAGATCCTCGTCAGCGGCGTGCTTGCGCAACTTGCTGCGTGGGGATTTGGTGACGTCGAAGAAGTCGTCACTGCACAGGAGACTTTGATTTTCTCTCTTCCACCCGAACTTCGCCGGGACCTTAAGGCTGCAGGTCGGGCTTAGTTTTTGCGTGCGCGATTTCGACGCACGAAGCAGGTAACCACGGCTGCAATCACGGACGCCACAATGAATGGCGCTGTTCGACCAAGCGAATCCAGCAGGTTGAGACCCTGGGAGATAACGAGGGAGTTGCTGCGCGTCAACGTAGCCTGGCCGACTGTCACGATCGTGAGTGCGACGGCGAGCGGAGGCACAATCGCACTCCACCACATAGCAGTGCGTTGCGAAGCCGTGGCGCAGTAGAGGGTCGCAGAGAGAAGGCCCACGCCTGTAACCCAGCCGATGCCCTGCTTGCGGATGAGTATGTCGGCGATCGCCATGAGCACGGTGACTCCAACGATGATGATCCAGACCCAACGGGCCGATAATCCACCATCGACGACGGGCGCGGGTGCTGAAGTGTCCGCGCCGACCTGGGGTGTGACCTCTTCGAGTAGCACTACTCCTCCGGCAGACCCTGCCGAGACGGCCACAGCAGCGACGGGCACCTCAGCGCGAAACGCCTCATCAGGGAGTACATCCTCGACTCGGGCTCGCTCCGAAGGCAGCGCAGGGATCGCGTCAGTGTGAACTTCATCGTCCACTGATGCGGCCCGGAACAAGCGTCCGGTGCTGGTCTGATCTTCGGTCACGCTTCCTAGGCTACGGCAGCCCCGTCACTGATCTGTTCATCCGTGGGTCGACGGGCCGCTGTCTCGATCTGAGTGACTTCTGGCAGTGGGCTTTCGCCGACACCCAGGGAGTTCATTTTGCGCGCCGTCACAAACACTCGAGCCTCCATGCTCGCCACGTAGGTGTTGTAGTGGCCCACTGCGCCATCGAGGGATTTGCCGAGTTTGCTTAAGTGACCGGTCAAGGTGACGAGCCGATCGTGTAGTTCGCGCCCGAGCGTGGCAATTTCGCGCGCATGCTCAGCGACTGCCTCTTGGCGCCACATCAAGTCGACAGTGCGCAATAGAGTCCAAAACGTCGTAGGTGTGGCGAGCACTACCTGCTTAGCGAAAGCCCGATCCAACAACCCTGGGTCCTCCGCGAGTGCTGCAGCGAGGAGCGCTTCACTCGGGACGTACGCAATCACGAAGTCGGGGCTGGGTTCGTAGGCCCGCCAGTACTGCTTGGTGCTGAGACGGTCGATGTGGCTGCTCATCTCCTTGGCGTGTGCCGCGAGCAGGGCCCTGCGCTCCTGAGGATCGTCGGTGTCTTGGGCCTTCAAGAACGAGTTGAGCGGGACCTTGGAGTCCACCACCAGATTGCGATTGTGATCAAGATGGATGACCAGGTCTGGGCGAATCACGCCGGCTTCAGTGCTGTGGTGATCTTGCTCGGTGAAGTGGACGCGTTCGAGCATGCCCGCGGCTTCGACCATGCGTCGCAGTGATGCCTCACCCCACGCGCCACGTACTTCGCTTCGTCCAAGGGCGGCATGCAAATTGCCGGTCTCTCGGCGTACGGAGTCGGCAGTCTGGGCGACCTGACGCAATTGTTCGGAGAGAGTCGCGCTCAGGCCCGCTTGGTCTGCAGCGCGAGATCGCTCGACTTGCTCGATGCGCTGGGCGATGCGATCAAGTGACTCACCGACCGGACGGAGCAGGTCCGCGGCCGGTTGAGCCTCGACCCGCCCTCGGCGCAGGCCGAGGAACCAGCCGCCGAGACCGACGAGAACCAGCAGGGCAATGACGAGGAGCACCAATGTGATCGACATAGCATCCACTGTGGCCGAGGGGTCTGACATTCACGTTGCGCCGCTCCGCACCTAGGATTGCCGATCATGGGCCTCTCCATCGGAATCGTCGGTCTCCCCAACGTTGGTAAATCGACGCTCTTTAATGCCTTGACGAAGAACCACGTCTTGGCGGCCAATTACCCCTTCGCGACCATTGAGCCCAACACCGGCGTGGTTGGCGTGCCCGATGAGCGCCTTGATGCGTTGGCCGAGATTTTCGGTTCGCAGAAGATCCTGCCGGCGGCTGTGACCTTTGTTGACATTGCCGGCATCGTCAAGGGCGCGAGTGAAGGTGCCGGATTGGGCAACCAATTCCTTTCGCACATCCGTGAGTCCGACGCGATCTGCCAGGTGCTTCGCGCCTTCGCCGACCCTGACGTCGTACACGTTGAGGGGCGCGTCGATCCGGCCGAAGACATGGCCACGATCAATACCGAGTTGATACTTGCTGACCTGCAGACAATCGATAAGGCGCTGCCGCGATTGGCTAAGGAAGCGCGCATCGACAAGTCAAAGTTGGATGTCGTCGCCGCAGTTGAGCGAGCAAGTGAAGTGCTCAACGGGGGTCAGACGGTGTTCGCAGCTGGTCTAGATCTTGAGCCGTTGCGCGAATTGCACTTGTTGACTGCAAAGCCTTTTGTGTACGTGATAAACGCCGATGAGGCATCGCTGGTCAATGCGGAGTTCAAGACCAAAATGCGTTCGCTGGTCGCACCAGCAGAGGCGGTATTCCTCGATGCGCAGACCGAAGCTGAACTCGTCGAGTTGTCCGACGAGGAAGCACTCGAGCTGCTGCAATCGGTTGGACAGGACGAATCCGGTCTGCACGCGCTCGCACGCGTCGGCTTCGACACACTTGGTCTGCAGACCTATCTGACGGCCGGACCCAAGGAAGCGCGCGCCTGGACGATTTCGAAGGGCGCGACCGCTCCTGAAGCCGCTGGCGTGATTCATACCGACTTCCAACGCGGCTTCATTAAGGCCGAGATTGTGTCTTTCGCGGATCTCGTCGACGCGGGCTCTATGGCAGAGGCCAAGTCGCGCGGCAAGGTGCGCATCGAAGGCAAGGAATACGTGATGGCCGACGGCGACGTGGTCGAGTTCCGCTTCAATGTCTGAGCTGGACTTACCCGGGACCCCGCGCTTAGTTGCCTCAAGGTCAGTCGTACCTGAGAGGGTTTTGCTGTGGAACTTTCGGTAGTGGTTGCAGGGGTCGTTGTGGACGCCGATCGTGTGCTCATCGCGCAGCGTCGTCGGCCGGTCTTTGTCGAAGGCAAATGGGAGTTCCCCGGCGGCAAAGTCGAGCCTGGCGAGAGCGAGCCTGACGCGCTAGTTCGTGAACTCATGGAAGAACTCGATATTGCCTGCACGGTGTTTGATCGCGTGCCGGGCGAGTGGGATCTCAGCATGGGTGCGGTCCTGCACGTCTATCTCGCTCACATTGAGGCAGGTGCTCCCACTCCTGGCCATGACCATATGAGTGTGCGATGGGTCACTCCCGAGGAGTTCGCCATGGTCGATTGGCTCGACTCTGATCGTGAGGCGCTTCCTGCAGTGGTCAGAGCACTAGCCCAGACCCCTTAGGGTTTCGGGGTGACTGCCACTCGTTCAAACCTTCGCAATGTCGCCATCGTCGCCCACGTCGACCATGGCAAGACGACGCTCGTGGACGCCATGCTGTGGCAGTCGGGAGCGTTTCGCGAAAACTCCGATGTCAATGATCGAGTCATGGACTCCATGGATCTTGAGCGCGAGAAGGGCATCACGATTCTGGCCAAGAACACGGCGGTGAAGTACGGCGAGACAACGGTCAACATCATCGACACCCCCGGCCACGCTGACTTCGGCGGCGAGGTTGAGCGTGGGTTGGAGATGGTCGACGGAGTGCTTCTCCTCGTAGACGCCTCAGAGGGTCCACTTCCGCAGACTCGATTTGTCCTACGCAAGGCCCTTGCCAAGCGCTTGCCCGTAGTGCTGGTCATCAACAAGGTCGACCGCTCCGACGCCCGTATTGCCGAGGTCGTCGATGAGACCTACGAACTCTTCCTCGACCTCGATGCGACCGAAGACCAAATTAACTTCCCGATTGTGTATGCATCGGCTAAGGCTGGTCGCGCTTCTCTCAATCGTCCTGACGACGCGGGCATGCCCGACTGCGAAGACCTCACCCCGCTCTTTGAGACGCTCATGAAGACCATTCCGGCACCCGCCTACACCGAAGGCGCTCCGCTTCAGGCGCATGTCACCAACCTTGACGCTTCGCCCTACCTCGGCCGTCTTGCCCTGTGCCGCGTACGTCAGGGCACGATCCGCAAGGGTCAGTCAGTCATGTGGTGCAAGGCAGATGGCACCCAGGAGCGCGTGCGCATCGCTGAGCTCTTGATTACCCAGGCCCTTGACCGGGTTCCCACCGATGAGGCGGGCCCCGGCGACATCATCGCCGTGGCGGGCATCAGTGAAATCACCATCGGTGAGACCCTCGCGGACGCTGACAACCCCATCCCGCTACCCGTGATCACGGTCGATGAGCCGTCGATCTCGATGACGATCGGCATCAACACCTCGCCGTTCGCGGGCCAGAATGGCAGCAAGTTGACCGCGCGACTGGTGAAGAACCGTCTGGATGCCGAACTCATCGGCAATGTGTCGATCCGCATGCTCGCGACCGAACGCCCGGACACGTGGGAGGTGCAAGGTCGCGGCGAACTCCAGCTGGCGATCCTCGTCGAGCTCATGCGTCGAGAGGGCTTCGAGATCACTGTGGGCAAGCCTCAGGTGGTCACGCGCACCATTGACGGCAAGATCCACGAGCCAGTCGAACGCCTGACGGTAGACATCCCCGAGGACTACCTCGGAGTTGTCACCCAGCTCATGGCGCTGCGCAAGGGCCGTATGGAGCAAATGGTCAACCATGGTTCGGGCTGGGTTCACATGGACTACATCGTTCCGGCTCGTGGCCTGATCGGCTTCCGCACCGAGTTCCTCACAGAGACCCGCGGCACTGGCCTGCTCCACCACGTCTTCGAGAAGTTCGAGCCTTGGTTCGGTGAGTTGCGTACCCGTCCGACCGGTTCGCTCGTCTCCGATCGTCGAGGAGCGACCACCGGCTATGCGCTGGCCGCTCTGCAGGACCGCGGCACGATGTTTGTGGGGCCGGGCACCGAGGTCTACGAGGGCATGATCGTGGGGGAGAACTCCCGGTCGGAAGACATGGACATCAATCCGACCAAGGAAAAGAAGCTCACCAATATGCGCGCCTCCAGTGGCGACATTCTCGTGCCGCTCATCCCGCATAAGCACCTGTCCCTCGAGCAGGCGCTCGAATTCTGCCGTGAGGACGAGTGCGTCGAGGTGACCCCAGTCAGCGTACGCATCCGCAAGGTGGCTCTAGCCGCAACCGATCGAGCCAAGTCCCGGAGCAAGAAGAAGGTCTAATCGGCTCCATTTGCTACCGACTGGTAACTTTCTGGTCTCAATTGGGTGCGTAGAGCCTGCAAGGGCGTTCAGGTAGCCCTAGAGTGCGAAGGCGATGAGTTGAGTCGTGGACGCGAGACGCGGCAGGAGGCGGTATGGCAGTCGACCTGGCTGTGCCGTCAACGCCCTTATCGGCCCCAGAAGTTGCCGGGCGATCCCTGAGGCAATTGGCTTGGGCTCGCTTTCGCAGGGACAAGGCCGCCATGACCTCACTCGGTGTTCTAGCGTTCCTGTTCCTCATAGCCATTTTCGCTCCCCTCATCTGTTCGTGGATTGGGGTTGACCCCTACACGTTCAATTCCAGCGCGATATCTGATGACGGTGGCAAGCCGGTCGGTGCATGGGGTGGCATCAGTTGGCAGCACCCCTTTGGAGTCGAATGGGGCACAGGACGTGACATCTTCGCGCGACTTCTGTATGGCCTTCGCATTTCTTTGATGATTTCGATTATCGCCACAGTGATCACGGTCTTTCTTGGCACCTTCTTCGGCATCGTGTCGGGCTACGCGGGTGGCAAGACTGACGCGGTCCTAGGCCGTTTCATGGACTTGATCCTGGCCTTCCCCTTCCTGCTCATTGTGCTGGCTCTCTCGGGCGCTTTCACTCAACGAATCACTGCCCTGGGCGTGCCTGAAGGCAATGCATCGCGCATCGTCTATTTGATCCTTATCTTCAGTCTGTTCGGCTGGCCCTATCTCTCGCGCATTATTCGCGGGCAGGTGCTCTCGCTGCGTGAGCGTGAATTCGTGGAGTCTGCGACTGCCATGGGTGCCAGCAGCCGGCGCATCTTGTTTAAGGAGATTCTGCCCAATCTCTGGGCTCCGATCCTCGTCTACGCATCGCTCACTTTGCCCACATACATCGGAGCCGAAGCGGCGTTGTCCTTCCTCGGCGTCGGCATCCTGCCGCCCGAGCCATCCTTTGGCGCGATTCTTGCCGACTCGGTTAACTACTTCAAACTCGTGCCGAGTTATCTGTTTATTCCTGGCGGTATCCTCGCCATCCTCGTCGTCACGTTCAACCTCGTCGGTGATGGAGTTCGTGACGCACTTGATCCGCGGGCGGCGCGCAGCTAGTGCTCGTCGCCCGATGCACTACCCGGCCGTCACCCGATGACCGGTGCACTACCACCGGATTCGTCCGGTGCGACCAAGGAGGTTAGATGGTTAAGTCCAAAGCCGGCATTCTTGCCGGCGTTGCGGCCGTCGCAGCCGGATCGCTGCTACTTGCGGCGTGCGGTGGAGGTGGCGGAAGTTCGTCGTCGTCGGGTTCGGCCGGGGAAAAGGGTGGAACCATCTACCTGCTCACGGTCGCAGAGGAGTACGACACCCTCGACCCACAGATCCTGTACACAGGTGAGGATCTCGCGCTGTTCGGCGCAACGATCTTCCGCACCCTGACGGCCTACAAGATCTCGCCTGAGGACAAGGAAGGCACGTCGCTCGTCGCTGACATGGCCACGGATACCGGTCGCGCCAGCAATGGTGGCAAAACTTGGGAGTTCACTCTCAAGGACGGCATCAAGTTCGAGACAGGTGCGGTTGTCGGCTGCGCAGACATCAAGTACGGCGTCTCGCGCACGTTCGACCAAGAACTCACCGGTGGTGGCCCCACCTATGCAATCGCCTACTTGGATATCCCCAGCGATGCTGAGGGTGCCTCCGTCTACAAGGGTCCCTTCAACAAGGACGCGACGAATGACGTCGCCGCCTTCGACAAGGCCGTTGTCTGCTCTGCTGACAACAAGACCATTACCTTCAACCTGAAGCAGGCTGTGCCGGACTTCAACTACACCGTCACTCTTGCGTCGTTCGCTCCGGTTCCTGCGGGCAGTGCGGCTGGTGCCGACTACGCGAAGAAGCCAGTTTCCAGTGGCCCGTACAAGATCTCGGAATACACCACGGGCAAGGGTGGCAAGTTGGTTCTGGTGCGTAATGACCAGTGGGATCCCGCATCGGACACCTATCGCAAGGCGCTGCCCGACTCATGGGTGACCGACTTCGGTCTGTCCGACACCCTCATCGACGAGCGCTTGATGAAGTCTGAGGGCAACGACGCATTCGCACTCGGCTATGGCCTGACCACAGCGAACCTCTCTGTGGTGTTCGACGATGAGCAGTACGCAAATCGTCGTGTGAACAACTTCGATCCCTATACCCGCTACCTTGCGGTCAACGTGGCCAAGGTGCCGAACCTGAAGGTTCGTCAGGCAATCGGTGTTGCTCTCGACCGCGAGGCGCTTCGCCTTAACGCCGGTGGCAAGTACGCCGGTGAGTTTGCCGATGGTGCAGTCAAGCCGAACATCGGCATTGACTATGCACCGACGAAGCTCTGGGACGGACTTCTCGGTCAGCCCGTGCCCGCCACAGGCGATCCGGAGTTCGCTAAGAAGCTCCTTGCCGAATCCGGTGAGACGAATGTGACCATCACATACGACTACGCGGCCGCCGGCGGCGACGCTGACAAAGCCGCTGCAATCGTGCAGTCATCGCTGGCTTTGGCTGGCATCACCGTCAAGCTCAACCCGATCGAGCCGGGACAGTACTACGGCACGATCTTTGCCGGCGAGCATGAGCTCATGGGTGGCGGATGGGGCCCGGACTGGCCCAACGCCAGCACGGTCATCCCGCCGCTCTTCACCCAAGAGGGAGGCTGGGATCTGTCGCAGGTCGACGATCCCGACTTCAACGCAAAGGTGAAGGCAGCGCAGACCGAGCTCGATCGCGCCAAGCAGGCAACGATGTGGCAGGAACTCAATACCTACGCCGCATCGCAGATGTGGATTGTCCCGACCCGTTTCGGTCTCGAGCAGCGTCTCGCAGGCAATAAGGTCGGTCCGGTCTTCATTTGGCCGGCATACGGCTCATGGCCGTATGCCGACATGTCGGTATCGAAGTAGTACCTAAGTAGTTGTGGGGGAGGACTTCGGTCCTCCCCCACAACGCGTTAGCAAGAAGGGAGTGAAATGGCCGGCTACGTGACTCGGCGAGTTCTCATCATGGTGTTGATGCTGCTCGTGCTCACGTTCGCTGTATTCCTCCTCTTCAATCTGCTGCCAGCGGATGTTGCTCGTCTTACCTGTGGCAAAATCTGCACTCCGCAGACCCTCGAAGCGAATCGCATCAAGCTCGGCCTCGATCAGCCGGTGCTCATGCAGTTCTGGTACTTCTTCAAGGGCCTCTTTGTGGGTCGTGAGTACTACGGTGGCGACGCACCAATCGCGTGCCCCGCGCCTTGCTTGGGATACTCATTCCAACGCAATGAGCTCGTCACCACGCTTATCGGGCAGAGACTTCCGGCCACCATCTGGCTGGCACTTGGCGCGTTTGTCTTCTGGATGGTCGGTGGCATCTCACTAGGCATCTACAGCGCGCTGCGCCGCGGCAAGTGGCAGGACAAGTCGGTCATGGGAGTCTCCCTTATCGGATACTCGTTGCCATCCTTCTTCCTTGGCCTAGTGATGATCTATGTGGTCATCATTCAACTTAAACTTTTGCCTTTTCCCAGGTATGTCTCGCCTTTCGAAAATCCGGTGCAGTTCTTTCAGGCAATGCTGCTTCCGTGGATCGTGTTAGCGATTTTGTATGCCGCCTTCTACATGCGACTTACGCGAAGTCAGATGCTTGACGCCATGGGCGAGGATTTCATTCGTACTGCGCGAGCCAAGGGACTCCCCGAGCGCACCGTCATCGGACGACATGCGCTTCGCGCAGGTCTGACTCCGATCGTGACTGCTGCGGGCCTTGATCTTGCCGGACTGCTCGGCGGTGCCATCATTACCGAGGCGCTCTTTAGCCTCCCCGGCATTGGAAGTTTGGCACTAGGCGCGGTGGTGAACCCCGATCAGCCGATCATCGTCGGGACAGTTCTCATCACTTCAGCCTTCATCATCATTGCCAATCTCATAGTGGATCTGCTCTACGCTGCAATCGACCCGCGGGTGAGGCTCGAATGAGCTTCCTCGAGGTCTCCAATCTGCAGGTGTCCTTCCCGACAGAAGACGGCATCGTGCACGCAGTGGATGGTGTCTCATTTAGCGTTGAGCGCGGCAAGGTACTCGCCGTAGTGGGGGAGTCTGGCTCGGGCAAAAGCGTCACATCCCAGGCCGTGATGGGCCTGCTCAATCGCAAGGCCACACAGATCAGCGGAAGCGTTGTCCTCGACGGTCAAGACTTGCTAGCAATGGACGACAAGGACGTGCGCAAGCTTCGTGGTGGCAAGATGGCCATGATTTTCCAAGATCCATTGTCGTCTTTGCATCCCTACTACCGCATCAGCAAACAGCTCATTGAAGCCGTGCGAGTGCATCAAAATGTCTCGAAGTCTGATGCTCGCAAGCAAGCGGTGTCGATGCTTGATCAAGTGGGCATCCCGGCACCTGAACGCCGCATCGACGACTACCCGCACCAATTGTCAGGTGGCATGCGTCAGCGCGTGATGATTGCGATGGCGCTGCTCAATAATCCTTCGCTGCTCATCGCCGATGAGCCGACCACGGCGCTCGACGTGACTGTGCAAGCGCAGATCATTGAGTTGATCCAGCAGATCCAGCAAGTCTCAGATGCGGCGATCATCTTCATCACCCACGATCTAGGCGTCGTTGCCGAGGTTGCGCACGATGTACTTGTCATGTACGCAGGTCGTGTTGTGGAGTACGCACCCGTTGAGACGTTGTATGAACAGCCGCAGATGCCCTACACGCTCGGCCTCATGGCGTCTATCCCGCGACTGGATCGCGACCCCAATGTGCGTCTCGACCCGATCCCGGGCAATCCGCCGTCACTTATCAATCTGCCGAGTGGTTGCTCCTTCAATCCGCGCTGCACGTTCAGCGATCAAGTTGCGGACGGGCGTTGTTCGGTGGAACTCCCCGATCTTGTTTCAGCCGGTGAAGGACACCTTGTGCGTTGCCACCTGCCCATAGAAACCCGTAAGACTCTGAGCGCTGAGACACTCGCGGCTCTCAAGGGAGGTGTGTTGTGACGGATCCACTCCTGCAGGTCGATGATCTCAAGATGCATTTCCCGGTTAAGTCTCGCGGGATTTTCCGACGAGTCGTAGGGCAGGTGCGCGCCGTAGACGGCATCAGTCTGCACATTGACGGTGGTGAGACTCTTGGGCTGGTTGGCGAGAGCGGTTGTGGTAAGTCCACGGCAGGTCGTTCCATCATGCGGCTGCTTGAGCCGACTGGCGGCAAAATCATTCTCGATGGTGCGGATATTACGAAGTTGTCTCGTCGCCAAATGGTGCCGCATCGTCGAACCGCACAAATGATTTTCCAAGATCCCTACAGCGCGCTCAACCCGCGGCATACGGTGGGCTCCATCATTGGCGCACCATTCATCGTGCAGAAGGTCAATCCAGTCGGTGGTGTGCGCAAGGAAGTTCAAGAGTTAATGGCGCGCGTTGGCCTCAACCCCGAACACTACAACCGATATCCCAATGAATTCTCTGGTGGGCAGCGTCAACGCATCGGCATCGCACGTGCCCTCGCGCTCAAACCGAAGTTGATTGTCTGTGACGAACCGGTATCGGCGCTTGATGTGTCTATTCAG
>Ga0164294_10003521_pt1 | contig 13891 bp, 15 predicted proteins | sample GEODES005metaG_FD_111479 | JGI IMG/M metagenome (GOLD analysis project Ga0164294, IMG submission 111479) | Oligotrophic lake water microbial communities from Sparkling Lake, Wisconsin, USA - GEODES005 metaG | ecosystem: Environmental > Aquatic > Freshwater > Lake | place: USA: Sparkling Lake...
CTCAACTGTTTTTTGCCGTGCAATCACAAGGATCGGTCATGAGCAATTTATCAAATGTGTACACGGCAAGTGATGGATCCCCGTTTCTAACATCTGTTCGGTTGAATATTGCCAACATTGATCGTGTCCAGTCATTCTCCACAGATATTTATAAAGTGGTCATACCTTATTGGAAACATATTCGCACAGATCTGGATGAAGTCTATATCATGTCGTTTGGAGGGATCGATGAGACACAAGCAGCAGGAACTCTGAATCTGACACGCGCTACGCGTCCTGTCTTCTATATTACCTTGAAGGGAGTGCCGTACGATTACCGAAGTAGTGATCGTACCGCCTATTTACGCATTTATGGTCTTTCCTGGAACGTCTTAGAAATTGAAAATGGATCTTGCAAGGTGATGTTTGCCGAATGATTTATTTTCTTCGTCGCCCTCCTACAATCGGAAGTGTCATCGAGGCAGGTGGTGCTCCGACCGGATCAACAAAAAATGCATAATAAGGATAATAGAATCCACTGAAGAAAAATGCTAGGATTGACCATAAGAAGGCAGAGGAAGATCCTACTGAGGTATTATAGGCATATGATAGTTTTGCCGCTCCATACGAATAAACAAAGGAAAAGAATAAGACAAGTCCAGCGGAAAATGCAAGATAACTCCCAAGCTTGGCAGCAGCACCAGGAAGATTCGATGTAATAGCGGTAAAAGCTTCCATCTCTATTCTACATGGTCTAAATTCTACAACCATTAATATCAAAATGAGCAGTGGGGATCGGATTGTTGATGCTGTTGTTAGCAAGTTCTTAGAACGATCTGCAGTAGGACAGAAAAAGTATGGAGTTACACTTGAACGAACCGATTTGAAGATGCTTGACTGGATCACTCATACCCAAGAAGAATTGATGGATGCAATTTTATATTTGGAACGCCTCAAACATGAGGTTGGAAGTAGTTCATCAAAAGCTACTACAGAGTAGAATGGCGACTAGAACCCAATATCCGTTTAATGCCAGTTGGTATAAATATAAAACATTGGCAGAAATTACTACTCTTCGTCGACAATGGAATATGTTTGAAACTGTTGAAAATTATGATTATAAAATTCGAATCCAAATGAATGCTGGATATTTTAGTCAACGATGGTATGCTTTCTTACTGGCAAGTGATCACACAGATTATAATCGAGGAAAATCATTACATGAAGTGCAGTATCCAACCATTGATTTCACCCCCGAGCGAAATAAGTTTGTTCAACAAAGTACAATCTATACAAAAGTTACTTATGAATTTTCTCAACCTTCTAACGGATTATTATTAAGTAGTGCTATGACCGAAGGAGAACGAACCAAAAAGAATGGCGATATGTCAATGTATATAAATGTCAGTACATATAATGCAACTCACGTGTATAAATGGAATTTTAGCTCGGAGGATGAACGGTTAGGGTATGAGAAAATCGCTCAATCGCTTCTTTAAGATCCGGTCGATACTTTACATAATATCCTGCAAGGCATCCATCCGATTTACTAATCATTGTCTTATCTTCGCATACCTCAAGGGTGCCATAATAAAGAGGTGCTTCCAAATTGTAGGAATACACCCGCTTTGTTTTAAAATCAATTAAATAGACCATCTCCCGCAATTTATGCTTTTGAAATTCGATTGTTTCCATTCTTTCCTGATATGACAGATCTATACTTCTTTCGTCTCATTTTTTTAGGTCTAAAGAGCACTAGACCAGGAGAAGGGTTTTTCCTCATTCATATCGGGAAGAAATAGAATACGTTGATACGATATATAGGTTACAAAAAATGCAGTAAACAGTAGTATTCCAAAGAGAAGAAATGGAAGAATGGATACGATTGTATCAGCATTTGGAATTTGAAGTGTATAATATGGAACAGATGGTGTTAGTTTGAATCGAACCCATTGGACCATTTGTTGAAGTCCATATCTTGAATCCATTCTACTTATAATGTAATTTTCTTTTCCATTTTCGATAAAAATTGCTAGGTTAGGTCCGTCCCAAAGGGACGGACCTAACCAACGGAATGTTTCATCGTGGATCCCCATGAGCGCAAAGCGCTCATGGGGATTTTCGATAAAAATTGGTACTAATGAAAGTCGGCACTTTGTGCCGACTTTCATACGTACGAATGTTTCATCGTGGATGGAAAAGAAAATAGGACGCAAAGCGTCCTATTTTCTTTTCCATTTTCGATAAAAATTGAGAAATCCTCCCTCTACAATATTTACAGTAACAACAAAGAAATGAGTGCATCCGACGCAACAGCAGCAAAGAAACTTGCAAAGGCGAGTGCCAAGAAGGAAGCCCGTTATGTGGAATCCTTGCGCGCACAGATTGTAAAGAAAGGATTTAATGTGAAGAGCCTTGCAGAAGCGCTTCTTCTTCCACCTCCTTCCCCCAAAGTGAAGAAGGTACCCAAGGAAACAATTACAAAAGCATGGATTGCTCATGCATATGAAACATATGCATCCGAATACCCCACTTATCTCTCCACTCTTCCCCAAGATTTACAAGATGCTGAAAAGGAAAAGGAATCAAAGTCTGGCAAGATTGTGAAGCAGGATGGATTAAAGGCAAACCGCAACAAAGTTAATTTCTCCAAAAAGATGGAGACAGATCATGCAGCAGCATATGCTGCATTCAAGATTACATGGGAGTCCGCACATCCTACCACTCCTGTTGAAGAGGAGTCTGCCACTGAATCTGGCAGCGGAACCGCTGCAGAGGACTCTGCCGCGGATGCATCCGCTGCCGAGTCCGTCTCTTCCAAGAAATCTTCCAAAAAGTCTTCCAAGGCATCTCCTGCTCCCACTCCCACTCCTGTTCTGACAGTAGAGACCGCAGTCCCTACCCCTGCTCCTGCTGCTGCAAAGAAGGGAGGAAAGAAGTCTCCTGCTGCAACAGCAACCGCTGTTGCAGAGGAAACTCCAGTTCCCGTCGTTGCCAAGACCGGTCGTGCCAAGGTAAATGCCAAGAAGTGAACCAGACTTGATATTCTAGACAATGTCTTCTGCATTATAACAGATTCAAATAAAGTATTCCTTGCAGATATTAGTCGAGAACCACATGATCCGAAACGAACGGGGAAGTATCTTGGTATATTGCAAGATGGTTGTTTGGTGCGAAAATAACCTTTTTTTAATGTAGGGAATGATTACCACACTTCAAACCTTGCGAAAGGTGGAACAAAATAAAGAATTTGATCGTATTATTGTTCGTAATCTAAATTTTCGTACTGATACAAATACACCTGTTCCGGCAAATCAAATTCTGTATGCGGATGGGCGAGGAGGAACCTATTGGAGTGATATTTCAGGCTTTACATCGACTGTATTACGATCATACAATGCTATGAGTTTTTCATCCGGTACAACCTCCTTCAGCACAGTTGCATCGAGTGTATTTAATACCTTTCAGTTTGAAGCAGGAGCTGGTATTGATTTTTTTAGCAATGTGAATGGATCTGTATCGATTTATGCAAATGGAACCGTCGGCGGTCCTACAGGAGCAACAGGAACCATTGGTCCCACGGGTGAAATTGGTATTACAGGAGCTGAAGGTCCAACAGGTGGTATTGGTGCTCCAGGAGATCGTGGACCGACAGGCAGTATTGGTGAAACTGGTCCCACAGGATATGGTGCCACCGGTGCTACAGGGGGTATTGGTGCTCCAGGGGATCGCGGTCCTACGGGTGAGATCGGTCTAACGGGTATGATCGGTCCGACGGGTGAGATCGGTCCTACGGGAAGTATTGGTGAAACTGGTCCTACGGGGTATGGAGCCACAGGTCCGACCGGTGGGATTGGAGCACCAGGTGATCGCGGTCCGACCGGTCCTGCTGGTGAAGGGGCTGTTGGTTCCTCAATTAGTCTTTCCACTATTTATACGGGATATATCAGCACTGGTATATTAGAATTTAGTACTGCTATGGGAAATTGTATTATGGCATCGACTGTGATTGCAAGTAGTATGAGTACAAATTATATTGAAGCACAATTTGCCAACTTTTTGTCCAGTTTTGCAGATTCTATGGTAATCAGTTCCTTAACAGTGAGTAGTATCAACATTAGTACAAGCGGAGGGGGAGGAGGTCCTGAAATCAACACCTCCTCCATTACTGTGAATAGCTTGAATTTTAGTACTGCCATTGGGTCTAGCTTGAGTGTTAGTTCCATCTTTGTAAATACAGTTCAAGTTGGTATTGAAAGCGGTCTTGGTGGATTTATATATGTCGCTGGAGAAGTCCGTACCTCCTCTTTCTACACCTCCACCATCATGGGAGATGTAGATCCTATTTTCACCTTTGATACCTCCACTAACTTTGTAGGAATCAATTTGGGAACATCAAGTCCCAGTGTTGCCCTGGAAGTAAATGGAATTATTTATGCTGAAAATGTACTGACCTATTCTGATTATACACTAAAAGATCATATTACACCTGCTCACTATGGATTTGATTTACTTCCTTCCTTACAAGCTCAAAAATTTACCTGGCGAGAAAGTGGAAAAGAAGATATGGGATTAATTGCACAACATGTCGAAACCTATCTACCCGAATGTGTCATGACAGATCGCAATGGAATCAAACTTGTGAACTATCCCAAACTAATCCCTGTGGCGTTTGATTTGATTGATCGGTTGGCATCTCGTGTGAGCACCTTGGAAGGAAATTTTCTTTAAAATTTCTATATCCCTTTTAGAATGTTTCATTTTATTTACAAAGGACGATTTGATTGTTTAATTTCTAAGAGTACATTTGAAATGTATATTCAGAACTTATATTATGATATTAAAAAGAAATTTGGTGTTACATATGATCCTAAAAAGTTTACAATCATTATGGAAATGGATGGAACAGAAACACGGAAGGGATTTGGTGGAGTTGTAAAAAAAATAGTTCCAAATTATGAACTGGTATTATTTTTGTTTGGATATCCTAAAAAAGAGCAAACCTTTGAACTATTAAATTACTTTTTTGGAACGGTTATAACTCATGAACTCTTTCATTTATTTATTCCATATGTTATAGATAATTCTTGTTGGTCCGAAGGAGTCACCGATTTTATGACTCTCTGGTATCGTGATACTCTGTGGCACCGCGATACTATTTCTGAACATCTTTCAAAACTCCAACATGAATATAGTGAAATTACAGATGAAAAATACAAAGCTCATAAATATGGATATATTACAGGATTGAAAAAAATGGTAAAATTATATTATGAGAATTCAACATCTCAAATATCTATCATAGATGATATGAAAAAAATTATGAAAGAATTTGATAGAACAAAAAAATATACAGCTGCAGATATTATAGCCTACAATCCTAAATTTAAAACATTTTTTACAGGTCGATGCAATAAACATATTCCACATGATATTACATAGTTATGGACCTACAATATAAATATCTGTAAAGGGATTTAGCTCTTTGGTAAGAGGGCTTACTGTATACCCATACGATGCAGCAAAGGACAACCATGTTGGTAAATTAAACCAACTGATTCCACCTCTAACATTATAAGGATCCAGTGATTTGAGGCGATTGAACTGTCGATTATCCCAGTAAGCTGCCGGATCACTAGTATCACGGGTAGTACAGGTGATAAATGCCGCAAGAGGGGGTGGAACACGATCAATGGCATACACCGTCTGAGACGTGCCATAGCCATTTCCTGTTCCTTCCCACAAGACAGGGGATAGTCTGTATAAGTTAGTCATTTCTATTATTCATATATATATGAAATATAGAACTATATATATTATTAAGCATATCGACCCTTTGGATACTGAAGTGCATTCTTTGCTTGATCTTGGCGAGGACTGTACATGCGATCATAACGGGTAGGATTGAAAAAAAGACGACTCGATCGTGCAGCCGCAATTTGATCATCGGCTTCACGGCATCCCGCTGGTTTCGGAACCTCCAACGGTTTAGGATAATGCGTTTTTAAGGGAGTTGCACGAAGGGGTTCCTGTTTATACAAGGCAGGATTGGTCGGAATGTAACGACGCTGCGGGCAACGGGTTAATTCTTCATCTAGGCGAAACAGATCACTTTCTCGTTGGACATTCTCCATGTATTGTTCATACGGCATAGAGATGGAAGGAGCTCCTCCAGGAAACAACGGAACATGCCCACGCCCTTCTGTAAACTCGTACGGACTGTATCGGGTACAGTTTTTCACCGACGATCGCGGATCTTCTGCCAAGGTCGGTCGTTCAATCTCTTTCGGAGGCAAGATATGACGGGTCACCGCCGTGGCATCCCAATGCCATAACGGACACACAGGTCCTCTTGATGGATCAATCATATTTCTACGACTTTCCGTAATATTTCGTTCTGCCATACGATCAACGCTCATTCTAAAAAGGATATAGATAATTCGCAAAGCGAATTATCTATATCCTTTTTAGAATCTGAAGCAATAAGACGGGATGCTTTGCATCCCGTCTTATTGGTGACATTCTAATCCTCTATCTATGGAAAAAGAAATTACGAATGTTGAATCTTCAATCGATACTTCCGTATAAACTTATCTAAGACACGTTGGCATTTACAGCAAGGGGTGCTATTGCGCAATCGGATCACTCCTTCTTCGTCATATTCAATACGAACAACCACCAAGGTTCGATCGTACAAGTCCTCATAATCAATCTCTTTTAACAGAGCAATTTCAGCATGAAGAGTATAATCATAATATCCAACTCCACGACTACGAGATCCAACTCTATTTTGTGAATAATTTAAGACACTTGTATTACCATCTGACAATAAGAAGGATCGGTGATCAAAGGTATTCAGACGATCCACGATAGAGGGTGGATTTTCATCCAAGAAAGTATGAATGGTTCGCCGCCATTTTGTAGACATATCATTTGTAATTATATATAAATGAGATGCTATAGATGATATTCATTTTTTTCCATGAATGGTATGTATAAAATCACATACCTTGGCTGTATCATTTGATTTCAAGGTAAACACAATTTGTTTCGGTGTAATCACTAAAAAAGTAGGAAAGGATCGTACATTGCAATATCCTGCTGTATAATCGTTCACAACAGCATCGCACCGCCAGAAAGGAAGATTATATTGAGAGGCAATACGATCAATCGCATCAAGATCCAAGGCTTTGCACGGTCCACACCAGGCAGCTGTAAAATAAACCAGCATTGCGCCATCATAGGAACGAATACCGGAAGGGCACTCGGTTCCTTTCACCCAATTCCATCGTTCTTCAAATTGAGCTTGGTCCGTCAGTTCCAACATTCTATAGTTGCTTTCGTATAAAATCGTAGAATCCTTTTGCACCACCAGCAAGAAGAAGTGCCGCAATAGATCCTGCTAAGACAGGACCCATTCCATTCGCCTCATGGCGAACAGATGGATGAGCACCTCCTTTCATAGCGGGAACTCCTGGAATCTTCAAACCAGCAGGAAGACCGGCGGGTAGACCAGTGGGTAGACCAGCGGGAAGACCGGCTGGAATGCCTGGTAGACCGGCAGGTAGACCGGCAGGTAGACCGGCGGGAAGACCGGCTGGAATGCCTGGTAGACCGGCGGGTAGACCTGTAGGAAGACCAGCGGGTAGACCGGCAGGTAGACCGGCAGGTAGACCGGCAGGAATGCCTGGTAGACCGGCAGGTATGCCTGGTAGACCGGCAGGAATGCCTGGTAGACCGGCAGGTAGACCGGCGGGAAGACCTGGAACAGCAGGAGTAAACTGACCAGCAAGAGTTGCTAGTTTTCCTGGATTTGTTAATTCTGATGCTTGACTAATAGTTCCTGATAATACTTTAGTTCCATCCTTCCCAATTTGTGTTGCAATCGTAGCTGCTGATTCTCCAATTCCAAAGATAGGAACAATTAATTTTCTATAAATCTCTTCCAAGAGTTCTTTTCCAAATAAGAAGGAAAAGGGGGCTAATATAGTTAGAAAGGATGGAAGAGCTGGCAATGATGGCAATGATGGCAATAAGCTAAAAAACCAATCCAACCAAGATACATCCTTTGTAGGTGCAGCAGATGCAGCTTGTTTGGCTGGATCTTGCACTTCAAACAATAGTTTTGCATTAATCGATTTGAATAAGAATGAATAAGGAAGGGGAGATGATATTCCTTCTGTCATCACAGTTCGCATTGTAAAGACCGCATGATACATATCCCATGCTACCCAGAACCATCCAAACAAAAATAGAAAGATATTAAAGCAACTAATTAATTTTACAATTCCTTGTCCATATTCTCCTAGATAGAATTTATCCGCACCCAAACATCCAAAGAAAGTTAAAATTGTGTAAAGAATATAATCTTTGGGAGCCAGAAAGCTGGATCCTGGTGTTGCAAAAACTCCCCGTCCAATTCCCTTGACCCAATCAAACGGAGAATTCAAGCCTTCTTTCTTGATACGGTCTCCATCATTTATAATTTGTAATATATCCCAAAAATACCATAATCCAAGTGTGAACAAATTAACAACTGTTTTTGCAATCGCTGTCGGAAAGGATCGTAAATAAATATGATCCACTCCAAAAAATCCTAGTAAGATGGATAATATAATAAAGGTCATATAATTTCGATCAGGATGTTTCCAAACTTCTACATCGCTCATTAAATGAACAAATTTAGATGGATGCTCATTCATGTCTCCCTATCCGCAACAGCTATTTCTTTGAAAGAAAGATTACACAGTAAACAAAATACCTCCAAGACCTGCTACAATACGTAAAATATTATAATTTATTGCATAGACTGTCACACCTGAATCATATTGGGGAATAGATTGATTCATCTCTAATTGCAGTACAATTGAATCAATGCGACTGGCATTACAGGTTCCTTGTGGTTGAGACGCTTCCGGGGCTAATGAAAATGAATACACATAAATGAAATCATTGGGAATTGCAGTATGATACTGCCATGGCTGTACTAGACGGAAATAAGCAGCGGATCGTTTTTCAAAACGATCATATCCATCCAACTGAAGAAGGGCAGTACTGATAATATCCGTATTCACAACAGGATACTCTGTATAGGTACGGGATCCATAGTTAAACCACTCTTTTAAGGTTTGCATACGATCTTGTTGACAAACCCATACAATCTCTTTCATTGGATGATTGAAGTTCAATGTCACATTTGCATACAAGGAGTTAAGAGGAATACTGGTGCGACGTTGAATCTGACTTTGTTCAATTAGGTATTCATGTTTGCTAGAGGTAAACCGACGTCGTTCCTCTGTGTCCAAATAGATAAAATCTCCCCACAAGATCATATCTGTGATGACAGGAGGAGCAGCAGTTCGAAAGGATGGATTTGATTCATAGGCAGTCGAATATACCATATCATACCCACTTTTTAGTTTGATATAGATACGAATCGGAGTGGATTGAAGGGCTATGAGAGGAAGCGCTAAGCCGACATTGTTGCAAAACCAAAAGTTAAGAGGGACAAAAAGGCGAAGAGGACCATGTTGAGATGTTTCATCATACGCTTCTTGATAGCCGGTCATATAACTAAATCCTGCTTGTTTGGCACCACTGGTTCGTAATTTATTCCATATATACATCCATTCACCATATTGACGATCAATCTCCACTTGACCAATTAAGATACTCACATAATCAATCATGGCATATCCAATTCCATTCACCCAAGAAGTATCGGGAGTGGAAGGAGGAGGAGGAGTACTTCCATCGGATAAGGGACCGTCTGGTGTAATATACGGAAGTTGAATCTCTAACATCAATTGTGTCAATAAATCTCCACTGCGTGGAATCGTTGTTGTTACTAATTTATTAAAATCCACTGCCGATTCAAACACAATTCGTTGTGTTTCCATACTAAAATTGGTATGACGCTTATAGACTTGTTTAAAAAAGGTGGTTTGAGGATTTCCTGTCAGATAGATATCTTGGCGACCGGTTGCCACCAATTGTAATAATCCTCCTTGTCGGCTCATACTCTACTTTTAACAAGGTAAATCGCATTCTACTTTACCTTAGCCCTTATTAGAATCTTCAAATGTAACCAATAAGACGGGATGCAAAGCATCCCGTCTTATTGGTTCATATTCCAATTATAGCAGGGAATAATCCCTTTGGGATTATTCCCTGCTATAATTAGAATGTCGTTTGAAAAAGAGTTGCTATGCAACTCTTTTTCAAACTCAGATTTTAATAAGGAACAAGGATAAATCGCTCCGCGATTTATCCCTGCTATTATTAGAATATGTCATTCACTCAAACAAGTCAATTAAATTCTTTATTGCTAAGGGGATTGCAATTCAGAACCAATAGTAACGTTCCGATCTCCACCTCCTATGCACTATATGCCGATGGACGAGGTGGAACCTTCTGGGATCAAGCCTTGAAAGCCAGTGACCTTTCCTCCTACAGTACCAGTGTGGCAACTATTGCAGAAAGTCAATCAACCCTCACCTTTTATACTACAAGCAGTGTTACAGGTATTGAACAACAAGTAATCGTCTTAGAACAAGATTTCTCCACTTTAGCAGGATCCGTCAGTACTCAGATTGAAGAAGCTTTTTATGGATTTTCAACGAATATATATTTTGCAAATCAAGTGAGCAGTCTTCAATTAGAATTACAAACATCTGCTAGTAGTATTTATTCAACCTTAAGCAGTTATGATAACGCCAATTTCAGTACCTTATCCTCTTACATAGTTAGATCTCAATTGATAAATTTTGGATATACCGATTCTTCCATTTCCACTGTCTATACACAGAGTGTCAGTACATCGCAAGCCTCTCTGAATGCATTTTCAACTTCCATTAATAATGCTGTGATTAGTACTAGCGTTGCATTTGTATCTACCATCTTAGATCAAAACTCATCCTTAGCCTATTATATTTCAACAGATACAGCGCAAACAGCCTCTACAAATTCTAGTTTTTTAATGATGTTTTCTACAACAGATGTACGATTATCCAGTTTGGAATTAATGAGTACAAACTTACTCTCTACCATTTCGAGTTATTCGGATAAACAACTGAGTACCAGTCAATCGTATCAAAATATGAGCACACAATCTACTTTTTTTGTAGTATTTAGTACACTTGAAGCAACTAGTACAATTGCAATATCAACTGCTGAAATTGCACTTAGTACAGCAAATACATTTGCAAATCAAATCAATACACTCTCTATTGCAACCGCTTCAAATACATCCAATATTACTGGTCTTACCTCTAATTTTTCGCTTCTCACCACCAGTTCCTTGATCAGTTCTATTTATTTGTCCTTTATAGGCTTGGAAAATTTTTGTTCTAACTTAGTCATAAGTACCAATAGTGGTTTAACAAGTACCTTAAATTCTACAACAGAAGGATACATTTCTACCATTTATTCAACAATTGTAACAGATATTTTGGCACAGGCAGGAGAAGCCTTTGGATCTACCATTGCAAGTACCTCGGCTGGATTAACCAGTACCTTTGTATCCACATTGAGTACTATTTATGTTAATTTTACATCCAGTTTAACATCCCAACTTGATTCCAGCATTCTTTCCTATGTGAGTACACCTGTTGCAACAGCAATTGAAGATTTTAGTACCATGACCTACGAAGTAATTAGTACCTTCAGTACATCATATGAGGCATCCTTATCTACCTTTAGTACCATGACATTTGAAGAAATTAGTACCTTTAGTACTCAGTATGAAACAGCATTAGCTAATTTTAGTACATTATCTGAAACTGAATTAAGTACCTTTAGTACCTTGTATTATTCAACCTTATATCAAACAAATGAGACCTTTACAAACTTTGTGATTGGATTGCAAAACTTTGTGAGTAGTTCTGCATTATCCACCTTGTATACAGAACAGACCTTTACCTTGAGTGGAGATCAATCTACTGCTATATTAGATCTTCCTGCCTTTCGAAACTTTGCTATCTATGTAAGCGATATAGTAGATTCATATCCTTATCGTATCACCTATGATCCAACAGCACTCTATGGAATGGATTGGAAAACAGGAACCATATTAATTAATGTATTAAGTACGGGTGGATACAGTTATAATAATGGAAAAATAATCATGGATCTATATCGATTTGGCTTTCCCACGTCTATCTATGATTCCATGTTTCCTACCCTTTCTTCCGCAGATTATACACTGATGTATGATTATCGTATTTATAATTCTACTATTTATACAACCTTGCAAAATGTGTTTCCACGCTTACGGATCTTAAATGCGTCTGCAAGTGCTGGTATCGTAGGTACATTTACTGCCGATTGGACCAATTATTCCTGGTTTCCAACCGGATTAGTAGGGGCTCCTCCTTTTTCTCCTCAAATCAATGTGGATTTACTGCAAGGAGGAGTCTTACTGGAACGATTTGGACCATATGATCTATCTGTCAGTAGTATAATAGAATCTACTGCTGTGACAGGATCCACAGATATAAATATTTATTTTGCAGGAAACTTTGGGGAAGGATCCATTGTGAATAATGTGAGTTTATAAAACGGAAAAAAGCGCACGGTGGCTGCTTGTAAAACTATCCTAGACACATCTTGTCATATATTTAGTTATTTTTCGTTTGAAGTGGTTCTAATAAGTAGGAGAAGAAGACAGCACCCCACCTACTAACCACGAGAAGTAGGGGATGAGGGATCAATTGCTTTAGCTTTTAATGGCTTGTGAAAGACTTTCACACAAAACTGAGGATCAATCAGTAGGCGGGACCACCTGTGTCAAGTACAGGGAACTTACATATACCTGCATAGCAGGAAATCGATACATCCGATTTTTGAAGGGGGAGGGAGGAAAGGGGGAAGGGGAAAGAGAGTATCTCACTGATCTGCACACAAGCAGACATCAAATGAGAAGAGGGGATGAGAGTATCTCACGGATCTGCACGCAGCAGCATCTATGAGAAGAGGAAAGAGAGTATCTCACAGATCCGCACGCAGCAGCATCATATGAGAAGAGGGAGGAGACTATCTATTCACATCGTGTTGAGAAACACGCGTTCGATCTGGATGCAGCAGCATCGTAAGATATGTGAGTAGAATGAGGTTGGAAAGAAAGAAAGGCGGTTAGGCTCTAGCCTTGATGACCTCGTGTATCGTGGTTGCAGCAGCTTTGGTGGCGGCTTCAGCCTCAGGCGTCAATATGCCTTTACCAAGAAGAAACTGAGCGAGATTCCTCATGTGTTGGAGCTGATTTTTTTCGGAATAGTAACCCTCGCCAGTGAGAGTCTCGATCGACTCTATGCCCCTTGTGGAAACAGTGTACACAACAAGGATTGCCATATATCGCTTTGCATGACGCTTCTTGATCCTCATGCGCCTCTTTGTTGGCATAGGAGCCAAACTAAATCGACTACCATCATCATTAACATCAGCAGAAGCTTCAGAAGACGTTGATTGGACACCATCCTCACCGGTAGATCTCAACATGGAAGTAAGACCAGACATAGTCTCCTTAAGAGGAAGAAGAGTCGTATCAACACCATTCTTATGCAGCCATGCACGATAGTTTGCGAGTCCTTCACGTAAAGTCAAGCCTTTCAAGAATGGCTTAGCTGCGAGACGAGCAGGATGAACAGGACCAGATGAGGAGGCTGAGTTGGAAGAAGAGTTGGAACCTTGGTAGGTAGGAGGGGGAGTAGGAGCACTGTAGGCAGGAGCACCACCATGGGAGGGGTACGCACTGCTGTAGAAGGAGGAAGGAGCACTGTGGACAGGAGCACCACCATGGGAGGGGTACGCACTGTTGTAGAAGGAGGGGGGAGCACTGTGGACAGGAGCACCACCATGGGAGGGGTACGCACTGTTGTAGAAGGAGGGGGGAGCACTGTGGACAGGAGCACCACCA
>Ga0164294_10003522_pt1 | contig 13887 bp, 9 predicted proteins | sample GEODES005metaG_FD_111479 | JGI IMG/M metagenome (GOLD analysis project Ga0164294, IMG submission 111479) | Oligotrophic lake water microbial communities from Sparkling Lake, Wisconsin, USA - GEODES005 metaG | ecosystem: Environmental > Aquatic > Freshwater > Lake | place: USA: Sparkling Lake...
CCATCCGCCCAATCCACGGCTTAAGACGCGTCGCAGATAGATGATTTCACAAGGGAGTTATCCCGCATGAACATGATGAACCAAGACCTTGCGAACGTGTTCGGCTCGCAAACGCCGGCGCCGACGTTCGACCAGATCAAGATCTCGATCGCCAGCCCCGAGCAGATCCGCTCGTGGTCGTATGGCGAGATCAAGAAGCCGGAAACGATCAATTACCGCACGTTCAAGCCGGAACGCGACGGCCTATTCTGCGCGCGCATCTTCGGGCCGATCAAGGACTACGAGTGCCTGTGCGGCAAGTACAAGCGCATGAAGTTCAAGGGCGTCGTCTGCGAAAAGTGCGGCGTCGAAGTCACCCTGCAACGCGTGCGCCGCGAGCGGATGGGCCATATCGAGCTCGCCGCGCCGGTCACGCATATCTGGTACTTCAAGGGCGTTCCGTCGCGGTTGGGTTATCTACTCGACCTGGCCCCGAAGGATCTCGAGAAGATCATCTACTTTGCGGCCTATGTGATCACCGCAGTCGACACCGAGATGCGTCATAACGAATTGTCCACGCTCGAGGCCGAGATGGTCGTCGAGAAGAAGGCTGTCGAAACCCAGCGTGACGTCGACTTGGAGGCTCGCGCCCAGAAGCTCGAGGCCGACCTCGCCGAACTTGAAGCCGAGGGTGCCAAGTCCGATGTCAAGCGCAAGGTCAAGGATGCCGGCGAGCGCGAGATGCGCCAGCTCCGCGACCGCGTCCAGCGTGAGCTAGACCGGCTCGACGAGATCTGGACCACCTTCACCAAGCTGGCCCCCAAGCAGCTGATCATCGACGAGAACCTCTACCGCGAGATCGTCGATCGCTACGGTGAGTACTTCCAAGGCTCGATGGGCGCGGAGTCGATCAAGAAGCTCATCGAGAACTTCGATATCGATGCCGAGGCCGAGGCGCTGCGTGAGGTTATTCGCAGCGGCAAGGGTCAGAAGAAGCTGCGCGCGCTCAAGCGCCTGAAGGTGGTTGCGGCGTTCCAGACCAACCGCAACTCCCCGATGGGCATGGTGCTCGACGCGGTGCCGGTGATCCCGCCGGAACTGCGTCCCATGGTTCAGCTCGATGGCGGCCGCTTCGCGACCAGCGACCTCAACGATCTGTACCGCCGTGTGATCAACCGCAACAACCGGTTGAAGCGACTGATCGACCTCGGTGCTCCCGAGATCATCGTCAACAACGAGAAGCGCATGCTTCAGGAGTCGGTGGATGCGCTTTTCGACAACGGCCGTCGTGGTCGCCCCGTCACCGGGCCGGGCAACCGTCCGCTGAAGTCGCTCAGCGATCTGCTCAAGGGCAAGCAGGGCCGGTTCCGTCAGAACCTGCTCGGCAAGCGCGTCGACTACTCGGGCCGTTCGGTCATCGTGGTCGGCCCGCAGCTCAAGCTGCACCAGTGTGGTCTGCCCAAGCTGATGGCTCTGGAGCTGTTCAAGCCGTTCGTGATGAAGCGCCTGGTCGATCTCAACCATGCGCAAAACATCAAGAGTGCCAAGCGGATGGTCGAGCGTCAGCGTCCGCAGGTGTGGGACGTGCTCGAAGAAGTCATCTCCGAGCATCCGGTGTTGCTCAACCGCGCACCGACCCTGCACCGCCTCGGCATCCAGGCCTTCGAGCCGATGCTGGTCGAGGGCAAGGCCATCCAGCTGCACCCACTGGTGTGCGAGGCATTCAACGCCGACTTCGACGGCGATCAGATGGCGGTGCACCTGCCGCTGAGTGCCGAGGCTCAGGCCGAGGCGCGCGTGCTGATGCTGTCGAGTAACAACATCCTGTCGCCGGCCTCGGGTAAGCCCCTGGCCATGCCGCGTCTGGACATGGTCACCGGTCTGTACTTCCTGACCACCGAGATCCCCGGTGACACCGGCCAGTACACCCCGGCCGCCAAGGACACCCCGGAGACCGGCGTGTACAGCACGCCGTCGGAGGCCATCATGGCGATGGACCGTGGCGTGCTGAGCCCGCGGGCCAGGATCAAGGTTCGGTTGACCCGGTTGCGTCCGCCCCACGAGGTTGAGACGGAGCTGTTCGGCGAGAACGGCTGGCGTCCGGGTAATGCCTGGATCTGTGAGACCACGCTGGGCCGGGTGCTGTTCAACGAGCTTCTTCCGCTGGGCTACGCGTTCGTCAACAAGCAGATGCACAAGAAGGAGCAGGCCAAGATCATCAACGATCTGGCCGAGCGCTACCCGATGATCGTGGTCGCGCAGACCGTCGACAAGCTCAAGGACACCGGCTTCTACTGGGCGACCCGTTCGGGTGTCACCGTGTCGATGGCCGACGTTCTGGTCCCGCCGGAGAAGGCCGAGATCCTCGAGCGTCACGAGGTCGAGGCCGACGGCATCGAGAAGAAGTACCAGCGCGGTGCCCTGAATCGTCAGGAGCGCAACGACGCCCTGGTCGAGCTGTGGAAGAAGGCCACCGAAGAGGTCGGCGACGCACTGCGTTCGCACTACCCCAAGGACAACCCGATCATCACGATCGTGGAGTCCGGTGCGACCGGTAACTTCACCCAGACTCGAACGCTGGCCGGCATGAAGGGCCTGGTGACCAACCCCAAGGGCGAGTTCATCCCGCGTCCGATCAAGTCCTCGTTCCGCGAGGGCCTGACGGTGCTGGAGTACTTCATCAACACCCATGGCGCCCGAAAGGGCTTGGCGGACACCGCTCTTCGCACCGCTGACTCGGGTTACCTGACCCGTCGTCTGGTGGACGTGTCCCAGGACGTGATCGTGCGCGAGCACGATTGCGGTACCGAGCGGGGCATCGTCGTGGATCTGGCGGAGCGCGCAGCCGACGGCACCCTGATCCGGGATCCGCACGTCGAGACCTCGGCCTATGCCCGCACGCTGGCCGCTGACGCGGTCGACGCCAAGGGCAAGGTCATCGTCGAGCGCGGCCACGACCTGGGCGATCCGGCGATCGACGCGGTGCTGGCAGCCGGGATCACGAGCGTCAAGGTCCGCTCGGTGCTCACCTGCGCGAGCGCCGACGGCGTCTGCGCGATGTGCTACGGCCGCTCGATGGCCACCGGCAAGCTGGTCGACATCGGTGAGGCCGTCGGCATCGTCGCCGCGCAGTCCATCGGTGAGCCCGGCACGCAGCTGACCATGCGTACCTTCCACCAGGGTGGCGTGGGTGAGGACATCACCGGTGGTCTGCCCCGCGTCCAGGAGCTGTTCGAGGCCCGCGTCCCGCGCGGCAAGGCCCCGATCGCCGAGGTCGCCGGACGGGTTCGTCTCGAGGAGAGCGACAAGTTCTACAAGATCACCGTTGTTCCCGATGACGGGAGCGAGGAGGTCGTGTACGAGAAGCTCTCCAAGCGGCAGCGTCTGCGCGTGTTCAAGCACGACGACGGGACCGAGCGGCTGCTTGCCGACGGTGACCACGTCGAGGTTGGTCAGCAGCTCATGGAGGGCTCCGCTGATCCGCACGACGTTCTCCGTGTCGAGGGCCCACGCAAGGTGCAGATCCACCTCGTCAAGGAGGTGCAGGAGGTCTACCGGGCCCAGGGCGTGTCGATCCACGACAAGCACATCGAGGTCATCATCCGGCAGATGCTGCGCCGCGTCACGATCATCGATTCGGGTGCCACCGAGTTCCTGCCCGGCTCGCTGACCGAGCGTGCCGAGTTCGAGTCGGCGAACCGTCGGGTGGTCGCCGAGGGCGGCGAGCCCGCGGCCGGCCGTCCGGTGCTGATGGGTATCACCAAGGCGTCGCTGGCCACCGACTCGTGGCTCAGTGCGGCGTCGTTCCAGGAGACCACTCGTGTGCTCACGGATGCGGCGATCAACTGCCGCAGCGATAAGCTCCGTGGTCTGAAGGAGAACGTGATCATCGGCAAGCTGATCCCGGCCGGTACCGGTATCAACCGGTACCGCAATATCCAGGTTCAGCCCACCGAGGAGGCCCGGGCCGCGGCGTACACGATTCCGTCGTACGAGGATCAGTACTACAGCCCCGACTTTGGTCAGGCCACCGGTCCCGCGGTTCCGCTGGACGATTACGGTTACTCCGACTACCGGTAGTCACCGACACGAAAGAAGGCCCCCGCACATGCGGGGGCCTTCTTTCGTTGGCGGCGGAGCCTACACTGACCGCGTGCTGATCGGTTCGCATGTGCGCTCGGATGATCCGTTGCAGGGCGCACTGGATGACGAGGCGGACCTCGTCCAGTTCTTCCTCGGGGACCCGCAGAGTTGGCGCAAACCGCCGCCACGTCCGGATGCCGATCTGCTGCGTCGCTCGCCCATCCCGATCTACATCCACGCGCCGTATCTGATCAACGTGGCATCGGCGAACAACCGCATTCGCATTCCGTCCCGCAAGATGCTCCAGGACACCTGCGATGGAGCCGCGGAGATCAACGCGACCGCGGTGATCGTGCATGGCGGTCACGCTGACGACCACGATATCGAGGCGGGATTCGACCGCTGGGCCAAGGCGTTGGCGGCGCTGAACACCGATGTGCCGGTCTACCTGGAGAACACCGCCGGCGGGAACGACGCAATGGCCCGGCACTTCGACACCATCGGCCGACTGTGGGATCGCATCGGGGATACAGGCATCGGATTCTGCCTGGACACCTGCCACGCATGGGCGGCCGGTGAGGAGCTGATCGACGCCGTCGACCGCATCACGGCGATCACCGGGCGCATCGACCTGGTGCACTGCAACGACTCCCGGGACGCCGCCGGCTCGGGAGCGGATCGCCACGCCAACTTGGGCGCCGGAAGAATCGACCCCGCACTGCTGGTGGCGGTGGTGCGGGCGGCGGATGCGCCGGTGGTCTGCGAGACGGCCGATGAGGGCCGACACGCCGACATCGCGTTCCTGAGGGGCAACCTCTAGACCCGTTTTGCGCTGCAGTCGCCGACGATGCTCAGTGGTCGGTGACGCAGAGCACCTCGTTGAGGGTCGCGGTGCGCAACCCCGCCGCGCCCCCCCAGCATTGGTCTGTGCGCGCGGTGTCGAACATAGCTGGCCCGTTTGGGATGGTGTCTGTCAGGACATATCCGTCGACTAGGGCACCGGTGGAAACACTCAGTCGGTGTTGCTGGGTTTCATAGTCGACCAACTCGGGTTCGGCCTCATCGGCGTCATCCGGCGGGCTGATGAATGTTCTGGCGTCGTCGAGGTTGAGTCCGACGGAGAACACCTCGGTCTCGGCCTCGAGCACCTCGATCAGGCGGCCGATGTAGCGCTCATTGGCGAAGAACTGCCAGCCCTCGCCCAGATGCAGCCAGAACCTGCCGCCGACCTGTGCGCGAATGTCGGTGAGGCCGGCCACCGGGAGGCGGCTGAATTGAGCGAAAGGGTAGTTCTCGGCCAGCCGGGCCCGTTGGGGTTCGGCCAGACCGTGGTCGATGATGAGAAATCGGCCGACTGCCGAGAGGTCCCGGCAACAGTTGAGAAACGAATTCAGTGTGCGTTCGGTTAACTCGGCGTCGGTTCCAGCCACGACGGTCACGGTCACCGCGGCATCCCACGTTCCCGCGGTCAGACCCGATGTTATCTCGGCGGGGTAGGCCGCTGCGGGTTCCAGCGAGGCGCGGGACAGGATGTCCCGATTTTTCGTGATGCGTTTGCGCTCTTGCTCGGGGATATCGGTGAGGGCCAGCAGATACCGGCACAACTCGAGTGCTTCAGGGCCCTTTCCAATCCACGACGCGCACACCGACTTCTCATCGAGAGCCCGGAAGCGGTAGACCTCGGGGTTGACGAACAACGCGTCCTCGTCCGGCATCGGGATGGCGGCCGCACGCTCGGCGAACAGGTAGCCGAGCGCGTAGCGTCCGGCCCTGCGGTAGTGGGTGGCGATATCCAGCAGTGGCTCGGCGCGACTCGGCCGGTACTCCCAGGCCCGTAGATAGGCGTCCTGTACCTCCGGCCATGGCTCACCGAGTACCTCCATACCGGTGGCCACCCGCCACAGCGAGTAAAAGACCTCTTCCTCCCAGTCACCCATTTCTGCGCGCCGCGCGTACCACTTGCGAGCATTAGCCCAGTCGTATAGGCAGTTGTAGGATCGCGCTACATAGAAAACTGAACGCGAGTCGTCTGGGTTGCGTTCGAGTTCGGCCATCAGCAAGTCAATGTCGCGCTGATACTTCTGTGGGTCCAGGTTGCGTCCGCCGAGCCTGCGTGACTGGATGAGGTACTCACCGTCGAGCCGCTGAATCGTGTACGGCAGATCGCATACTGGTAGCTCGTGGACCACACCGTCGTAACGGAACGGCACCCCGTCGCGGAAGATCTGCATTCTCCAGTAAAAGACGCCTGGCGACTCAACGCGTACCAAAGCCGCATCTGAGTTTAGGGAACTCAGATCCAAGTCGCCCGTGACGAGGTCGTCGGCGTCCATCACCCAGAGGTAATCGGCGCGCCCTTGCGCCAGAGTCAGCGCCTCGGAACGGTTGTGGCCGAAGTTTTTCCACGGGCGCTCAAGAAGCTCGCCCGGAATTCCGAGATTTGCCATGTGGTTGCGGATGACGTCCTGGGTACCGTCGACAGAGCCGGTGTCGACTATCACCCAGGTGTCGATGTAGGGAGCGATCGTGTCGAATAGTTCGCCGATGACGTGCGCCTCGTTGCGAACGATCATGTTCAGGCAAATCGACGGGCGTTGGGTCATCGGTCGGCACCCCGTTTCGCACCATCTGAAGTATCACCGCGAAGCCACCTAGACCGCGCGCTTTGTCCGGGCGAGTATAACGACCTGCACGGGTGCGCTTTTATTACATTGCTTGTGCGGTTGTCAGAAAAATGTAACAGTGGGCTATGCCTGACACCCACCTCGTCACCAATCAGGTGCCGCCCCTGGCCGACTGGAACCCCGCCACCTCACCGGTGCTCATCGAGGCGCTGATCCGCGAGGGCGGGCAGTGGGGCCTTGACGAAGTCAGCGAGCTCGGGGCGATCTCCGGCGGAGCCACCGCCCAGCACTGGGGTGACCTCGCCGATCGCAACCGGCCGGTGCTGCATACCCATGATCGCTACGGGTATCGCATCGATGAGATCGAGTACGACCCCGCCTACCACGAACTGATGCGCATCGCGATCGGCCACGGCCTGCACGCCGCGCCCTGGGCCGACGACCGACCGGGAGCCCATGTCGTGCGGGCGGCCAAGATGGGCGTCTGGACACCCGAACCCGGACATGTCTGCCCGATCTCGATGACCTACGCCGTGGTGCCCGCCCTGCGCCACAACACCGAACTCGCGCACGCCTACGAGCCCCTGCTCACCAGTCGCGCCTACGACCCCGAACTGAAGGTGCCGTCCACCAAGGCGGGTATTACCGCGGGCATGTCGATGACCGAAAAGCAAGGTGGATCCGATGTGCGGGCCGGGACCACCGCGGCGGTCCCCAATGCCGATGGCAGTTACTCGCTGACCGGGCACAAGTGGTTCACCTCGGCTGCCATGAGTGATGTGTTTCTTGTGCTCGCCCAGGCCCCCGCCGGGCTCAGTTGCTTCTTGATGCCGCGGGTACTTCCCGACGGAACCCGCAACCGGATGTTTCTGCAGCGCTTGAAGAACAAGCTGGGCAATCATGCCAATGCCTCCAGTGAGGTCGAATACGACGGTGCCCTCGCCTGGCTCGTCGGCGAGGAGGGCCGCGGTGTACCGACTATCATCGAGATGGTCAATCTCACCCGCCTGGACTGCACGCTGGGCAGCGCCACCAGCATGCGGCAGGGCCTTGCCCGTGCCATCCACCATGCTGCGCATCGCAAGGCCTTCGGCGCCTACCTGATCGACCAGCCGTTGATGCGCAACGTGCTCGCCGACTTGGCTATCGAAGCCGAGGCCGCCACCATCGTCGCGATGCGAATGGCCGGTGCCACCGACGCCGCCACCCGTGGCGACGAGCGCGAGACACTGCTGCGGCGCATCGGTCTGGCCGCCGCGAAGTACTGGGTGTGCAAACGCGCCACACCGCACGCCGGCGAGGCCATGGAATGTCTCGGGGGCAACGGTTATGCCGAGGACTCCGGAATGCCGCGGCTGTACCGGGAGGCACCGCTGATGGGCATCTGGGAGGGCTCGGGCAATGTCAGCGCGCTGGATGCGTTGCGGGCCATGGCGACTCGTCCAGAGTGCGTCGAGGTGCTGTTCGATGAGCTTGCCCGCACCGCCGGCCAGGATGCGCGACTCGACGCCCATGTGGATTCGCTGCGCAGCGCACTGGCTGATCAGGCGAGCATCGAATACCGCGCCCGCACGGTCGCCGAAGACATCACCCTTGCCCTGCAGGGCTCGCTGCTGGTGCGCCACGGCCATCCCGCAGTCACCGAAGCCTTCCTGGCGACTCGGATGGCCGGAAACTGGGGCGGAGCGTTCGGCACCCTGCCGACCGGATTGGACCTCGCGCCGATCATCGAGCGGGCTCTTGTCAAAGGGTGAGGCGGCCGGTCAGATTCTGACCGCGCGTTCCGTGGTGCTGTCGGTGCTCCTCGGCGCGCACCCCGCATGGTCGACAGCAGCCGAACTGCTGCGGCTGACCTCCGATTTCGGCATCCGGGAGCCGACGTTGCGGGTTGCGCTCACCCGGATGACCAGCGGTGGGGATCTGGTTCGTTCCGATGACGGTTACCGGCTCTCCGATCGATTGCTTGCGCGCCAGCGTCGCCAGGATGACGCGCTCAACCCGGCCACCCGGGAGTGGAACGGCGACTGGATCACCGTGGTCATCACGGCGGTCGGTACCGAGGCCCGAACCCGGGCCGCGCTGCGAACGGCCTTGATGGATCATCGGTTCGGTGAACTGCGCGAGGGCATGTGGCTGCGACCGGACAACCTCGACGGTCAATTGCCGGCAATCATCGACGGTCGGGTGCGGGTGCTGCGCACCCGCGACGACAATCCCGAAGACCTAGCCTGCCAACTCTGGGATCTGGCCGCGTGGTCGAAGACCGGCCATCGACTGTTGGACCAGATGAGCGCCGCCGCCACCATCCCGGATCGGTTCGTCCTTGCGGCCGCCATGGTCCGGCACCTATTGACCGACCCGGTCCTGCCCGCAGGACTGTTGCCGGCCGACTGGCCCGCGGACAGGTTGCGCACGGCCTACGCCGAATTCGCCGATCTTCTGGCGTCGCGCCGCGACGACGAGTTACTGGAGGCATCATGGGTGTGAATGTGGTTCGCAACGGACCGGTGACGACGGTGATCATCGACCGGCCGCAGGCCCGCAACGCGGTCAACGGCCCCACCGCGATCGCGTTGTTCGAGGCATTCGAAGAGTTCGACCGTGACGAAGCCGCGTCAGTGGCCGTGCTGTGGGGTGATCACGGAACCTTTTGTGCCGGAGCCGATCTCAAGGCTTTTGGAACCCCCGCTGCCAACCCGACGCAACCCGTCGGAACAGCTCCGGGTCCGATGGGGCCCACCAGGATGGTGTTGTCCAAACCGGTGATTGCGGCGGTCAGCGGCTACGCCGTCGCGGGCGGGCTGGAACTTGCGCTGTGGTGCGACCTTCGGGTGGTGGAAACTGATGCGGTCTTCGGTGTGTTCTGTCGGCGGTGGGGTGTGCCTCTCATCGACGGCGGCACTGTTCGGCTGCCGCGACTGATCGGACACGGCCGGGCGATGGACATGATCCTCACCGGCCGGGCGGTCGGAGCTGAGGAGGCGCTGGCGATCGGGCTTGCCAACCGTGTCGTGCCCACCGGACAGTCACGTCAGGCCGCGGAGGAGTTGGCCGCCGAACTGGCCCGCTCACCGCAGGGCTGCATGCGTGCCGACCGACTGTCGGCGCTGCATCAGTGGGGGCAGTCCGAGGCAGACGCGATGGACTTCGAGTTCGGCAGTCTGTCGGAGGTCGCGGCCGAATCCATCGCCGGAGCGCGGCGGTTCGCCGACGGCGCAGGGCGGCACGGCGGCCCGGCGTGATCGTCGGGCACTAGAGTTCGTCGCTGATCAGATAGTTGAAGGGCGATCCCACATGACATCTCGGCCGGCGGCCAAGTCGCCGAAGCTCAGTCGTGACGTGATCATCAACGCCGCGCTGACCTTTTTGGACCGCGAGGGATGGGACGCCCTGACGATCAACGCCCTGGCGACCCAACTGGGCACCAAGGGCCCGTCGCTGTACAACCACGTGAGCAGCCTTGAGGACTTGCGGCGCACCGTGCGGATGCGGGTCATCGACGACATCCTGCAGATGCTCAGCACCGTCGGCACCGGTCGCACCCGGGACGACGCCGTGATGACGATGGCCAGTTCCTATCGCAGCTATGCCCACCATCACCCCGGCCGCTACTCGGCTTTCACCCGGATGCCGCTGGGCGGCGATGACCCGGAATACACCGCGGCCAGCCGCGCCGCCGCGGCTCCGGTGATCGATGTGCTGGCCTCATACGGATTGACGGGCGAGGACGCGTTCTATGCAGCACTGGAGTTCTGGGCCGCCCTGCATGGTTTTGTCCTGCTGGAGATGACCGGAGTGATGGACTCCGGAATGATCGCCCCGGGGGTTGGTTCTGAAGCAGGACGAGTGGACACCGATGCGGTGTTCTCCGGCATGGTCCTGCGGCTCGCTGCAGGTATGGCGCACCGCAACGACCCCGGCGGTAACCCCTGACCTGCGGTAAGGGGCTGGTATTCCAGTTTTGGACTGCGCTCGTCTGGCTGGTATTGTGGAATTTCGTGCCTGGCCGCCAGGTGCGCATGCGGCTGCATGAGAACAGGACGCAGGCGCGCTCGCCGGGCCAATTCGTGTGTCGTGAGCATCGGGAAATGCAACAGATTTCCGCGGGTGTTCGGTGCGCGTGACACGCCCGGTCGCGGGGGACGCGGCAAGGCGAAAACTGCAGTACACAGACTTGAAAAACGCTGAAGAAGACGTAATGCAACACAGAAAGCCGGTATATGCCAACCATCAACCAGCTGGTCCGCAAGGGTCGCAGGGACAAGATCGCCAAGGTCAAGACCGCGGCTCTCAAGGGCAGCCCGCAGCGCCGCGGTGTGTGCACACGCGTGTACACAACGACGCCGAAGAAGCCGAACTCGGCACTTCGCAAGGTCGCTCGCGTCAAGCTGACCAGCCAGGTCGAGGTCACCGCCTATATCCCGGGTGAGGGCCACAACCTGCAGGAGCACTCGATGGTGCTGGTGCGCGGCGGTCGTGTGAAGGACCTGCCCGGCGTGCGGTACAAGATCATTCGCGGTTCGCTGGACACCCAGGGTGTCAAGAACCGCAAGCAGGCCCGCAGCCGCTACGGCGCCAAGAAGGAGAAGAGCTAATGCCACGCAAGGGCCCCGCACCCAAGCGTCCGCTGGTCAACGATCCCGTCTACGGTTCGCAGCTGGTCACTCAGCTGGTTAACAAGATCCTGATGGACGGCAAGAAGTCGCTGGCTGAGCGCATCGTCTACGGTGCACTCGAGCAGGCCCGCGATAAGACCGGTACCGATCCGGTGGTCACCCTCAAGCGAGCACTCGATAACGTCAAGCCGGCACTTGAGGTGCGCAGCCGCCGGGTCGGTGGTGCCACCTACCAGGTGCCCGTCGAGGTTCGCCCGGATCGCTCGACCACCCTCGCACTGCGCTGGCTGGTGAGTTTCTCCAAGGCACGACGCGAAAAGACGATGGTCGAGCGGCTGGCCAACGAGATCCTCGATGCCAGCAACGGCCTGGGCGCCGCGGTGAAACGGCGCGAGGATGTCCACAAGATGGCCGAGGCGAACCGGGCCTTCGCGCACTACCGCTGGTGACCCCCGCCCGGCAACGGGCTAACCGATAACGTCGATCACGCAAAGATTGGGAAGACTTCTGTGGCACAGGATGTGCTAACCGACCTCAACAAGGTCCGCAATATCGGCATCATGGCGCACATCGATGCCGGCAAGACAACGACTACCGAGCGCATCCTTTACTACACCGGTATGAGCTACAAGATCGGTGAGGTGCACGACGGCGCCGCCACCATGGACTGGATGGAGCAGGAGCAGGAGCGGGGTATCACCATCACCTCCGCCGCCACCACGTGCTTCTGGAATGACAACCAGATCAACATCATTGACACGCCGGGACACGTTGACTTCACCGTCGAGGTGGAGCGCAGCCTGCGCGTTCTCGATGGCGCGGTCGCCGTTTTCGACGGCAAGGAGGGCGTCGAGCCCCAGTCCGAGCAGGTCTGGCGACAGGCCGACAAGTACGACGTACCCCGCATCTGTTTCGTCAACAAGATGGACAAGATCGGCGCGGACTTCTACTTCTCGGTGCGAACCATGGAGGAGCGCCTCGGCGCCCGCGTGATTCCGATCCAGTTGCCGATCGGCTCCGAGGGCGACTTCGAGGGCGTCGTCGACCTGGTGGAGATGAAGGCCAAGGTCTGGCGTGGTGAGACCAAGCTCGGCGAAAAGTACGACGTTGTCGATATCCCTGCTGACCTGGCTGATAAGGCCGCCGAGTACCGCACCAAACTACTCGAGGCCGTCGCCGAGACCGATGAGGCCCTGCTCGAAAAGTATTTCGGCGGTGAAGAACTCAGCATCGACGAGGTCAAGGGTGCGCTGCGCAAGCTCACCATCAACTCTGAGGCCTACCTGGTGCTGTGCGGCTCCGCGTTCAAGAACAAGGGTGTCCAGCCCATGCTCGACGCGGTCATCGACTACCTGCCTTCGCCGCTGGACGTGCCGCCGGCTGTCGGCCATGCGCCCGGCAAGGAGGATGTCGAGGTCATCCGCAAGCCGTCCACCGACGAGCCGTTCTCCGGGCTGGCGTTCAAGGTCGCCACGCACCCGTTCTTCGGCAAGCTCACCTACGTCCGGGTGTACTCGGGCAAGGTCGATTCCGGCGCCCAGGTCATCAATGCCACCAAGGGCAAGAAGGAGCGTCTGGGCAAGCTGTTCCAGATGCACTCCAACAAGGAAAACCCGGTGGAGACTGCAGCGGCCGGCCACATCTACGCGGTGATCGGCCTGAAGGACACCACCACCGGTGACACCCTGTGCGATCCGAACAATCAGGTCGTCCTCGAGTCGATGACATTCCCGGACCCGGTTATCCAGGTCGCTATCGAGCCCAAGACCAAGAGTGACCAGGAGAAGCTGTCCCTGGCCATTCAGAAGTTGGCCGAGGAAGACCCGACCTTCAAGGTCAACCAGGATCACGAGACCGGCCAGACCATCATCGGCGGTATGGGCGAGCTGCACCTCGACATCCTGGTGGACCGGATGCGCCGCGAGTTCAAGGTCGAGGCCAATGTCGGCAAGCCGCAGGTCGCCTACAAGGAGACCATCAAGCGCGCGGTCGAGAAGTGCGAGTTCACCCACAAGAAGCAGACGGGTGGATCCGGTCAGTTCGCGAAGGTCCTCATCGCTCTCGAGCCTTTCAAGGGCGAGGACGGTGCGACCTACGAGTTCGAAAACAAGGTCAGCGGTGGACGTATCCCGCGCGAGTACATCCCGTCGGTCGACGCCGGTGCCCAGGACGCCATGCAGTACGGCGTGCTGGCCGGCTATCCGTTGGTCAATGTCAAGGTCATCCTGCTTGACGGTGCCTACCATGACGTCGACTCTTCGGAAATGGCCTTCAAGATCGCCGGCTCGCAGGCTCTGAAAAAGGCTGCGGCACAAGCGCAGCCGGTCATCCTCGAACCGATTATGGCCGTTGAGGTCACTACACCCGAGGACTACATGGGTGAAGTGATCGGCGACCTGAACTCCCGCCGTGGTCAGATTCAGGCCATGGAGGAGCGCAGCGGTGCCCGTGTCGTCAAGGCACAGGTTCCGCTGTCGGAAATGTTCGGCTACGTCGGCGACCTCCGGTCGAAGACCCAGGGCCGGGCCAACTACTCCATGGTGTTTGACTCGTATGCCGAGGTTCCGGCTAACGTGTCCAAGGAG
>Ga0164294_10003523_pt1 | contig 13887 bp, 9 predicted proteins | sample GEODES005metaG_FD_111479 | JGI IMG/M metagenome (GOLD analysis project Ga0164294, IMG submission 111479) | Oligotrophic lake water microbial communities from Sparkling Lake, Wisconsin, USA - GEODES005 metaG | ecosystem: Environmental > Aquatic > Freshwater > Lake | place: USA: Sparkling Lake...
AGGGTGACCGTGTGGGGACCGTACGACAGCGCCGCGGTCGAGAAGGCCGCCGCGCCATCGACGCTGGCGGCGGCGGTGTTCAGCTCGCCCACGACATCGTCGGTCCAGACCAGGCGGAGGGCGTCGGCCGCGTCCTCCACATCGCCCACCTGCCCGACAAAGGCGATGTCGCCGGCATCGACCACCGCGCCGGCCACCGGGGCGACGATGGTCACCGCAGGCGCGCCCTCGACCACCACGGTGCGCTCTGCCACGCACGCATTGCCCGACGCGTCGAGCACCTCGAGGGCCAGCACGTGGGTCCCCGCCTGCAGCGCGGAGGTCTCGAAGGCGATGATCCCCGATTCGTCCGGGTTCACCACCCCGAGCTCGCCGACGAGGCTCGACGACCACACGGCGACCAGCGACTCGGCAGGGGTCGCACCGTCTTCAGCGCTCCCTTCGAGAAGCACAGGCTGGCCCGCCAACAACAGCGCCCCCTCGTCCGGCGCGGTGATGGCGCAGCTGGGCGCCACACCGTCTTGCGGGAGACCGGAGTCCCCCGTGTCGACCTTGCCGTTGCGGATCTCGATGTAGCAGCCGCTCCACACCAGCGCGGCCAGCGCAAGTCCGTTTGCCCGCATGAACCCTCCCTCCGGTGTGGGCGAACGGCGCCCGACCGATGTCTCCTCGACGCGGAACCCGGTCGACCTATTCGAAGGAGCGACGCCGCGCCGGCGATGACACGCGCCGCACCTCGCGCAGCTCGCCATAGAGATCCGCCAGCTCCGCGAACGCGCGCGCGATCACGCGCGGGTCGGCGCCTGACGCCCGCCCGGCCGTGCGCGGGTAGTGCGTGACGGGGACCTCGAGCACGGCGAAGCCGGCGGCGCGCGCGCGCACCAGGATCTCGGTGTTGACGAAGGCACCGATGCTGCGGATGTCGATCCGGTCGAAGACGCGACGATCGAACACCTTGAAGGCGCAGTCGACGTCGCGCACGCCGGTGTCGAACAGGGCGTCCACCAGCCGGCTCCAGGCCCAGCCGTTCAGCCGCCGCAGCGGCGGATCCCGACGGGGCGCGCGGTAGCCGGCCACAATGTCGTAGGTCAACGCGTGCTGCCACAGCAGCCGCACCTCACCGACATCGAACTGCAGATCCGAATCGGTGAAGAACACCCGATCCATCCGCGCGGCCAACAGGCCGGTCTTGAGGGCCGCACCGTAGCCGCGGTTGCGCGGGTGGTGCAGCGTGCGCACGCGCCCATCGCGCTGGGCTGCCGCGTCCGCGATGTGCCGGGTGTCGTCGCGGGAGCCGTCGTCCACCGCGATGACCTCGAAGTCCACGATCGTGCCGTCCGCCAGGAGCGAGTCGCCGACCGACACACACCGGTCGATCGCCCGGCCAATGTTCGCCGCCTCGTTGTAGGCGGGCAAGACAAAGGAGAGCGACCGACTCACGCCCGAATCTCGCCGATGAGATCGTAGTCGCCCGCCCGGGTCACCCGCAGGGTGCGGATTTGACCCACCCGCACGTCCTCGGGGGCGCGCTGGATGTAGACCTGCCCGTCCACATCCGGCGCTTGGATCGCCGTGCGACCGCGCAGCACCAGGTCCGACTCGGCGGAGGTCCCTTCCACCAACACCGACACATCCGTTCCCACCAACGCCTTCAGACGCTGCTTCGAGATCGCCTTCTGAACGCGCATCAGCTCGCGCTGACGCTGCTTCTTCACCTTCTCCGGGACCTGGTCTGGGAGGGTCGCCGCAGGGGTCCCGTCCTCCTGGAAGTAGGTGAAAACGCCCACATGGTGAAAGCGCTGGGCCTGCACGAAGTCGACCAGCTCGGCGAAGTCCGCGTCGGTTTCGCCGGGGAACCCGACGATGAACGTGGTCCGAAGGGCGACATTCGGGACTGCCGCTCGGATGCGATCGAGGATGCGCTCCTGGCCCGCCCGCGTCACCCCGCGCCGCATCGCCTTCAGCATCGGCCCGGACGCGTGCTGCAGCGGCATGTCGAGGTACGGCACCACCTTCGGGTTGTGCGCCAGCTGGGCGAGGACCGAGTCCGGGATCCCGTGCGGGTAGGCATAGTGCAACCGGACCCACCGCACGGCGTCGATTTCCGACAAGGCGGCGGCGAGAGCGCCCAGATCGCCGTTGCCGGCCAGATCCTTGCCGTAGGCCGTGCTGTCCTGGCTGACCAGGTTCAACTCGACCACGCCCTGCTCCGCCAGCTGACGCGCCTCGGCCACCAACGAGGGGATCGACCGCGACCGCAGCTTGCCGCGCAAGGTCGGGATGATGCAGAAGGCACACCGATGGTCGCAACCCTCAGAGATCTTCAGGTAGGCGCTGGCTTTGCTCCACGAGTTCACCCGCGGAGCGAGCTCGTCGGGCAGGTACATGGGAACGTCGACATGCGTCTTCGGCGCCGCGCTGTCGCGCGCCTCGAGCACCTCGCGCAACCGGTGGTACTCGCCGGTGCCCAGGAAGGCGTCCACCTCGGGCAGCTCGCCCTCAAGCGCCGTGCCGTAGCGCTGCACCATGCATCCGGTCACGACAAGCTTCTTGGCGGTTCCCGCCTCTTTGTACTTCGCGAGGCCCAAGACCGTCTCCACCGACTCCTCGGTGGCCGGCTGGATGAAGCTGCAGGTGTTCACGATGAGGATCTCGGCATCCGCCGGATCGTCGACCAGCTGGTAGTCGCCAGCCTGCAGCTGCCCCACCATCACCTCGCTGTCGACCCGATTTTTGGGACAGCCGAGGCTCACGAAGTGGACGCGCTTGCCCCCCGACGCGGGGACGTCCAGGACAGGGCGGGTGGAGGTGGTGGTCTGTGGGCTGGACATGGACGCGCTCCAGCCGTCGGCCATATCGCGCCCGCGCGTCAGGGGCCGGTCCGGATCACCTGGGTACCCGCCGGTGGGGAAAACTGAAAGGTCGACGCCGGAACCACATGCCCCGAGCGCACCTCGGAAAAGTCGAGCACGGTCACGCTTCCGGCGAGGTCATGCAGGGAGACCTGCTGCAAGGCCAGATCTTTGCCGAGCCGCAAGGTCACCTCTTGGACCTGATCGGGCCCCTTGGGCGTGAGCCGCAGGAGGATTCCCCCGTCCGCGGGCTGCGGATCGGGAGCGACCACCTGAAAGAGCTCGTCCACGCGATCCAGCGACTGCAGCAGCGAATCCGCCCCGCTCGGCGTGTACGGATACTGAATCGCCTGGTGATTTGCGGGGGTATACGCCGTCAGCGTCTTCCCATCGGCAAGATACTGCCGACCATCACCCGTGAAGTCCCACCGCATCTGACCGGGACGTTGCAGCACCATCCGGCCCGACTGCACGTCTTCACCATACAGCGATGACCGCACCGTTTGGACGAAGCGCGCCTCCAGCGTCTTCACCGCGGCGTAGCGGGCCTCGACCTTCGCGACCAGAGGCGCCGGATCGGCGGCCCAAGCGATCCCCAACCACCACCACACGTGACCTCCCCCGCGATGACCCCTGCGGGCCGACGACATTCCCCGATCAGATCGAGGCCTGGTCGACCAAGATCTCGCGCGGCCGCGCCCCGTCCGCCGGTCCGACGATGCCATCGGCCTCCATCAGCTCGATGAGGCGGGCCGCTCGATTGTAGCCGATCTTCAGGTGACGTTGCACCAAGCTGGTGCTCGCCTTGCCCGCCTGCACACACACATCGACGGCCTGGCGATAGAGCTCGTCGCGCTCCTCGTCCGACCCCACATCGACCGCGCCAAGCCCTGGCTCTGCGGTCACCGCGCGGATGTACTGCGGCGCGCCTTGCGAGCGAAGGAAGTCCACCACCCGGCCCACTTCTTCGTCGGCGACGAACGCGCCGTGGCAACGGACCAGGTCACCCGAGTTCGGCAGGTACAACATATCCCCGCGCCCGAGCAGCGACTCGGCGCCCGACGCGTCGAGGATGGTGCGCGAGTCGATGACCGACCGGAGCTTGAACGAGATCCGCGTCGGCAGGTTGCTCTTGATGAGCCCCGTCACGACGTCCACCGACGGGCGCTGGGTTGCGACGATCAAGTGGATGCCGCAGGCCCGCGCCATCTGGGTCAGCCGCGCGATGCTCCCCTCGACTTCCTTCTTCGCGACCAACATCAGATCCGCGAGCTCGTCGATAATGATGACGATGTAAGGCAGCTTCTCTGGGCGGGGCGGCTCGGCGTGGGTCTCGGCCCAGTCCTTCGGCGCGTACCGCCGCGCCTTCTCGAGGGTCCAGTCGGCGAGCTCCCGCTCCACCTTCTCGTTGTACGACTGGATGTTGCGGGTGTCCCACCGCGCGAGCAGCTCGTACCGCTCGTCCATCTCCCGGCAGGCCCATGCGAGGGCCGACGCCGCCTGCTTTGGCTCGACGATCACCGGGTGGAGCAAGTGCGGGATGTCTTCGTAGATCTTGAACTCAAGCTTCTTCGGATCGACGAGCATCAACCGGAGCTCATCCGGCGTGCGCGTGTAGAGCAGCGACAGCAGCATGCCGTTCACGCCCACCGACTTCCCCGAACCCGTCGTTCCACCCACGAGCAAGTGGGGCATCTTGGCCAGGTCGGCGACCATGGGCCGACCCTCCACATCCTTGCCGAGCACACAGGGCAACGCCGCCTTCTGGTCCCGGAACTCCGGTGCGGCCAAGAGCTCGCGCAGGAAGATGTTCATGCGCTGCGGGCTGGGCGTCTCGATGCCCACCACGCCCTTGCCCGGGATGGGCGCCACCACGCGGACCGAGACCGCGCAGAGCGCCATGGCGAGATCGTCGGCCAAGGTCGCGATGCGCCGAACCGAGATGCCTTGATCGGGCAAGAACTCGAGGGTGGTCACCACCGGCCCCACCCGCACATCCGTCACATGGCCGGTCACGCGGAAGGAGCCGAGGGTCTCCTCCACCACCCGCGCCATGCGCCGGAGCTCCTCAGGGTCGAACTGGGCATGTTGCTTGGGGACCACATCCAGCAGGTTCAAGGGAGGCAACTGAAAGGCTGCCTTCGGCAGCGCCTTGATGGCCTTGCCGTCGTCCTTGAACGAACGCTCCAGAAAGGCCGACTTGTGGACCGCCGCTGCCGGGGCCGTCTCCCGCACAGTGGCCACCGGTGCCACGGTGGCGCCCGGCTGCGACACATCTTCCAGGCGCATCGGCGGGGGGACGGACGCCATGGGCGCGGCGGCCACCGGCGAGGGCGCAACGGGGGCGACCTCGACCGCTCGACCACCGGGCGCTTCGACGCGGCGCGGGCCGGCCGCGCGCGGCGGCGCAGCCTGCGGCGTTTCGGCCACATCTTCCCCGGCGGGGGCGGTGTGGTCATCCCGCTCGGGCCAGGTCCCCGTCCCCGCCTCGCCACCCTCGGAGGTGCGGGTCCGCGGCGCGAGGCCTTCGAACAGATTGGCGACATCCGACGGCGGGTCGAGGCGCTTCGGGCGCCAATCCGCCCGCGTGGACTCAGTCGGCGCCCACTCCACCTGTGCGAGCGCGACCGCGCCAATCGCGGTCCCGTCGAAGGCAGACGCCAGGTCCTGCTCCGGGCGGGTCGGCTCGAAGGCGTCATCGTCCCAGACATCGTCTTCGTCGTCAACCGACACGGTCGCATGCCAGGGCTCGTCCGACCGACGGAACAAGGCGTCTACCATGCGACGCAACGAGGCCACGCTCCGCACCACCGTCGCGCGCAGCCCTGCCCAAGCGGCAAACCCCAGCACCGCCGCCGCGCGCACGCCGTTCGCCCGCACCACCTCGGCGACGCCGGCGACCCAGCGACCCATGCGTGGCACCCACGCTTCCATCACGTCGGCAGCCCAGCCAACCCCGTGAGACCACCGAATGTCTCCAAGCCAGGTGACTCCCGCGGTCAAGGCGCCCAACAGCACCAACCAAGCGCCGACGGTGCCCACGGCGGCCTCGAGCAGCTCAGCGGAGGCGCGGCCGACGAGGCCGCCGGGGGGAAACGACGAGCCGGGCCGCAGCACCAAGTGCAGGCCACCGAGGCTGGAGACGTACACGGTGGCGGCTGCGGCGAGCCGCCCCCAGGCCCACACCGGGCGACCCGCGAGCGCGAGCACGCTCGCGACCATCGCGGCAAAGGTCGCATAGGCGCCCCAACCCACGAGCTGGAACACCACATCCGCGAGGTTGGCGCCGACGGGTCCGCACGGATTGGCCATCGCTGCCTGCCCATCCGGATGCAGCAAGGTGGCGTCCGCGGCGTCATAGCCAAGGATCGACACCATCGCGAACGTCGACGCCAGCAGCGCACCCAATAAGATGAGCTCACGCTGGCGCTCGCCCAAAAACGCCCGCGCCGACGCCGTCCAATGCTCGGCCCAACGCGTCAGCACGCCAGCCGACTCCGGCTCGGTCGATGGCTCGTCGGGGCGGGCCACGCGGCGAACACGCGTGGCGGAGCGGTCCGCCGACGTGCCCCGTGGCGCACGGGGACGGCGGCGCTCGCCCTCGGAGGCCTCCACTTCGGCGGTCGATGCAGGATGAGAGTCTTGACGTGTCATGTGCTACCTTGATGTAGCACATTAACGCATGCTGGCACACCATCCCACCCCGCCCGCAAAAACCGGGGTTTGTTGCACCAGACGCTCGGTCACCCGCCCAACGTGCCGCGGCGCGCGCTCCCCTCCCCTGTCAGTACAGGACGGAAGCGCCCACCATCAGGCCGAGATCATCGTACTCGACCAGATCGTCGCTCGAGAAGCGGCTCTGGTACAGCACGCTCCCCATCAGCTTTGCCCAATCGGACAGCAGCAGCCGCCCCTCGATGGCGCCGCGCCCGAAGACATCGTCACGGCTCACGGGCCCACGATACCGCTCCAGCCGCAGGCCGTAGCGAGCCGCCAGCTCCACGCGCGACACCTTGGTCTCACCCTGGAGATAGAAGAAGTCCGACGACAGGTAGTTCGTGAAGAACACGTCCGCGAAGTCGCGGCGGTACCCAATCGCCATCTGGCTTCCCGGGCGAATCAGATACCCGAGCTGCGCCGTCACCAAGAAGTTCTGCAGGCCCGACGTGTCGACAGCAGACGTCGGATCCAGGTCTTCGTAGCGTCCCTGGCCGTATCCCACGAGCAGGTCGGTGCGAAGCTTCTGGCTGATCCGACCGCGCAGGCCGCCTTGAAGGCGCAATTGCGTGGAGTCGGCCTTGTTGATCGGATCGAGCAGCGCACCGCCCGTCGGATCGGTCAACAGGGACGACACCTGCTCCACCCGCCAGTCCAGCCACTGGTACGACGCCTCGAACACCAGCGCGGTATTCGGGAAGAACGACCACACCAGGTCAGCTTGGGGCCCGTAGGTGTTGCGGCTGTTGAACGGATCGTGCTCGTTCGGATCGAGCTCAGCGAAGGTGAAGAATTCCGGCACGCGGTAATCGTCGTGTTGCCACGCGCCGCCCGCCTTGATCTCCACCGCACCGCTGGGCCGGAAGCGCATCCCGCCGAGCAGTGTGTTCCGAAACGTCGTCATATAGGGCGAGTCCGTGAAGTCGGAGTCGATGACGTTGTTTCGGTAGGTGGCCGCGTCGGACACTTCGAAGCCGACCATGCTCTGCCGGAACAGGTTGGCGCGCGCGTCGGCGGTGAAGTCGCTCCACCGGTTCAGGTTGTTCGTCGCAACCTGCCGGTCCAGGCTCTCCGCCAGCGCAGGAGGGACCGAAGCCGGATCGAAGGTCAGGAACAGCTGCTTCCGCGCTTCGTATTCGCCGGCAAACGAGAACTGGTGATCCTCGCCCTGCGCGTTGACACCCACGCGCGGCGCGACGCGGAGGTTGCCTCCCGCCTGTGGGTCGACCTCTTCGTGGTACACATTGCTGCGGTACTCGAAGCCGACGTCGAGCTCTGGGACGATCTCCACATCCCCGACGCGCACGTGGTCGCCAGGCTCGGCCAGCGCCACAGACGAGACGGCCAATGCGAACAACGCAACAGGCCCGGGTGGTAGTGGAGAAACCGAGGAGAACATCGAACTCACGAAGGAAAGGGACCCGCGAGGGTCTGGAACACCCGACGACTACAGAACCGGCGTCTCTGCGCCTGGTTCACCCGGCAAGTCGACCACCGCGTCAAACGCATCGTCAGGATTGTCAAAGGTTTCGGTCAAGTCGTCGGGCGCTGTATAGTCGATCGTCGTCACCCCGGACTCGACCGTCTCTTCGCCGGTGCAGCCATACGCCTCCCCGATCTTGGACCGGGTGGACGTGAGCGCGATGGCGACCTGCCGAACCGCATGCGCTGCGCGTGGCTCTTCACGAAATTCGAGCGCTTCCAACATCATGGCTTCCGCTTCCGCCACGACATTGGACAACATCACCACGTCCGCCTTCTTCTGATTCAGGCACTGGATGGCTTCCGTCGACGCTGACGCGTTTTCGGCCGCCTGGAGAAGCTTCTGAATCGTCTCTTGCGCGTCGCCAATTTCTTTCTTGGCGGCGTCTACGTACCCTTTCTTCTGTTCAGGCGTCGTATTGGCGGTGCGCTGAAGCTCACTGGCCACGCCGAGCGGCTCCGCCGCGGAAGCCACCACACCGCCGACTCCAGCCAGCAGCGCCACCGCGAGGACCAACTTGGATTGCCGCTTCATGCGCGCCCTCCTCTCCGAGCCAAACTAACGGGACACCTGCATTCGAGCAACCAACGGGTGGGCTCTCGCCTCCATTCCGTCACGCCACCTTGCGGCCGACTGCGAACCCCGCAGTCGCCTTTCCAGACCCGCCATCAGCCGCCCTGCGCCCGGAGAACGAAGGGCCATTGCACATCGCCGCTCGCCGATGCCGGGAACTTCCAGCGCCGGATCTTCCCCTCGATGCACTTGGCCAACTCGGCGTCACCCGTGTCGTTCGACACAGTGTACACGCCCGAGACACTTCCATCGTCACCGATCGACCAGCCGATCTCGACGCGGCCTCCGAGATCCGGCACCACCTTCAGTCGACTCTCGTAGCAATATTTGATCTGACCAGAGAATCCGCGCACCGTCTTTGTGACCGTCGCCTTGTCACCGACCAGCTCGTCCATCGCACCGTCACCGGTGTTGACGCTCGCCTTCAGGGTCGCCGCCACCGAACCGCCACCCACACCCGCCTTGCCGCCGCCCAGGCCACCGATCTCGTCGATCGTCGCCGCGGTGCCCTTGCCGCCGGCACCGGCCTTGTACCCAGCCGCCGCGGCGTCGGTCGTCGCCCCGAGCGCACCCTTCAGCGCCTCGTCGACATTGCCGAGGCTGGTGCCGCCGAGGGTATCCTCGACAACCATGCCCGAATTTGCCTCGCCCGTCGTGCCGATCAACGCGGACAACAGCTTCGACTGCGCAATCAGTTCGCTCTTCCGCGCATCCGACGACGTCTGATCCTGCGCCGGACCTTTCGCGGGCTGCTCCTCCGCGGGGGCTTCGTCGGACGGCGCCTCTTCCGGCTTCTCGGTGGGCGCTTCCGGCTGATCATCGACCGGGGGTGGCTCTTCCACCTTCGGCGGAACGACCAAGCGCGCCAGCTCGGGAGCGGAGTCCAACGTCACTTCCGGGGGCTCGGTGAACGAGACCCACAGGCCGAGGAGCACGCCCATCGCCCCCCAAAGGCCCAGGAAACCGAGGAAGACAGGGTCGTCTTCCTGTAGGAGCCGGGGCCGGAAGTCGGTTTGGAGCGCCGGCGTCGGAGCAGCCGCAATGGGCGGTGCGACGAATTGGAACAGGATGGTGACCTGATCGATGCTCAGCTTGCCGCGATCTTGCTCGGTCAGCGGGTAGGAGAACACGCCCCCCGCGCGCTGCACGCTGGGATCTTCGCGAAGATTTTGCAGCGCCACGACCGCGTTCGCGGCGCCCACGCGATCGATCTTGCCCTTCATGGCCTCGGTGAACTGCAGGACGTATTCCTTGCCGGTCCACTGGAAGAGCGTGAACTCCGGTGGGAGGTGGGTCTTCGGAAAGACCACCGAGGCCTTCGACGATTCGCCGACGACAACCGCCTCGCCGGCCTTCATGAGGCGCTCCTGGACGATCTTGCCGTCCTGGATGACGCCAATCCGAAGGACTTTGCCTTGCTTCGACTCTTTGGCCATGGCTACCTGCTCTCCGTGCGTGCTGCGCGGGTGATACCCACACGGACCACGCAACGCCGGTTCGGTTCCCGAAAAACAACGCCCTTGAGCGCCCCGCGACACTCTACGCGGGATGCGCCCCTACCACAAGGGCCTGCGATGTGCGGATCAGAAGGGATCACGCGCGACGGACTGGGTCACGAGCTGCAAAAACGAGCGTTCCAGCTTCGCGAGCTCCATGGACTTGTTGAGGTTCTCGCGGCTGATGAAGACGCTGACCTCAGGCTTGTGCACTTCCCCCTCGATCTCCATCTCTTCAAACTTTTCTGCGCGCGCGTCGGCTGACAACACCAGCGCAGACAAGGCGACGATCCATCTGAGCTTCATGGCGTCCTCCACTATTGGGGAACTGGGGGCGTGCTGCCCCACGGCGAGCTGGGATCCGAGGGCACCGGAGCCGTCCCATCCCCGGCGGGAGCCGGCGCGGGAGGTGCGGGCTCGACAGGGGCGGGAGGCGCTGGCTCGGAAGGCGCAGGCGTCCCCCCATCGATCGGAGGCGGCGCCTCTGGCGCTGGGGGTGCCGCCGTTCCGCCCGCTGCTTGTTCGGCAGCCGCCTTCTCCGCTGCGGCCTTCTCCGCCGCCGCCTGCTCGGCGGCAGCCCGCGCCGCCTCTTCCTTGGCCTTGATCTCGGCTTCGTCGCGCTTCTTCCGGTCTTCCTCGCGCTTCTTCCGATCGTCCTCAGCCTTCTTTCGCTTGTCCTGCTGCTTCTGTTCCTTCTCAATGGCCGCTGAATACTCTTCCGCCAGCGCCCGCTCTTGCCCACCGCCATCGACGTACTGCTTGAACTCGCCGAGCGCGCCGGCATAGTTCTTTTCGTAGTCGCCGATCAGGACCGCCAGGTTGAAGTGCGGATCCGGGTTGCGGGGGTCGATCTCCAAGGCACGTTGGTAAGCCGCTTTCGCCTCGGGCAGCTTGCCGACGCCGCGGTAGGCGAGGCCCAGGTTCATCAGAACGCCGTGGTTTCCGGGCGCCTGCTTGGCCGCGCGCTCGAGGAGTGGGACCGTGTCTTCGTAGTTGTGACTGTCCATCTGCAAGCGCGAGAGGTAGACGAGCGCAGGAACCAGATTGGGATCGAGCTCCACCGCCCGCTTCAGCTCGGTCTCGGCCGTGAAGCGGTCGCCCATCTGGAACCAAGTCCAGCCCAGGTTGCAGTGCACGCTGGCGTTGACATCTGCGCCCGGGATGTCGGACTTTCCGTCATTGTCCGCGTCCCGCAGAGCCTTCTGGTAGACGAACCGGGCGAGCATCCACTCCCCTTGGTCCATATAGGCCAAACCAAGGCTGTTGAAGATGTCCACCGAGCGCGTGTCGACGCGGAGGGCTTCTTTGGCCACCTCGACCGCTTCCCCAGCGCGCTTCTGCAGACGAAGCAGCTCGGCCAGCGCGACGCGAATTGCCATCTCTTCGGGAGCGGCCGACATTCCCTGCCGAAGCACGGCCTCAGCATCCGCAAACTGATTGGCACGGATGAGCGTGATCCCAAGGTAGGTCCACCCCATTCCGTAGGACGGACTGGCCTGGACGGCGTCGCGAAACAACCGCTCGGCGCCGCCCACATCCCCGGAAGCGAGCTTGGCGACGCCCAGGTTGACCCGCGCCTGCACCAACGTCTCATCTTGCTTGAGCGCGGCCTCGAGCAGGGTCACGGCTTGGGCGCGCGCGGCTCCATCGCCCGTGTCCAACAACGCCTTGGCCTGCCCGACCAGATCACTTGGCGTGGCGCTGGCCGACGGCACCAGCGCCGGCGTCGGCGGCGCCTGCTGGGCGAATGCCACCGAACCTCCGCACAGCGCGGCGACCCAGAACAGCACCGAGATCATGGCCCCTCCTTCGGGACGACGGGCGGCGTTGGCGGCGCAGTGGGCACAGCACCTGCCGGCTTCGGCGCGATGGTGGGCGCAGGTGCCGTCGGCATGCCGACCGCACGGACCCCAAGCGGGCTCGACGAGTCCGTCCGCCCGACCAGTTCCCGCTTCACCGCTGGATAATCTGAGGGACGACGGCGGTTCAACTCCGCCACCGCCTCATCGATCCACTTGGAATGGAACTTGTTGCGCTTCGCCAAATCGACGAGCTCGTTCAAGCGCGCGATGCCGGCGTCTTCGAACGCCAGGAACATCGGATACACCTTCTGTTCCAGGATTTCGTAGTAGGCGGCGGTATCGTCCTCACTCAAACCCTTCGGAGGCGCCATCGAGAGGCCGAGGTCCGCAAGGTACAAGGGTGCAGATGCCTTGTAGAACAGGGCACCCGAGATGTGCTCGGTGCTCTTGTACTTGGCGACAAAGGCGTCCGCCAGCGCTTGAAACTCCTTCAACGCTGCCGGCTTGTCTTCCTTGATCAGCTTGAGGTCTTTCTCATCGTTGCCGGTGAGCTTTTCCTTGGCATAGGCCGAATACGCCGCGACGATCGACGGGAAAGCAGCCTCGGCCGCGTATCGATTGCCCTTCGGACCGATGGTCTTCCCGGAGGACGCCAATTGGTCGAAGGCCTTGATGATGTCGGCCCGCTTGGCGTCGGACTGGCGCGTATTGCCCTTCTCGCGGTAAATCTCGGAGATACGCCACATCGCCTCAAGGGCGTTGTCCGGGTTCTGGTAACCGTACTGCGAGAGGTAGCCTTCGTAGAAGCGCAACGCGCGGTCCTTGTCCACCTGCTCGTATTGCTCGCCTGCGAGGAACTGAACGGTCTCACGGTCCGCTTCCTCCGGATACTGACGCGCATACTGCTCGAAGGCCTGTGCCGCGCCCAAGAAGTCCTTGAGTCCAATCTTCAAAAACGCAGCGTTGTAGAGGGCTACAGGGGCGTTCTTGCTCGACGGGAAGCGCTTCACGAGGCGTTCGTAGTAGTCCACGGCGCGGTCGAGCTGGAAGGTCGCCTGCAGGTTGTCCGCGATGAAGAGGTAGATCCCTTCCGACCGCGAATCGTCTGGGAAGCGGTTTGCAAACGACTCGTAGGCTTGGTTCGCCCGCTCGGCCTTTCCACCCTTTTCATAGAAGAGGGCCGACGCATAGACGGCGTCCGCCGTCCGCTTCGACTTGGGAAAGTCCCGCACGAACTTGGTGTAGGCGTCTGCGGCCTCCGTCCACTTTTCGGCCGACGCCAGCTGCTGCGCTTGCAGGTACGCCGTGTCTTCGAGCGCGCCCTGCAGCGACTCCTTGACCGTGCCTGCGACCGCCTCGGAGCCGAGCGACATACCGAGGTAGGTCTCCAAGCTCTCCCGAACCTTGTCGAGATCACCCTCAATCTGGTAGCTGTCCACGATCAACTTGGCGGCAAAGCTGGCTTCATCGGTCTTAGGATAGCGCTGAATCACCGCTTCCAGACGCGGCCGCGCCTCATCGAAGCGGTTGTGGTAAAACAAAATCTGGCCTGACAGATACATCAAGGCGTGCATCTGCTCTTCGGCGGCCGCCTTGAAGCCCTCTTCCCCCACCGGAAGCCCATTAAAGGGGTGCGTCATGACGCCGTCCGCCGCGGAGATCACCGCAGCAGACCGCGGATCGAGCGCATACACCTCGATGACCTTCCCCGCCTTGGTCGTGTACGAGCGCTCCAGTGGCGCGTCGGGCGCGCGCGATTCGGGGTTGTTGGACGTCGAGTACAGCTGATAGCGGGTTTGGAACAGCGAGAAGACCGCGCCGTCGTCATGCTCGTGGTGCTTGAGCGCCTTCACGAGGATGGCGGACTCGCGCTCGGCGTCGGCCCAACGCTCTGCGGAGAGCATGGTCGCGGTCATGGCCCACCGCTGCTCGTAATAGTCCTCCGACAGCGGAAACCGGTTCAG
>Ga0164294_10003524_pt1 | contig 13883 bp, 13 predicted proteins | sample GEODES005metaG_FD_111479 | JGI IMG/M metagenome (GOLD analysis project Ga0164294, IMG submission 111479) | Oligotrophic lake water microbial communities from Sparkling Lake, Wisconsin, USA - GEODES005 metaG | ecosystem: Environmental > Aquatic > Freshwater > Lake | place: USA: Sparkling Lake...
AACAAGTCCATGTCGATCACTCCATGACCCCCGGCTCTGCAAGCCAAGGGAGCGTGAAACATGGGTCACTTCTCGATGGAAATTTCTGGCCCTACCGGGTCAGTTCTCAGTGGAAATCAACAGAATATCTTTTGGTTCCGGAATCAGGTCCGAAACAAAGGGCCGTGGGACTATAAACAATACAATCGAGATTATGCTGATTTCGGAAACTACAACTTTGGCAGAACGGGTGCTGCTATGGGGCTAGCCTCTGATTTCTTGATGGGCCAAGCTGGACGCGCCCAACAAGTAGCGGGAACTTCGAGACCAGAATTTGGCAGCCCTGGGTTTCTAGGATACGGATCCCTCGGCGGAACAGGTTCCCTGGGAGATGATCCACGGGATCAAGAAATGATCAGGCGTGGAATCTCGGACCAAAGAAATGGGTGCTAATATGCGTGCAGCAGTCATCATAATCATTATCGCATTCAGCGCGAGCTCATGCGATTCTGAGACCTGCCAAAATGAACCTCAAGGTCGCTCTTTAAGTCCGAATGGAAAGACAGCCGCGGTGATTTTTTCTAGGAACTGCGGAGCGACGGTTAGCTACAACTACCAGGTGTCTATCGTGGCTAGAAATCAGTCGCCAACTGGAGTGGGCAACGTCTTGGTGATTGACAATGCGCCGCCTTACTCTGATCGATTTAGGCCAATCTGGAATGGAAACAATTCCGTTACAGTTCCCATCCCGCCCGGCGCGCGAGTCTTCACCAAGAATGCAACTGCAAATGGCGTGAGGGTAACATTCAAGCAGATGTAAGTTTCAATAGATGACGTTTGAAAGTTTTCTGTTTGACAGGCCAACGTATGAGTTGCGTAGTTAACCCCTTCAGAGGTGCTTTAATGAATAGAAGTGCTGACTTCTGGAAGTCCCTTTTTTTGTGTTTCACTGTCTTTTTTGCGAGCGGTTCAAGCAACTCCGTTGCCCACGCCGAAACCGCCACCTATAGCTACGATGTCCTTGGTCGGCTCAAGACCGTCGTCTGGTCTAGCGGTCGCACCGTGACCTACAGCTACGACGCCAACGGCAATCGCACCGTCAAGGTTATCAGCTAGCATCTTCAAGTGAGAGCTCGTCTCAAGGAGCCATCCGGTCATCGTATCAGCGTGGTGTGGTTCACCACATCCGGCGGCGGCTGACCTGTCAACACCAGTCGACCCTAGCGGATTGCGTCCAGGATTCGGTATGACCTCGGCCCCGGGCGGGACCATGACCTATGATGCTCTGGGAAGATTATATCAGACCACGGGGACCACCACGACCCGCCTGGCCTATGACGGGGCCGACCTGATCGGGGAATACAACACTTCCGGAACCCTGCTGCGGCGCTATGTCCATGGCCCGTCGGCGGACGAGCCCCTGGTCTGGTACGAAGGCTCTGGCACCAGCGACCGGCGCTGGCTGCTGGCCGACCAGCTGGGCTCCATCGCCGCCGTGACCAACGGCTCGGGCGCCGCGACAGCCATCAACACCTATGACGAATATGGCAAGCCAGGCTCCGGCAATACTGGCCGTTTCCAGTACACGGGCCAGACTTACGTGTCCGAAATCGGGCTCTATAACTACAAGGCCCGGGTCTATTCCCCGACGCTTGGGCGGTTCCTCCAGACGGATCCGATCGGCTATGGCGACGGGATGAACCTCTATGCGTACGTGGGGAATGATCCGGTCAATGGGATGGACCCAACTGGGCTGTTCAATCCCTGGGAAAATCCGATGCAGACAGTCTCCGAACGTGACTTTGGACCTCTTGGTGGGTTTGGCCTTCCGCACAGCCGCTCTGGCGTAGGCTTCAATGCAAATGTTTCTGAACTCTCTCCTGTAATCGTAGAGGGAACCAGCCGCAGAGCGAATGTTGCGATTGGGTGTAGTGCGAGTTGTATGAGACGTGATGCAGAACTACAGCAATGGTCGCGTATCCGTTCACTACTTTATACTGGCCCGGAATTTGGTGATGAGTTCATATTGGCAGGTGATAGCATTAGCCGCGAGGAGTTTGATAGATTCAAAAAGGCTGTTGCAGATCGTAACAAGCAGGAAGATAGTGAAAAAAATGCGAGAACGACGGCAACGTTGTAGCGGCAGGAGCAGGTGCAATTGTTGCTGTTGCAGGCGTAGCGCTATTTACTGCCCCAGTGAGCGTCCCGGCGGCAGTCGTAGCAATCTTGGGCGCGGCGGGGGGCGGCGCGCTTACCGGCAGTGGTGCATTTGGTCTTTCAAACGTCATATTTAAATTCTGTAGGAAGTAGCCTTTACTGGCTTATCGGACAACAAGGGGCATGAGATGAGAGAACGACTCAACCTAGCTGCATCGGCGTTCCTTGCCATGGTGCCGTTCTGGCTACTCGGCATGATATTGGTGGAGAGGGTAACTGCGCATACCTACTTTGGACTCGCGATTTTTTTTTCTGCTGTTAGTATTCACTTGAAGCTAAGTGCAATGGAAAAGAAAAATGAATAATTTTGTTGATTTTTAATGAACAACCAAATCACTTGCAGTAAAGGAAGCAATTCAATGCGTTATAAATTACACTTGATCGGACCCGCCGCATTTCTTGTTGTCGTGCTGTCGTCTACACTTGGGTGGAGCAGCGTTTGTCTGGCTGAATCGGCCAACTACACTTACGACGCATTGGGCCGTCTCAAGACTGTCGTCTGGTCCAGCGGCCGCACCGTGACTTATACATACGATGCAAACGGCAATCGCACGGTGAAGGTCATCAGCTAAACTCTTGGCGCGAAGGCTCTTGCCGAAGGCACATCTGGTCACCGGACGGGCGTGCTGTGGTTGCCCACATCTGGCGCCGGCCGTCCCGTCAGCACCAGGCGACCGTCACGGATAGCTTCCAGGATCCGGCAGACCGCAACGTACTGCGGCCCCATCGGCCGGCACCGACCTCGCCAGTCGATCAGTTCGGTCTCGATCTTGGCGAGCTTCGCCCGACCCTGATCGTCGGTCAGACCCAGATAGTGGCGCTTGACCATCAGCGCTGCCTTGGGGGCAGCGCCAGTCCGCCTTCAACGATCCGGCCGGCGATCGGCAGGGACTCGAAGGTCACGCGCCTCTGACGCGCCGGCGTCGGGTTGTCGTTGGCAGGTCGGGGAGGGGACTTTTCTGGGCTGGCCATGGGCCGAACAGAACGGCGCCGGGCCTCCGAAGGTTAAGAACAAAAAAGGAACATTGAGGTCTGGGTTGGGGATAAAGAGTGGCGCTGTGGGGTTCAGTCTTTGCCCTTTCGACGGCAGGCTTTGGTCCATTCACCTTCGAAAAAGGTTAGACACTCCCAGCCAACCCTTTGAAATCATTGAGCCTGACAATACCGGTTTGACACCGGTAAAGCATTGATTCCATGCAGGTTCTGCACTCCTGCTGGGGTCGCCACCTTTGCTTTTTTCTAAAAATATTCAATATTTTGAATGGTTTATGGCATTTTCCGGTCAGTCTGCATCATCTCCTGCAGCGGCGAAATGGACGGCGCATTCGGCTTTTGAGCGGGTCTGGATGATCCGGGCGATGGCTTCCCAGGGCCGGTCGATCGTCCGAGCGGCAGCCTTTCGGAGCAGGGCCTTGAGTTTGGCAAAGGCGTTCTCGATCGGATTGGGGTCGGGGCTGCAAGGCGGCAGGAAAATCAGCCTTGCGCCGACGGCCGCGATGGCGTCCATGACCGGTGCGCTCTTGTGGGCGGGCAGATTGTCGATGACGACGATGTCGCCGGGCTTGAGGGGCGGGACCAGGACCTGCTGGACACAGGCCAGGAACCAGGCCGCGTTCATGGGCCCGTCCAGGACCATCGGTGCGGTCATCCCGCTCAGCTGCAGGGCTCCGACGAAGGTGGTGGTCTTCCAGTGACCGTGGGGGACGCTGCAGCTCAGCCTTTCGCCGGCTCATCGCGCCGATAGTGTACATCAGGGCAAAGGCACTATGGGGGAAGAGCAGTTACAAAAATTACAGTTCCTAGAATGCGTATGAATAAAAATTCTGCTTTCACGTAGCACATATCGCGCGACAAACGTTCTGCAATTCGGTTCTACAATAATTCCGAAAATCTCCGTTAGGTTCGCTAACTTGTCTCATGCGGGCGCAAGATTCAGGGTTCTTCGTGAAGCCTCCATTGCCAACACATTTCAGAGCTCGGGTTCAATGGGTTTCATGGATTGGGCGGACAAAAGATAGAACAGGGCGGGAATGGGGGATAGAGCCAATAACATGAGAAGGGCAACCCTCAACCGCTCTGCATCTATGCCAGCCAAGCTGTCGCTCAACACACCGACGGCAAGGGGGCCGAGGCCGGCGCCAAAAAAGGAAGCGCAGAAAAGCGCAGTCGCTGAGGCCAAGGATCTTAGCCTGACGGGCGCCAGTTCCTGAATCAGGGCGAACACCGGACCATAGGCCAGGGTCGAGGCGGAGCTCATCAAGCCGATGGCGACATAGGCCATCCCCGCGTCCGTCGCCATCAGGGCCAAGGCGCCCAGGGGAGCCGCGATCAAGTAGGACAGGCTGGCCATCCACATGGTCCAGCGGGGTGTCTGCTTGACGAGATGAAAGGTCAGCCAACCGCCTGTAAGCATGCCGACCGCCGATCCCAGTCCATAGGCCAGGCCAAAGGCGACCCCGACCTCCCGTGGCGAGGCCTCGAAGGTCCGGATGAAATGGGAGGGCAGCCACTGGGTGAGGCCACTCACTACAAAGGCGCCGACTGCGAAGCCGGCCAGCAGCCACCGGTAGGCGCGGATCGAGAACAGCTCGCCAAGATCCGACCGGATGGAGGATGCCGTGGACTCAGCAGACGCGGACCGTCGCGAATCCCCCAGCAGCCAAAAGGTGACTGCAGCCAGAACCACGCCCGGCGCCCCCAGGATGAAGAACGTCCAACGCCAGCCAAACTCCGAAGCCAGGAAGCCGCCGACCGCAAGGCCGACGAAGGCCCCGACCGGCGCGCCTGCGCTGTGAATGGCCAGGGCGGCCGCCCGCCGTCCCAGCGGAAACCGCTCCGCCAGGATCGAATGGGCGGCCGGGGTGGCTCCGGCCTCGCCGACCGCCACGCCGATCCGGGCCATCGCCAGGTGCACAAAGGACTGCGCAAGACCGGTCAGGACGGTGACGACGCTCCAGGCCGCCAGAGACAGGGAAACCACGAGCCCGCGATTTCCCCTATCCGCATGACGCGCGATGGGTATGCCGCAGACCGCGTAGAAGACCGAAAACAGCAACCCCGCAAGCGCCCCGATCTGGGAGTCGGACAGGTCAAGCTCGGCGGCGATCGCCGGGGCGGTGATTGAGAAGATGGTTCGATCCATCACACTGAAAATGTTCACGGCAAACAGCACCGCGAGGATCACGGTGACGCTCCTGGTCCCTTTCCGGCGCGGATCGCTCATGATTGCGCCGCCAGGATCGTGCGAAGCGCCTTCTTGTCCACCTTCCCATAGGGCGTGAGCGGCATGGCGCCGATTTCGACGATCGTCTTGGGCGACTTGTAGGCGGAGAGGCGCGCCCGAACGAAAGCCTGGATGGCGGCGATATCCAGGGGTTCATTGGCGGTGACGGCCGCCGTGACCCGCTCCCCCCAGTCGGGATCGGGCAGGCCCACAACGGCGGCTTCCCTGATGGCGGGGTGATCCCGCAACGCGCGTTCGACCTCGACGGAATAGACATTCATCCCGCCGGTGATGATCATGTCCTTGGCGCGATCGACGAGGAAGAGATAGCCTCGCTCGTCTCTCAGGCCCAGGTCACCCGTTCGCAAACCTCCGGCGACCAGGGCCTCGGCGGTCGCCGCCGGATCGCGGTAGTATTCCACCAGATTATAGGGCGACCGGATCTCGATCTCGCCGACCGACCCCTCGGGCGCCGGTTCACCGCCGGGCCCGATCAACCTGATTGTCAGGAAGGGGACCGGACGGCCGCAGGAGGTCAGCAGCGCTGGATCGAGGTGATCGTCTTTCGTCAGGGTGGTGACAAAATTCGGGCATTCGGTCTGTCCATAGATCTGCAGAAAGATCGGCCCGAAAGCGGCAAGCCCCTCCTTCAGCCGTTCGAGGCTCATGGGCGCGGCGCCATAAACGAAGGTTCTGAGGCTTGGCGTCCGGGCGGGGCTGGTCTTCAGATGGTCCAGAAGGCGGTAGATCATGGTCGGCACGGCGAAGGTCCATGTGGCGCCGTGCTCTCTGGTCAGCCTCACGAAGGATTGAGGCTCGAATCGCCTGGCGATCACGACCTGCCCGCCCTGCAACAGACAGGCGAGCATGTGAAAGCCGGCCGAATGGGGCAGAGGTGTCGTCAGCAGCATCACCTCATCGGAGCGGACATCCCCACTGACCACATGAGCCAGGAGATTGATGGCAAGGGTCGACTGGATGTGAACTACGCCCTTGGGCCGCCCGGTCGTGCCGCCGGTATAGGCCAGAACCGCCATGTCCTCCGGGTTCGGCCGGGTGCGCACAAAGTCTCCGGCATGGTCGGACAGAGCCTCGCGCCAGGCGTCGGCCTGCGCCTCGAAGGTGTCTTCAGGCGCGCAAAGCGTGACCTGAACCGAAGGGGCTGAACCGCTGGCCTCTGGCAGCGAGGCGTGGCGGACAAGCGCCCTGGCCTGGGCGTGATCGAGGCAGTAGGCGAGTTCGCTCGGCGCCATCAGCTCATTCAGGGGCACCTTGACCGCGCAAAGCTTCAGGATGGCGAATTCGGCGACAACGTACTCGATGCAGTTTCGCAGGTGCAGAGCCACCCGATCCCCCCGACCGATCCCCCGTCGCTGAAGCGATGCGGCCAGGGCATCCGAAGCGCGGTCCAGGTCTGCATAGCTCATCTGGCGGTCGTCGGTCCGGATCGCCGTCCTGTCGCCGTGCCTGGCGATGGCGGAGGTCAGGACGTCGGAGAGGCAAAGGGTATGGCGGCCGCTGGTCATCTGCCTTCTCCGGGACTGCTGAACGGAGCGGTACCATAGTAGGTACCAAAGTACCCTTCAACATCAATCGCCGATGTTGAAGGGCGCGGCGATTGCCGCTATCCGGGGCTGATGATTGCGGCGCCGCCCAATAGCCTGACCCAGGTTCGCCTCGGCGAACGGCACGAGAAGATCATCTCCGATCTTGAAGCCATCTTTCTGGCGGAGGGTTTCCGCAATCGGACGATCAACGAACTCTCCATGCGGCTGAAGTGTTCAAAGCGGACTCTCTACGAGATCGCCCCGAGCAAACACGAACTCGCCCTCCTGGTCATGGAACGCTGGTTAGAGCGCATCCGGCACCTGGGATGGGTCGGGGCGCTGGAGTTCGATGATCCGGTCAAACGCATCGGCGCCTATCTGAGCCCTGGAGTGAGCGAGTCCCGTCAGGCTAGTCGGCAGTTCATGGAAGACGTGAACACCTTTCGGCCGGCCCTGGCCTTGCTGGAGGCTCACCAGAGAGAGCGCACCAAAATACTGCGGGAAATCCTCGATGACGGTATCCGTCGGGGCCGGTTCAGGGGGTTCCATTCCCAGCTGGTCGCCGAGGTGTTCCTCGCTGCTGTGGGACGCATCAACGAGATTGCCATGCTTCAGGCCCCCCAGGTCAGTTTGAGCGAGGCCTTTGCCGAACTGTTCCAGCTCATCCTGCATGGCATCGTCGAGCATCCGGAGACCTGATCAGTCTGACCCGCTCAGGAACTGAACCATCTCCGCGAAGGCGGCCTGCGCCTCGGGAAGGTGCGGGATCAGCGGAAAATCGTGAGGGGCCTGTTCATAGACTGCGACCCGCGCCAAGCCGCCGGCGGCTTCCAGCTTCTTTGCAAACCGCAGGGTGTCGTCAAGCATGACTTCGGTGCTTCCGGCGAACATCAGCATCGGGGGCAGAGACTTCAGTTCACCCCAATAGGGTGAAGCCCTGGGGTCCGTCGGGTTGGCGCCCTGAAGATAGTGCCAGGCCTTGTGAATGATCGCCCCCGGACCAAACATGGGGTCCGCCTCGCTGTTGGCGACGTGCGAGAGTCCCGTCATGGCCAGGTCGGTCAGGGCCGAAATGAGCACGCAGGATGCCGGCTGGGGCAGTCCAAGGTCCCTTCGGGTCAGCAGGGCGCTCAGGGCCAGGGCCGCGCCGGAGGAATCCGCCAGGAGGTCCACCCGCCTGACACCTTCGAACGCGAATGCCGAAGCCAGCCCTGAGGCCACGTCGTCATAGGCCGCCGGGAAGGGATGCTCGGGTGAAAGGCGATGATGAAGGATCGCCGCCTGAGCGCCCAGCCGCTCGCAGAGTCGGTCCAGAATCGCCCGGTGCTGCTCTCCCGGGGGCAGAAAGAACCCGCCGCCAGCGACCGCCACGACAAGTCGCTCCGCGTCTGGATTTCCCCGTCGCTCAATTCGAGGCGCGTCGACTGCGCCGTCACCACCCAGCAGGGCCTGCCGCATGGCCGCCGGATCATAGGCGCTGGACAGAACCGCCTTTCGGGCTCGGGCGTCCTGATTGAAGGCGAGAATCTCGGAACTCGGCATGCTTGACCTCTCAAGGGTACCAATGTACCAATATTAGTACCACAAACAAGACGAACGACAAATGTGGGCCACAGAACCGGGGAGGGTATCAAATTGACCACCATCACTAGGCGCAGCAAGGCCGCGCTCATCGCGCTCCTGGGCAGTTCCGCCATCGTGGCGCTGCCCATGACGGCGCAGGCCCAGACCGACTCGACCGAAGTCAGCGTCGGCGAAGTCATCGTCACCGCCCGCAAACGAGAAGAGCGTCTGCAGGATGTGCCCATGTCGATCTCGGCCGTCGGCGGAGAGTCCCTGGAAAGCGCCGGCTACACAGAGCTCAATGATCTCAGCCGACTTTCCAGCAACGTCTTTTTCGAAGCGGCGGACCGCTCCAAGCCCCTGATCTTCATCCGCGGCATCGGGACCCGCGGCTATGACGCCGGCAGTGACCCATCGGTCGGGGTGTTTGTGGACGGGGTCTATCTCGGCCGCTTCGGCGCCCTGGACATGGATCTGATGGACGTCGAACGCGTCGAGGTGCTCAAGGGGCCGCAGGGTACGCTCTATGGCCGAAACACCATTGGCGGCGCCATCTCGGTCGTCACCAGGGACCCCTCCACGACCTTCACCGGCAAGCTGTCCGGCGAGGTCGGCGCCAGCGAAACTTCCGGAGACAACCTGTTCGGCTTGAGCGGTTCGGTGTCAGGGCCGATTGCGGCGGACAGCGCCTATGGTTCGCTCAGCCTTTCGAAGCGCACCCGCGATGGCTACCAGCCTGTCTCGGGGACCGACGTCCGGGGCGGCAGTGAAGATTCCTGGGCGGTCCGCGGCAAGACCCTGTTCGAACTGGGCGGCGAGACTACCCTGAGGGTCTCGGGCGACTACGCCCGTTCGGATGGTCCGCCCCTGATTCTGACGCCCAACACCCTGGGCGGGGCAGCTCCGCGCCCAGGGGCCCTGGCCCCCGGCTTTGTGGCCCAGCCCGAACCCTCCGATCCCTACCGTCCGTCCAGCGACGAGAAGAACCAGGGTATCGTGAAGAAGACCTACGGGGCTTCGGCGCAGCTGGATTGGGTGGGCGGCGAGCTCGACTTCACCTCCATCACAGCGGCCCGCGGCATGGCCCTGGACGAGCGCGACGACCTGGATGGCAGCGTCCTGCCGTTCCAGGTTTACCGGGCGGAGGAGGATTCCGATCAGTTCTCACAGGAGTTCCGCGTCGCGCATCAGTCAGAGGCCTTCAACTGGGTCGTCGGCCTCTACTATGCGCGGGAAAATGTGACCCGCACCGAGTTCATCGACTTCGGTCCGGCCTCGTTGCTGTCCTTCCTGGTCGCGCCCGCTCCCTTGGCCTGGGGTTTCGGCTTTGACCTTGAATCCACCTCGATGGCGGCCTTCGGGCAGCTGCAGTGGCAGCTCACTGACGCGCTTTCCCTGAGTGCGGGCGGGCGATACAGCAAGGACAAGAAGGATGTGGTCTTCGATACCACAACCTCGGTTCCGGGCCTTGTGATCAGCCCCTACAGCGCTGGGGTCGACCGGTCCTGGAACTCCTTCGATCCCTCCGTGGCGCTGAACTACAAGTTCTCCGATGATGTGATGGTCTATGCATCCTGGGCGACCGGCTACAAGTCTGGCGCCTTCCAGTTCATCGCCATTGACGCCTTGTCGGCCAACCAGGTCGCCAATCCGGAAGATGTGGAATCCATCGAACTCGGGCTGAAGTCGACGCTTCTGGACAACCGACTGCGTTTCAACGTCGCCATGTTCAACATGGACTACAAGGATCTGCAGCAACTGCGGCTCGTTCCGATCGGCGGCGGGGTCACCCGGGTCGTCATCAGCAACGCAGCCTCGAGCACGATCCAGGGACTTGAGATCGATGCAAAACTGGCGGTCTCTGAAAACTGGTCGATCGATCTGAACTACGGCTATCTGGATGCGACCTTCGACGACTATGTTTTCAACGCCACCTTCGACTTCAGCGGAAACCGGATGCCCCGGTCACCCGAGAACACGTTCAACATCGCAGCCAACTACAGCCGTCCGACCGCCTGGGGGCGTTTCGACGCACGCCTTGGCTACGCCTGGCGGGATGAGATCTTCTTTGAAGCAGACAACAACGCCATCGACCGGGAGTCTAGCGAGGGGGCTCTGGGCCTTGTCGACCTCTCGGCCGGCCTGACGGGCGATCGCTGGGCCGTCTCGGTCTGGGGGCGCAACCTCTCTGATGAGCGCTATCGTCGTCAGGTCCTGAACTCGACGGGGAACTCCCAGCGTGAGATCTGGGCCGAACCCCGGACGGTCGGGCTGCGTCTGACCTACAGCTTCGGTCAATAGGAGCCTCTGTGAAACTTGCGACGTTTGTCCCTGTGGCCGGCGGAGCGCCCAGAATCGGGGTGCTGGCCGCCACAGGCGAGGCGCTGGTCGACCTCGCCGCGACCCATGCATCCAATGGCGGCGGGCACTGTCCCGAACTCGCCTCCATGCAGGCCCTCATCGAGAGCGGCCGGGCCGGGCTTGATCGGGTCCGGGATCTGGCCGCCATGGCGACCGAACAGGTCGCCCTGGCGGATGTCCGGCTCCTGGCTCCGCTGCCTGTCCCCGTCCAGATGCGGGACTGCATGTGTTTCGAAGGCCATCTTCTCGGCTCGATAGACGCCGGCATGCGGATGTCGGGCGCCAATGAGCCCAGCGCTCGCCACCAGGCCATGCGTGACGCCTTCTATGAGCGCCCGATCTACTACAAGGCCAATCGGTTCGCAGTGACCGGCACCGATACCGACGTGGTCTGGCCGGCCTATTCCCAGGTCATGGACTACGAGCTGGAAATGGGGTGCGTCCTTGGCCGGCGAGGTCGGGATATCCCTGTGTCGGAAGCCCGCGACTATATTTTCGGCTTCACGATCTTCAACGACTTCAGCGCCCGGGACACCCAGGGCCAAGAGATGCTGAGTTCATTGGGACCGTCCAAGTCGAAGGACTTCGACAACGCCAACGCCATGGGTCCCTGGATCGTGACGGCCGACGAGTTCGATCCCTACTCGGCCCGCATGATCGCAAGGATCAATGGCGAGGTTCAGTCCGAGGGATCCAGCAGCACCATGACCTACAGTTTCGAGGATCTGATCGCCTTCATCAGCACCTCCGAAACCCTGCATCCCGGCGAGGTACTGGGATCCGGAACCGTCGGCGGCGGCTGCGGGCTGGAGCAGGGTCGCATGCTGCAGCACGGCGACAGGATCGAGCTGGAAATCGAAGGCATCGGAATTCTGAGAAATCGCGTCCTTTCGGCGCGGCAAGCCTAGAAGATTGGGGAAAAGACAATGGCCACGACCATCGAAGATCGCCTTGCGGCCCTCGAATCCGAACTGGGCGTCCTGCGCGACAAGGATGCGATCCGCGACATCATTCACCGCTATTGCCGGGCGGCCGACCGCTGTGACCTGGAGGCCTTCAAGGCCTGCTACTGGCCGGACGGCGAAGACGACCACGGCTTTTTCAGCGGCAACGCCCACGCCTTCTGTGACTATGTCATCCCGGTCCTTCGGCAGGTCGACTCCAGCGTCCATGCCATGACCAACACGATCATCGACCTGCGGGGCGCACAGGCCTTCTGCGAAACCCAATGGTCGGTTGTTCATAGGCTGCGCAAGCCCGAGGGCGATGGCTTTCTCGATTACTGGCATCAGGGCCGGTACATCGACATCTTCGAGAAGCGCGGCGGTGAGTGGAAGATTTTCCGTCGGACCATAACCGGCGACATGGATCGCCTGGTCCGCACCCGGGACATGCGCGCCATCATGGACCAGTTTTCGGGTCCGGAGGCCCGTTCCGAAATCAATAGCTCCGGTCGCGGCGCGCGCCATCCCGATGATCGGGTCTTTGCCGGATTTGGGCTGCCGAAGGTCGTTGAACGGGATCCGATGCCGGACCTCTGGGCGGCCTTCTATGCCCTGGACCAGGTGCTGTAGGGCCAGGTCATGGATGTCTTTATCGCCGGCGTCGGCATGACCGTCTTCGGCGAACATCCCGGCAGCACGGTCCGCGACCTTGGCGCCGCAGCCCTTGCCGAGGCCCTGGCCGACGCCGATTGCGATCAGGGCTCGATCGAGGGCGTCTGGTTCGCCAACACCGGCCAGGGCGCCCTCGAGGGCCAGCACATGATCCGAGGTCAGGTCGCCCTCAGGCCGCTCGGCTTTGAGGGCGTCCCGATCGTCAATGTCGAGAATGCCTGCGCAAGCGCTTCCACGGCCCTGCACGGGGCCATCAACCACCTGCGGGCCGGCGGGGCGGACATCGTTCTGGCGGTCGGCGCCGAAAAGATGATCCAGCCGGATCGCTCCCGATCCTTCAGCCTGTTCGACGCCGGATGGGACGTGTCGGATGTTGCCGGGAACCGGCGGCGCCTGCTGGACCTCGGGGGCCTGGATGAGGCGGGCCTGCCGCCACCGGCCGACCGCCGCAGCGTCTTCATGGACGTCTATGCCGCCTTTGCGCGCCAGCATATGCGGCTCTACGGCTCGACGGCCCGACAGTTCGCCGCCGTCTCCGCCAAGAACCACGGTCATTCGGTGGCCAATCCCCGGGCCCAGTTTCAACGGGCCTTCACCCTGGAGGAGGTGCTCGGGTCGCGCGGCATCGCCTGGCCCCTGACCCTCCCCATGTGCGCGCCGATCTCGGATGGTGCGGCAGCGGCAGTCCTCTGCACGGGGCGGGGACTGCGACGACTGGCGTCCAGGTCGCGCGCTATCCGGATCAGGGCCTGTGTCCTGGGCTCTTCGATGAACCGGGAACCGGACGATCTGCAACGCCATCTGGGACGGCTCACCGCGATCAAGGCCTATGAGGCGGCGGGAGCCGGCCCTGAGGATGTCGATGTCGCCGAGGTGCATGACGCCACAGCGGTGGGTGAAGTGATCCAGGTCGAAAACCTCGGACTGGTCCCGTTCGGCGAGGGCGGCGCAGCCGCCCTCAGGGGGGAAACCGCGCTCGGCGGCCGGATCCCGGTCAATCCCTCCGGTGGCCTGGAAAGCAAGGGCCACCCCATCGGCGCCACCGGACTGGGGCAGATATTCGAGCTGGTCCAGCAGCTCCGCGGCGAGGCGGAAGCCAGGCAGGTCGCCGGCGCCAGGCTGGCCATCGCCGAAAATGGCGGCGGGCTTTGGGGCGTCGAAGAGGCGGCGTGCGTGGTTACACTGCTTTCTGCCTAGAATTGCATGCATCGTTTTCGGTAGGAGGAGGAGCTACTGGCGCAATGCGGTACCGAGGTTAGAGCGGGACTCGTTTACACGGAACCATATCCGGAGTTGACGAGGTAGTTTGCGCACTCCTGTGGGCTGAAGAGATGCAGGAGCTGGCCAACCTTTCGCCAGGTGGCTTCGACATCTCTG
>Ga0164294_10003526_pt1 | contig 13880 bp, 11 predicted proteins | sample GEODES005metaG_FD_111479 | JGI IMG/M metagenome (GOLD analysis project Ga0164294, IMG submission 111479) | Oligotrophic lake water microbial communities from Sparkling Lake, Wisconsin, USA - GEODES005 metaG | ecosystem: Environmental > Aquatic > Freshwater > Lake | place: USA: Sparkling Lake...
AAAAATATTGTCGTTTCAAAAAATCAGGTATCAAATATATTGATTATAAAGATGCTGATTTCTTATTGAAATTTGTTAATGAACAAGGAAAAATTCTTCCTCGTCGTTTAACAGGAACTTCATTAAAATACCAAAGAAAAGTTTCAGTTGCTGTTAAAAGAGCGCGTCACTTAGCTTTAATGCCATATGTGGCGGATTTATTAAAATAATTAAAAATTAACAGTTGTTGTTTCGCTTCTGCGGGACTAACTTCTAATAACAAAGGACAACAACATGGAACTTATATTAAAAAAAGACGTTCAAAACTTAGGATTTAAAGATGATGTAGTAACTGTAAAAAATGGTTACGGTCGTAATTTTTTAATTCCTCAAGGAGCAGCTATTTTAGCAACTTCTTCAGCTAAAAAAGTGTTAGCTGAAAATTTAAAACAAAAAGCACATAAAGAAGCTAAGATTGTTGCAGATGCTAAAGCTACTGCAGAAGCAATCAAAGCGTTAGAGATAAAAATCACATCAAAAGCTGGTGGTGAAAAATTATTTGGATCAATTACTAACGCAGATATCGCACAAGCTTTAGAAGCAAATGGACAAGTAATAGATAGAAAGTTTATCACTTCTGGTATTGTTAAAAGAACTGGAAAATACAATGCTACTATTCGTTTGCATAGAGAAGTAATCATTGAATTAGCATATGAAATTGTTGCTGAAAAAGCATAATTTATTTTAAATATTTCTTTAAAAAAAGCGTTGCAATTGCAACGCTTTTTTTATTTTTACGGAACATTAGTTTTTTTCACAAATATTCGTAAATGAAATATACCCGATTAACAAAAGAACAATTAGAAGAACTTCATCCAGAGTTTATTACTTTTTTAGCGACTCAAACTATTGATAAAAAAGAATGGGATAAACTTAAAGACAAATCTCCAGAAATTGCTTTGCAAGAAATAGATGTGTTTTCTGATTTAATTTGGGATAAAGCTATTACCAATGTTCGATTTATAGATCATTTTTCAAAAAATCACATATTTCTTTTTAAATGTCACGATACTTTTTTAGAATCAATAATTGTTCATACTTCTGAAGATTCCGTTGATTTCTTCACAACTGAAGGATTAGAATGGTTAGGGAATAATCTTTTTTCTGATGCAGTCACTATTCAAACAGGTAAAAAAGAAGTTTCCGAAAATCGAAATGAAGAAGTTTTTAAAATAATTGAAAACGGAGGAATAATTAGTAAAGGCGACTTATATAGTAAACTAACTACACTTATTAATGTATCATAATATGACTGTTTTAGAAACTATTCAATCTTTAAGAGCAGAATTAAATTTGCATAATTACAACTATTATGTGTTAGATAATCCTACGATTTCTGATTTTGATTTTGATGTTAAATTAAAACAATTACAAGATTTAGAAGCAGCCAATCCTTCTTTTCATGATGAAAATTCACCAACGCAACGTGTTGGCGGAGCTGTTACAAAAAATTTCAATACGGTTGAACACGAATATAGAATGTATTCACTTGATAATTCTTACTCTAAAGAGGATTTGATAGATTGGCAAACAAGATGTCAGAAAATTTTAGGCGATGTTGATTTAGAATTTACTTGTGAATTAAAATATGATGGCGCTTCCATAAGTATCACGTATGAAAACGGAAAATTGGTTCGTGCAGTAACACGTGGCGATGGTTTTAAAGGCGATGATGTAACTCAAAACATTAAAACAATAAAATCTGTTCCGTTACAATTACAACCTGGTTTTCCAGAAAAATTTGATATTCGAGGAGAAATCATTTTGCCTTTCGCAGGGTTTGAAAAAATGAATCAAGACTTAATTGAAATTGGAGAAACACCTTATTCAAATCCAAGAAATACGGCTTCAGGAAGTTTAAAACTACAAGACAGTGCTGAAGTGGCCAAGCGCCCATTAGAGTGTTTGTTGTACGGAATGATTGGCAATAACTTAGCAATAAAAACGCAATATGAAAGTTTAGAATTGTCCAGAAAATTAGGGTTTAAAGTTCCAAATCAAAGTAAATTAGCTAGTAATATCGACGAGGTTTTTGAATTTATTACGTATTGGGATAAAAACAGACATAATTTACCCTATGAAACAGATGGAGTAGTTGTTAAGATAAACAATATTCATTTTCAGGAAGAATTAGGTTATACGGCAAAATCACCACGTTGGGCTATGGCTTATAAATTTAAGGCAGAACAAGTCAGTACAGTTTTGCAATCTATTTCTTATCAAGTAGGAAGAACGGGTGCCATAACACCAGTGGCAAATTTAGAACCTGTTCAACTAGCAGGGACAATCGTAAAGCGTGCCTCTCTTCATAATGCAGATCAAATTGCAAAATTAGATATTCGTGTAAATGATGAAGTTTTTGTAGAAAAAGGTGGCGAAATTATTCCAAAAATTATTGGCGTGGCTAAAAGAGGAAATCAAGCACAACCAACAGTTTATATTACAAATTGTCCTGAATGTGATACGAAATTAACTAGAAGTGAAGGAGAAGCAAATCATTATTGTCCAAATTTTTATGGCTGTCCACCACAGATTATAGGTAGAATTCAGCATTTTATTACACGAAAAGCAATGGATATTGATGGTTTAGGTGGTGAAACTGTAGCTTTATTATATCATGCGGGGTTGGTTAAAAATTATGCTGATTTATATGATTTAAAAAAAGAACAAGTAGTGGTTTTAGAAAGGATGGCGGATAAATCTGCTGATAATCTAATTTCAGGAATTGAAAATTCAAAAGCAATTACATTTGATCGTGTTTTGTATGCATTAGGTATTCGTTATGTAGGCGAAACGGTGGCTAAAAAATTAGCAAAACAGTATAAAAATATCGATAACTTGGCTAAAGCTGATTTACTAGATTTAGTTACAGTAGATGAAATTGGAGAACGAATTGCGCAAAGTGTGATGGATTTTTTCCAGAATTCAGAAAATATAGCTATAATTAATAAACTAAAAGCAGTCGGGATTCAGTTTGAATTAAATGAGATTTCTACTGCTGTTTCTACTATTTTAGAGGGAAAAATATTTGTTGTTTCTGGTGTTTTTGAAGTTTTCTCTCGAGACGAATTGAAGAAAGCTATCGAAGATTATGGTGGAAAAGTAGGAAGTTCTATTTCTGCGAAAACCAATTATGTTATTGCAGGAGCCAATATGGGACCTGCTAAATTAGAAAAAGCCAACCAACTAAAAATTGAAATTATTGACGAATACCAATTTCAAAAAATGATAAACGCTTAAGAATTAAATTATTACAATATTTTTTTCATTAAGCTTTTGAAATAATGTTAAAGTTGTAACAAAAATTATGTAAAGATTTTTCGTATTTTTACTTTTGATTATCATATATTTGAATGGATTACATTAATTTTGTATAAGGTGTATAGTTGCAATGATTAATAAAATAGTAAAGGATTTTTTTCTTAAAAGAAAAATAAAAAGTAAATTAGAAAATTATAAGCTACAAGTGTCTTCAAATAAGATAGTTAAAGTTGGAGTTTTGATAGATGCAAATTATTTTACAAACCAAGAAGAGTTAATTGAAGAAATTATAAAATATGGAATTCTAAAAGAAAACATTGAAATAGTATTCTTTGTAAATAAAAATAAAAAAACAATTCTTGAAAAATTTGATTATTTTTTCAGAAAAGACATTTCTTTAGGAGGTTTATTTAAAAGTGACAGAGTCACTAATTTTACCGAACAATCTTTTGATTTGTTAATTAGTTATTACGACATTCAAAAGCCAACACTACTATTAGTTACAAGAAGTTCTAAAGCAAAATTTAAAGTAGGTTTTCAAACCATTGATAAAAGAGTAAACCATTTAGTAATCAATTCTATTGCGGAAAATTATTCGGAATTTATTTCAGAATTATTCAAATATTTAAAAATACTTAAAAAAATATAATATGCAATCATTAATAGGAACAGGTGTAGCCTTGGTAACGCCTTTTAAGAAAGATTTTTCTGTTGATACAGCAGCATTAACGAGAATTATAAACCACGTAATTGAAGGTGGAGTAGAATATTTAGTAATATTAGGTACAACTGCAGAAAGCGCTACGTTAAGTGCAGCAGAAAAAGAAATAGTAATACAAACTATTGTTGCTGCAAATAAGGGCAGAGTACCTATGGTTTTAGGAGTAGGAGGTAATAATACAGCTAAAGTGGTTGAAGAACTAAAAACAAGAGATTTATCCCCATTTGCAGCCATTTTATCGGTATCACCATACTATAACAAACCAACTCAAGAAGGAATTTACCAACATTTTAAAGCCGTTTCGGAAGCATCACCAATACCAATTATTTTATATAATGTACCAGGAAGAACGTCGAGTAATATGTTGCCTGCTACGGTAATACGGTTGGCTAACGATTTTAAAAACATTATCGGAATTAAAGAGGCAGCTGGCGATATTGTACAAGCAATGAAGTTAATTCAAACCAAACCAGAAGGGTTTTTAGTAATTTCTGGTGACGATATGATTACCTTGCCAATGGTTTTAGCAGGAGGATCTGGGGTAATATCTGTTATTGGCGAAGGTTTTCCAAAAGCATTCTCTGAAATGGTTCGATTGGGATTAAACAAAAAAGTTGATGAAGCCTATGAATTACATTATAAATTAGCTGATTCCATTGATATGATTTTTGAACAAGGAAATCCTGCTGGTATTAAAGAGATCTTTAAACATTTAGGTTTATCTGAAAATATTGTGCGCTTACCGTTGGTAAATGTAGACGAAAATTTGTCTGTAAGATTGAATAATTTTATTAAAAACTTAGCATAAAAATCTTTTTGTAAAACGTAAAAATATATCTACCTTTGCAGTTAGTTTTTAAAACTGCGCTAAGGCGTAATCTAACATAAAATATGAACAAATTTTTATACATACTTTTAGTAATTCTCTCTATTTCATCCTGTAGTCCATATCAAAAGGCTATGAAATCAGAAGATATAGAATTAAAAACAAAAGTATTTACAGAACAAATTGAGAAAAAAAAATATTCTAAAGCAATAAGATTATTTGAACAATTTGCTTCAGCACTAAGAGCAAAGCCTCAAGGGGAAACGGCTTTTTATAATTACGCAAAGGCATTATATAATACGAAACAATATATTTCTGCTGCTTATGAGTTTGAAAGATTTGCAAGTAGTTATCCAAAAAGCCCATTGGCTGAAGAGTCCGCATTTTATGGTGCAGAATGTTATAGTAGGTTATCGCCTAAATATAGTTTAGATCAAGTAGATACAGATAAAGCATTAAGTAAAATTCAAGTTTTTGTAAATAAATATCCAAATTCTACTTTTTTACCAAGAGCAAATGAAATTGTAAAAGAACTATCTGAAAAATTAGAGCTAAAAGCATTTGAAATTGCAAAACAATACAATACAATTGGTGAATTCACAAGAGATTATAACGCGGCTATCATTGCATTAGATAATTTCGTTTTTAATTTTCCAGGTTCAAAATATAAAGAAGATGCTTTGTTTTACAAATATGATGCTATGTTCAAATTAGCAACAAACAGTGTTCCTTCTAAAAAACAAGAAAGATTAATTTCTGCAAAAACATATTACCAAAATTTAATAAAATTTAAAACAGATACCAAGTATTTACAACAATCAAATAAAATGCTTGAAACCCTAGAAGAAGAATTGAAACAATATACAAATTAATCATTATTATGGATTTAAAGAAAACAAATGCTCCAGTAAACACCGTAACTTATAATAAAAGTGTAATTGAAGAGCCAACTGGAAATGTATATGAAGCAATTACTATAATAGCAAGAAGAGCCAATCAAATTAATTCTGAGATTAAAAAAGAATTATTAGATAAGCTGGACGAATTTGCTACTTATAATGATAGTTTAGAAGAAGTTTTCGAAAATAAAGAACAAATTGAAGTTTCTAAATATTACGAAAAATTACCTAAACCACATGCTTTAGCTGTTCAAGAATGGCTAGAAGATAAAATTTATCATAGAGATACTAAATAATATAAATTTTAATTAATGTCTGTTTTAAAAGGTAAAAAAGTTTTGCTAGGAGTATCTGGCGGAATTGCAGCTTATAAAACAGCCTCATTGGTTAGATTACTTATAAAAGCAGGTGCCCATGTACAAGTTGTCATGACACCTGCTTCTGTTGATTTTGTTACACCTTTAACTTTATCCACACTATCAAAAAATCCTGTATTTTCCACTTTTTATAATCAAGAAGATGAAAATGCAACTTGGAACAATCATGTAGAATTAGCACTTTGGGCTGATTTTATGCTAATAGCGCCAGCTACAGCCAATACACTTTCCAAAATGGCTTCAGGAACTTGCGATAACTTGCTTTTAGCTACTTACTTATCTGCGAAATGTCCTGTTTATTTTGCTCCAGCAATGGATTTAGACATGTATATTCATCCTTCCACTAAAATAAATTTCGAAACCTTAAAAGGTTTTGGAAATACCATAATTCCAGCAGAAAGTGGTGAATTAGCCAGTGGATTAAGCGGTGAAGGTAGAATGGCTGAACCCGAAAACATTCTTCAATTTATTGAAAAAGATATTGAAAGTAAATTACCACTAAAAGGTAAAAAAGTTTTAGTTACTGCAGGTCCTACATATGAAGCAATAGATCCAGTTCGCTTTATAGGCAATCATTCTACTGGTAAAATGGGTTATGAAATTGCTCTTGCAGCTGCCAATTTAGGCGCAGAAGTTATTTTAGTTTCTGGACCTACACATTTGCAATTACAGCATAGCTTAGTAACAATAATAAGAGTCACTTCAGCTGACGAAATGTATGAAGTTTGTCTTCACTATTTTGAAAATATAGACGTAGTAATTGCAGCAGCAGCTGTTGCCGATTATAAACCAAAAAATGTTGCACAACAGAAAATAAAAAAGTCGGAAGCTACGTTTACTATTGAATTAGAAAAAAACAAAGATATTTTATTATCTTTAGGTCAAAATAAAAAGAATCAATTTTTAATAGGCTTTGCTTTAGAAACAGAAAATGAGATTGAAAATGCCAAAAGTAAAATCTTAAAAAAGAATTTAGATGTTATCGTTTTGAATTCTTTAAACGATGAAGGTGCTGGATTTGGAAAACCAACCAATAAAGTTACGTTTATTGATAAAGATTTTAATATATTTGATATTCCATTAAAATCAAAAGAATTAGTTGCCGAAGATATTGTTAACCTAATTGTAAAAAAATATGCGAATTAAATTTTTAGTATTCCTTTTTTTAAGTTTTTTTTATGCTAATTCGCAAGAATTAAAAGCTATTGTATCTATAAATACAGATCAAGTTACCAACGTAAATCCACAAATTTTTAAAAATTTAGAAAAACAGGTTTTCGATTTTTTAAATAATACCAAATTTTCTGAAAAAGAAGTGCAGCAAAATGAAAAAATAAATTGTTCGTTTTTCTTCATCGTAACTAAATTTGAAAGCAATAATTTTGAAGTGACTTTGCAAGTTAATTCTTCGCGTCCCGTTTTCAATAGCACATTTACTTCTCCAATTCTAAATATTAATGATAAAGATGTAAGTTTTAAATACATTGAATTTGAAAACTTAATTTATGATCAAAATGCATTTACATCAAACTTAGTTTCTGTATTGTCTTTTTATGCGAATATTATTATCGCTACTGATGCCGATACTTTTTCAGATAAAGGCGGAACAGATTCTTATGAAACGGCATTAAATATTACCAATGTAGCACAATCAAGTGGTTTTTCAGGTTGGGTACAAACGGGTAAAAAAACAACACGATTTAATTTGATTTCAGATTTAATGTCTAATACATTTGATGCATACAGAGAAGCTATGTATGAATACCATATCAAGGGATTGGATAAAATGGCAGACGATTTAAAACAAGGAAAATTAGGCATTGTGAATGCAATTGATACATTACTTAAATTGCATAAAGTGAGACCAAATTCACTTTTAGCAAGAACTTTTTTTGATACTAAAACAGACGAAATTGTAGATGTTTTTAATGGTGGACCTGGTATTGATACCGTTCAGGTTAGAGAAAATTTAGCTACTATTTCTCCGTTAAATGCCTCCAAATGGAATAAAATAAGGTAATATGCTTTTATCTTTATCTGTACAAAATTATGCCTTAATTGAGCAACTTAATATTACTTTTTCCAATCAGTTTGCTACCATAACAGGAGAAACAGGTGCTGGAAAATCCATTTTATTAGGTGCATTGGGATTAATCATGGGAAATCGTGCCGATTTATCTTCCCTAAAAGATAAAGAAAAAAAATGCGTTGTGGAAGCCAGTTTCGAAATCTCAAAATACAATTTGAATTCACTTTTTGAAGCCAATGAATTGGATTATGAAGACATCACTATTATTAGACGTGAAATTTTACCTTCAGGAAAATCTCGTGCGTTTATTAATGACACGCCGGTTAACTTATCGGAGCTTCAACTTTTAGCAGAAAATTTAATTGATATTCATTCGCAGCATCAAACTCGTGAATTAGAACAGCAAAATTATCAAATCTCTATTTTAGATGCTATCAGTTCAAATTCAGATAATCTTCGAGAATACTCGATTTTATTATCTGATTTCAAATTAAAAACTAAAGAATTAGAGCAAGCAATTATTGATAAAAGTACACTATTTGCAGCTCAAGAATACAATACCTATTTGTTAAATGAATTGCTTCAAGCAGGACTTCAGACAAACGAACAAGAAGAATTAGAAACAGAATTATTAAGTTTAAATAACTCAGAATTAATTAGTGACACCTTAGGTAAATTAGTTTCAAGTGCAAATGATGAGCAATTTGGCTTTATTAAAGCCATAAAAGACAGTAAAAATGCCTTTCAAAAAATCGCGGTTTTTTCTGAATTATACGCGGATGTTTTTGAAAGATTAAACTCCTCTTTACTTGAATTAGAAGATCTGGTAGATACTTCATTTAATCTAGCTGAGAAAAATGTTTATAATCCAGAGCGTATAGAATTTATTTCTAATAGATTGCAATCCATTTACGATTTACAAAAAAAACATCAAGTCACTTCAATTGAAGACTTGTTAGAAATACAAAATCAGCTATCAGAAAAGGTTGTGTTAGTGGATAATTTAGAAGAAAGAATAGCTGAATTAAACAGTTTTTTAACTAATAAAACTATTGAATTACATTCAATTTCAAATCGAATATCACAAAATAGAGGGAAAGCAATCCCAGTTTTTATCTCTAAAATTTCTTCTATTTTGTATGAATTAGGTATGCCAGATTCCCAATTTAAAATGGAATTAATCACCTCAAATTCATTTCTTTCTAATGGAAAAGATGAATTAGAACTTTTGTTTTCGGCAAACAAAGGGTCTAATTTAGGTTCGTTTAAGAAAGTAGCATCCGGTGGAGAAATGTCAAGAATTATGTTAGCCATTAAAGCAATTTTAGCTGATTTTTCTAAATTACCAACTATTTTATTTGATGAGATTGATACAGGTGTTTCAGGAGAAATTGCCCTAAAAATGGGCGAAATTATGAAAAAAATGAGTAAAAATCGTCAAGTTTTTGCGATTACACATTTGCCTCAAATTGCTTCAAAAGGGGATGCGCAATATAAGGTCTCAAAAGAAACTATTGGTGAAAATACTATTTCAAAAATTGTAAAATTAAATACAGAAAACCGAATCATAGAAATTGCTGAAATGTTGTCGGGGAAACAAATCTCGGAATCGGCAATATCTCATGCCAAAACATTATTAAATTAAAAAGTATACTTTTGTACTAAGTTAAAATAAATAGAACAATAATAAAATATAAAATTATGATTATCGAACCAAGAATGCGTGGATTTATATGTTTAACAGCTCATCCGGTTGGTTGTGCACAAAATGTAAAAAATCAAATTGAATATGTAAAATCAAAAGGTAAAATTGATGGTGCAAAAAAAGTTTTAGTAATTGGTGCTTCAACAGGTTTTGGTTTAGCTTCAAGAATTACAAGTGCATTCGGTTGTGATGCAGCAACTATTGGTGTTTTTTTTGAAAAAGAACCTAGTGAAGGAAAAACAGCCACTCCAGGGTATTACAATTCTGCTGCTTTTGAGATGGAAGCAGAAAATGCAGGATTATATGCAAAAAGTATTAATGGAGATGCCTTTTCAAATGAAGTAAAACAACAAACTATCGATTTAATAAAAAAAGATTTAGGTCAAGTTGATTTAGTAATTTATAGTTTAGCATCTCCAGTTCGTATGCACCCTGTAACGGGTGTTTTACATCGTTCAACATTAAAACCAATTGGTGGAAAATTTTCAAACAAAACAGTTGATTTTCACACAGGAAACGTTTCAGAAGTTTCTATTGAACCTGCAAATCAAGAAGATATTGATAATACAGTAGTAGTTATGGGTGGTGAAGATTGGTCAATGTGGATGAATGCCTTAAAAGATGCAGGTGTTTTAGCAAATGATGCTATGACATTAGCGTATTCATATATCGGACCAGAAGTTACTGAAGCGGTATATAGAAAAGGAACAATTGGTCGTGCTAAAGATCATTTGGAAGCTACAGCTTTTGAAATTACAAAACAATTAGAAAGTGTAAATTGTAAAGCATATGTTTCTGTAAATAAAGCATTGGTAACACAAGCAAGTTCAGCTATTCCAGTTATTCCTTTATACATTTCTTTATTGTATAAAACGATGAAAGCAGCAGGTATTCATGAGGGATGTATTGAACAAATGCAACGTTTATATGCTGACAGATTATACAGCGGAAACGCAATACCTACTGATGATAAAGGAAGAATTAGAATTGACGATTGGGAAATGCGTTATGATGTTCAAGATCAAGTGGCAACATTATGGAAAGTAGCAACAACTGAAAATTTATCAGAAATTGGTGATTTAGCAGGTTATAAAAAAGATTTTGATAGTTTATTCGGGTTTGGTTTCAAAGGTGTAGATTATCAAGCAGACACCACAGAAATGGTTTTTGTACCAAGTATTTCAAAATAATATTTTATTTTAAAAAAAAGTCCTGACTTTTCGGGACTTTTTTGTTTTTCAACGATTTTTTTAAACACTTCATCGATTAATTAACATTTGTTAATCGATACCCCTTTTTTTTTTGTTTATTTACTATACAATAATAAATTCTATTCTAATGAAAAAAATTACACTATGGTTATTCGCCTTATTTACATGTTGGCAAATGACTGCTCAAGTTAATGTTGTTGAGAATTTTAATCCTTCAACAAATCTTCCTACTGGTTGGACAAGTAATGGTTTTGGATTCGTTTCTGGAACTGAATCGTGTGCTGGAAATTCGTACATAGATAATTTGTATTCTTTTAGTACAACTGGATCTTTGGTAACTCCAAATCAAGTTGCAGGTTCCAATGGAACTGACTTAACAGTGGCTTTTGATTACAAAATTGAAGATTGGAATTCAACTACTCCTACTACTTCAGGTTGGGGTAATATTCAAGTCCAATATTCAACAAACAATGGTGGGGCATGGACTACTTTTTTTACAATTAATGATGCAAATCATGTTGTAGCCAATACGTGTGCTACTTTTTCAAATGTAATCCCTGCAGCAAGTTTACCAAGTGGGTCTGATGTAAAATTAAGATTTTTGTTCACATGGGTTTCAGGCGATTATGATATTTATATAGATAACTTTTCTGCAACACAGGTAACAGCATTTCCGCCTTCTTGTACTGTTTTGTCAACACCAGTTAATGGTGCTACAAATATTTCAAGTTCAACAGTTGCTTGGAATGTAGCTCCTGGTATTCCATCAGGTTATAAATTAAGTGTAGGCACAACTCCTGGAGGTACTAATGTTTTAAACATGTTTGATGTTGGTAATGTTACTAGTTATAACTTAGGAGCACTTTTAGCTGGAACTACTTATTACGTTAAGGTTTTTCCATACAATACAAACGGACAAGCTACTGGATGTACTGAAAGTTCGTTTACTACTTGTGGTGCAAATACAACTTATCCTAGTATTGAACTATTTAATACTTTTTTACCAAATCAATGTTGGATGAATGGTGTTAATGGAGACTTAACTGCTGGTCCTAGTGCTTTTACCGCTTCGGGTTGGGCAGCTGATGGATTCGCTAATGCAGGGACAACAGGTGCGTTTAGTAATAATATTTATATGACTGGGGCAAATGATTGGGTAATTACTCCTCAATTTTCTATCCCTGCAACTGGATATGAATTAAAATTTGATGCAGCAGCGGTTCAGTATGCAGCTACTACTGCACCAACAACTCCATGGGAATCTGATGATTTTATAGAAGTATTAGTTTCTTCAACAGGAACTTCAAATTGGACCGTTTTGCATACTTATAATGATACAAATCAACCAGGTATAACTGCTACACCAATTTCTCTTGATTTAGATGCTTTTGCTTCACAAACAGTTAGATTTGCATTTAGAGCAGTGGAAGGCACAACAAATGGAAATGCTGATATTGAATTTTCAATTGATAATTTTCAAGTTCGTTTAACACCTAGTTGTATAGAGCCTTTAGGACTTCTTTCAGCAGGCATTACCTCAACAGGTGCTTCAGTTTCTTGGGATGCTACAAATCCAATCCCATCATCTGGTTATGAGTACATTGTGTCAACAACTAACACATTGCCTTCAATTCCAGGTACTCCTGTAGCTACAACTTTTGCAGTTTTATCAGGTTTATTACCAAATACTACTTATTATTTGTTTGTAAGAGCAAATTGTGGTTCCGGTGATTTCAGTCCTTGGAGTGCTTCAATTAGTTTTACTACTTCTTGTGCTGCAGTTACTACCTTTACTCAAAATTTTGATGCAGTTACAACTCCAGCTTTACCATCTTGTTGGGGTAAAATACTTTCTGGTGCTACACTATCTACTTTTGCTTCTGTTGGTACTACAACAGTAAATTCATCCGCACCAAATGGAGTTGATTTATATAATTCTAGTTCTGCAGCAACTGATAATATTATGTTAGTATCTCCAACGTTAAGTAATTTAAGTGCGGGTACACATCGTTTAAAATTCAAAGCTAGAAATAGTACAGCGACTCAAGATTTAGAAATTGGAGTTTTAACAGACCCAACAGATGCAACTACTTTTACATTGGTTGAAGCTGTTGATATTACTACTACATTTCAAAATTATGTTGTTAATTTTGATGCATTTACAGGTCCTGGAGCAGCTATTGCTTTAAGAAGATTATCAACATCAACATTTACTAATGTTTATTTAGATGATATTGTTTGGGAAGCAATTCCAACTTGCCCAGATCAAACAGGTTTAATTGTAGCTGGTATTTCTGCAACAGGAGCAAACACTTCTTGGGATAGTTTATCTAATAATGGAGTAACGGGTTATGAATATGCAGTAACAACCTCTCTTACTCCTCCGGCTTCTGGTACAGCTACTACAGCTACATTTTATATTGCAGCAGGATTAACACCTCAAACGGTTTATTATTTACATGTAAGAGCAGCTTGTACAGGTGGTGAATTTGGTACCTGGTCAACAATTCCTTTTACTACAGGATGTCTTCCAGTAACAAATATTCCATGGTCAGAAGGTTTTGAAGGTTTAGCAGTTGGTACTAACATTTTTCCTTCATGTTGGGGATATACTAATATTACAAACAATTGGAATATTGAAACAACACCAGTTGCAAATACGGGTTCGAATTCTTTAGGTAGAACTTGGAGTACAAATGGTTGGGCATTTACACCAACATTTACTTTAACTGCCGGTACTTCGTATAGATTAAGTTATTATATGAGAACTGAAGATACAGTTGTTGGATACGATGTAACAACTGCTGTTGGT
>Ga0164294_10003527_pt1 | contig 13879 bp, 13 predicted proteins | sample GEODES005metaG_FD_111479 | JGI IMG/M metagenome (GOLD analysis project Ga0164294, IMG submission 111479) | Oligotrophic lake water microbial communities from Sparkling Lake, Wisconsin, USA - GEODES005 metaG | ecosystem: Environmental > Aquatic > Freshwater > Lake | place: USA: Sparkling Lake...
ATCACCCTTTATTTTTGATAACTATCTGGAAACTTCTCATGGCCATCGAACGCACTTTATCTATCATCAAACCTGATGCTGTCGCCAAAAACGTCATCGGTCAAATTTATGCGCGCTTTGAAGGCGCAGGCCTCAAAGTCATCGCGGCCCGCATGGCGCATCTGAGCCGCGGCGAAGCGGAAGCTTTCTACGGCGTCCATAAAGCGCGCCCATTTTTCAAAGACTTGGTTGATTTCATGATTTCCGGCCCCGTCATGATCCAAGTTTTGGAAGGTGAAAACGCCATCCTCAAGAACCGCGACTTGATGGGTGCCACCGATCCCAAGAAAGCCGATAAAGGCACCATCCGCGCCGATTTTGCCGACAGCATCGACGCCAATGCAGTGCACGGTTCAGACGGTCCTGATACTGCTGCCCATGAAATCGGTTTTTTCTTTGCTGGAATGAACGTTTTCGGTCAATGAAAGCGGTTCTCGCCGCCTCGCCATGATGACCAACCTGCTCGACTTTGATCTGGACGGGTTGGTTGCATGGTGCTTGAACCACGGCGAGAAGAAATTCCGGGCGGTACAACTGTTTCGTTGGATTCACCAAAAGGGCGTTTCTGACTTTGCGCAGATGACCGATCTGGCGCAAAGCCTGCGGTCCAAGCTCCAAACTGGCGCACACATTCAACCATTGCCCGTTGTCAGTCGCCATGACTCCGCCGACGGCACCATCAAATGGATGTTTGATGTCGGGCAGGGTAATGCCATCGAAACCGTTTTCATCCCCGAAACCGATCGTGGCACCTTGTGTGTCTCATCGCAGGCAGGTTGCGCTGTCGGATGTCCTTTTTGTTCTACCGGGGCGCAGGGCTTTAGCCGCAATCTCAGCACGGCTGAAATCGTGGCGCAACTCTGGTTTGCCGAGCGAACACTTCGCCAAGAACGCGGTACCGATGATCGCGTCATCTCAAATGTGGTGATGATGGGCATGGGCGAACCGCTGCAAAACTACAACGCCTTGGTACCGGCCCTGAAAACCATGTTGGAAGACCATGGCTATGGCCTGTCGCGCCGACGGGTCACCGTGTCAACTTCGGGTGTGGTGCCGATAATCGAGCGGTTGTCGCAAGACTGCCCGGTGGCCTTGGCCGTCTCCTTGCACGCGCCCAGCGATGCCCTTCGCGATCAATTGGTTCCCCTGAATATCAAATACCCGTTGGCCGAGCTGCTGCAATCTTGCCGCGATTACCTGGTCCATGCCCCGCGTGATTTCATCACGTTGGAATATTGCATGCTCGACGGCGTGAACGACAGCGACGCGCACGCCGAACAACTCATTCAACTGGTGCGCCCTGTGGGCGGCGAGTCCACGCCTTGCAAGTTCAACCTGATTCCGTTCAATCCGTTTCCAGCCTCTGGTTTACAGCGTTCTTCCCCAGAACGGGTGAAAGCCTTTTCCGCGCTGCTGTCCGATGCCGGCATCGTCACGACGGTGCGCAAAACCCGTGGCGACGACATCGCTGCGGCTTGTGGACAATTGGCCGGTGAGATACAAGACCGCACCGATGTGTCCGGGCGGCGTGCCAAAACCATTCGCATCCATGCTTGAAGGCCAACCATGACCGAAGAACATGCCATCCCTTTTTCTCAACCTGCCCGTCACCGCAGCCTGCAAGCGCAAGTGCGCTGGGGCGGCCATGTGGTCACGGTGGGTGGTGACGCCCCGGTGCGTGTGCAGTCCATGACCAACACCGACACGGGTGATGTGATTGGCACAGCCATTCAGGTTAAAGAACTCGCTTTGGCGGGCTCTGAGATGGTTCGCATCACTGTCGACACGCCTGAGTCAGCCAAAGCCGTGCCTCATATCCGGGAACAACTCGACAAAATGGGGATCAACGTCCCTTTGATTGGCGATTTTCACTACAACGGGCATCGTTTGTTGACTGAATTCCCCGATTGCGCCCAAGCCCTGTCGAAATACCGTATCAACCCCGGCAATGTGGGCAAGGGTGACAAGCATGACAAGCAGTTCGCCCAAATGATTCAGGCCGCCATCCAGTTCGACAAAGTGGTGCGAATTGGTGTGAATTGGGGCAGCGTAGACCAAGAACTGTTGGCCAAATTGATGGATGAAAACGCGTTGCGTGCCCAGCCATGGGACGCCAAACAAGTGATGTATCAAGCTTTGGTCACATCGGCCCTGGAGTCGGCCGATTTGGCTGAACGCATCGGTTTGCCGCGCCACCAAATCATCCTCAGTTGCAAGATGAGCGGTGTACAAGATTTGATCGCGGTTTACCGTGAATTGGCCAAGCGCACCAATCATTCATTGCACCTGGGCCTCACCGAAGCCGGCATGGGTACCAAGGGCACGGCGGCGTCCAGTGTGGCGCTGGGCGTATTGCTGCAAGAGGGCATAGGCGACACCATTCGTGTGTCCTTAACCCCTCAGCCCGGCGAAGCCCGCACGCAAGAGGTCTTGATTGCCACCGAAATTCTGCAAGCTCTGGGATTGCGCACCTTCGTGCCCAGCGTCACGGCCTGCCCCGGTTGCGGTCGAACCACCAGCACCACATTTCAAGAACTGGCCCAGCAAATTGACGAATTTTTGCGCTTGCAAATGCCGGTTTGGCGCAAGCAATACCCGGGTGTAGAAAACCTGAAAGTGGCGGTGATGGGATGTATCGTCAACGGACCAGGTGAGAGCAAACATGCCGATATTGGTATCAGTTTGCCGGGCACCGGCGAAGCACCGGCGGCCCCGGTCTTCATTGACGGCCAAAAAGCACTCACCCTGCGCGGCGACAATATCGCCAAAGAATTCCACGACATCGTAGACAACTACATTCAGAAGAAATACGCGGTCAGCGCCTAACCCGCCCCCGCCTCGCAACCATGGCTGACAAACTAACCGCCGTCAAAGGCATGAACGACATCTTGCCGCCCGATTCAGCACGTTGGGAGGCGCTGGAAACAGCTGTGCGCCAAGTCATGCATCTGCATGCTTACCGCAACATCCGCACGCCCATTGTGGAACCCACCGCCTTGTTTGTGCGCGGGTTGGGTGAGGTCACTGACATTGTTGAAAAAGAGATGTATTCATTTGAAGACCGCTTGAATGGTGAGCATCTCACCCTCCGCCCCGAAGCCACAGCCGGTGTGGTGCGCGCGGCGGTGGAGCACAACATGCTTTATGACGGCGGTAAACGCCTTTACTACATGGGGCCGATGTTTCGTCATGAACGGCCTCAGCGCGGTCGTTATCGTCAGTTTCATCAAATTGGCGCTGAAGCCCTGGGGTTCGGTGGCCCCGAGGTGGATGCCGAGCTGATTTTGTTGGCCCACGCATTGTGGCAAGCCTTGGGTTTGCAAGATGTGCGCTTGGAGCTCAACAGTCTTGGTCAGCCGCCCGAGCGCAAGCAACACCGTGCCGCGCTCATTGCTTATTTCGAAGAACACCACGACCAACTGGATGAAGACGCCAAACGCCGTTTGCACAGCAACCCCTTGCGGATTTTGGACAGCAAAAACCCGGCCATGAAAGCCTTGAATGATGCCGCTCCGAAGCTGTTGGACTTCCTCGGCGCAGACAGTTTGGCGCATTTCAACGCTGTGCGCGCCATCTTGGACGCCAGTGGTGTGACCTACAGCATCAACCCGCGTTTGGTCCGGGGCATGGACTACTACAACCTCACCGTGTTTGAATTCATCACTGATCGATTGGGTTCCCAAGGCACGGTGTGTGGCGGAGGGCGTTACGACGATCTGGTGGCTGAAATTGGTGGCAAAACGGCCCCGGCGGTTGGCTGGGCGTTGGGCGTTGAGCGGGTGCTGGAGTTGCTTAAAGAGCAGGGCCAGGCTGCGGTCGAATTGGTGCCCGATGTTTACGCCATCATTCCTGAAGCCTCTGCTTTGCCGCAGGTTTTGCCGGTGTTACAAAACTTGCGCCGCATGGGCGTTTCTGTGCAAATGCATGCCCCCAGTGGCACGGTGCAGAGCATGGGCAGTATGAAATCGCAATTTAAAAAAGCTGACAGCAGCGGCGCACATTTCGCACTCGTGTTTGGCCCGGACGAATTGGCCCTGGGCCAAGTCACTGTCAAGTCTTTACGCGATGGCCAAGGGGTCCAACGCAGTGAGGCATTGAGCCAAATCAGCGCTTGGGGCCAAAGCCTACAATCACAGGCTTGAGTTTTTAAACCATTTGGAACAGCATGGCCACGCATCTCGACCTTGAAGAACAAGAACAACTCGACCAGTTCAAACATTTTTGGAGCCGTTGGGGCAATCTGATTACCGGATTGATCACAGCGGTATTGTTGGTTTACTCGTCTTACAACGGTTGGCATTACTGGCAACAACGCCAAGCAAGCCAAGCTTCAGTGCTTTACGATACCTTTGAAAAGTCTGTCCGCGATGCCGATCTGACGCTCATGGGTCGATCCTTGGGTGATTTACAAAACCAATTTGGCCGCACCACCTATGCGCACCAAGCGGCCTTGCTGTCTGCCCGCATTTATGCCAACAAAGCCAACCTGGCTGAAGCTGAAAAAGCCTTGCAATGGGTGATCGAGAATGGCCATGAGGAAGGTTATGTGGCCTTGGCTCGCCTGCGTTTGTCGGCCTTGGCGATGGACCAAAAAAACCTGGATAAAGCCAAAGACTTGTTGCAAGGGCACAAAGCCCCGATGGGTTTCCAACCCCTGTTTGATGACCGCTTGGGGGATATTGCTGTGTTGCAAAACAAACCCGAAGAAGCCAAACCCTATTACCTCAGTGCCTACAAAGGCTTGGAGGCCGCCAACGAATACCGTCGATTGGTTGATTACAAGTTGGCATCCTTGGGTGTCAACACCGTCGACATCGAGAAAAAGCAATGAGATTGCGCCAGTTCTTTGCATTGCATTGGTTGCTGGCGGCCGCCTTATTGGCCTTGACGGCTTGCGCCAGCGCCATCAAAACTTCATCATCGACAGACCTGGGTACGGTCAAATCCGAGCCGCTGCTGAAGCCGCATTGGGTTTTCAAATTGGCCGGTGACCCCACACAGAATCAACGTCTTCCTGTGGCGGATGGAAAATTGGCGCTGACCAGCAAAAACGGACATGTCCAAGTGGTTCAAGCCGACGATGGGCGGCTGAATTGGCAAGTCGACTTGAAAACTGATCTGAACACCGGTGCCGGCTTCGATGGACGCAGTGCGGCCGTGGTGACCCGCAGCAACGAGTTGGTGGCCATGGTCGATGGCAAAGTCAGTTGGCGAACCCGTTTGACTGCGCAGTCTTACACCAACCCCTTGGTCGCTGGCGAACGTGTATTCCTCTTGTTGGCGGACCGTTCTGTGGCTGCTTTTGACCTGAGCAGCGGCCAGCGTCTGTGGGTTCAACAACGCGCGGGCGAAGCATTGGTTTTGCGCCAAAACGGTGTGCTGATGGCCTTCCAAAACAATCTTTTGGCTGGCTTAGGTGGCAGATTAGTGGCCTTGAATCCAGACAATGGACAAGTGCGTTGGGAATTGCCCATCGCCAATCCACGGGGGATCAATGATCTGGAAAGATTGGTTGATTTGGTTGCCAGTCCTTCGAGGGTGAACAACTCGGTTTGTGTTCGGGCCTTCCAAGCCCAAGTGGGTTGCGTGGATGCATTGCGAGGTGCCCTGTTGTGGGCCCGGCCCGCCAATGGCGCGCAAGGTGTGGATGGCGACGATGCGGCTGTCGTCGGTGTTGAAAGCAATGGCGTGATTCAGGCGTGGAACCGCCGCACAGGTGAGCGACTATGGGACACCGACCGCCTGAAATACCAAGAGGTCAGCGCCCCATTGTGGACGGCCAAAGGCTTGATTGTGGGTGATTCTGGCGGCTACTTGTACCTCTTGTCTGGCCAAGATGGTCATCTGTTGAGCAAGTTGAAAACCCCTTCGGGATTTGCATCTGCGCCGACCGCATTGCCCAATGGAGGCTTTGTCGTGTTGTCGCGCAACGGTCTTTTGCAGGCCTACCAACTGCCTTGATCGGCAGTTCTCTCTCGTGAAACCAGTTATCGCTATCGTGGGTCGCCCCAATGTGGGCAAGTCCACGCTGTTCAACCGCATCACCAAAACCCGTGACGCCATCGTTGCCGATTACGCTGGATTGACGCGTGATCGTCACTACGGCAATGCCAAACTCGGCAAGCACGAATTCATCGTGATTGATACCGGAGGTTTTGAGCCTGATGCTGAAAGCGGCATCTTCAAAGAAATGGCCAAACAAACCCGACAAGCCGTGGCCGAATCGGATGCTGTTCTTTTTGTTGTAGATGCCCGCGATGGCCTGTCCGCCCAAGACCATGACATTGGCAATTACTTGCGACGCTTGGGAAAACCTTGCTTGCTGGTGGCCAACAAAGCCGAGGGCATGCAGCAAGGCCACCGGTTGGTGGAGTTTTTCGAACTGGGGCTGGGCGAGGTTCTGCCCGTGTCAGCTGCACATGGTCAGGGCATTCGCAGCATGATCGAGTTGGCCTTGGAGTCGCTGCATTTGCCCGAAGACGAGGACGAAGAAGAAGGTGAAGACAAACCTATTCGCTTGGCTGTGGTGGGGCGTCCAAATGTGGGTAAATCAACCCTGATCAACACTTGGTTGGGTGAAGAGCGCTTGGTGGCGTTTGATCTGCCCGGCACCACCCGTGATGCCATCAGTGTGCCTTTTGAGCGCGATGGCCAACTGTTTGAATTGATCGACACGGCAGGATTGCGCCGACGTGGCAAGGTGTTTGAAGCCATTGAAAAATTTTCAGTCGTCAAAACCTTGCAAGCGATTGAATCTGCCAACGTTGTGTTGCTCTTGTTGGATGCCACCCAAGGTGTAACCGAGCAAGACGCCCATATCGCTGGATTCGTCTTGGAAAGTGGCCGCGCCGTTGTCTTGGCCGTGAATAAGTGGGATGCAGTGGATGCATACCAGCGTGAGGTGCTGGCCCGTTCGATTGAAAGTCGATTGGCTTTTTTGAAATTTGCCAAGTTGCACCATATTTCAGCCATCAAGCGCCAAGGACTTGGTCCCGTTTGGGCCTCGATTGCCCAGGCCCATAAAGCGGCCATGTGCAAGATGTCCACCCCGATGCTGACCCGTTTGTTGTTGGAAGCCGTGCAGTTTCAGTCACCGAACCGCTCGGGCATGTTCCGCCCCAAACTGCGTTATGCACACCAAGGCGGGATGAATCCCCCAGTGATCGTGATCCATGGCAATTCCCTGGAGCACGTCACCGATGCGTACAAGCGGTTTTTGGAAGGGCGTTTTCGCAAGGCCTTTGCTTTGGAAGGCACACCCTTGCGCATTGAGCTCAAAACATCCGCCAACCCCTACGCCGACAAAGAACGCTAATCCTTCAGGTTGACAACCGCAGTCGCCCAGGGGGTAAGTTGGCTGTGGTATCTTTGATCTTCCTCAGCAAACACGGAGAATATCGTGAATCAAAAAGGGCAACTTTTACAAGACCCGTTCCTCAATATTTTGCGAAAAGAACACGTGCCCGTGTCCATTTATTTGGTTAATGGCATCAAGTTGCAAGGCCAAATCGAATCCTTCGATCAGTATGTGGTTTTGCTGCGCAATACCGTGACCCAAATGGTTTACAAGCACGCTATTTCCACCATCGTCCCTGGCCGCCCTGTGAACTTCGCCCAGGCGGACTCGCCTGACGCCCAAACCTGACCGCGCTTTCCCAAGTCACTTGACGCATTCCGACGACACCCCAAAAGCCACCGCCTTGCTGGTCGGCGTGGATTTCGGCTTGCCGCATTTCGATTCCGAGCTTGAGGAACTGGCGCAATTGGCTCAAACCGCCGGCTTGAATCCGGTGGCTCGCCTGACTTGCAAGCGCAAAGCGCCAGACGCCGCCATGTTTGTGGGTACTGGCAAGGCCGAAGAAATCAAAGAATTGGCGCTGCTCCATGGTGCAACAGAGGTGTTGTTTGACCAGGCTATCAGCCCGGCGCAACAACGCAATTTAGAGCGCACGCTGGGGCTGCCTGTCAATGACCGAACCATGCTGATTCTGCAAATATTTGCCCAACGGGCGCGCAGCCATGAAGGCAAATTACAGGTCGAGTTGGCCAGGCTGCAGTACTTGAGCACCCGCTTGGTCCGACGATGGTCGCACCTTGAGCGGCAAAGCGGCGGTATTGGCATGCGCGGTGGTCCCGGCGAAACCCAAATCGAATTAGATCGGCGCATGATCGGGGAATCCATCAAACGCACCCGCGAACGACTTCACAAGGTCAAGCGTCAGCGCACCACGCAGCGACGCCAACGCCAACGCCAGCAAATCTTCAATGTCTCTTTGGTTGGCTATACCAATGCAGGTAAGTCAACCCTGTTCAACAGCTTGGTCAAAGCGCGGGCGTATGCTGCCGATCAACTGTTTGCCACCTTGGACACCACCACGCGCCAGCTCTACCTGAGCAACGATGACGGCGCGGGCAGTCAAATATCCTTATCCGATACCGTGGGTTTTATTCGTGATTTGCCGCACGGTTTGGTGGATGCCTTCGAGGCCACACTGCAAGAGGCGACTTCGGCTGATTTATTGCTCCATGTGGTGGATGCCTCCCACCCCGGCTACCCGGAGCAAATCGCCCAGGTGCAATCGGTGTTGGCTGATATTGGCGCCGCTGACGTGCCGCAGTTGCTCATCTTCAATAAAATCGACGCATTGGATGACAGCCAACAGCCTCGACTGTTGCAAGATGTTTACATGCTGGATGACTTGGCGGTTCCGCGAATCTTTTTGAGTGCCCAAGCGGGTTTGAATTTGGACGGATTACGCCAACGATTGTTGCTTCAGGCGCAAGCCCATGCGGCCGCCTTAAACCCTTCAGAAATGGCCGATGAAGCCCTCTGATTCCTCCCCCTATTCAGCTTTAGGCACAATGTCAGCTTGCAGCTTTAATTTGACTGATCGCACATGAACAACAATATCTGGGCTCGGCCCTTTTTAAATGGCTTGATTCGCTTGTCTTGGCTGGGATGGTCTATGCTCAAAATAGTCTTGCAGCGTGTGCGCGGCATGTTCAATTTAAACGATGGTCGCTGGGGACGGGGTGATGATGGTTCCGAACCCATCGGTGTTCGCAACAGTGGTCAAGAAGGCGGTCAAGGCTCTCGCCCTGACGAGCCGCGACGCCCACCGCCACCCCAAGGGCCGCCCGACCTCGATGAGTTGTGGCGCGATCTCAATCGTAAATTTGGCCAGTTATTTGGCAAAGGTGGGCAAGGTGGCCCCCCTGGTGGTGGTGGCGGGTTTCAGTCGCCCTTCAAAAATGCCGGTATCGGTGTGGGTGTCGTGGCCGGTGTGGTCTTTCTGATTTGGCTGGGTTCTGGCTTTTTCATTGTGCAAGAGGGTCAACAGGCGGTCATTACCCAGTTTGGCCGCTACCACAGCACCGCCGGTGCGGGTATCAACTGGCGCATGCCTTACCCGATTCAGCGCCATGAAGTGGTGTTTGTCACCCAAATCCGATCGTTGGACATTGGGCGAGACGCCATCATCAAGGCCACCGGACTGCGTGAATCCGCCATGCTGACTGAGGATGAAAACATTGTTGAAATCAAGTTTGCTGTGCAATACCGACTGACCGATGCTCGGGCATACTTGTTTGAAAGCAAGAATCCGACCGACGCTGTGATGCAAGCTGCTGAAACAGCGGTGCGTGAGGTGGTCGGCAAAATGCGCATGGATGCAGCTTTATCTGAAGATCGCGAACAAATCGCGCCTCGGGTACGCAAAATCATGCAAACCATCTTGGACCGTTACAACGTGGGCATTGAGGTGGTTGGCATCAATTTGCAACAAGGTGGTGTTCGCCCACCTGAACAAGTGCAAGCTGCCTTTGACGATGTGCTTAAAGCGGGCCAAGAACGTGAACGCGCCAAGAATGAAGCCGAGGCTTATGCCAACGATGTGATTCCCCGTGCCGTCGGCTCTGCCTCGCGCTTGAAACAAGAAGCTGACGCCTACAAGTCGCGCATCGTGGCGCAAGCCCAAGGTGATGCGCAGCGGTTCAAGTCCCTTTACGCCGAGTATCAAAAAGCGCCGCAGGTCACCCGCGACAGGCTCTACATCACCACCATGAAAGAGATTTACAGCAACGTTACCAAGGTGATGGTCGAGTCGCGACAAGGTTCCAACATGTTGTATTTACCCTTGGACAAAATCATGCAGATGAATGGCGTCAACCCCTCTGCCGCAGTCACACCCTCTGAATCTGCCAATGCCGATGTGCAACCTGCCACATCCCCCAATTCGACCGCAACCGACAGCCGCGGTAGAGACAACCGTCAACGTGACCGCGATCTTCGCTAAGAGCACACCATGAACAAACTTGGTTTTTATATCTCCTCCCTCCTGTTGGCCTTGCTTTTGCTGAGTTCCACCATTTTTGTCGTGGATCAACGTCAATATGGTGTGGTGTATTCCTTGGGTCAAATCAAGAAAGTCATCACTGAACCTGGATTGAACTTCAAATTGCCACCACCTTTTCAAAACGTGAACTTCATTGACAAGCGTTTGCTGACATTGGACAACGTGGACTCTGAGCCGATGTTGACAGCTGAGAAGCAGCGCATGGTGATTGACTGGTATGTGCGCTGGCGCATCTCCGACCCTTCCCAGTACATCCGTAACGTTGGTTTGGATGAAAAAGCCGGTGCCCAACAGCTGACCCGCGTGGTGCGAAATGCCTTCCAGGAAGAAATCAACAAGCGCACCGTGAAAGATTTGTTGTCTTTGAAGCGCGAAGCGTTGATGGTGGATGTCAAACGCGAGGTGTTGGAGATTGTCAAAGGGAGCAACCCTTGGGGCATTGATGTGGTCGACGTTCGCATCACCCGAGCCGATTACGTGGATACCATCACCGAGTCGGTCTATCGTCGAATGGAAGCTGAGCGAAAACGGGTGGCCAATGAGTTGCGTTCAACCGGTGGTGCTGAAGGTGAAAAAATTCGTGCAGATGCCGATCGTCAGCGTGAGGTGACTTTGGCCAACGCCTACCGTGATGCCCAAAAGATCAAGGGTGAAGGCGACGCTGAAGCCGCCCGCTTGTATGCCGACGCTTTTGGTAAAGATGCCCAATTCGCGCAGTTCTATCAAAGCTTGGAAGCCTATAAGTCCAGCTTCAATAAAAAGTCGGATGTGATGGTGCTCGACCCCAACAGTGACTTCTTCAAAGCCATGCGAGGCAGTGGTTCGGCAGGTGCGGCCAAAAAATAAGCATGTTTTGATGGCGTGCTTGTGACAGACCAGTAGAATCTCTTTTTTAACAGCACTTCAACATTTCATGGCTGCCTGGGTCTTGCCGGATCATATTGCGGATGTATTGCCTTCTGAGGCCCGGCATATCGAAGAATTACGTCGCCTGTGTCTGGACACCGCGCGCGGTTTTGGCTATGAATTGGTCATGCCGCCTTTGATCGAGCATGTGGCCTCGCTCCTGTCTGGCAATAAAACGGACTTGGATCTGCAAACTTTCAAAATGGTCGATCAACTCTCTGGTCGCACCTTGGGTTTGCGCATTGACACCACCCCTCAAGTCGCGCGCATTGATGCCCATCTGCTTAACCGACTAGGGGTCACACGGCTTTGCTACTGCGGCCCGGTATTGCATACCCGCCCTTTGGGTCCCTATGCCACACGCGAACCATTGCAACTCGGCGCAGAGATTTACGGGCATGCTGGCTTGGAAGCTGATTTGGAAATTTTGCAACTGGCCTTACACAGTTTGCGCGCCAGCCAATTGGCTACTTTTCATGTCGACCTGAGTGATGCGCGCATCTTGCCTGCGTTGCTTGCTGGTCAATCCTTGAGTTCGGACCAAACTGAGGCCATCGCGCAAGCGTTGACCCATAAAGACATCAGCGCCATGCGCACCTTGTCCGCTCAATTGCCTGCGGCACTTGGTCAAGCCTTGCAAGCCTTGGTTCAGATGTACGGCGACTTGAGCGTCTTGAACGCTGCACGAAGTCAATTTGCTGCATGGCCTGAAGTCTTGAATGCACTCGATCAACTGGCCTGGCTGGCCTCGCACATTGATCACCCTGTCAGCATTGATTTGGCAGATCTGCGAGGCTATACCTACTACAGCGGTCCGCGTTTCTCGGTATTTGTGCCTGAGTCCAGCGACGCCTTGGTGCGTGGTGGACGGTATGACGAAGTCGGGGCCATCTTTGGCCGAAAACGACCTGCCGTGGGCTTTAGCATGGACATCAAGGCCTTGGTTCGCTTGCTGCCATACCCCAAGCCCCAAGCCGCGATTCGCGCGCCTTGGCGTGACGACGCTGATTTGAATGCAGCAATTGCCCAACTTCGCAGCCAAGGCCATACCGTGGTCTGTATGTTGCCCGGCCACGATAGCGAAGTGGATGAATTTGAATGCGACAGAGAACTTGTCGAAACCCATGGTCATTGGTCTGTCCAAGCCTTGGGTTCCCATTGAATTTGAGTTGACAACAACATGAGCAAAATGCACGGACGACATGTGGTGGTGGTCGGCACCCAATGGGGTGACGAGGGCAAAGGCAAACTGGTTGATTGGCTTACCGAGAGCGCACAGGGCGTGGTGCGCTTCCAAGGGGGGCACAACGCGGGGCATACCTTGGTGATCAATGGCGTCAAAACGGCCCTGCACCTCATTCCCAGCGGGATCATGCGTGCGGGCGTGAAGTGCTATATCGGCAATGGTGTCGTTTTGTCAGCAGCCAAATTGTTTGAAGAAATTGAAGGCTTGGAAAAAGCCGGCGTTGAAGTGCGTTCACGTTTGCGCATCAGTGAGGCTTGTCCACTCATACTGCCATTCCACGCAGCTTTGGATGTGGCTCGCGAAGCCGCCCGCGAACAAGGTGGCGCTGAAAAAATTGGCACCACCGGAAGAGGCATCGGCCCCGCCTACGAAGACAAAATCGCACGCCGTGCATTGCGGGTGCAAGATCTGAAATATCCCGAACGCTTTGCCAGCAAGTTGCGTGAATTGCTGACCCTGCACAACCACATACTGACGACGTTTTTAGGCTCCAAAAATTTCACATTCGGTGATGCCTTGAAACCTTATGTCCGTGATGGTCAAGTTCAATTTCAAGTTGTGTATGACGAAGCCATGCAACACGCTGCGCTGTTGAAACCCATGATGGCCGATGTATCGCGCGAACTCAATGATGCCCACCATGCCGGCAGCAATTTGCTGTTCGAAGGTGCACAGGGCACCTTGTTGGATGTCGACCATGGCACCTATCCTTTTGTCACTTCCAGTAATTGCGTTGCGGGAAATGCCGCTGCTGGGTCGGGCGTGGGTCCTAGCTTATTGCACTACATTTTGGGCATCACCAAGGCTTATTGCACCCGTGTTGGTGGTGGTCCATTTCCAACGGAATTGGATTGGGATGTCGAAGGGACTCCCGGCTGGCATATGAGTACAGTGGGTGCAGAGAAAGGGACCACCACGGGTCGTTACCGCCGTTGTGGCTGGTTCGATGCCGCATTGCTCAAACGCAGTGCGCAGGTGAATGGCCTGACCGGTTTGTGCATCACCAAACTCGATGTGCTTGATGGCTTGACAGAATTGAAGCTGTGCATCGGCTATGAACTCGATGGTGAGCGTATCGACATCCTGCCCATGGGTGCTGAAGACATCGCACGCTGTCAACCCATTTACGAGACTCTGCCAGGCTGGACCGACAGCACGGTGGGTGTCACCGACTATGCCAAGTTGCCCATTCAAGCACGGCATTATTTGGAGCGCATCGCTGAAGTCACTGGTGTGCCTATCCACGTGATTTCCACCAGTCCAGACCGCGACCACACCATCATGGTGCGCCATCCGTTTCACGCTTGATCCTAACCACGCACAGAAAGCACAG
>Ga0164294_10003528_pt1 | contig 13877 bp, 13 predicted proteins | sample GEODES005metaG_FD_111479 | JGI IMG/M metagenome (GOLD analysis project Ga0164294, IMG submission 111479) | Oligotrophic lake water microbial communities from Sparkling Lake, Wisconsin, USA - GEODES005 metaG | ecosystem: Environmental > Aquatic > Freshwater > Lake | place: USA: Sparkling Lake...
AGGCTTGTAATTAGTCAATCAAAGATGTAAAAAAATACGGCACACCCATCGAAAAGAATGGGTGTGCCGCCTTCATAAGCTTCCTGAGCCTTGGCCTACCCCAAAAGGCAGACCCATTTGACGCCGACTCAAGCGCTGGCGGGCGCTGCTGCCACAGCAAAAGATTCTTTGCTGTGGCCCTGGGCTACTAAGGAGGTGAGCCACTTGGGCGTCAAGCCGCGGCCCGACCAAGCTTCTCCATTTGGGCCACGGAACTTTGCGGCCACCGGCGCACCGGCTTTGCGCGAAGCCTTGGGGGCTTTGGGCGTCTTGGCTGCTTTTGCAACACCGGCTTTGGCTTTGGCGGGACGTCCGGCTTTACCTGCCTTAGGCGACTGCAAATCTTTCACCGTGATACCAAAGGCTTGCATCTTGGCGTGAATATCTTTCACGGTGGAAGCGAAATCTTTGGCTTTGATTTCATTGGCTTGCTTTTGCAGCTTTTCGATTTGGCTTTGAATATCGATCAGGTTGGTCATCTTTATCTCCAGTAAAAAAAATTCCAACCAAGATTGTAATTCAAGTAGGAATTAATGCGAGTCACCTTAACGCTTAAACACCTTGATAAAGGTCAACACCAGTATCTTTATGTCAAAAATGAATGAACGGTCCAGCAAATACCCCTGATCCCGGACAACTTTGTGGTTCAAGGCAATTCATACCTGCCGCCGCCTTGCGACCGGCCATTCAAACCCAGGTTTATCTAGTCGACACCTGCGGCGCTACGCAGGGCCACCAGATCGGTTTGGTTAAACAGCGCTGGACGGGTCAACAAAGCGCATACCCCCAGCCGAGATACTCCAAAGCTGGGGTAGTCCGTCGAAACTGCTTTCGCGCAGAAAAGACCCTAAGGGAATGAGGGCCGATTGAGGGTCGATCGATAAATGGGCCGCCACCACCGGTGTTCCAAGCCGCAGGGTGCAAAACTTGGGCATATTTGACAAGGCATTTTTCTGCCCACGCAGGCAGACCAATTCATTGCTGGCCATACCTTGGGATTAACGGTAAGCCCGGTTATGTCCTGGCATGCGCCAGTCGTTTGTCCAGGTTTTGGATGATTTGGGCTTCAATCTGCTCTTTGAAGCTGCCCAGCAAAAAACCCAACTCCGCGCGCAATACGAATTCTTTTGCATTAACCTGCAAACTGCCCCGCACTCCGGTGCGGTGAAACTCCACCGTGTCATGCGCTCCCTCGAGGTTATTTCCCGGGGTGAAGCTGGTTTGCATGCCCCAATCACTTTTCGCCTGTGCCGCCCACTCCAAAGCTAATGCCCGCGCGTCGACAAGGCCCAAAAGGTGTTCGCGGTGGATAAAAAGGGTAGCCATGGTGTGAGGGCGGTGGGAGAAGAAGCAAGTTGGCGTATGCTGGCAGCACCATGATCTATAAATTCAAATCCAAGGTGACCGGCGACCTGATTATGTTGCAGGCCAACGGTGAAGCCATTCTCAAAATCATTGGCAAAAGCGATCCGTCGCAGCTCAAGCAAGGCATTTTGTTGCCGCAAGACATGCCAAGCGCCGTGGCCGCCTTGCAGCGGGCGGTCGCTTTGGAGGAACAAGCCCGCGCCGAACAAGCCGACTTAGCCCAAAAGATCGGCCAACGCCCACCCGCCGGGCCCGCCGTGGGTCTGCGACAGCGCAGCCTGCCCTTTATCCAGATGCTGCAGCGTTGCCAGGCCGCAAACAAAGAAGTCGTCTGGGGTGTGTAGCCACAGACGACTTCTTATTCCCTGCGGCAAGGCGCACACGCGATGCAGTCCGATCTACCGTTAGTCGATGTATTCCTTGGCCGCGGCAATTACAGGGCTCCATTTGGCGATTTCAGCAGCGACAAACTTTTTGTGATCAGCGGGCTCCACCCGTTTGTCGGTCACCACGACCGCGCCCAGGGCTTCCTGCTTTTTGATGAAATCGGGGTCTTTTAGAGCGGCTTTCAGGGCATTGTTGATCTTGGCCACCACATCGGCCGGAGTGCCTTTGGGCGCATACAGGCCGTGCCAGATGGTGACTTCAAAGCCCTTCAGGCCGGATTCCTGCAAAGTAGGAAGGTCTTTCAAGGCTGGCGTGGTCAGTCGCTTGGAAGTGGTTACCGCGTAGGCATTGACTTTTTTAGCTTCGATCTGCGCTGAGGTGTTGGTCGTCTGGTCGCACATCAGGTCAATCTGGCCACCAATCAGGTCGGTCATGGCGGGCGCCGTGCCTTTGTAGGGAACGGAGGTCATGTCGATTTGTAGCGCGTTTTGGAACATCAAACCGCACAGGTGCGAGGCCGAACCGATGCCTGCATTGCCTAGGTTGATCTTGCCCTTGTTGGCATTGAGCCAGGTGACAAATTCCTTGTAGTTTTTGGCCGGCAGCGCGGGTTTGGCGATCACGGTCATGGGCACCTCGTTGATCATGCCCAGGTACTCAAAATCGGTTTCAACGTTAAACGGCATCTTGCGCAGGAGGTTAGGCATGCTGGCCATTGCGATGTGGTTCAGCAAAAGCACATACCCGTCGGGTGCGGCCTTGGCGACCTTGTTGGCGCCGATGGAGCTGCCAGCGCCCGCCACGTTGTCCACTACGATGCTGACATCGTCCAGGGGTTTGCGCATGGCCTCAGCCAGATCGCGCGCCACCCGGTCGGTCGGCCCGCCCGCCGCGAAGGGAACGACGATGGAAATGGGTTTGGACGGGTAGGTATCAGCGAAGGCAAATACCGCAGAAAGTGCGGCCACAAGGGCGACCAGTTTTTTCATCGAAAGCTCCTGAACAATAAAGATGGAGTCTAGCGCCATTGGGGCAGCTTTCCCATCCGTGTAACTACCCAAATCGTCGGCAAATTACCGCTAATCACGGTCAAAACCCGCCAAGACCGGCGCCGCCCCTCAATCCGCTACTGATAGCTGCGCGCGTCCTCAATCACCTTGCCGTCGTTGGGCAGACTGCCCGGTGCGCCCAATTCCACCGCCGCACGCAGCTTGGTCACGTCACGCACCGCCTCGGCCAGGCGCTCGGCCAGGCCATCGGCGGCAGAGCCGCTTTCTACCTTGAGCGTCATCACGTCCTGCGCCATGGCGCCACTGACCACCAGGCGCGCGCGCAGCACCTCAGGAAAGCGCTTGGCGATCTGGTCCACCTGCTCAGGGTGCACAAACATGCCCCGAATCTTGGTGGTCTGGTCGGCGCGGCCCATCCAGCCTTTGATGCGCACATTGCTGCGTCCGGTGGGGCAAGGCCCTGCCAGAATGGCCGACAAGTCGCCAGTGCCAAAGCGAATCAAGGGATAAGCCGGGTTCAGCGTGGTGACGACTACCTCGCCCACTTCGCCCAATGCCACCGGGTCGCCGGTGCCGGGGCGCACGATCTCCAGAATCACACCTTCGTCAAGCACCAGACCTTCGCGGGCGGCGGTCTCATACGCAATCAGGCCCACATCCGCGGTCGCGTAGCACTGGTAGGCGTCAACGCCATGGGCAGTCATCCAGTCGCGCAGCGAGGGCGGAAAAGCCTCGCCCGAGACCAAGGCTTTGCGCAAGCTGGGCAAGGGCATGCCAAGCTCCAGCGCTTTTTCCAGAATAATTTTCAGAAAACTGGGCGTGCCGATGTAGCCTGCCGGTTGCAGCTCGTCCATGGCACCCACTTGTTGCTCGGTCTGGCCCGTGCCGCCGGCAAACACGGTGCATCCCAGGGCGTGCGCGCCGGTTTCCATCATCGAGCCTGCGGGTGTGAAGTGGTAGCTAAAGCAGTTGTGGATCAAGTGCCCTGGTCGAAAGCCCGCCGCAAACATGGCGCGCGCCATGCGCCAGTAGTCGGCGCTGCGCCCCTCGGGCTCGTAAATCGTGCCGGGGCTGGCAAACACGCGCGGCATGGACGCGCCAAAACCCAGTGCGCTAAAACCGCCAAACACATTGCCACCGGCAGCGCGCGAGGCTTTTTGCTGTTCCAGCAAAGCGTGTTTGCGAATGACGGGCAGCGTGGCCAGTGCCTCCCGCGTCGTGATGGCAGCAGCGTCAATCTGCGCCAGCGACCGGGCAAACGCCGGGGCCTGGGCCTTGGCGTGCGCAATGTGCGCGGGCAAGGCGGCCAAAAGTGCGGCCTCGCGCGCTGCTGGGGCGCGGTGTTCCAGCGCGTCGTAGTGGTCTGACATGCGGTGTCCTTAGGGGTTTATGCCAGCCAGCGCTTGCGCCGCTTGTAGCTTTTGACGTCTTTGAAGCTCTTGCGCTCGCCGCCACCCACACCCAGGTAGAACTCCTTGACGTCTTCGTTATTGGCCAGGTCACTGGCCACGCCGTCCATCACCACCCGGCCCGATTCCATGATGTAGCCGTAGTCGGCGTATCGCAGAGCCATATTGGTGTTTTGCTCGGCCAGTAAAAATGTGACTTTTTCTTTTTGGTTCAGGTCTTTGACAATCTCAAACACCTCTTCCACGATTTGCGGCGCCAGGCCCATGGAGGGCTCGTCTAGGAGAACCATGCTGGGGTTGGTCATCAAGGCGCGACCAATGGCGCACATTTGTTGCTCGCCGCCAGACGTATAGGCTGCCTGGCTGGAGCGCCGGGTCTTGAGTCGCGGAAAGTAGGCGTAGACCTTTTCCAGATTCGCGTCTACTTCGGCCTTGTTTTTGCGGGTGTAGCCGCCGGTCAGCAGGTTTTCTTCGATGGTCAGGTGGGCAAAGCAGTGGCGACCTTCCATCACCTGCACCACGCCGCGCTGCACCAAATCAGCGGGTGACAGGTTCTCAATGCGTTCGCCGCGCAACTCAATGCTGCCTTTGGTAACCGCCCCGCGCTCACCGGCCAGCAAGTTGCTAACCGCCCGCAAGGTCGTAGTTTTGCCCGCGCCGTTACCGCCCAGGATGGCCACAATCTTGCCCTGCGGGACTTGCAGCGACACGCCCTTGAGCACCAAAATCACATGGTTGTAAATAACCTCGATGCCGTTGACATTGAGAACGATGTTGTTGGTGTCCATAGATTTCTGTCCTTCACCCTCGCATAAGGCCATGCGCGGCGCATGGGCTGTTTCCCAATCGGCAGCGCTGCGCGCAAGGCTGCCGATTGGACTGCGGCAAGCGGCCTACGCCACCCGCCGCAGGGTCTGATTAAGACTGGCAGTCCGCCGGTGTGCGCGGTGTCAGCTTTTTGTCGGCTGCGTACTTGGCCGCAGTGGCTTTGACCAGGGGCTTGAGGATCTGCTCATCAGCCTGCAACCAGTCGGAAGAGAACTTCCACTCCTTGCCGTCCCAGGTGTGCACACGCGCCCAGTTGGAACCCATGTGGTCAACGCACGAGGTGCTGATCGGACGCATGACGCCGGCAAAGCCCAGTGCATCAAGCTTTTTCTGGTCGAGTGCCAGGTTTTCATAGCCCCAGCGTGCCTGCTCGCCGCTCATCCATTTACCTTTGCCAAAACGCTCTTGCGCACGGGCAACGCCTTCGACCGCCATCATGGCGCTCATGGCACCGCGCATATAGAGAACTTGACCCACGTCTTCTGTAGGTCCTGTGCCCTGTCCTTTGGAGTGCACCAAGGCCAAGATGTCCTTCACCACTTTGGAATTGGGCTCGGCACCGTGCTGCATGGTCACTGCGTTGTAGCCCTTGGCGCCTTCGGCGACGTCCTTGACATCAGGCTCGGCACCCGACCACCACACGCCGTACATTTTTTCGCGGGGGTAGCCGGTGGCTTGAGCTTCCTTGAGAGCCGTGGAGTTCATCACGCCCCAGCCCCACAGCAAGACGTAGTCCGGCTTGGATTGGCGCACTTGCAACCAAGTGGACTTTTGGTCCACGCCGGGCGCAGTCACAGGTAACAGTTGCAGATTAAATCCGTGCATAGCGGCACGCTCTTGGAGCAAGGGAATCGGCTCCTTGCCATAAGGAGAGTCGTGGTAGACCAGCGCAATTTTCTTGCCCTTGAGGTTGTCCAGGCCGCCTTCTTTTTTACCAACGGTCTGCACCAAGGCGTCAGCAGCCAGCCAATAGGTGCCAGCCAGGGGGAAGTTCCACTTGAACACAGTGCCATCTTGGCTCTCGCTGCGACCATAGCCCGCCGTGATCAGGGGAATCTTGTCGCCGGGGGCTTTTTCGGTAAGCGCAAAAGTGATGCCGGTCGACAGCGGTTGGAACACGGTGGCGCCGCCGTACTTGCCCTTGAGGCGCTCGTAGCATTCGACGCCGCGTGCGGTGTCGTAGCCAGTTTCACACTCTTCGTAGACGATTTTCACGCCGTTGATGCCGCCCTTGGCGTTCACCAGTTTGAGGTAGTCGGCGTAACCGTTAGCCCATGGCACACCATTGGGCGCATAGGGTCCGGTGCGATACGGCAAGCCAGGGAAAAACTGGTCTGGCTGCGCACCAGCTTTTGCGGCAGCGGGCTTGGTTTCGGCCATGGCAAGCGTGCCGATGGCGCCGACCAAGACTGCCAAAACTGCGGTTTTGATTTTCATACTAGTCTCCTACGGGTTTGCACATACGTGCGGTTGGTTTAACGAAAGAACAACTCAATGCGGGAAAGGCCACAAGCGCATTTTTTGCTTGCCAATGGCCCACAACTTGGCCAATCCATGGGGCTCCACGATCAGGAACCACACAATCAAGGCGCCGAAAATAATCAACTCAGCGTGCGAGATGCCTGAGGTTGAAATTTCAACGCCAAAGAGCGAGCCCAACACGGGCAAAAACTGATTCAGCGCAATGGGCAAGATCACAATAAAGGCGGCGCCAAAGAAGCTACCCATGATGGAGCCCATGCCCCCAATGATCACCATGAAAAGCAGGCGAAAGGACATTTCCACCGAGAACGCCGCTGGCTCCCAGGCGCCCAGGTACACAAAACCCCACAAGGCACCCGCCACGCCGATCACAAAAGAGCTAACGGCAAAGGCGGTCAGCTTGGCGTACATAGGGCGAATGCCGATGACGGCCGCAGCCACGTCCATGTCGCGGATGGCCATCCACTCGCGGCCAATGGCGCTGCGCACCAGGTTCTTGGCCAACAGCCCCAGCACCACCAGAATCGACAGACACAGCCAGTATTTGGCAACCGGCGTTTCCAGCGGAACACCCATGATTTGCAGGCCAGACACCGAGACCGAGCCCGACGGCGAATCATTGGTAAACCACTTGATGCGCAAAAACATCCAGTCGCTGAAGAACTGCGCGGCCAGCGTGGCCACTGCCAGGTACAGACCTTTGACCCGCAGGCTTGGCAGCCCAAACAAGATGCCAAAGGCCGATGCACAGATGCCCCCCATCACCAGGGACACCAACAAAGGCAGCTCTGGAACACGGACAAAGAAGTTAAACCCGGCATAGGCGCCAACGGCCATGAACGCGCCCGAGCCCAGCGAAATCTGCCCGCAATAGCCGACCAGGACGTTCACCCCCAGTGCGGCCAGCGACATGATCAAAAAAGGGATGAAGATAGCGCGAAACATATAGTCGCTGCCCACCAACGGCACCACAAAGAAGGCCGCCGCGATGATCAGCAACACCCCCCAGCGGTCTTGCGCAATGGGGAAAATCTGCTGATCCGCCCGGTAGCTGGTTTTGAACTGGCCGTTTTCTCTGTAAATCATCTCAATCCTCTTTTTATTGTGGGTTTACACGCGGTCAATGATTTTTTCGCCAAACAGGCCTTGGGGCCGGACCAGCAAAAACAACAGCGCCAGCACATAGGCAAACCAGATCTCAATGCCACCGCCCACGTAGGGGCCCAAAAACACTTCCGAGAGTTTCTCGCCCACACCAATAATCAGGCCGCCAATAATGGCGCCCGGCACCGACGTCAGACCGCCCAAAATCACCACGGGCAAGGCCCGCAGCGCCACCGTGGTCAGCGAAAACTGCACCCCCAGCTTGCTGCCCCAAATCATGCCCGCCACCAGCGCCACCACACCGGCCACGCTCCAGACAATCACCCAGATGCGGTTGAGCGCAATACCAATGCTTTGGGCCGCCTGGTGGTCGTCAGCCACAGCGCGCAGGGCCCGGCCGGTGGCCGTCCTCTGGAAAAACACGCTGAGCATGGTGACCAGCACGGCGGCAATCAACGCGGCGTACAGGTCTTCCTTGTTGATCAGGATGCCGCCTTCAAACATTTGCTCCAAGATCAGAATCGGTTCCTTGGGCATGCCAATGTCAATCTTGTAGATGTCGCTGCCGAATATCGCCTGGCCAATGCCGTCGAGAAAGTAGCTGATGCCCAGCGTGGCCATCAACAAGGTGGTGCCCTCTTGGTTGACCAAGTGGCGCAAAGCCAGGCGCTCAATCAGCCAGGCCACGACAAACATGATGACCGCGGCCACCACAAAGGCCATAAAGGTCGTGAGCACCGGATTGGCAATGCCTGTCCATAGCGGAATCCACTCGGAAAACCGCGCCATGGCCAAGGCTGCGAACAGCACCATGGCGCCCTGCGCAAAATTGAATACGCCCGAAGCCTTGTAAATCAAAACAAAGCCAAGCGCCACGAGGGAATACAGCATGCCGGCCATCAGGCCGCCGAGCAAGGTTTCTAGAAAAAATGCCATGGTTTAAGACTCCCGCCGAACCGCCTCAAGGGAGGCTTGCGCCCCCTTGGGGGGCAGCGAATACACAAAGTGATGAGCGTGGGGGTTCATATTTCTTTCCTTAATGGCTGGTGCCAAGATAGGCGCTGATGACGTCGGGGTTATTGCGCACCTCGTCAGGCGTGCCGTCGCCGATTTTCTTGCCGTAGTCCAGTACCACCACGCGGTCCGAGATGTCCATCACCACGCCCATGTCGTGCTCGATCAACACCACGGTGGTGCCGAATTCCTCGTTGACGTCCAGCACAAAGCGGCACATGTCCTGCTTTTCTTCTACGTTCATGCCAGCCATAGGCTCATCGAGCAGCAGCACTTGCGGCTCCATGGCCAAGGCGCGACCCAGGTCAACGCGCTTTTGCAGGCCGTAGGGCAATTGTCCGACCGGGGTTTTGCGGTAGGCCTGGATTTCGAGGAAGTCGATGATGTGCTCGACAAATTCGCGGTGCTTTTCTTCTTCGCGCTGGGCCGGGCCAATGCGCAGGGCCTGCATCAGGATGTTGCTTTTGATGCGCAGGTTGCGGCCGGTCATGATGTTGTCGATCACGCTCATGCCTTTGAACAGCGCCAGATTCTGGAAGGTGCGCCCAATGCCCATGACCGCCACCTGGTGGCTGTCCATGTGGTCAAAAGTCTGGCCGCGAAAAGTGATGCTGCCGTGCTGGGGCGTGTAAACACCGTTGATGCAGTTGAGCATGGAGCTCTTGCCCGCGCCATTGGGCCCAATGATGGCGCGCACTTCGTGCTCACGCACGTTAAAGGAAATGTCGGTGAGCGCCTTGACACCCCCAAAACTCAGGGAAATATTGTTGACGTCGAGAATGACCTCGCCAATTTGCTTTCTCATGCTGCTACCTTTCGGGGTGCGAATACTTTTGCATCGTCAATCTTGAGCGTGGCGCTGACGCTGCCGCTGCGGCCGTCTTCAAACTTGACCACGGTCTCAATGAACTGGCTGGTGCGCCCCTCGTACAGCGCATCCACCAGCGCCTGGTACTTTTCTGCGATAAAGCCCCGGCGAACCTTGTTGGTGCGCGTCAATTCGCCGTCATCGGCATCAAGTTCCTTGTGCAGTACCAAAAAGCGGCTGACCTGCGAGCCGGCCAGCAAGGCGTCAGCGCTGAGGTCGGCGTTGACCTTTTCCACACACTCTTTGATGAGCGCATACACCTCGGGCTTTTGCGCCAGGTCGGTATAGCCAGCGTAAGGCAGGTTGCGCCGCTCGGCCCAGTTGCCCACCGCGTCAAAGTCGATGTTGATCATCACGCAGACCTTTTCGCGGCCGTCCCCGTAGGCCACGACTTCCTTGATTTGCGGGAAAAATTTGAGCTTGTTTTCCACATACTTGGGTGCAAACATGGCGTCGTCAAACGCCCCGCCCTTGATACGGCCCACGTCTTTGACGCGGTCAATGATCTTGAGGTGGCCGTGGCCATCGATAAAACCAGCGTCACTGGTGTGGTACCAGCCGTCTGCCGTCAGCACCTCGGCTGTGGCTGCCGGGTTTTTAAAGTATTCCTTCAGCAGGCCTGGCGACTTGACCAAAATCTCGCCGTTGTCCGCCACCTTGATCTCCACGCCCGCACAGGGCACGCCCACGGTGTCAGCCCGGGCCTCGTGGTCGGGCTGCAGGCAAACAAACACTGCGGTTTCGGTCGATCCGTACAACTGCTTCAGATTGACGCCGATCGATCGGTAAAAGCTAAACAGGTCTGGGCCAATGGCCTCGCCCGCCGTGTAGGCCACACGCACGCGGCTAAAGCCCAGGTTATTTCGCAAGGGGCCATACACCAGCACGTTGCCAAGCGCATACAACAAGCGATCGACCAAACCCACCGACTGCGCCGCCATCAAGGTGGGGCCCACGCGCTGCGCGACCGACATAAAGTAATGAAACATGCCGCGCTTGATAGCGCCCGCGTCTTCCATGCGAATCATCACGCTGGTGAGCAAGCCCTCAAACACCCGTGGCGGGGCAAAGTAATAGCTCGGGCCCACTTCTTTGAGGTCGATCGTGACCGTGGCCGCCGACTCGGGGCAATTCACCACATAGCCGCAGGCCAGCCATTGGGCGTAACTGAAAATGTTTTGCCCGATCCAGGCCACCGGCATATAGGCCAGCACTTCTTCTGCGCTGGTCAGGTGGTCAAAGTCCGCGCCTGCGCGGGCACGGTTGAGCAAGGAGTCGTGCGAGTGCACCACGCCTTTGGGGTTGCCGGTGGTGCCCGAGGTAAAGAACATGGCACCCACGTCAGTGGGCTTGATTTGTGCCACCGCATCTTTCAGAAAACCGGGATGGGCGCTGGCGTGCAACTTGCCTGCGGCCAGCAGCTCATCGAGCGCGGCCAAGCCGGGCTCGTCGTAGCCGCGCAGTCCGCGCGGATCATCGTAGTAAATATGCGCCAGCTGCGGGCACTTCTCGCGAATCTCGAGCAGTTTGTCGACCTGCTCCTGGTCTTCGGCAAAGGCGAAGCGCACCTCGGCGTTGTTGACCGGGAAAACGCACTCCAGCGCCGCCGCGTCCTGGTACAGGGGCACGGGAACGGCACCGAGCGACTGCACGGCCAGCATGGTGGCGTACAGCCGGGGACGGTTGGCCCCCACCACCACCATGTGCTCGCCCCGGCGCAAGCCGGCCTGGTGCAGGCCGGCGGCAAGGTGCTCCACCATCACAGCCAGATCGCTCCAGCTCAGCGCCTGCCAAATGCCGTATTCCTTCTCGCGCATAGCCGATGCGCCGGGGCGTTGTTTTGCATGTTGCAACAAGAGTTGCGGAAAAGTGGTTTGCATCCCAAATCCTTATGACCTGCCGAAACCCCGTGCGCGCATGAAAACGTGCACAGGGGCGCTGATAGGGGAGATCGTAGGACCGCATTTGACGCCGTGTTGTCGTTTGAACGACAATTGGGGCGGCATCAACTAGGTGTTTTCCCTTCACTTTCACCTAACTGACGCCAAAAACCACTTCACCGCCCGTAACTGACTTCAACTGACAAACACGCCACCTCACGTAAGCCATGTCCGCGGATACCAGCCTGCACCAACGCCGCCGCCCGCTCACCGAAGCGGAGCTTGTAGCCATTCCATGGATTCACTTGCTTAAGCCCGATGAGCGCCAGCGCGCAGCCGAAGACCTCAAAGTGGCCGACGCCAGCCCGGGAGAGACCCTGTGCCGCACCGGTCGGCCAGTAACTTACTGGTTTGGCGTGATCGATGGCCTGCTCAAAATGAGCACCGACAACGCCCAGGGCCAGACCATGACCTACACCGGCATTCCGCCGGGCGGTTGGTTTGGCGAAGGCACGGCGCTCAAGCGCGAGGCGTACCGCTACAACATCCAGGCCCTGCGCGCCAGCCGCGTGGCCGGTTTGCATGTGGACACCTTTCACTGGCTGCTCGACCATTCCATTGGCTTTAATCGCTTTGTCATGAACCAGCTCAACGAGCGCCTGGGCCAGTTCATCGCCGCGCGCGAAATTGACCGCATGAACAACCCCGACGCCCGCGTAGCGCGCAGCCTGGCCGCGCTGTTTAACCCACTGCTCTACCCTGGCGTGGGCGAGGTGCTGCGCATTACCCAGCAGGAGCTGGGCTACCTGGTGGGCCTTTCGCGCCAGCGGGTGAACGAGGCGCTGACCACGCTAGCCACCCAAGGCTCTATCCGGGTCGAATATGGAGGGCTGCGGGTGCTGGACCTCGCAGCTCTGCGTTCACAGAGACCCCCGGCCTAGCCCGACGCACACCGAGCCCACGTAATTCCATGACCTTTCCCGACGACCAAGTCGCCATCTACCTGCATTGCGAGGGCCTTGGCGACTGCCTGTTCGCGATTCCGGTATTGCGCAAGTTGCGCAATACCGTATCGCAAGCGCAAAAGTTTGTCCTGTTTACCCACCATCCCGCGCTGTTCGCCGCTTGCCCCGCTGTGTTTGAGGCGCGTCCCTACGCACTGGCGCCGCCCACACCACCGGCGCATTGGCTGGAAATGTTCGATGTCAACAAGTTCAGCCACGCCCACATAGACACCATGGACTTCATGAGCTTGCCCTTAGGGCTAGGCCAACTGAGCTTTCGGGAAAAGCAGTTGGAATATTTTCCTCAAGAAGCCGACTGTGCGAGCCACTTTGACGTGGTGCTCAACACCTCGACCAGCTGGCCCAGCCGCAGCTGGCCACTAGAGAACTGGCAGCACCTAGCCGACCGGCTGATGGGCCGGGGTTATTCGGTGGCGGTAGTGGGAAAAACCGTGGCCAGCCCGGCAGACGGCATGGTCAAACAAAGCGCGGGCCTGCGCGGCTGCACCGACCTGACCAACACCCTGAGCCTGGACCAGACCTACTTCACCATCGCGCGCGCCGGACTGTTCATTAGCTGCCAAAACGGCCTGTCGGTGCTCAGCGGAGCGACCGACACCGAGGTGATGGTGCTCGATATGCCGATTGAGTGGAGCAAGCGCGCCATCTACCGCCGGCAAGACCCGCACTACAAGGTGACTTATGTGCCCGGCGACTGCTCGATTTACTGCTGTAGCGCCTCTGCCTGCCCCGAATACGAGAGCTTTCGTTGCATTCCACCGCCAGAGCGTGTGCTGGCCGCGGCTGAGCAAAAGCTCGCAGCCCAAGCCGCAGCGCATACAAGGCCCGCGCCAAACGCGGTCTAATCAGGACCGCTCCCTACTTACGCTCGCATGACTGAACCCACCCCCAAGAAACCCACCCTCTCTGTGCCAGTCAAAGCCTTTCAGCGCGCCGCACCGCCCCAGCGCCCAGTCCCCACCACGGCTGCGCCTGCGCCGTCCCCGGCGGCGGCCCGCGTGGCCACCAAGAGCCGCGCACCCATTCCTGCCGGCCAGACCAATACGGCGGCCCAGGGCGACAACGGCACCATTCGTCTGAACAAGCGCATGGCCGAACTCGGCCTGGCCTCGCGCCGCGAGGCGGACGACTGGATTGGCAAAGGCTGGGTCAAGGTGGACGGCCGGGTGGCTGAGATGGGCATGCAGGTGGCGCCCGACGTCAAGATCGAAATCGACAAGCTGGCCAAAGGTCAACAGGCCAATCTGGTGACGGTGCTGATTAACAAGCCACTGGGCCTGGTCAGCGGCCAAGCCGAAGACGGCCACGAGCCCGCCATCACCCTGGTGCAACCGCACAACCGCTGGGCCGAGGACAACGCGCGCTTTTTCTTCCATGGCAGCCAGCTCAAAAGCCTGGTGCCCGCCGGTCGGCTGGACATTGATTCCACCGGCCTCTTAGTCCTCACCCAAGACGGCCGGGTGGCG
>Ga0164294_10003529_pt1 | contig 13876 bp, 11 predicted proteins | sample GEODES005metaG_FD_111479 | JGI IMG/M metagenome (GOLD analysis project Ga0164294, IMG submission 111479) | Oligotrophic lake water microbial communities from Sparkling Lake, Wisconsin, USA - GEODES005 metaG | ecosystem: Environmental > Aquatic > Freshwater > Lake | place: USA: Sparkling Lake...
GAAACCCTTGGCGAACAACGTTTCCCGGATTGAGCGCAGGATGTCGCTGCGCGCCCGAATGAGATCCCGAGCCACCGGATTGATCGCGAGGTCGACGTAGCGGGCGCGCACCCGAGCCTCGGGATCGGTCAGGCCCTTCCACTTGTCCGGCAGCGGCCGTAGGCACTTGCCCAGCAGTCGCCACCGCTGGACGAGCACCGAGCGGGTGCCGTTGCGGCTGTACCCGATCACACCGGTCGCCTCGATCAGATCGCCGAGGTCGACGTCGCCGAAGTTCTCCGCGGCCGATTCGATCCGGGACCGCTCCAGCAGCAACTGCACGTCGCCGGACCAGTCCCGCAACTGCGCGAAGGTCACCCCGCCGTAATCCCGGGTTCTCAGTACCCGGCCGGCCACCGTGACTGTCGTCCCGTCCGCGGCAGCCAATGCCGAGATCACCGTGTGGCTGGGTGCCTCACCCACCGGGTAGGGATCGATTCCGCTGTCCTGCAACGCCTTCAGCTTTGCCAGCCGAACCCTTACCTGCTCCGGAAGGCGACGGCTCTGTGTGTCTGCGTCTGCTGTCTGGTCGGAAGCATCCCCCGGCGTGGGGGTGGCAGGCGCGCTGCCGTCGGCGTGTAGTCCCGCGGTGGCGGCGACCATGGGTGGCACTGCAGGGTGCTGTCCGGTGTGCTGCTCGGCCCGCCGGGTGAAGGGCAGCACCAGAAAGCCCTCGGCGATCACTGACGCCACCCCCACCCGTGGTATCAGCCGGGCGTCTTCGTAGCAGGCGAACCGTGGCACCCACTGCGGCTGGTACTTCATGTTGGAGTGGTACAGCGTCTCCAGTTGCCACCAGCGTGAGAAAAACACCAGCAGCGCACGCCACAGCCGCGCCACCGGACCCGCGCCGAGTTGAGCGCCCTGTTCGAATGCCGAACGGAACATCGCGAAGTTCAGTGAAACCCGATTAACACCAACGGTTTCGGCCTGCTGCATCAACTCGGTGACCATCAGTTCGATGGTCCCGTTCGGGGATTGCGGCGAACGGCGCATGAGGTCCAGCGAGAGCCCGTTACTGCCCCACGGGACCAGGGACAGCATGGCGACGACGTTGCCATCGTGGCCGGCCTCGCCCACCCCTTCGCAGGCCTCCACCAGCAGGCAGTCGCCGTCGGCCCGATCGCCCAACCTGCCCAGTGCCATGGAGAAGCCACGCTCGGTCTCGGTGTCGCGCCAGGAGTCAGCGCGCGAGATGGCCGCCGCCATCTCCGCATCGGAGATGTCCCGATGTCGGCGCATGCGCACGGTCAACCCGGACCGCTTGGCACGCGTCACTGCCTGGCGTACTGCTTTCATCTCCGGCCCCGCGAGCCGGTACTTGTCCGGATAGAGAATGGCCTCATCACCGAGTTGCAGCGCGTTGAGCCCGGCCTCCCGATAAACCTGGGCGGCAGTCGAACTCGCGCCCATCACCCCGGGCGCCCACCCGTAATCCCGGCACAAGTCCAGCCATGCCGCGATGGCCTGCGGCCAGTACCTCGGATCGCCCACCGGGTCGCCACTGGCCAGACACACACCGACCTCAACGCGATAGGTTACGGCGGCGCGGCCATTGGGCGCGAACACCACCGACTTGTCTCGCCGGGTAGCGAAGTACCCGAGCGAATCGTTCTTGCCGTAGGTCTCCAGCAGGCTGCGGATCGCGGACTCGTCCTCTCCGGTCAGTGCATTGGAGGCGCGCTGGGACGCAAACAGCACCACTGCCGCGGCCATCAGCGCCAGCGCGCCGAACAGGCCGAACAGGGCATTGAGGAAGACATTCGGTTTACCGACGAACAGATCCGGCGTGGCGGCGGCGAATCCACTGACCCGGTTGACCGCGTAGGCCAGCCGATACCCGGGCTGCAGGGAACCGGGGAACAACTGCAGCAGCCCCAGCGCCAGTGCGATCCCGGCCAGGTTTCCGGCCACCAGCACGCCCGCCGCTTTGAGTAGCGCACCACGGCGCACCTTGGCCCAGAACTCGTCGTAGGCCGCGACCAGAACGGCGATCGCCGCGATGTGGACGGTCAGGCCCAGGAACTCGCCCAGGTCCTCGAGTCGGCTGCCGTCCCGTTGGAGCAGCGACGCAATATCAAAGCCGACCGCGAACACCAGGATGACCACCAGCACCCACCAGGCGATGCGCTTACGTGCCGCCAGCGCGCCGGCCATGACTGCCAGCGCAAACGCCCAGGCGAAGCTGGTGTCGGGAAAGTTGAACAGATAACTGTCGATGAACTCTCGCGGCACCCGGGTGAGGTGCCTGATCGTCGTCGAGACGCTGGAGAGCAGCGCGGCAGCGGCGACCACCCCGAGGAACGTGCCCGCCGCCGCGGGAACCCAACCGAACCCGGACCGGGTCCTGCGCACCGTGACCGTCATAGGCCGCCAGGGTATTCGCTGATCGTTGGATATTCGGTGAGCATTGACGCCCGGCTCACCTGACTGGCCCGGTGAGACTCTCGCCCGGTCCGAATCCCGGATCATCGGGGGCTGCGCTGGCCTCGCGGAAGGCCAACTGCAGGCTCCGTAGCCCGTCTTTGAGGGGTTTGGCGTGTGGCCCGAGGTATTCGGTGGTGGCGGTGATCAGCCCGGCCAGCGCGGTGATCAGCCGGCGCGCTTCGTCGAGGTCACGATATTCGCTGGTGTCGGGATCAGCCGACGACAGCCCGAGCTTCTCGGCGGCCGAACTCATCAGCATCACCGCCGCGCGGCTGATCACCTCGATGGCCGGGATGTCGGCGAGGTCGCGGATGTCGGGGTTATCCGTCATGGCTGCTAGACTCCCATGCACGACCGTCCCGGCGAAGGCCAGGACAGCAAGTGGAGTCCCACTCCCACCGTCGACCATGGAGATCATCCGAAGGTCAGACGGTCCGGTCTCAGATACCTCAGGGTATCTGCACTGCGCGCGACGCAGGCGGCGTCACAGCCGTGATCGGTCGGCTTGGGCCCTGCTTTATGCAGGGCCTTTCTGCTTGATTGAACGCTGCCGTTCAGTCAAGCGGGTGCTGGTGGTGTGGATCCCGTGAGCTGTTCCGGGTTTCCACGGACGGTCTGCCCACAAGACCGAACCAGGGAGGCCCCATCAGCACTGAGACCCGCGTCAACGAGCGCATCCGCGTACCTGAAGTCCGTCTCATCGGACCCGGCGGGGAGCAGGTGGGCATCGTGCGCATCGAAGACGCTCTCCGCGTGGCAGCGGATGCCGATCTCGACCTCGTCGAAGTAGCCCCGGAAGCCAAACCTCCGGTGTGCAAGATCATGGACTACGGCAAGTTCAAATACGAGACGGCACAGAAACTCCGCGAGTCTCGCAAAAACCAGCAGCAGACCGTCGTCAAGGAACAGAAACTTCGTCCCAAGATCGACCCGCACGATTACGAGACCAAGAAGGGTCACGTCATCCGCTTCCTGGAAGCGGGGTCGAAGGTCAAGGTGACGATCATGTTCCGCGGTCGCGAGCAGTCCCGGCCCGAACTGGGCTACCGACTGCTGCAGCGACTAGGCGCCGATGTCGCCGACCATGGCTTCATCGAGACCTCGGCCAAGCAGGACGGCCGCAATATGACGATGGTGCTGGCACCGCACCGCGGCGCGAAGACCCGCGCCAAGGCGGCGACGCAGGTAGTCGGGGCCCCGGCGGTCGAAGCCGTCGAGGACGTCGCCACCGATGAGAGCGCCACCGAGCAGACCACCGCTTAGACACAACGATTCAACAGGACACCAACGATTCAACAGAACTGAGGAAAGATGCCCAAGGCCAAGACTCACAGCGGGGCAGGCAAGCGTTTCCGCAAGACCGGCACCGGAAAGATCGTGCGGCAGAAGGCGGGTCGTCGCCACCTGCTGGAGCACAAGGCGTCCAAGCGGACCCGCCGTCTCGACGGCCGCACCGTCGTTGCCGCCAATGACACCAAGCGCGTCAAGAAGCTGCTGAACGGCTGACGCCGAACCCCTTAACTTTTCGAAGACTTTTCGAACGAGCGAGAAGAGGAACACTCATGGCACGCGTCAAGCGCGCAGTCAATGCCCAGAAGAAGCGGCGGACCCTGCTCAAGGCGTCTAAGGGCTACCGCGGCCAGCGGTCCCGGCTCTACCGCAAAGCCAAAGAGCAGCAGCTGCATTCGCTGAACTACGCATACCGTGACCGTCGTGCCCGCAAGGGTGATTTCCGCAAGCTGTGGATCACCCGGATCAATGCGGCGGCCCGCGCCAACGACATCACCTACAACCGGTTGATCCAGGGACTCAAGGCCGCCGGTGTGGAGGTCGACCGCAAGAACCTCGCCGAGATCGCGGTCAGCGATCCGGCCGCGTTCACCGCGCTGGTCGGCGTGGCACGAGCCGCTCTGCCTCAGGACGTCAACGCGCCGTCCGGTGAGGCTGCCTGACAGCCTCGGAAGGCTCCGAGCCCATGGGCACGCCGGCACCGTTGACGCCGAAATCCGCCCGGGTGATGGCTGCGGTCAAGCTTCATCGCCACAGCGCGCGGATGCGGTCCGGTCTGTTTTTGGCCGAGGGCCCTAATCTCGTCGAGGCCGCTGCTGCGCACGGCGTGGTGGACGAGGTGTTCGCCACCGCCGCCGCCGTTGACCGCTACGGCGCGCTGGTGCGCGATCTTCCGGTGCACCTGGTGTCCGAGCCCGCGGCGAAAGCCCTGTCCGACACCGTAACTCCGTCGGGGCTCATCGCGGTGTGCCACGTTCCCGACCCGAAACTCGGCACGGTTCTCGCGGGAAAACCCACCCTGATCGCCGTGGCCGTGGATCTCTCCGAACCGGGGAACGCCGGCACGCTGATCCGGATCGCCCATGCGATGGGAGCCGACGCCGTGGTCTTCGCCGGCCAGAGCGTGGACCCGTACAACGGTAAATGCCTGCGGTCGTCGGCGGGCAGCATCTTCTCGGTGCCCGTCATCTCCGAACCTGACGCCGCTGACTTGCTCTCGCAACTGCGCTCGTCCGGGTTGCAGTTGATGGCGACAACCCTGGACGGGGACACCAGTCTCGACGATGCCGATCCGATGTTGGCGGCGCCAACGGCGTGGATTTTCGGTCCGGAATCTCGTGGCCTGCCCGCGGAGGTCGCCGCGTTGGCCGACCAGCGGGTGGCGATTCCGATGGCGGCGGGAGCGGAGAGTCTCAACGTTGCTGCGGCGGCGGCCGTGTGTCTCTACCAGAGCGCGCGCGCTCAGCGGCACCGCCTAGGCTGACCGCGTGGACGACGAGCCGGCCCAGGATCCCGCCGGTCAGGCGCAGACCGTCCCGGGCTGGCTGCGCAACTCCAATCGCAAACCCGATCTCGTCGCCATCATCCGACGGGCTCGGCGAGCATTGCCCGGAGATCCCGATTTCGGGGATCCGCTGTCGGCGGCGGGTGACGGTGGCCCGCAGGCGGCAGCACGCGCTGCCGACCGGCTGATGCCCGATCGCAACGGCGCCACCAGGGAAGTGAGCCTGGCCGCGCTGCAGCTGTGGCAGGCCGTCACCGAGAAGGTGTCCGGCCGGCCGGCCAACGCCGAAATGACCCTGGTGTTTACCGACCTGGTGAACTTCTCCGACTGGTCGCTGCGGGCGGGCGATGAGGACACTCTGCGACTGTTGCGCCGGGTGGCCCAGGCGGCGGAACCGCCAATGCTGGGGTCCGGCGGCCAGATCGTCAAACGGATGGGCGACGGCATGATGGCGGTCTTCACCGATGCCGTCACCGCAGTGCGCGCCACCCTGGAAGCGCTGGATGCCGTGAAAACCGTCGAAGTCGCCGGCTACCAGCCGCGGATGCGGGCAGGAATCCACACCGGGCGTCCGCAGCGCATCGGATCGGACTGGCTGGGCGTGGATGTGAACATCGCGGCCCGGGTAATGGAGCGCGCCACCCGCGGGGGTCTCATCGTTTCGGAGACGACACGGGGCAAACTCTCAGTCGCGGAGGTGGAGTCTCTCGGGGTGAGCGTGAACCGGGTGCGTCGGCAGATTTTCGCGCCGCGTCAGCAAGGTGTGCCGGCCGACCTGGCGATGTACCGGATTACGCCCCGGCGCGCAGACGGCTCAGACGAACTCCTCGGCACTGGCCTCGATCCAGTCTGACAGCCAGGCCGCCGGCGGATCATCGAGCAGTTCGCCGGGCATCAGCCACTCGTAGATCTCGGCGTAGGTTCCGGTGCGGAAGGAGTCGATGCGCCGGTTGAGCATCGACGGTTCCAGGTCCGCGAAGCTGTCCAACCCCATCGAGGCCACCATCTGGGCGGCGCTGGACACCGTGCCCTGCTGAAAATTAGCCGCCCGGTCGATCTTGTCCGGCACGTGCAGTGCGCGCGACAGTCCGGCGTCCTGGGTGGCGACCCCGGTGGGGCAGCGGTTGGTGTGGCACTTCATCGCCTGAATACAGCCGACCGCGAACATCATCGATCGGGCCGCCAGGGTGAAGTCCGCACCCTGGATGATCCGGCGGACGATATCGAAGCCGGTGGCCACCTTGCCGGATGCGCCGATCTTGATGTGCTCGCGAAGGCCGGTGCCGACCAGACAGTTCTGCACCAGCATCAGGCCCTCGGTCAGCGGCATGCCGACATGGTCCTCGAACTCCTGGGGCGCGGCCCCGGTGCCGCCCTCGGAACCGTCGACGATGATGAAATCTGGTGTTATGCCGGTCCGGATCATCGCCTTGCATATCGACAGGAACTCCGTGCGGGCTCCGATGCACAACTTGAAGCCGACCGGCTTGCCGCCGGACAGGCTGCGCAGCGTCGCGATGAAGTGAACCAACTCCAACGGGGTGGCGAACGCGGTGTGTGCCGGGGGAGACACCACCGTCTGACCGACGGGGACGCCCCGGGTTTCGGCGATCTCGGGCGTGACCTTGGGTCCGGGCAGCACACCACCGAGACCGGGTTTGGCACCCTGGGAAAGCTTGATCGAAATCGCTTTTACGGTGGGCAGATTGGCCTTCTCCCGGAACTTCTCGGCATCGAAATGTCCCTCGGCGGTGCGGCAGCCGAAGTATCCCGAACCGATCTCCCAGATCAGATCACCACCGTGCTTGAGGTGATACGGGCTGATCGCACCCTCGCCGGTATCGTGGGCGAACCCACCCTTGGCCGCCCCGCCGTTGAGCGCCTCGATGGCATTGCCCGACAACGCCCCGAAGCTCATCGCCGACACGTTGAGTAGCGCGATGTCATAGGGCTGGGTGCAGTCCGGACCGCCGAGGCGCACCGTCGGCTTAAGGTCGGTGGCCATCTTGGCGCGCAGGGAGTGCCGGAGGAACTCGGTGCCTTCGGCGTTGAGATTGTTTTCGGTACCGAACGGCTCATCGCCCTTGATGCCCTTGGCCCGCCGATACACCGCGTCGCGACTCTGTCGGTTGAACGGCGCTCCATCGGTGTTGGATTCAATGAAGTACTGATAGATCTCCGGGCGGATCAACTCCGCGACGAACCGGGCGTGGCCCAGGATCGGGTAGGCCCGCAAAATCGAGTGACTCTTCTGCAGTAGGTCCCAGGTGCCCAGGGCGGCCAATGCAGCGAGCGCCGTGGCCGGGATCCACCACAGCGCACCGACCTTGAGGGCCAACACCCCGATGGCGATCGCGGCTGCCCATAGTGCCGCGATGATCGCCCCTCTGATCATCGGTCCTCCTCCGGGGGCGAAATGCCCGCCGCGGCGTCATTGTGGCATCACCTATGATCTTCCGGTCGGCACTTCCGCCACACCCGTGCCGAAAAATCCAGGCCAGCTAAGGAGAACCTCGCCCCGTGGGTGAGCAACCCGTCGAAGGTGTCCACGACCCGGTGTCCCAGGACGCGCTGACCGTCGCCGTCGACGCGGCCCGCCACGACTTCGAAGCCGCCACCGATCTCGATGCGCTGGCCCGCGCCAAGACCGAGCACCTGGGTGACCGCGCGCCGCTGGCTCTGGCCCGGCAGTCGTTGGCGGCATTGGCCACCGACGACCGCGCGGACGCAGGCAAGCGGGTCAATCTCGCCCGCACGGCGGCCCAGGGGTTTTTCGACGGACGATTGGCGGTCTTGCGCGCTGAGCGCGACGCGGCGGTGCTGGGCGCCGAGACCATCGACGTCACCCTGCCCTCGACACGACAGCCACTCGGGGCGCGCCACCCCATCACGATCCTTGCCGAGAACATCGCCGACACCTTCGTGGCGATGGGTTGGGAGTTGGCTGAGGGCCCTGAAGTGGAATGCGAGCAGTTCAACTTCGATGCGCTGAACTTCCCACCCGACCATCCCGCGCGCAGCGAGTCGGACACCTTCCATATCGCCCCGGAAGGATCCCGGCAGCTACTGCGCACCCACACCTCACCGGTACAGGTTCGCACCCTCTTGGCCCGCGAGTTGCCGGTGTACATCATCTCGATCGGGCGCACCTTCCGCACCGATGAACTCGACTCCACTCACACCCCGGTGTTCCACCAGGTGGAGGGACTCGCGGTGGACCGCGGGCTGACGATGGCGAACCTGCGCGGCACGCTGGATGCGTTCGCGCGTTCGCAGTTCGGTCCGGAGGCGCGCACCCGGATGCGGCCGCACTTCTTTCCGTTCACCGAACCCTCGGCCGAGGTGGACGTGTTCTTCCCGGGCAAGAAGGGCGGGCCGGGCTGGGTGGAGTGGGGCGGCTGCGGCATGGTCAACCCCAATGTGTTGCGTGCCGCCGGGATCGATCCGCAGGTGTACTCCGGCTTCGCCTTCGGCTGTGGGCTCGAGCGGACCCTGCAGTTCCGCAACGGCATCCCCGATATGCGCGACATCGTCGAAGGCGACGTGCGGTTCTCGCTGCCGTTCGGGGCGGGCGTCTGATGCGGCTGCCCTACAGCTGGCTGCGGGAGGTGGTGGCTGCCGGCGCTCCCGGATGGGACGTGTCGCCTTTCGAACTCGAGCAGGCGTTGATCCGGGTCGGCCACGAAGTCGAGGACATCATCACCCTCGGCCCGGTGAGCGGCCCGCTCAAGATCGGTCGGGTTGTGACGATCGAGGAACTCACCGAGTTCAAGAAACCCATCCGGGCCTGCACGGTGGACGTGGGCGAGGGCACCGACCGCGATATCGTCTGCGGCGCAACGAACTTCGCTGTCGGCGATCTGGTCGTGGTGGCACTGCCCGGTGCCGTGCTGCCGGGCGATTTTCAGATCGCCACCCGCACGACCTATGGCCGGACCTCCGACGGCATGATCTGCTCGGCGGCCGAACTGGGCGTGGGGACGGACCATTCCGGCATCCTGGTGCTGCCGCCCGGAACCGCCGAACCCGGTGACGACGCGGCCGCCGTGCTGGGTCTTGACGATGTGGTGTTCGATCTGGCCATCACGCCCGACCGCGGCTATGGCCTATCGGTGCGTGGGATCGCCCGCGAGATCGCCTGCGCCTACGACCTGAACTTCGTCGACCCCGCCCATGACCCGAACGTTGTACCGGCATTGCCCGCCGACGGTGAGGCATTACCGGTGACGATCCAGCCCGGAACGGGCGTCAGCCGCTTTTCCCTGCGCGCGGTGACCGGGATCGACCCGAAAGCGCTGTCGCCGTGGTGGTTGCGTCGTCGGCTGATGCTCTCGGGTATTCGGCCGATCTCGCCGGCGGTGGATGTCACCAACTACGTGATGCTCGAACTCGGTCACCCCATGCACGCACACGACAGCGGCAAGATCCACGGGGGCTTTGCGGTCCGGTTCGCCGAACCGGGGGAGCGGGTGGTCACCCTGGACGGCGTCGAACGCACACTGGAACCTGGCGACGTGCTGATCGTCGATGATGTGGCCGTCGCAGCGATCGGCGGCGTGATGGGCGCCGGAACCACCGAGATCGATGACAACACCTCCGATGTCCTCTTGGAAGCCGCGGTCTGGGATCCGGCCGCGGTATCGCGCACGGTGCGTCGATTGCATCTGGTCAGCGAGGCCGGCCGTCGCTACGAACGCTGGGTCGACCCGGCCGTCTCGGTGGCCGCCATCAACCGCGCCTCGACTCTGCTGGCCGAGATTGCCGGTGGCACAGTGGGATCCGCACTCACCGACTGGCGCGGGGATCCGGCGCACGAGGACTTCTCGCCGCCTCCGGTACAGATGCCCGTCGACCTTCCGGATCGGATGGCCGGGGTGGTCTATCCGGATGGCGCGACGGTGCGCCGACTGACCCAGATCGGTGCACGAGTGGCCTCGGAGCCCGGTTCGACAGTGCTGACCGTCACCCCGCCGAGTTGGCGACCGGATATCGCCGCGCCGGCCGACCTCGTCGAGGAGGTGCTGCGACTGGAGGGCCTCGACGCCGTTCCCTCGGTGCTGCCCACCGCGCCCGCCGGCCGTGGCCTGACCCCGGGGCAGCAGCGCCGTCGCGCGATCGGTAAGTCGCTGGCGCTGTCCGGCTACGTAGAGGTGCTGCCCACGCCGTTCCTGCCTGCGGGGGTCTTCGACCAGTGGGGTCTGGCCGCCGATGACCCGCGTCGCAGTACCACCTCGGTGCTCAATCCGCTGGAGTCGGACCGTCCGCACCTGGCCACGACGCTGCTGCCGGCACTCCTGGAAGCGTTGACCCGCAATGTGTCCCGCGGATTCGGCGACGTCGCACTGTTCTCGATTGCTCAGGTGGTGCAGCCGACCACGCAGACCCGCGCCATCGGCCTGATCCCCACCGACCGCAGACCCACCGACGCCGAGATCGCTCTGCTGGACGAGGCTCTGCCCCATCAGCCGGTGCATGTCGGCGTGGTGCTGGCCGGGCTGCGTGAACCCCGCGGGCCCTGGGGACCGGGCCGAGCCGTCGAGGCGGCCGATGCGTTCGACGCCGTGCGCGTGATGGCCCGTGCGGCAGGGGTGGATGTCGAACTGCGGCCGGCCCAGCACCTGCCGTGGCATCCGGGCCGCTGTGCCGAGGTGGTGATCGACGGTCGGGTGATCGGCCATGCGGGGCAACTGCACCCGGCGGTACTTGAGCGGTGCGGGCTGCCCAAGGGAACGTGCGCGGCCGAACTCGATATCGATGCCATTCCGTTCGCCTCCACCCTGCCGTCACCGCGGGTGTCGCCGTTCCCGGCGGTCTTCCAGGACGTCAGCCTCGTCGTCGACGCCGAGGTGGCCGCCCAGGGTGTCATCGACGCCGTGCGCGACGGGGCCGGCGAACTGCTCGAGGACATCGCCCTATTCGACGTCTACACCGGGCCGCAGATCGGTGAGAGCCGCAAGTCCCTGACCTTGGCCCTTCGGTTCCGGGCAACCGACCGGACCCTTACCGAGGACGAGGCCAGTGCGGCGCGCGATGCCGGGGTCGCCGCGGCCGGTCAGCGGTTCGGCGCAGCCCTGCGCGGCTGAACCCTCTTCCGCGCGTCCCAACCCCTGCCGAGCAGACATAAACTCGCACAAAAAGAGTCCTCCCCGTGCGAGTTTGCGTCTGATCGCGGGGAGGCTAGGGCATTAAATTGCGATGTAGTGCATAATAATGCACACTAGTGCCATGACTTCGGTGGCGATTGCCGGCGCCAGTGGGTATGCCGGCGGGGAGATCCTGCGCCTGTTGCTCGGCCACCCCGGATACACCGACGGCCGGTTGAGTATCGGCTCGCTGACTGCGGCGGCCAGTGCGGGGACGACGCTGGCCGAGCACCACCCGCATCTGCTTCCGCTGGCGCAGCGCATCCTGCAGCCCACCGAGGTCGAGGTGCTGGCCGGACACGACGTGGTGTTCCTGGCCCTGCCGCACGGACACTCCGCCGCCCTCGCTGAACAACTCGGCCCCGACACCGTCGTCGTCGACTGCGGTGCGGACTTCCGACTCACTGATGCCAGCGCGTGGGAGCGGTTCTACGGCACGCCGTATGCCGGCAGTTGGCCGTACGGTCTGCCCGAACTTCCCGGTGGCCGCGAGCGGCTTCGGGGTGCCACCCGGATCGCGGTGCCGGGCTGCTATCCGACCGCGGCATTGTTGGCGCTGTTTCCCGCTGTCGCTGCCGGTCTGGTTGAGTCGGACGTCACCGTGGTGGCGGTCAGCGGTACCTCGGGCGCGGGCCGGGCCGCCAAGGTGGATCTGCTCGCCTCGGAGGTCATTGGATCGGCGCGGGCCTACAACATCGGCGGTGTGCACCGGCACACCCCGGAGATCGCCCAGGGCCTGCGAGTCGTCACCGATCGCGATGTCAGCGTCTCGTTCACCCCGGTGCTCATCCCGACCGCCCGGGGGATCCTCGCGACCTGCACGGCGCGCACCTGGGCGTCCTTGCCGGAAATCCGCACCGCCTACGAAAAAGCCTACGACGCTGAGCCGTTCGTCTACCTTCTGCCCGAGGGTCAGCTGCCCACCACCGGTTCGGTGATCGGAAGCAATGCCGCGCAACTCGCAGTCGCGCTCGATGTCGACGCGGGGGTCATGGTCGCGGTCTGTGTGATCGACAACCTCGTGAAGGGGACCGCCGGCGCCGCGGTGCAGTCGATGAACCTGGCCCTGGGCTGGCCGGAGACCGACGGGCTGTCGGTGGTCGGAGTGGCGCCGTGACCGACACCGCCTACACAACCCGTCTGCTGCGCACCCAGGGCGTCACCGCTCCGGCCGGGTTCCGCGCCGCCGGGATCGCCGCCGGGATCAAGAAATCCGGCAAGCCGGATCTGGCACTGGTGTTCAACGAGGGCCCGGACTATGCCGCGGCGGGAGTGTTCACCCGCAATCAGGTCAAGGCCGCCCCGGTGCTGTGGAGCACTCAGGTGCTGCGCTCCGGTCGGTTGCGCGCGGTGTTGCTGAACTCCGGCGGCGCCAATGCCTGCACCGGGCCGGAAGGGTTCGCCGACACTCACGCAAGCGCCGAGGCGGTGGCCGCCGCGCTGTCAGAGTGGGGCACTGAGACCGGCCCCATCGAGGTGGCGATCTGTTCCACCGGACTAATCGGTGACCGGTTGCCGATGGATCGGGTGCTGGCCGGGGTCACCGAGATCGTGCATGAACTCGCCGGCGGTCTCGTCGGTGGCGACGATGCCGCGCACGCCATCATGACCACCGACACGGTGCCCAAACAGGTTGCGCTGCATCACGGGCTGGACTCTGGCGAGAACTGGACGATGGGTGGGATGGCCAAGGGCGCGGGCATGCTGGCGCCGTCGCTGGCCACCATGCTGGTGGTGCTGACCACTGATGCCGTCGCCGATGCCGCCGCACTGGACACCGCACTGCGTCGAGCGGCCGCGCGCACCTTTGACCGGCTCGACGTCGACGGAAGTTCGTCGACCAATGACACCGTGCTGCTGCTCGCCTCCGGCGCCAGCGAGATCCGCCCCAGCCAGGACCATCTCGACGACGCGGTGCTGCGGGTCTGTGATGACCTGTGCGCACAGATGCAGGCCGACGCCGAGGGCGTGACCAAACGAGTGAGTATCACCGTGGTCGGGGCGCGTACCACTGACGACGCCGTCACCGCGGCCCGGATCGTGGGCCGCGACTCTCTCGTCAAGACCGCGATGTTCGGATCCGACCCCAACTGGGGCCGGGTGCTGGCCGCGGTGGGCATGTCGCCGTTCCCGATCGAACCGGATCGGATCACGGTTGCTTTCAACGGCTTCCCGGTGTGCGTCAACGGTGCCGGGGCGCCCGGGGCCCGCGATGTTGACCTGTCCGGCCCGCAGATCGACGTCACCATCGATCTCAAGCTGGGTGATGCCGAGGCGACGATCCGCACCACCGACCTGTCGCACGCCTATGTTGAAGAGAACTCGGCGTACAGCTCATGACCGCGCTGAACGCCCAAGCCTTCAACGCCGAACCGCTGCGCGGCAAGATCGTCGTGGTCAAGTACGGCGGCAACGCCATGACTGATACCGCACTGCAGGCCGCGTTCGCCGCCGATATCGTGGCCCTGCACGA